>Ga0114932_10002783_pt1 | contig 17949 bp, 15 predicted proteins | sample 2SBtaG_2_FD_87286 | JGI IMG/M metagenome (GOLD analysis project Ga0114932, IMG submission 87286) | Deep subsurface microbial communities from Kolumbo volcano to uncover new lineages of life (NeLLi) - 2SBTROV12_ACTIVE470 metaG | ecosystem: Environmental > Aquatic > Marine > Volcanic ... | reverse complement strand
TCGTTACGTGCTTGTGCTGATGTAGCTACAATCAGAAAAAAGATAATCCAGAATAGATTACCTGTTAAGATCTTTGATATCGTATGCATGTTCTCTTACCTGGTCTGCTAGTTGTCTATATAAATTTTCTGCCATATCCCACGTTGCTTCTGCTGCAGATAATCTTGTAGCAATTTCCGTTAGCTTATCTTCTGCTACTTTTAAATCTCTTTCAATATTTACAAGAGTTGATTTGTTTGCTTCTATTGTATCAGTAAGATTAAGAACATATCTTACAGATGTAAATGTTCCGGCTAATATTGCAGCCACAACAGGTACAATTACTATATTCTTTTTTACCCATTCAAATCTGGATAATTTACTTTTAGGTTGTTTCTTTGCCATTACTTATAAAAACCTTTAAAGATCCATTTAACATACTTGTCCCACAAACCTTTAATCCAATCCCAGGCTCTGCAACAAATATTTTTACATTTTTCAATCATGTTTTTTCTCCTCAATTTCGTAAAAGAAGTTGTCCGTATCTTCGGTCTTCCATTTACTTGTGTTTTCTACATTCCACTCAGAGGTCTGCACTTTCCAGTCAGGAATATTATCTTTTACTGTGAAAGAAGGTATATCCCAAATACATCTGTTGTTAGGTTGTGCTGCATAGTTCCCATCGTCTAGGGCTATGATGTGAGCGCATTTATGCTCGTGCGGTATCTCTGAATGATCCGTGTCAAGTATATTACTTTCAGGGTGAGCAAAGTCAACAGTAAATAAATACTTACCTGGATGCCATTTTTTATCTTTTCCTATGTATTTACCAGCTTGAGCTTCTAGGATATCCCAAGTATGAACAGAAGGGTAATAACTAAAACAATTCCAAAGCTGTAATTCATCAAGTCTCCTATTGGGAACAGACTTCGGTTGAAAACCACGTTGAATAAAAGCCGTAATTGGTAAACGATAAAAGATTGCACCATTCTCCATAATTGCATGAAAAAGAATAGACTTCCCCGTAATAGATGATATGCCGAAAATAATACAGTCTTCGACTTCCCCGTGGTGTTTCTTAAGATCATAGAGATATTCTCTTTTGATTTGTGCGTACTCTACCGGTATGTTTGCATTTAAATAAGCCATAGTTATCCATAAATATCACCCCAAGTGTCTCCTGATTCGTAATCAACTTTATTGGGAACAGTTAGACTAACAGCATTTTCCATAATTTCAATTATTCTTTTTGCCTCGCCTTCGTTTTTAACAGAGATATCTAACTCATCATGAATTTGTATGTGAGGTATGATGCCTTCGTTATATAGATCCAACATAGCTTTTTTAGTCATGTCAGCTGCAGAGCCTTGTATTAATTTGTTTAATGCTTTGTATGTAAAAGCTCTTCGTATATTTTTTCTACCATAAGTTCTTTCTGCTTCTTCAAGTTCCATAGGTTTATGCATACCAAATTGATTAGGTTCCCATTTTGCAAACCTACACCTACGCCCTAATAAAGTTCCGATAGATCCTGATATTTGTGCGAGTCTAGATGTTGAATCCATTAGATCTCTAACAAAAGGAACATTATCATGGTATTTATTAAAAAGTTTTTCTGCTTCTTCTTTTGTGCCTAATCCTAACTCTGCTTGTAGTTTTTTCTTACCCATACCATAGAACAATCCTAAATTAATTGTTTTAGCTTGCGTTCTAGATATACTCGCCATATCTGCAACTGTTTGGTGAAAGTCTATGTCGTTGTTATTAAATTTTTCTACTATGTCTGTTACAGATTTATCGTAAGATATTGGCTCTGTCATAGCTGCATAGTGAACTACAAGTCTTGGCTCTTGTTGACTATAATCAAAACAACCCCACTTACAATCTTTCTCTGGTAAAAATAAAGAACGAATCATTGGACCTAAATCTTTATTTCTAGCTGGTATCTGTTGCAGGTTTGGGTTTGAATAACTAAATCTACCTGTAACTGTACCGCCTTGATCAGACCTTATAGGGTTTATATCGGCATGTATTCTACCCCTGTAATTGTGTTTTAATATAGTATCTATAAATGTTGTGTGTGCCTTGTTTATCTCTCTAGCCTTTGCTATACTTTTAACTACAGAATTATTATGCGTGGAAAGGAAATTTTTAGTAAATGAAGGTGACCCAGTTTTCTCGGTTTTGGCGTAGGGTAAGGAAAGTTTGTCAAACACTTTGGCTATCGATCTTGCTGCCCATATTTGAACATCTATTCCTGTTTGTTTTTCTACTTCTTCTAGGAGTAGCGCTTCCTCTTGTGATAACTGCTGTTTCAATTTATGAGCACGTTCTACGTCGACACGAACCCCTTTAAACTTCATATCAATTAAACACGGAAACAATTGTGTTTCTAAATCAAAAATCTCTACTAAGTTTTTCTTTTGTATTTCTGTTGACAACCTTTTAAATAATTCTAACGTTAAATTTGCATCTTGCTCTGCGTAGTTTCCTACATACATTGCTGGTAATTTATATAATTCTTTTTTAGGATCTATGCCCCAAGAGTCTGCAGCTTCTTTTAAAGCTTTCTCGTCTTTAACTTCTCTTAAATAATCATATGATATACTATTTAGTGTGTACCATAGTCTATTCTCATCAATTAAAGATGCCATCAACATAGTATCCATGATATGTCCGTTGATAGGTATACCGTAAGCTTTAATCCAGCACACGTCATACATTGCGTTATGAAATATTTTATAAGAGTCTGTCGCACAAACTTTTTTAAACCATTCTAATACAGTTCTTTTGTCTATGTTACCGCCACCTTCGTGAGCTATCGGATAATATCCTTTCCATCCCTCAACAGCTACGGCTATACCAACTATCTCGCCTCTACCCTGTATCGCACCAGAACCTCTTGATTTTAAATCTGGGTCTTTTGTTTCTAAATCAATTGCTATATATTTTTCTCCTGATAAATCAGGAAAACTTTCTGGGCAATCCCATTCTGTTTGCACTGTAAACATTATTTCTTTTTATCTCTTAGTTTTAGAATCTCTAATTCACAATAGTGAATAATCTTCTCTAAGTCTTGTACCTTATTTTTATTCAAATATCTACAAACATATTTCACAACACAGCCTTGAAAGAACGATAAGTTATTCTTTGAAATAAATTCGTACGGCTGAATGTGAAAATTTTTATAGTGATTCCCACCTACCTGCCTTGATTGGGGAAATGCTTTTTCTAGTCCATCTGGATCTGTCATATTATTGGTGCTCCTATGTTATATTGATATTCGTAATGTTGTGTGCATACGAATAGATTTTCTTTTGCTCTTGTTATACCTACAAAAAATAAACGATGTTCTGGGTCAGGATTTCTCCTTGCTGATTCATAGATTATTCTTTCTATATCTGTAAACAAAACAACATTGTCTTGTTCTTCACCCTTTACACCATGTATTGTAGATAATTTTATTCTTGCAGGTTTCATTAAATCATCACCTGATTCTAGTAATTTTTTTATATATAACTTACTTGACTCTGGAAAGTTTAACTGCTCCCAGCCTCCCGTCGCTCGCAACCCGTGTTCAGCTCTTAGTCCCTCTAGATTTATTGATGTTACATCTTCTAGTGTTTTACCGCTAGCAAAACCCCTAACAAGATGTCCTTGTTTAACTGTTAGATAATCCCAAAGATCTTTACAATCTTCTTTATCGACATAAGCACCTTGGTTCAAACGTTTCCAAACTCTGTACGCACTTAACATTTTATTAGGAAGTAACTCTTGTGCCTTTGATTCAAATCTAAAATTCATGCTGTATAAATGATCACGTATCCTTTCTAACATTTTATTCGTACGAGTCAATATCATCCACTTATCTTTATGTAATTCTAGTTCTTCAAAGTTTGCGTTCATAGTAACAGAGCCCTCTTCATCTCTTGGCTTCCATTCCTTAATCAAACGTTGAGACATGTGTGGAAAAATACTTGTGGCTAGTTTATGCACAGATTTAGGCACTCTACGTGACTGTACTTGTGGGTCTTTTCTACCTTCTAAATTTATAAATATTTTAGGTGAAGCACCTTGAAACGAGTAAATAGTTTGATCATCATCTCCTGCAATGTAAGAACGATCACACTTGCTCTCTATGTAAAAGAACATATCCCATTGCAAAGGACTTAGGTCTTGTGCTTCATCGAGGAAAACACAATGTAGTGGTGGACATTGGTCTCCCTCGACAAACTTGGAAATCATATCAGAGTATTCAATCATACCCGTACTTTGTTTAAATGTGTTTAGATCAGCAGCTATTTGCTCTGTTAGCCAAATGTCTGTGGTGTAATGTAGATCTAATTCAATAGCTGATTCTTCTATTGATATTTTTTTATTTCTAGAAAATTCTATAATACGCATGTGTGGATTGGTATGTTCAACATAGCCGTTTATATTTATACGAGATTCAAAAGATAAGTCAGCGCAAATACGAGAGAAGTTTTTAAAACTTTTCCATTTATCTCCTTTTAATAATTGTGTTTTAGTATTAATACCACACTCCCTTGTTCCCATGGAATGCATTGTGCTTACGTATATTTTGTCATTCTTTATTCTTTCTTTTGCTACATTTGCTGCAGCGTTACTAAAAGCTATGTACGCTATCTTGTCAGGCTCAGTTTGTTTTAGCTCTTGGTCAAGATAGTGCATCAATCTATGTGTTTTACCCGTGCCTGGTGGGCCAGGGATAATAATTCTACGCAAAAGGAGCCTCCTTCATTTTATCTTTTCTAACGTTTGGCTTATCTAATTTTAAACTAGGTAATGACATGTATCTTACACTCTTGCTTTCTATCTTGCCTGGTATCTCCTCTGCATCAAACAAAGTCTCTAACATTCTTGCTGTCTTTTGCTTTTGATATTTCTTTGTGTCCCACACTTTTGTTCTAACTAAATACTTCCAAAAATCTTTAAACTTAAAATAACTTATATCGTTTTCTGTGTAAGCAAGACCACGTAATATATCTTTCCAATCTTTACCTGGTATTTTATTTATATAATCTGATAGTAATTCTTTTAACTGGACATGTACTTTAGTAGACTCTGGTGCTTCAATAGGTATTGTGTTTTTTAATAATTTGTTTATTGCCTTTCTCCAGATTAGTTTACCCACTGGAGGCATAGCTTGGTCAATTTGTTCTAAGCATTTCAATGAAAATCTATCTGGTTCATGTAAATCTTGTGACTCTACTTCTACTTGCTCATCACCTATGGTTACATAATACAGTGGTGGATCAGAGTCATACTTTTGTATCTCTTTTATTTCTGTTTCTGGTAGACCATCACCTACACCAAACTCTTGCATAACACATTTTTTAGCGTTGCAAAAAGATGCGATAGGTTCGTCCTTACATTTATAATTATATTCTTTACCTTCAATAGATTTAATTAAAGTATCTACTTCTTTTTTATCTAACGGTGGTTTACAATATGCATCGTTATATTTAAATAATTCTCTATCCCATGTATCAGGAAATCTTTTCTTAGTATAAACACCAAAATTATATAAGGCGTTATTTCTTTGACCATTAGGTATACCTTGTTTAGAAATTGTAACCAAACATGGTGGCGCACCTTTGAGTAAATTGTCAAGAACTTTTTCTTCTTTTATAGACAATTTAGATAGTTGATCTTCTGATAGTTTTGCTTTATCATGCGCTTCAAAAAACTCATTCATAGACATTGCTGCACCATCGTCTTTAATTGCATATCGCATTGTCATTTTTACATTATGATACGGAAGATTTAAAAAACTACCGGTGCCACCCTTCTGCATATCAACCTTATTTTGTTTTGGAAATATTTCTGCATTAGCATAACCAAGTTTAGCTGCCATTTCTTTTAATTTACTTCTAAATAACACAGCTGGTAAAAACTCATCTGCAAATAAAAATACATGTGCCCCACCTGATTTAGATCTACACACAATCAAAGGAAAGTTATGCTGACGTATTTTTCTAATTAATTCTTTGTGATCAAAACCATTGTATAAATCAATATCTATACATGCCCATTTACATTTATTTGATTCATTAATTGGTATGATACCTAATGCGGGGTCTCTACCATCTAAATGTTCTTGAAACATTCTTTTAGTAGGAGTTTTTTTAATTATAAAAGATCTAGTTTTATGTTTACCTCTCTCATCAAACTCTTCTGTTTTTCTAGTTTGACCGTAGGCACTGTATGAGCCTTCAAATATATTTATAAATTTATCTAATTCTGTCATCACCACTATAAGTATTGGGGGCTTGCGCCCCCAAGTTATTATTAGCCTTTGTTAGCCATGCCTGAGTAGAACTTTTTAGCTCGTTCATACATGTTGGCATCTTCTAACATTCCAACCTTAGAAACATTATAGCCGTACCATTGATTACCTTTACCTGTATTTAATACAGAAGATAATTTATAGACGTGGCTAAATGATGGTGGAGTGTATGGTCCATTTTTTCCATCTAAACTAATAGACTTCATCATGGAATTCCATTTTCTGCTAACTTTACCTTGTGATGAACTCATAGAGATCATCGCAGTTTCAGAACCTTTGTCACCAAGTATAATTACAAAGTGCTGACCTACTGTTAAAATGTAATTACCACTTTGCAGTCTGTCTTTTCCATCGGATCCTTTGGTAGTTTTGTCAAGAATATCCGAAGTATCAGGATAGATCATTTCAGGTCTGCCTGAACCTGTTCCATAATCTGCCCATTCTTGGTATTCTAATCTATAGTAACATGGAACAACTTGTATTCCTTTGTTACCATCATATAACACTTTCGTAACAGTGTTTAAGAACATACCAGGTTCAGCACCTTCTACGTATTTTTCATTACGCTTCTGTGCCTCTGCTGATCCATTCTGTAAAAGTTTTAGAATTGGTGGAGCCAGACTATCTGTCTTCACATTCTCAAAACCCATTTGTGCATCTGCTTCAAATAAACCTGCAGATGGTAGGTTTTCTTTTTTAGTTGTCACTTGTTTCGCGTCACTCATTTCTAGTTTCTCCTTGTTATTTTCGTTTGGTTACCCTCAAACGGTTTGAATAGGTCAGAAGGAACATCTTGATTTGACTCTAGACGTTCTCTAACCATTGCTTTCAAAGTCTGGGGATGAACACCAATCTTTTGGATTGGCTCATACCCCTGACCTTTTGCAAGGACAGCATATTCTGCCGCCTTGTTATCTTCGCCCTTACCAAAGGTAACAGTAATATCATTTTTAATAATATCACCTAAGCCGTTGTTACGAAGCCATGTAAAAGCTGCTGCTTGTTGTTCAGCAGGTATGTAAGCACCGTATATTTTTTTAATTTCAACGGACTCACCATCTTTCAGCTTTAATTTTGTAATCTGCATTTCATCCATCATAGCTGGAATCTCTACAGTAGAAACTTGTTTTGCTTTTTCTTTTAATTTTTTTACACTCTCTTCTGCGTTTGCAATCTCATCTTCTAAATCTTTAAGCTCTAAACATTTATCCGATAATCGCTTAGCGGAATCTATCTGCTCAACAGATTGCATTCTATCTTTTTCAAAATCAATTGTCATAACTTTCTCGTTTATTTATATATAGGTTAATAATATATAAGTCAACCCTTAGAATATAAATTTATTTCTACGGGATAATACCTTCTTTCTTGTTTATCCCATTTTAATAAGTTGTATTTTCCGTTCGTAATATCTGATACTATTGAGCATGCCACCCCAATTATGGCGGGATCGCCTGTAAGTAGTAAATAATCTCTTGATGTATAATCTTTTAATTTTTGTCTAAGTGTAGTAATGACATAATTTGGACTTAATATAATCTGTGAGTTTTCTGGTAGTAAAACTTTTAGATTACCAAATTGTGTTGCTCCTATAATATTAATTTTAGGCGCACCAGCTTTAGTGCCTGGTATATCTTGTATTACATATACTATAGATTGTTTATCTGTATGTTTTAATTTTTCGTAATCTACCATAAATACTTTCTTGACATTGTTTAACACACAATATATATGCTTTCAATAGAAAGTAAAATTATATTATGCATTACAAATATAAAAGCAAGCCTTTTGCTCATCAAAAGAAAGCTCTTGAAATGTCTTGGGACAAAGAAGTTTTTGCTTATTTTATGGAGATGGGTACGGGTAAATCTAAGGTACTAATTGACAATATTGCTATGCTTTATAACGCAGGCAAGATAAATGGTGCTTTAATTGTAGCCCCTAAAGGTGTGTATAAAAACTGGTTTGATCAAGAAATACCTAATCATATGCCTGATTATGTGCCTAAAAAAATTGGTCTTTGGAGAACAGATCCTAACGCAAAAGATTTAAAACCTTTGTTTTCTACAGGCGCAGATCTACATATATTGATTATGAATGTAGAGGCTTTTTCTACTAAAAAAGGTATGCATTTCGCAGAAAAATTTTTAAATAGTCATAAGAATTTAATGGCCATAGATGAGTCTACTACTATTAAAAACCCTGGAGCTTTAAGAACTAAAAATATAGTTTCACTGAGACCGCTGACAAAGTATAGAAGAATACTTACAGGCTCACCCGTTACTAAATCACCTTTAGATTTATTTACACAATGTTATTTTTTAGATCCTTTTTTATTAGATCAATCTTCATACTACGCATTTAGAACTAGATATGCTGTGTGTAGAAAAATAAATGTATCTGGCAGATCAGTAGAAATAGTAGTTGGATATAGAAATTTACCCGAACTATCAGAAAAACTAAAACCTTTTTCATATCGTGTGTTGAAAGATGATTGTCTAGACCTACCTAAAAAAACATATATGAAAAGAATTGTAGAGCTTACAGATGAACAAAAGAAAGTTTACAAACAAATGAAACAAGAAGCTATTGCATTCTTAAATGGTAAAATGGTTACATCTGCTACAGTTATTACACAGCTTATGAGATTACATCAAATAACTTGTGGTCATTTTAAATCTAATGATGGCGTTGTGCAAGATCTTAAAAACAATCGTATTACTCAGTTGTTAGGCATACTAGAAGAAGTAGAAGGTAAAGCTGTAATATGGGCTCACTACAGACATGACATAGAAAAGATTGTAGAGGCTATATCAAAAAAATATGGCGAGAATACGGTGGTCACATATTATGGTGATACGACTACAGATGATAGACAGAAAGCAATTAAAAAAATTCAAGATGAAAATTCACCAGTTAGATTTATAATTGGCACACCACAAACTGGTGGTTATGGTATTACACTTACAGGTGCATCAACTATGATATATTATTCTAATGGTTATGATCTTGAGAAGAGACAACAATCAGAAGCTAGAATAGATCGTATAGGTCAAAAAAGACCCATGACATATATTGATATTATGGCTGAAGATACTATTGATGACAAGATTGTGAAGTCATTACGTAACAAAGTTAATATAGCTACAGAGATTATGGGCGAAGAATTAAAAGCTTGGATCTAAAGTTTTTGTAAGAGAACTAAAATAACACCACCCATACCTGTGATGACTGCTCCCATAGATACTAATAATATTCTTTCTACTCTAGTAATTTGTGATTCTAGTTTATGAATCTTGTCGTGAGTTTGTTTCTGCATAATTCTACAGAGTTTTTCGTGTGAATCTATTCGTTGTAGTGCGTTGTCTTTAGTCATTATCCTCTACTTCCTCTGCCGCCTTCGGATCGTTCTTGATCACTTGCTGCATCACTCATACCCTCATATCCAGACGGCCCAGAATCGCCGCTACCACTATCTTGATCTACAAAACCAACATTTGCATCAGTCATGGCTGCATTTTTTTTATTTACTACATTTCTATAAAAATCACCTCTATCTCCCTTTAAAGCATTTATACCAAAAGCTTTATTTAAAGCATATTTTCCATAATCACCAAAAGCAGAAACTGTGTTGATGCCATATTTATCTTTAAAACCTGCGCCTCCCTGACCTGAATCTGCAAACTGTTTATAAAAAGGATCATAAGATGGCTTAAACATATCACCGCCTTTAAGTAACCCTGTAATTCCTCCAGCTATTGCACCCATAGGTCCAAAAATCATTCCACCCGCACCACCTAAAGCTTGAGATGAAAATTGTCTACCTAAAATATCTTTTCCAAAATCAACAACTCCGCCACTTAAATTTTTAAGATAATCAAAAAAATCTTGTTCTTCGTCAGCCTCAGCTTTTCCCGCTGCCGTGTTAAAAAATAATTCAGGGTTGTTTTCCAAATTAAATCTTTGACCAGTAGACCCAAAAATAACTTGATCAGGTCTGCCTACCAACATGTCTCCAAACTCTCTAGTAGGTGTATCTACTACATTTTCTACAACAGAACCTCTCATATCAAAATTACCTGGTACGTTAACTTCAGGCTTCATTTCAAACATTGGTTTTTGTGTTACACTAAATTGATTAATAGGTGTATCTAATCGAATAGGATTTAACTCTGGTTCAGCTGCTGCTGCTTTACTAAATCCAAAAAGTCCCAAAATACCTTTATCTGTTCCACGTTCTTTAGCTTGTTTTTCTTTTGCGGCTATATATTCATTAGCTTGCTTAATAAAATCTGGATCACCACTTTGCAGCATGTAATTAATAGTTGCATCGCTAATGCCTCCTGTTCCTTTTAAAGGTGTAGTAATTGCCATTAAGCTAGTCCTCTGTTTTTAAGTGTCATCATTTTTTCCTCTTCTGATAATAACGCTTGTTCTGTTACAGTCAACCCTGTCTTCATGGTATTCGCTGGTGCTTGATTAGAAGCCACCACTGATGCGTCAGGCATAGGAGTTTCTGGTAAAGGAATACTACTTGTTCTCCCTGGTTCTGGTAATAAATAATCTTCTTCTTTAATAACAAAAGGTTTGTTCAATTGTTGGTCTTCAAACAACTTGTCTTGTATTTTATTTAATATTTTAAGAACTTCTTTATCTAATGGGTTTGGTATGCCTTTTTCTTCAGATAATTTTTGATAACCAGCTAAAACATCTGTGCTTATACCAAACGGTTTAAACCTATTATTCTCTATAAATCCATATAAAGGCATAGATTTTTGATCATCAAACTCTTCTGCAATCTTAGGATCTCTCATGCCTAATACTTTTACAGCGTCATAGATTCTACGTAATTTACTATAAGATTCTAAATGTTGTCTGTTGGCTTTTATATACTGTTCTATAATTTTATTTTTGTTTGTTATGGGATCACCCGTTCTTGTGCCTTCGTATATCAAAGCACGTTCTGCTCTTTGGTTTCTTTTAAACTCTGCTATTTTAAAGTTTAAACCTTTTTCTAAATTTATTGGAACTTTTCTAAAACCTGTAAATCCTAAAAGTTCATCTGGTATTTCATATTTTTCACCTCTTAATGTGTCTCCTGTTACAGCTTTTGTTAGTCTTAAAACCTGTGCATAAGAGAAAGGTGATAGTTCGTACGCTGCGTGTTGAAATGACTTAGATATTTTATCACCTAATTCATCTCTTTCATTAAATACTCTTCTACCTTCTTTTGTTACTCCACCTCTTACAAAAAGATCAAACACAGTTGATGTCCAAATAGCTTCTTGAACAAATGGTTCTAAAATTTTACCCATTGATTTTACCATACTATCTAAAATCATAGGTACTAACGGAGCATCTGGATCTCTCTGTACTGTTGATAATGCTGTTTGCGCAGGCTGAATCATTGTGTCGTAAAAAAAACCATGACTAAAATCTATATATTTATATTTGCCGTCTTCATAAATAGGTAAAATAGTATTGTCTTCCGACCATGTAGGTAACACTTCTCTTATAGCATTTAATTGTTCTCTTGTTACTCCGTATAAACCTCTAAATATTTCTACTGCTGCTGTTGGTAATACCGCATATGTAAATGCTTGTCCCGTTAAACTATTAATACCTATTTGTTTTCTTATTGGATCTTTGACTTCTTTTAAACCTCTTGTCAGTGTGTTCGCACCTGTTCGATATATTTCTGCAGGGAAAGCAGCGAAACTTCCAAGTGGTGAACGTCTAACACTTTTTACAAAATCAGATACGTATGCATAATTAGGCACGGTCTCTCTTACAATCTGCGCTGCTTCTTTCATAATTGCTAAGTCTGATGGTTTGTTAGCTCTTGTTACAACTTTACCATTTATATCTTTAATACCTTTTTTAATTGCATTTTCAAAAGCAGTATCTAGTTTGTGAGCTTCTGCTAAAAAATTATAAACTCTAAATGCATCATCTTCTGCCGTGTATAAATCTTGAGCCACATCGTATAGTTGTCTAAACTTTTTAGTTCCTGTATTTAAAACTTTATTAAAATATCTATCTGTTGTGCCGTATCTTGTTCGTATTTGTGAAACGTCTTGAAAGATACCTTCTACGTCTCTCGCCACTACGTTCTGATTTGTAACACCTTCTTCTAATAAAAATCTATACATGGCCTGATCTTCAGGTGCATTTCTATATTTGGGATTACCTGTCATTCTATATAAAAGTTGTGGCTGCACAGCTTTTCTAGCTCTGTTCGCAAACTCAGCTATTTTAGCTGGTGGTATTAAAATATTACCTCTGTGCACAGTAGTGATAGCAGCAGAAAAAAAGTTTCTTGCGTGTGTAAAAAATCCAAGGACCGTTTTAGCTGCTTGCGCAGATCCTTTTGGTATCAACATAAGTATTCTGTAAGGTAAACTTCTAGTGATCGCACTACCTACAACTGCATCTCCAACTCTTATTGCTTCGGCAAAAGGCTCTGTTGTAAAGTATCCATCTAAAGGACTTTTATAAATTGTTTCTGGTAAATTAGTTTTTAAACTTAATGGTTTTCTTGTAATAGTTTGGTTTGGTAAATTTAAAACAGCGTCATTGTAGTTTTTAAAAAATATAGGTCTACCTATTTGACCAGCATCTGCACCTGCTTTTAATTGTTTAGCTATGTTTTCTGAGTCTCTAAGTAAATTAGTATAAAATTTATCTCTAGCTATAATTTCAGACAGATCTGTCATTACGCTATAAATACCTTTTTGTGCGTTTTTATACTCACCAAACAGTTTTCTAAATGCTGTAAGATCTGATTCTTTTTGTATTAAACCACCTCTACCATCCGGTTTAAACTTTCCTGTAGTTATATATTTACCTATGTTTACAGTTTGCACAGCTTTATCAGCTAATGCACTTTGTTCTCCAATATCAAACACTAAAGAGTTAGTTGATTTATCTTTAAAAGCGTTTTTAGTTATATTGTTTACTAGTTTAACCGCAGACTCGTTATCTAAAGACTTACCATTAGCTCTTGCATACCTTTGTAAAATTTTAGCTACTTCATCTATGTTTTCAGCGGCAGGAAGATATCCATTAAATAAACCTCTATTGTCATCTATAATTTTATAATCAACTGCTAAAACATTTTTTACTCTTTCATTTAATATTTTATTTAATTTTTCAGTTCCTATTTGTACACTTTTACTAGCATTAATTAAATTTTTTAAACCTGTTGCTGTTTCTCTAAATGCTTTTGTATCTGATATTATTTTATTAACAGAACCTTTTGATACACCTAATTTATTTAAAGACTCTGTAAATTTATTTCTAACAGCTTTATTAAAACCAGGGAAAACAATTTTATTTTGTTTTACTATGTCGTCAACAGAATATGTAAATTCTGCAATAAGTTTTGACATGGTATCCGGATCTTTAAGTGCTTGCGCAGCTCCTCTAGTTTCTTTTGATATTTCTCTTATTCTATCATCAATGTTTCTAGAAGCATCTTTAGCTAAAATTTTTACTGCAGATTTTTTACCTTCTAGCTTTTGTATATTGTCAAATAATTCTTGTGTCTTATTACTTCTAGATCTAAAAGGTTGGGCTACAAATCTATCTACCCATCGCTCTAACATACTATCACTGTATGCGATATCTTTACCTTTTTGCACAATAAGTTTACCTATTTTACCTGTGCCCACAACAAAAGGTACAATAGGAAAAGCAAGCTCTGAACCAAATTTTAATCTGTTTAACAATTGTCTTTGTGCGTCTTCACCACCTTCTTCTTTTTGTTCTCTGTCTAATCCTGTGGGTAAAAAATCTAAATAATCCCAATCACCAAATGTACCAATGTCTTCTACATCAGATACAATAAAACCAGTCCCTATACCTCCACCAACTGCTATGGCAACAAATTTATCCGTGCCTGTTATTTTATTTAATTTGTTAGCTTCCTTAACAGCTCTTGCTGCATTTACATTATTTGAAGTTTTAACATATCTACCAGTTTTAATACCGTTTACTAGTTGTCTAACTTTTTGAGATGTTTTTGCTATAACAGGTATAGCTGTTTTTTGTGCTATTTTACCTGCACCATACAATTGACCTATGGCTTCTGTAATTTTACCTGCTGCCGTTTCTGCTGCTACTTCTTCTGATGCTTTTTCTATTTTACCTAAAGTTGTTTGTTCAAAAGTATCATTGAGTTTACCTGTTAAAGTCTCATCTACTGGTATACCTTCTTCTTGAAAGATATCATATAGCAGTGTCCCAAACGTTACGAGCCCTTTTGGTATTTTTATAGCAGCACTAATACCAGCGCCTGTCAAAGATTCTAAAAGAGATGAGTCTTCCTCTACTTCTTTACCTTGTACTTTGTCTAATATTTTACTTATACCTCTAACTTGCTCTTCTAAAGCAGTGCCTGTCTTGCTGTCTGGAGAAATAACGTTACCAAAGAAAGGAGTTTTTTCTTCTTCTGGAATTGGTTTAGCTTCTTCTAGTAGAGTACCGTCTTCTAATTCTTTTGGAACTTCTTCAATAATTTCTTCTTCCTCAAGTAATCCAAATTCTTTTGGAAATTTAAAAGTGTCCGACATTTAAACTCCTTTCTATTTTTTAGTTAAATTTGGCGGGACCTGAGTAAAATTAGAACCATCAAAAATAAAAAAGTCATCCTCTTCGATTATCCAATATACTTCACCTGTTTCAAAATCTCCTGGTTTTTTTGGTTCTAATTTTTTTAATGTTACTTTTTCACCTGTTTTTTTTGTTTTCGTTACAGGTTTTAATAAATCATATTCTTTACCTTGCACAAAAACATCTTGACCTTTTGATGTAATTTTTGCAAGTTCTGGTTTATTTTTTAATATATTAATAGCTCCTTCTATAGATGTCTTTTCAAGAACACTATATTTTGGATTTTTTTGATAATCTTTATATTTTGAAAGATCTTCTTGTGTTAATTTACTTTTCTCAAGAGCTATTTCACCTGGACTTTTTTGTTTTCTATATAGTTCTCTCATTCCATATACAGGTCTAAACTCTTCTTCTGTAAATTTTTTCCCTGTGTTAGGATTTGTCATATACTGGCCATAACTTCTATAAGCTTGTTGAGCGCTACCTGCTCCTAGTTTTCCTATCAAAGATGCTGTTAGTTTTCTTCTGCCAGCGTCTCTTCTCTCTTGAGCTGCAACTGCTTTGTTTAATGGATCTCTAGTTGCGCCTACAAGTTCTTGTAATTTAGTGCCACCTGCTGCAGTGCCTCCTATTAAATTTTGACCTGTTTGTAATAAAAATTGTGTTAATGGATTTCCTAAGGGACTAGATCCTGCCCCTGAAATAGCATCAATTAAATTTACCCTTTGTTGAATTCTTCCAAGATCACCTTTTAAGTCGTCGGAGATGCCTTTTTCTGAAAAGGATTCTCGAGGCTTGATACCGGTCATAACACCTTCCATGACTTCTCCGCCTTTTCTAAACATTGGTCTTTTTAATGTTCTACTCATATTAACTAAATTTTATTTGTGTTGGCGATGGATTAATTAATCTGTAGATACCAGCTAGTGTTGATGCTGTTCCAAGTCCTGTAGCTAACGGAGATGGTGTTGCTGCTGGTGGTAAAATATTTTCTCTACCAGGATACCCTGCAATTAATTGTGTAACACCAGAACCAAACTGTTGTGCTGCTTCTAGTGGTTGTAAAGCTTGTCTTGATGCAAGCTGTTGTTGCGCTGTTAAACCTTGTTGAGCTCTCGCTGCTTGCTGCGCGCCTAAACCTGTTAAGCTTGCAATCTGTTGACCTAATAATGCAGGTGATTGTTGTGCTAAATTTAATTGACCTGCTCCTAAAGCCTGTTGTTGACCAAAAGCTTGACCGGCTAATTGTTGAGCTGTGCCAAAACCTTGTTGTAATAATTGTGCTTGTAATGCTGCTCTGTTTCTATCTGATGCCGATTGATACTCTGCTCTCTCTACACCTTCTCTTCCGCCGCCAAATGCTCCAGCAGCAACTGCTCTTGCAGATAATGCGGGTAAGCCTCTTTGTGTTTGTCTGTCAAACTCTGTTAATGTTGTGTCAATAACATCTTGTTGATACGGAGACATATAAGATTGATAAGCAGTTGGACTTACTAAATCTTTTGCTCTTGTTTGTGCCGCAGCTGCTTCGTTTAAGAAAGGTTGAAAACTACCAAGACCAGAAGCTAAACCTTCTGCTTGTGTTGTTAATGCACCAGGTCCAGCAACAAACTGTGGACCCATGATAGTAGAAAGATCTGTAGTTTTAAAACCACCAATGGCTTTTGTTAGATCATCTAAATATGTTTTTGCACCAGCTTCTATAAACTCTGCTGGGGCTGTTCTTACTACTTCTGCCATTATACTTTTCCTCCTGCTTCTAGCATCTTCATTTGATCGTACATTCTTTGTGCGCCTAGTTCTACGTTACCACCACCCATGCCTCTTACTGCATCAGCTGTCATAACAAATTCATTATTAGATAACATAGCTGGAATGTCGTCTTCTTTTTCTTTTATACCAACAGGTTGTATAAATCCACCAGTTTCTCTAAGATCTAGCTCTTTAACACCTTTTGGATTTTGTCTTACAGGTAGTCCCTCGACACCCGCTGCTTGCATAGCGTTCATGCTTGCCGTATCCATTTTACCACCTATAGCAGCTAAACCTCTTGTTTCTTTAATTTTTTTACTACCCATCTCTGGTACAACTTCTTGTAAAAACTCATCAAAGTCCATTGTCGGAGGTATAAGACCTTTTTTCTTCATTTCTAGATATGAATCATAAGTATCTGACATTGCTTCGTTGTATCCATAAGATGCTGTTTTTATTGGGATGTCTTCTTCAATTCCAAAGTCTCCTGGTCTTGGTCCAAAAGGATTTACAGGTTGTGTTGTATCTGGTGGTAACACTGGACCTTCAGCTCTAAATTTATTCATTAATCTATCTATTTCATCTTGTAATTCTTGCATTTCATCTGGATTTAATTCTTTTACAGGTTTACCAAATAATTGTATAGCTATAGCATCAGACTCATCTCCTAATCCTGAAGCCATTTTCATAATACCAGACTCACCTGTACCACTTGCATAACCTACTCTGCCACCTACAGCATACTCAGATGTGTTAGCTATAACAAAATCTCTAACTTGTTGTTCATACTGCTCTGAATTTGTATCCGCAGTTGGTGGATTTAAATTTCTATAATATTGTTCTAAATATGTTGATGGATCTCTGGCTAATTCTTCTTCAGCTTGTTCCTCTGTCATACCAAGTTCAGTTGTTAAAAATGTAGATACTAATCCTAGTGTAGCTAGTTTACCTACGTTACCTTTTAAAGCACCACCAAAAATACCACCTACAGTTTCTTTACCAATTGCTTTTTGCATCGCAGGGTTAACTGCTTTTGGTAGAAAACCTGAACTAGCTAATGTAGCGCCAATACCTTTAGATCCAAATAAGCCCATTGCTGGTCCACCAAAAGATGCTCTTCCAAATAGACCACCTATTTGTGTTCCCGGTATACCAAATGCAGCTGCTCCTATCAAAGCAGCTTTACCTACATCAGACTTTGCAATATCTTTTACGCCTTTAGTAACTTTTTTAACGGCTTTTTTAATACCACCAAGTATAGCAGGTTCTCTAGGCACGACATCCATGATGCCACC
>Ga0114932_10002781_pt1 | contig 17962 bp, 13 predicted proteins | sample 2SBtaG_2_FD_87286 | JGI IMG/M metagenome (GOLD analysis project Ga0114932, IMG submission 87286) | Deep subsurface microbial communities from Kolumbo volcano to uncover new lineages of life (NeLLi) - 2SBTROV12_ACTIVE470 metaG | ecosystem: Environmental > Aquatic > Marine > Volcanic ... | reverse complement strand
GTGGTGCCACACCAGGCGAACATCCGCATCATCGAAGCGGCCTGCAAGCGTCTCGACATCCCCATGAATCGCACGGCCACGGTGTTGCAGACCACGGGCAATACGTCGGCGGCGTCGATCCCCCTGGCCTTGGTCGACGCGGTGGAGAAGGGTCGGCTCGAGAAGGGCGACCTGGTCTTGCTGGTGGGCTTCGGCGCGGGCATGACCACCGCCAGCGCGGTCATCCGCTGGGACCCGGACGCCACTCTGGTCTGAGCCTGGCCGGGTCGTCCTGAGCAGCCTGTGCTCAGAGTGCTCCGATGTCTGGCGGGTTTCAGCACACGCTGCGTGGGAGCTCTCCCTGCCTCTGCAGGATGTCGCGGCCGCTGCGACATTTGCCCACCGGAGAGCCTCGCCCCTGGGTACGATGTCGGCCCCCGGCCCCCCTCCCGGGCATGTCTGCCCGTGGGTTGCATTGGTCTCGGCTATCTCAACGACTCTCTCTCGGCTCTGCCCTCCCCTGGTTTGCTGAAGGACGCTCATGAAGGGTCTGACGAACAAACGGTTGCTGGTCACCGGTGGCGCCAACGGCATTGGACGAGCCGCGGCCCTGCGCTTCCTCGAAGAGGGCTGCAAGGCCGGGGTGGTCGAGCTGAGCCGCACCATGGCCCGCGAGCTCGCGCCGGTGGTGCGGGTGCTGTCCATCAGCCCCGGTGCGGTGCTCACGGCCACGCAAGAGGCCGAGTACAGCGACGAGATGTTCGCCGAGCTCGACGGCGAGATCCGCCTGGGGTGTCACGCCCAGACAGAAGAGATCGCCGCCCTGTTCGCGTTTCTGGCCATTGACGAAGCGCCCTCCTTGCACGGTACGTCGGTGATCGTCGACGGCGGCGAGACTGCCGGCGAACTGGCCAGCCAGTGTCGGCCCATCGTGTGACCAGCGACCGCCGCGCCGCAGAGTCACTGGCAGAAGCGGCAGCCAGGATGCTGCCTGGCGGTGTGCTCTCGGCCGCGGCACTCATCGACGGCACGGCCACGATGCACCACGCGGCCGAGCACGCCCAGGTTGAGCGAGCCGTTGCGAAACGCAAACACGAGTTCGCCGCCGGGCGCGCACTGGCCCACGCGCTGATCAGCCGTCTCGGCGGGGCGGACGCACCGCTTCTGCCGGGCAAGGGCCGAGCCCCTGCGTGGCCCGAGGGCTTGGTGGGTTCGATCTCCCATGGCGCGGGCCTGTGTGTGGTGGCCGTCGCCCAGCAGGCGCGGTGTTCTGCGTTGGGCCTCGATGTAGAAGACGCCGCGCCGCTGAAGCAAAAGCTCTGGCGTCATGTCTTGCGCGAGGAGGAGCAAGCCGAGCTGGCAGGGCTCTCCGACGACGCAGCCGGACGCCGGGCCAAGCTGACCTTCTCGGCGAAAGAGTGCTTCTACAAGGCCCTCTGGCCACGCCTCACCCGCGTGCTGAACTTCGAAGACGTGCGCCTGACCATCGCCGACAACGGCAGCTTCACCGGCGAGTTGCTGGTCGACGACGCAGGCCTCGTGCTCGACGCGCCGCTGGCCGGGTCGTGGAAGCGGGTAGGCGACGTGGTGTTGAGCACCGTGGCGTTGGCGCCATTCTCGGGCTGACGGGGGAGCCTTGGGATTGGTCCCCCGATGGTTGAATCTTGAGATGGGGCCGGCTGTCCGGCTTCAGCGGTGGGTCGGTCATCGAAGCCAAGCCGCGGCGGGTCTTGGCAAGCGCGTCCCGGGCGCCAGGGCTCCCGACCGCCCGCCAAACCGCTCTATGATCTGCCACGAGCGGAGCTGCTGGCTGAGCTGGGCCGACTCAACGGCACGCCATCAGAGGTGCTGGGAAACGACGAGGTGATGGACCTGTTCCTGCCCATGATCCGGGCCGACTTCGCCATCACCGATTGTTATCACCGGGGAGATGCAGCAGCCTTGGATGTGCCCCTGACCCTGTTCACGGGTCATGACGACCCCGAGGTGCCTGAGGACAAGCTGGCTGCGTGGGAGGCGTTCGGCCCGTCAGGCTTTGCCCGACACGACTTCCCAGGGGATCACTTCTTTCTGCATACCGAAGAAGAGCGGCTGCTGGCCGTTCTGGCAGAGACGCTGCTGAATCGCGGGGGCCAGGGCGGCTGAGCCCCGGGCTGGCTGTGGTTCGTCAGGCCACGGCTTGCTTGAGAATCCACGGCAGCCGCTCTGCCGTGTAAGATCGACCCCGGCTGAGCGAATGGGCGCTGCGGCCCACCGGGAGTGATGATCGATGGCTGAGTCTGACCCAGACGCAGAGAGTGGTGACGTGGGCTTTGATCCCAGCATGACGGCGACCCTCACAGATCTGTCGCCCAAGGTTCGGCGTCAGCCCGCACCGGAGCAGCCCGGTCCCCTGCAGGTCGAGGTGATCGGCGGCCCCATGGACGGCACGCGCAGTTCGGTCGACGCGGACGTGCTCACCATCGGGCGCAGCCAGCCCAACGATCTCTACCTGACCCTCGACCCCATGGTCTCTGGCGCTCACGCCCGAATCATCCGCGAAGATCGGCACTTCTGGCTCGAAGACAGGGACAGTCGCAACGGCACTTTTCTGGGTGACCGCCAACTCTCTGGCAAGGTGCTGATCACTCCCGGGTCGTGCTTTCTGGTGGGCACGACCTTGATCGAGTTCATGCCCCACTAGTGCGGACCAGGTCGATCCCTACGTCACCAACAGACCTCGAGCGCAAGCGGGACCGTCGCAAGAAACCCCGAAGGACTGCCACGTCGTGAATCTACCGAGACTGTCACCCCGGGCTGAGCAGGTGCTCGCCCTGGCCACTCAAGCCGCCGTGGATTGGGGGCAGAGCTACCTGGGTGTGGAGCATCTGTTCGTCGGCCTGGCCAAGGACGACGAGGGCAACCTGGCCATGGCCTTCGCCGAGGTCGAGGTGAACTTCATGGAGTACATGGAGGTGCTGGAGAGCGCGATCCGCCAGGGCGGCACCAGCGGATTGAGCGGTTCCATGGCGCCCACGCCGCGGTGTCGCACGGTCATCGACCTCGCGGCCCGCATCGCCACTCGCCATCGCAGCCGTGTGGTCGAGCCCGAGCACCTGCTCGAAGCGATCCTCAACGAAGGGCGCAGCATCCCCATGCGGCTCATGCGCACGCGCGATATCGACGTGGCCGCGTTGCAGGAGAACCTGCACACCGAGCCCGAAGCCAAGCCGTCGCCCACGCCTTTGCTGGAGGAGTTCGGTCGAGACCTGACCGAGATGGCAGCGAACGGGCAGACGTCGCCCTTGATTGGTCGCACCGTCGAGCTCGATCTGCTCTCTCAGGTGCTGCTGCGCAAGAACAAGAACAACCCGGTGCTGGTGGGCGATGCGGGTGTGGGCAAGACGGCGGTGGCAGAGGGTTTTGCCTTGCGCCTGACCCAGCCCGACTGCCCCGAGCCCCTCCGTGGCCGCCGCATCGTTGAGCTGGCCATGGGCTCGCTGGTGGCTGGCACCAAGTACCGGGGTCAGTTCGAGGAGCGCCTGTTGGGCATTCTCGCGGAGCTGAAGGCGCACCCCGAGGTGATCCTTTTTCTCGACGAGCTGCACACACTGGTGGGGGCCGGAGCCGCCGGCGGGGGAGACTCGCTGGACGCGGCCAACATCCTCAAGCCTGCCCTGGCCCGGGGTGAGCTGAGCTGCGTCGGTGCGACCACCATCGAAGAGTACCGTCGTCACGTCGAAGGCGATCCCGCCCTCGACCGGCGCTTCGAGAAGGTCTTGGTCGAGGAGCCCACGGCGGATGAAGCCCAGGACATCGTGACCAGGGTCAGCCCGTCTCTTGAGAACCACCACCAGGTGAAGATCCTGGCTGAAGCGATCGAGGCAGCGGTGCAGCTCACCGTGCGTCACGTCTTCGATCGCCGCCTGCCAGACAAGGCGCTCGATGCGGTCGATCAATCGTGCGCTCGCAAGCGGCTCGAACGTTACACGGGTGACGCCGCAGCCGGTAGCACCATCGAGGTGACCGCTGCTGACGTGGCGACGACCGTTTCCCAGTGGACAGGCATCCCCTTGGAACGCATGTCCGGAGAGGCCGCGCGCAATCTGTTCAACGTGGAGAGCGAGCTGCAGGCCAAGGTCCTCGGCCAAGAAGAGGCCGTACGTGCCGTCGCCCGTACGGTGCTGACCGCCAAGGCGGGGCTCAGCGATCCCAATCGTCCCCTGGGCGTGTTCTTTTTTGCTGGTCCCACAGGTGTGGGCAAGACGTTCCTGGCCAAGTGCCTCACGGAGCAGCTGTTTGGCGACACTCGTAGGCTCTTGCGCTTTGACATGTCCGAGTACATGGAGCCCCACTCGGTGGCGAACCTCATCGGCGCGCCCCCCGGGTACGTGGGCCACGAGAAAGAGGGGCTGCTCATCTCGGCCATGCGCACCCATCCCCATTGCGTGCTGCTGTTTGACGAGGTCGAGAAGGCTCACCCCAAGGTCTCCGACATCTTCCTGCAGATCTTCGACGAGGGACGGCTGACTGGCACCAATGGTCGGCGCGCGGACTTCACCCAGGCCATCGTGATCGTGACCTCGAACATCGACGTCGAACCGAAGCAGGCGGCAAAGATGGGCTTCGGCGGTCAACCCTCTGAACCACAGATCGACCCGCGGGATGTGCTGTTGAATCACATGCGTCCCGAGTTGGTCAACCGCATCGACACGGTGGTGCCCTTCGCCCGCCTGTCGGCGACAGCCCTCCGTGCGATCATCGATCACCATGTGGCAGAGATCGAGGCCTTGCTGGCCAACAGGCAGGTCAAGTTGACCCTGGACGACGATGTCTACGACGAGCTGGTGGCTGCGGGCAACTGTGACACCTATGGCGCTCGGGAGCTGCACCGACTGGTCGACCAGAACATTCGCTTTCCCTTGGCAGAGGAGATCATCCGCCAGGAGAACGGCTCCGCTGGTGGGCAGGGCAATGCCATTGCCGTGCGGCTGGTCGAGGGGCGCATCGTGCTGGGTGCTCAGGAGGACGAGGGGCTCATGGCCTGAGGCCTGGCACCCCGACCCTCTCGGTGGGAGCCGTGTACACTGTCCCGCTCCCCGATCCTGGAATCCTGCTCTGATGCGTCTTGCTCCGTCTGCAGTGCTCTTGTGCGTGGCCCTGGCCATGTGTCTCTCCCCCGTGGCCGCCCAGCAATCCAACGTCAGTGAGAGTCGTGACACGGCTCGCCTGGTAGCTGTCACCAGCGCCGAGCCGCTCACCGGTGTCGACCTGGCCGGCTTCGACATCGTGGACGCGCCAGACGACCGCCTGTCTGCCATGGTCATCGCCTGGAGCGCGGGGCTGGTCGAGTTACAGCAGCGTGGTCTGACCTTTCAGGTCATCGAAGAGGATCTGGAACGGTTCTACGCCTCGCGTCTGGCCACCCCGGATGAGTTGGCCCAGATGGCAGCACCGAGCGCTGGCTCCACCGTCACGCCGCCCTTCGGTCAGGGATCCATGGGCGGCTATTACATCTTCGATGAGGTGGTCTCCATTCTCGATCAGCTCGCGGCCCAGCACCCCACGATCATGACCACCAAACAGAGTTTGGGTCTGAGCATCGAGGGTCGGGATTTGTGGGCGGTCAAGGTGTCTGACAACCCGGGCATCGATGAAGCGGAACCCGAGGTGCGTTTCGATGCGCTGCACCACGCTCGCGAACCGGCGGCCATGCAGACCCAGCTGTACTTCTTGATCTGGCTGCTCGACAACTACGGCAGCGACCCGCTGGCGACGTACCTGGTCAACGAACGGGAGATCTGGTTCATCCCCGTGGTCAACCCGGACGGCTACGAATACAACAAGCGCAACAACCCCAACGGCGGCGGCATGTGGCGCAAGAACAGGCGCATCAACCAGGGCACGTCTGCCAAGGGCGTCGACCTGAACCGCAACTACCCCTTCCAGTGGGGTTTCGACAACATCGGCTCGAGCCCCACGCCCTCGTCGTCCACCTACCGCGGAACGGGCCCGGCCAGTGAACCAGAAGTGGCAGCCATGACGGCGTTCATGGCCGCCCATGACTTCGGCACCGCACTGTCCATGCACACCTACTCCGATTTGTGGCTCGCGCCCCTGGGGTACACGTCGACGTTGCCGGTGAACGATGCCGACTACGACGAGGTGGGCGCTCTGGCCACTGCGGTGAACGGCTATCCCTACGGGCCGGGCGCTGTGCTGCTCTACCCGGCCAACGGCATCACCATCGACACGGATCACGGCGTGCACAACACCATGTCCTGGACGCCTGAGATCGGCAGCCAGTTCGATGGCTTCTGGCCGGCGACGAACAAGATCATCCCCTTGGCTCAAAAGAACCTGGAGGCCTTGCAGGTCACGGCCTTGGCCGGCGGCCCGTTCCTGCGCGCCACGGGGTTGCAGCTGATCGACGAGGGTGACGGCGATGGCATCCTCGAGCCTGGTGAGACCGTCGCGGTGATCATCAGCGGTCGCAACAGCGGCATGGGCACGTCGAACGGGGCCACGGCCTCGCTCTCGACCACGAGCCCCGACGCGTCCCTGGTCACCGCCTCGGTAAGCCTTGGCGCCTGGGCGGGCTTCTCTGATGCGGACAACAGCGCCACGCCGTTGCGTTTTCAGATTGACAGCAACATCCCCACGGGCACCTCGGTCTCGATCGTGGTGGCCATGGGCGAGCTGGGCTTGACCGACGACCTGACGACGACCTTTACCGTGGACAACGATTGGGCGGTGAGCGGGCCGGGCCTGGCAGGTGTGAACGGGGTCCCGGTGCTCTCTGCGCAGGGCGCCTTGATCGCAGCCCAGGCGGGCTCACTGGACCTCGCCGCGGCGGCGCCCTCTGCCTCCACCTACTTGGTGCTGGGTTTCAACGCACTCAACGGCGCGTTCAAGGGCGGCGTGCTGGTGCCCACGCCGGACGTGGTGCTGTCATCCTTGGCGACCGACGGTGCTGGCGAGTTGCAGCTGCCCTTCGCCTGGCCCCAGAACGTTCCCACCGGCACACAGATCTGGGCCCAGTACTGGGTGCAAGATGCCGTGGGCCCTGTGGGCTTCTCGGCTTCGAACGGACTGGTGGGTACGGGGCAGTGATCTTGAACTCCCGGGTTGGGTTGCCCGGTGTTGGCTGTCACGTCGCAGGTAGGGGACGTTCGTGAGCGGCCGCTGCGATCTCGAAGCGCTCTACGGTACCGCTGCGTCCACGTTGCCGTATGGCGAAGACGCTGAGCCCGACGAGATTGCACTCTCTGGCCAGACGCTGCCAGCGCCGCCGGCGGCGATGGAGACGGATCAACTCTGCGCCACGTGGGGCTATCACTTCTACGGCGACTCGCCGGTGGAGGCCGTGAGCTTCGAGGTCGACAAGGCGACGGCTCGCCACCTGGGCCTGCTGATCTTCGCCCGGGTGTTTCATCGCAAGGCGCCGCGGGTCGTCGTCGAACTCACCCATCCTCGCTCCACCCTGCGTCGTCTGATCATCGGTCTCGAAGACTCGGAGCCTGGTCCGGGCCTGGAGGTGTGGCCACACGCGTTCCACTACTCGCCTTGGACCCCGGACCGCCACCCTTGGCTCTCCGAGGACATCCAGGCATCGTCCTTCCCTTTTCTGACGCTCACGAATGAGGCTGAGATGCTGTGCGGCACCGCTGACCTCCCGACCCGGGATACGCTGGCGGGCTTCGGCCCAGACGATGGCGCCTGCAGGCTCGCGGAGCTGTTCTTGAACGCCGGGGGGCCTGATCATGACGAGAACGAGTTCGCTCTGGAGGGGGAGTGCGGCTTTCGGGGTATGGGCCCGGGCAGCCCGGAGCTGAAGATCTGGCTCCCGGGCTCGCTGGGCCACCTGGACTCTGAGCCCACGTACTTGTAGCGCCTGAGCAGAACTCCCCTGATCAGCGATGTGTCGGTCATGGCGCGTTGGACGACAGGGCTCTTCGTGCCTTCTTGCTCATCGCCTTGGGAGCGCCCTGGTGTGGCTGGATGCTTCTGGCCTTGACGGGGATCGATGCCCGCGAGCCCGCGTGTCCGTTCGGGTCCCTGGAGTGTGGTGGGCGATCGCCCTGCTCCTGCCGGTGGTCGTTGATTCTCTCACCATCGCAGCCCATGGGTTGTCCCGCGAGGGCCTGGGTGCATTTGTGCCGGGCGGCCTCATGGCCCTTCTCTCGGGAGCACTGGGAGAGGAGATCGGCTGGCGTGGTTTCCTGCTGCCCACGTGTCTGCAGCGCACCAATCCTCTCCGGGCAGTCTGGTGGTGGGCTTGATCTGGACGCTCTGGCACTCGCCCTGTACTACGACGGACTGTTCGCGGACTGGAGGCTGCTGAGTCTGCTTGCCATCGACATCGCTTGCTCCAGCATCACTATCACAGTGATGCTCCTGCGCACGGAGGCGGCGTGCTGATGGCCACGGTGTTTCATTGGACCTCCAACACGGGCCAGGGCGTGGCTGGCACCATGCTCCCTTCGGTGGCCATCGCTGACGAGCTCGTCTTCTTCGGGACCCGGGAGTCGACCCTCGTGGTCGCGACGCTCTGCGTTCTCTCCGGCTCCACCATGATCTGCACCCCAGCCTCCCGCGCTCAAGAGGTCGGTCTGGCCCTGGGCGCCCAGGCAGGACAGGCGCGGCTCACGGACGTGTTGAATCAGGGTGGCTTCAGCAAGGTCCGTCGAGCTGCAGAGACGCCCACCAACATGGTGTTGGAGGCTTGCCGCTAGGGCCTCGGAGGGGGCCAGGAGCTCGTGGCCGTGTCCGGCGTCGGCTGCCGGTCGCACCGCAGCAAGCGGTGGATGAATGGTCGGGGTGACAGGATTTGAACCTGCGACCTCTTGTCCCCCAGACAAGCGCTCTACCAAGCTGAGCCACACCCCGACGTTGGACCGTCTCAGACGACTGCTGAGCTGGCACGGCTGGGGAGCTCGTACCGATCCATGGGACGGGAGGTTGTAACCAAGCGGGAGGCAGGCCACAAGACATCGATGGGGCCAGGAAACGTTGGGGCGGCGGGGCCGTCGACCCTGTCATGAACACCATTCTGCTCCTGATCAGCTCTTGCCTCGGGCTGCTATGCCCCGAACCCCTCTCGCTATCCGGCGGGTCAGCCTCTCTCAGCGCTCCCGGCGACCGGGAGGACGGCGCCCTGGAGGGTGGCAAAGAGCGTTCGAAGGCCTTGGTCATCGTTCTTCACGGCGGCAGCTGGCGGCCCCGTCCAGCGGTGCAGTTGGCGCGGTCTGCGCTGGAGGCCCTCTCCACGGAGGCTCGGCGGCGGAAGCTGAGGCTGCTGGCCCCGCTGGCCCCCGTGCAGTGCCGCACCACCGTGCCCTGGCTCGAGGCGCCGGGGGAGGCATTGATCCTGGACCTGATCGACAGAGAGGTGGCATCAGGCCGGGCTCACGCCGACCGGGTCTACCTGGCAGGCCACGGCTCCGGAGCTACCGCAGCGTTGGTGTTGGCCTCAAGACATCCCCAGCGCTTCGCCGCGGTGGCCGCCTGGTCCGGGACGCCAGCACCGCTCTGGGACGAGACCCAAGAGGTGGTGGGCCTGGCTCCCGACCCGCTGCCGGGGCTGAAGGGCGTGCCCGTCTATCTCTGGTCCGGCAACGAAGATCCGGTTCTTGATCGAGCGGCGCTGCGGTTCTTCGTGGAGGGCATGCAAGAGGCCGCCGACCTGGACAGCTCCTATGAGCTGAAATGGGACCGGGGCCCGGGGGGGCACGACTACGGCGAGGACGGACCCCGAGAAGGGCTGAAGTTCCTGCGAGCCCGTCGTCGACAGGCGCGCCCGTGATCAAGGGCACCCGTGACCCTCGCGGGCGGGGCCCTGTTCAGCGGGTCATCACCTCGGCGCCGTCCTTGCCCACGTGCATGGTGTGCTCGAACTGGGCCACCATGCAGGGCTGGCGTTCGACCAGGGGCGGGTAGCCGAAGACCGTGTGGGAGCGCAGCAGCAGGCGCAGTGTGCGCTCGGCCACGTCCACTCCGTGCTCTCGAGCCAACTCGCGGCGGCAGAAGGGCAGCCCTCGGCGGGCGGCGATCTGGTCGACCACGCCGCTGTCCGCATTGCGGGGAGCCTTCAGCTTGCGTTTGGCTCCGAAGACCTCTGCTTGGCCCTGCTCCACGATCATGCCACTGCCCGTGGTGGCGAAGGGCTCGATGCAGATCATCATGTCTTCTTTGAGCACGCCGGAGGTGCCGTCGCTCACGTTGGGGATCGACGGCGAGCAATGAACGGTGTAAGGGGCGATGCCGTGACCGGTGAGATTGGCCACGGGCTTGTGTCCCAGCTTGTGCATGGCCTGTTGGATGCCGTGGCTGATCTCGCGGATGCGACGGCCGGGTTGCACCAGGGCGATGGCGGCCTCAAGGGCCTGGCGCGAGGCCTCGAGCAGGGAGGCGTTGTCGCCCAGGTCAGCGGTGGCGGCGGTGTCGGCGATGCAGCCGTCGATGTGCACGCCCAGGTCGATCTTGGCCACGTCACCCTCGGCGAAGACCCTGGGGTCGTCGGGGGCGGCGCAGTCGTGGGCCGCCACGCTGTTCACCGAGACCTGGGCCGGAAAGGCCAGGTCGGCACCCTGCTCGAAGATGTACGCCTCGATGCTGTCGAGCACATCCACATAGCGGACCCCGGGCTTGACGGACTCAATGGCCCTCTTGCGGGCGGCGGCGGCGATCTTGCCCGCCTGGCGGTATTTGTCGAGATCCACTCTCATAGGGGGGGACAGGTTAGCGGAGGCGAGGGGCTGTGGGAATCGTCGAGACCTCCGCGTTGTTGCACTCGACCGGGGGCTCGGTTGATCTGGCCGCCGAGGAGCAACACTCGTTGCCAGAACCGAACTCAGTTGTCCTGGCCAGGCGGTCAGCTGGGTTTCATAAGCTGCGCCCATGACGGAGACCGATCACAAGCGAGGGTGGCCACTGGCAACGGTGGTCCTGGGCCTGGTGGTGCTCAGCACGGCCAGCTTCCGCATGGTCAATCTCGACATCTGGCTCCACGCGGCGACCGGCGAATGGATCGTCGAGCACGGAGCAGTGCCGACGACCAACGTGCTCTCCGAGCTGCACCACGACTATCCTTCGGTCCACGACAAGTGGGGCTTTCAGGTGCTGGCACACGGGCTCCTCGATGGCCTGGGGCCCGACGGCGTCAACGTCGCTCGGCTGCTCCTGGTGGCCCTGCTGGCGGCGGTCATGGCCTCGACGGCCCGGCGCCTGGGTGCCTCGCCCGGTGCCACCGTGCTGCTGGTCAGCCTGGGGCTGTTGGCCTGCCGTAACCGGCTGGTCTTTCGTCCAGGGTTGGTGAGCCTGGTCTTGCTGGCGGTGTTGCTACAGGTCCTGCTGGTGAGCCGTCGCGATGGTCGGCGGGCCTGGATGCTGCTGCCCTTGCAGCTGCTCTGGGTCAATGTCCACGGCTACTTCGTGCTGGGTTGGCTGACGGTGTTCATGGTCGCCGCCGGGCAGGGGTTGGCGGGCCACCGTCAGCTCGCGGCGCGCTGGCTGGGCTGGGGCCTGGCCATGATGGCGGTCTGCCTGGTGAACCCGGCGGGCTGGGCCGGGTGGGCTCACCCTTTCGCGATTCTGGCCGACCTGAACGAGCATCGAGACTTCTACACCACGTACATCTCAGAGTTTCGTCCCATCTTTGCAGAGGACGCCCAGCCCCCTGTGTTTCGCACGGCTTTCTTCGTTCTCGCCGGGCTCAGCGCGGTGCTGCTGGTGCGGGCAGCCGTGGTGGCCTGGCTGCAGAGGCGCCGGGGAGGTTCCGTCTCTGCCGTGGCGCCCACGAGCGATCTTGGTGGCGACCACGCGGGCGCCAACGGTGGGGGGCTGGCAGGCGTGCTCGTCCCCGCGCTGATCGCTGTGTGCGCCTTTGGCGTGATGAGCACCAGCCTGCGACGCAACATCGCACCCTTCGCGGTGGTCACGGCGCCGCTCGCGGCAGCTGCCTGGACCTCGTGGTTCGGCGCTCGGCGACCGGGCCTGGTGTTGCCCACCGTGCTGGCTTTGCTGTTCTCTGTGGCCGAGGTCACGGACGCCATGTCCCTGCACGACGGCAGCCAGCGCCGGTCAGGCTTTGGCATGTCCCGCATCGCCTATCCCGTAGGTGGCATCGAGTTCATCGGCGAGCAGTGGCCGGACGCTCGGGTCTTCACCGCGTTTCGCTACGGCAGCACATTCACCGGGATGCGCCGGCCCCACCAGCGGGCAGCGACCAACGGCAACACCCACGGCTACCCGACCTCGTACCTGCGAGACGTGATCGCTGCCACCGCCGACACGGATCCCTCGGCGTTTCTGCAGCTCTCCACTCGTCATCAACTCACCGTGGCCCTGCTGCCCATGGGGGCGCCCCTCTCCGTGCGCCTGCTTCGCTCGAGCGACTGGGCCCTGGCGTTCGTGGGCAGGGAGGAGGCCGTGTTCGTGCTGCGGCGCAGCGTGGGTGACGACGGGCTGGGGGCCCATGACCTGGAGGCCTCCTTGTCCCGCGGGGGCGGGCTGATCGTGCCCCCGGGAGAGCTGTCGGACCCACGGCCGTGGTGGCGAGCGGGCAGCGGCCCCACCACTCTTCTGCTGGCTTCGGGGATGCTGTTCGGTGGCGGCTATCCCGAGCAGGCCACGACCTTGGCCAGCCGAGCCGTGGAGCTGGCGCCGGACGACGCTCAGGCTCTGGCCCTCAACGGCTTGTTGCTCCTGGCTCAGGGCGACATCGAGAACGCTCGCGCCTTGTTGCGACGGAGCCAGGACGGTCAGGGCTACAACGTGCTCAGCGAGAGGGTCGAGTTGGCGCTCTCGGGGCTGGACCCTGCGGGTGAAGCCGGGCCCCGCTGACCGCGCTTCAGCCGCCGAGCCAGGCCAGGGCGCTGTCCAGTCGGCTGAAGCTCTCGTCGTCATCGCAGCGCTCGGCCCAGACCTGCTGAGCCCGGAGCATCTCGGCGACGTTGGTGTTCTCGAAGACGATGTCAGGCAGCAAGTCCATGGCGGTGGCGAGGGCAGCGGCGAAGGCCTGATCGTCTCGGACAGTGGCCCGGGCCTGGGCCATGAGCCGCTCGACGGCGACCTCGTAGCCGACCGTTGGTCCGCTGGCCTGATAGAGCTCGAGTGCCTCGTCGAAGTCCTCGCGAGCGAGGGCGGCGGTGGTGCGCTGCTGCAGGGCATAGACGGGTTGATCCGGGAAGAGCAGCCGAATCTCAGCCTCGGCCAGATCGTCTTCGCCGAGGATCGACAGCGCCTGTGTCAGCGCGAGGCGCAGGCGCATGGCGTAGGCAGGGTCACTGTCCTCGATCTGTCGGGCTCGCTCCTTGAGCGCAGCCGAGACCCGGGCCAGGGGGATGTCCACGCCGTCGTGTTGTCCCGCGTCGAGGCGCAAGACGCGGCGGCGAGCATCGAAGCGAGCCCGGGTGATGGCCGAGGGGGACATGGCCAGGGCCGCCAGCAGCTCGTCGAAGGCCAGGGCTTCATCGCCGTTGTGGGCCGCCAGCCCGGCCAGGTCCATGTGCAGGCGCCAGGCTTCGGGTCCGAAGGGGGCCAGCCGCTTGGCTTCGTGGAGCAGCTCTTGCACCAAGGGGTCGGTGACGTCTTCCCGGGCGAGCTGCAGGGCCTGGAGATGGGCCAGCCTGGAGAGGTCGGGAGCCAACTCCCGGGCGTGGCGCAGGTGCAGTGCTGCCAGCTCGGCGTTGGTGCTGGCCGAACTCCTGCGGGGCTTGGCGGGGCTGCCAGGGGTGGTCGCTGGGCTGTCCGGCACGGTGACCAAGTCGCTGCCCATGGTGGCCAGGTTGCTGCGCATGAGGGGGACCCGGTGATCGCCCGGGAGCCATCTCGCAGCGACCGCGAGGCGGTCGTCGAGGGCGCTCCTGTCGACGTCTCCCAGAGGGTGAATCGGTGAGCCCTCGGCGCTGCTGGTCAGGGTGTCCGCCACGTCGCGCAGGGTGGACAGGCCGCGGGCCCGTCCGAGTCCGCCAACGATCACTGCTGCGCCGAAGCCTACGAAGGCCCAGCGCCAAGTCGAGTACGTCTGGGGGGGCTGATTGGTCGCCTTGTCTGCGGCGCTCTTCGCGCCGCTGCTGCGGGTGGGCTCCCTCCCCGACGCCTCGACCAACGCGGCGAGCAGAAACGCAGACGAGGGGAACAACGTGGCCGTGGCCCCGCCCATGTCGATGCCGTTGGCGGCCCAGGTGACGAACAACGCAGCTGAGGCGCCGTCAGCCAACAGCCCGCCGTGCCGTGGACGTCGCAGGCTGACCCCCAAGAGCACCGCCAGAGCCAAGAGACCCGGCCAACCGAAGCTGGCCCCCACGGCCAGGACCGTGTTGTGCGGGTGGTCGTCCGCGGGCAATACGTCGTAGCGGCCTGGGGTGACGTGGGCGTTCTGCAAGAAATGCGTGCCCGGGCCGTTCCCTGTCCAGGGAGCGGCGGCCAGGTTCTCTCGTCCCAAGCGCCACATGGACGCCCGAAACGTCACCGCCTTGGCCAGGGTCCGTGAAGACTGATGGCCGATGCTGCGGTCGGTCAGTCCCAAGGCGGGGACGAGCAGGGCCGCCAGCACGGCGAGCAGGGCCAGGCCGCGCAGCATGGTCTGCCAGTCGCGCTGCCAGCCGGGAAGCAAACGGGGAAGCAATCGGGGTAGCAAGCGAGGCAGCCAGCGAGGAGCCATGCGCAGGAGTGCCAGCAGCCCCAGCCCGGCCACCACGGCCAGCCAGCCCGTACGGGAGCTGATCATGGCCAGGGAGCCGAACAAGGGCGCACAGGCCCAGCGTTCCCAGCGGGCGCCAGGGCGAGTGGCCAGGGCGGCAGCCAAGACGATGGCAGAGGCCAGCCCGGGCACCACCAGATTGGGGTGGTGTCCCAGCAGGCGCAGGCGAGTGATCGCCACGGAGGCCAGGGGCAGATCGAGGGCCTGGGACAGGGTCAGATAGCTGATCAGGCCTGCCAGACAGACCACGGCGCTCACCGCCACGACCACCTGGGCGGCCCGCGTAGCTCGTGGTCCTGGCAGGAGCCCGGGGAGAGCCAGGGCCAGGGTGAGGTGGGGGACCATGGCCACGAGCCAGGGAGGCACACCGCCGGGAAACCTGGTGGTCAGGCAGGCGGGCAGGCAGAGCAGGAGCAGTCCGAGGGAGGTCCAGCCCAAGGGGCCCAGGCGCAGGAAGGGGGCGGCGACACACAGGGTCGCGCCGCAGAACGCTGCGATCAGGCCGGGGGTGGCGGGGACGACGCTGCCCCCGAAGAGGCTCAGGCCCGTGACCACCAGGATCATCCTGCGGGCCAGGCTGAGGCGGTGGGTGGCCAGGGCAAAGCTGACCATGGCGGCGGCGGCGGCGAGCCAGACCAGGGGGCCGAGCAGCGGGGGCCGCCCGAAGGTGCTCAGGCCCTGGGTGCGCCAGAGAGTGAGCCCCCCATCCAGGCAGGGCAGGGCCACCAACAGGGCAGTCAGAATGGCCAGGGCCCATCTCACGACGTTCGACTCAAGGGCTGGCCGGTCCATCCTCTTCTTCGGATGACTCCGCCAGCACCTCGTCCACGTCGATGTCGCCCTCGCGGAGCGGCATGCCGTACTCGAAGTCAGCTCGGGGCGGCAGGATCGGGTGCTCGAAGAAGTCGATCTGGTCGGGCAGCAGGCGAGAGATCTCGGAGAGGTCGAGATAGCCCAGTCCCAGATCGTCGTCGTCTTCGCTGATCATGGGGCGGGCGGTGAGTCCGGCGAGGATGCCCACGATCTCCCACCGTCCGTCCCGCTCGACGTAGAGGCCTGCGCCGGCCCAGTCGCGGGTCATGCGGCGAGGGTCGCCGTCCCAGGGTTCTATGAAGGCCCCGTATTGGCCCCCGTGCCAGCGCTCGACCTCGACCATCTGAGGTTCGTCTTCGTCGTTGCGCAGGGCCAGGTAGAACGGCTCGTCGGGCGTGGGCGCGACCGTGGCGAAGCGCCCCTCGTGCAGCCGGGAGGTGAGCGGGCGGACGATGGCCAGGTCGTCGTTCCGTCGATCGAGCACCGCCCAGTCTTCGACGACGGAGTTGCCCACGGGAAACTGGAAGCGAAACCGATCGCCCACCGCGAGATGAGTGTCGGCCAGGATCAACACGCCGTCTTCGGTTGAGAGACCCAGGAGCGGCACGCCCGTGTCGCCATCTGGCCAGAGCCGGGTGAAGTGGCTGGGCGGGCTGGCGCAGGCCGTCAGGGCGAGGGCCAGGGTGAGGATCAGAGCGGGGGCGGGGCGCATGGGGCTCACGGTTCCTCGGATATGGCTGCGAGCTCATCGGCGAAGTCGGGGACATCTTTGAGCTCGATCCAGGCCAGATCCCAGGGCTCGAGGCCTTCCATCAGCTCTCCGGTCTCGGGGTCGGGGGCTCGGTAGGTCTGAAAGGCCCAGTCACGCTGGGTGATCTCACCGGCGGCGATGAGTTCTTTCACCTCGTCGGTGGAAAGGTCGTTGATGGTGGCGGGCTGCTCGTCGCCGCTCACGTAAAAGGGCTGGATCATCCAGACCCGCTGATCGTTCTCAGCCAGCTGCCGGGCAGCCTCCGCCCGGATCGCAGCCCGTTCTCGAGCCGGCTCGATCTTGGCGATGAGCTCGTCCGTCAGGCTCTGCACGCGCCAGTCGCGGGGGGCCAGGGCCACGGCGGTCTCGGCCATGGCCAGGGCCATGTCCAGGTCTTGTGCAGGGCCGTTCATCATCAGTGAGCCCGCAGCCTCGCAGTAGTTCAGCGGCCCGATGGGGTCGAGCTCGATGGCGCGCTGAGCCATGGCATAGGCCAGCTCCGGGTTGGGCTCCTTGACGATGGCAGTGTAGTTGCCCTCGACGATGCCGCCCTTGCGCAGCATCTCGGCGTACTCCCGAAAGCAGTTCGCGTTGTCGTAGCCCAGGTCGACGGCGCGCTGGTAGTAGTTCATGGCGTTGACGATGTGTTCGTCGTCGTCGAGCTTCTCCCGCCGGGACATACGTGCGGCGCGATAGTAGCCGTAGGCGTTCAGCTCGCCGTAGGCCTGCTCACCGAACTGCTGCATCTCGAGTTCGAGCTCTTCGATGGACTTGCCCAACGTCTTCTCGAGCACTTCGATGACGCTGTCCAGGTCGGGCTCGGTCAGAGCGCCCTTCACGTTGCTGTAGGAGACGTTGGTGACCTTGATGTCGTTGTTCTTGTGCACGTTCTTGAAGAACGAGCGAAAGGGCTTGCCGTACTCCTCGGACTCCATCAAGAAGTGCACGAAACTCCAGCCGTAGGCGTACTGTCTGAAGCCGTATTCGGCGGGGCTGGCCTGGAGCACTTCGCGCATGGACTTGACCCGACCGTTGGCCATGTCGGAGCGCAGCGAGGCGATGCGCATGTACTGCAAGCCGCCCAAGGTGATGTTGTCGTTCTCGTCGATCTTGGCCGCGCCGAAGTACTCGGCCATGCCCTCGTTCATCCACCGGGGGTAGGCGAACTTGGTGTTGATCAGGTAGGTCAGCAGGTGATTGGTCTCGTGCTGCAAGGTGTCCAGAGTCTCCTCTGGGTTCTGCATGTCGTCGTACAGCTGCAGCTCCCGGTCGGGGAAGCTGAAGTAGCCGCCCACGCCCTGGCGAGTGCCCGTGACCTCGTGGAAGTCTTCACTGGTGCGGTAGAGAAAGAACTTCATCTTGCTCTTGCCCTCGCTGGGGGCGAGCTTGATGTTCCAGTAGTCGACGAAGACGTCGTAGAACTGCTCGATGAGCCGGACGTAGTTGTCCAGGATCTCGTCGGTGCAGTTGCTGTAGATGTCGAAATGTCGCGTGGAGACGTGCTTGTGGTTCTTCCACTTCTGCTCCTTGCGCAGCTTGTCGATGGCGGCCTTGTCAGCGTCGGCTCGCTTGCGCAGGGCCTGCTCCCGGCGGGTGCGGCTCATCCACGACCCCTCGAAGAGCACCTTGCCCTGCTTCATGTACTTGGCTTCTTTCGAGTTCTTGGGGACGTAGTCCTCCATGTCCTCGACGTAGGTGCGATCGACCACGTCCATGTCGATGGGGATGTCCGCCCC
>Ga0114932_10002780_pt1 | contig 17984 bp, 14 predicted proteins | sample 2SBtaG_2_FD_87286 | JGI IMG/M metagenome (GOLD analysis project Ga0114932, IMG submission 87286) | Deep subsurface microbial communities from Kolumbo volcano to uncover new lineages of life (NeLLi) - 2SBTROV12_ACTIVE470 metaG | ecosystem: Environmental > Aquatic > Marine > Volcanic ... | reverse complement strand
TACGCCTCAGTATCAGGAGACAAATCCTCATTAAACGGCGTGATTACCGGGACCAATACACCCTCAAATCGTTGGCTACTCATAGAGCTTTCTCTCCAGAATATTAAAATAGATACTTTAGATCAATTACTTAAGCGATATTCTTGTATCACATGAGGATCGGGGTCTAACCCAAGCCCTGGTCCATCCGGTACCTGTAAATTTCCATTAACCGGATCAACTGCGGTTCCAAAAAGACTTGCTTCTGGTGTCATATAGAATCGCTCAAAGGGAACGTCCTCATCCATTGCGGAGATTAACTGAGCAGTCGCCAGAAACCCTGGACCAAAATAGGGCGAATGAGGCGCGACTGATATTTTTCGTTTTCGACACAACTCTATTACTTTCAGAAACTCCGTAATACCGCCGACCTTTGTAACACTAGGCTGTGCAAAATCAACAGCATCCCCACCAAACATCGAATCGAACTGCCAGTGGGTGCACATGTTCTCTCCAGCAGCTATCGGTATGCCGTATTCTGCACGCAAAGTTCCTAAAGCGGCAAAGTTTTCAGGTGGCCAAACAGGTTCTTCTAACCAATGGAGGTTACAGTCGATCAATTGGGGCACCACCTGCTTAGCTTCTGAGATTGACCATGCGCAGTTCACATCGAGCATAATTGGCACCGTGTTACCGGCGATTTCCCGTGCTGCTTTGACAGGCTCCGGTGCTGCCTCATGTAATTTAATGAGACCATAACCTTTTTCGATGGCATGGGCGGTTTGTTCTGCAACCACTTCAGGGTCACGATACTTGAGAAGACTGGCGTAGGCAGGCAGGACTTTTTTATGCCGCCCAAGCATTTGCCCTAGCGATTGATTAGCAGCTTTAGCAGCTAAATCCCACAATGCTATATCAATCCCGGAAATGGCAAACATTGAAATCCCATATCGGCCCCAAAGATGCATACCGACCTGCAATTCATGCATAATTTGTTCCCGATCAGACACAGCTTTACCAACCAGAACAGGAGGAGCCGAATTCTCTATCATGGCCATTACAGCCTTCTGGCAGTTATAGCTAAATGCTTCGCCCCAGCCGACTAAACCACAATCTGTTTCGACTCGAACCAGTACTATCTCCAAAAACTGCCAGTCCCTTCCAGCCCAAGCAATAGAAGGACCACCATGTGTGAATGGAATTTTTAGCGGTATCGCTTCAATACTGGAAATGTTCATCGTTCTATTCGTACAATGAGCGGGTAGCCCATCATAAATTACTGTCACTAATAACCTTTTTTGAGGCTCTTAATGTGACATCAACAACTGAATCCACATCATAGATGCTAGACTGCTAATTACTACTTTAGCAATAGTACTCTACAATCTAGATATCGTGGTACGTTTACAGAGACACATTTACACCTAAATAGTCCGATTGGGAAACAACTATGTCCAAAAAAAGAATCGCGTCGCCAACACCATTCATGATTGCCGAAACCGACGGCAATATTGGTTGGATGATTTTTAATAACCCAGACAAACATAATGCTGTAAAAGTTGAAATGTGGGAAGCAATTCCACAAATCCTTGATCAATTTGAAGCAGACAATGCCGTGAAAGTCGTTGTGCTTAAAGGAAGTGGTGAAAAAGCCTTTATTTCCGGCGCAGATATCTCGGAATTTGAACAGGTTCGAGCATCCGAAGCGGCGACCAAGCATTATGAAGACATTGCGGATGGTGCAAGCGACCGGCTTTACGCCTGCACTAAACCAACAATAGCGATGATCCGCGGGTATTGTATTGGCGGCGGTGCGGGTATTGCAGTGAGTTGCGACCTACGACTCGCGACAGATGCATCAAAATTTGGCATTCCCGCGGCCAAGCTAAGTGTGGGTTACAGACACGGTGGAATTCGGAAGCTGGTTGACCTAGTGGGCCCATCGGCTGCAAAAGACATCTTTTTTACTGCTCGCCAGATTCCAGCCCCAGAAGCGCTAACTATGGGCTTGATCAACAAAATGGTCCCAAATGACAAACTGGAAGCAACTGTCGAGGAATATTGTAAGGCGATTTGTGCTAACGCGCCGCTTACGATAACTGCTGTCAAGCAGATCATCGAACAAATTGTAAAACCTGGAACCCTCGATCAAGATTTTTGTGAGCAACTGGTCGAGGATTGCTTTAACAGCGAAGACTACATCGAAGGTCGCCGGGCATTTATGGAAAAGCGTAAACCCGTCTTCAAAGGGCTTTGATAAAGCTAGTAGTCTCTACTAAGTTACTTCTAACTTCCTAGAACTCAAACACTCCTTTTCCGGTTTGCTGCCGATCAAATTTTGTATAGGCTTCTTCAGCCTGGCTTAAGGTATAGCGATCTGTAAATAACGCGTCGACATCAATGTCATTATCAACGATAAACTGCGTACACTCGGCCTGGCCCGAAACCGAAAAAGTCCACGAGCCAATAATTGTCACCTGACGGCGTAACATGTCGTTACTGACGTCAATAGTCACCTCTCCACCCTCGCCCACAAAACAGGCGCGCCCCCAAGTTCGCACACATTGGACGGCGGCCAGCCGGGCGCTAGAAGCTGAACTACAGTCTAGAGATAGGTTCGCACCGATGCCGCCCGTTAACTCGCGTATCCGCTCGACGACATCCCCCTGAGTTGGGTCCAGCAGAAATTCCGCACCAAACTGTTTGGCTCGAGAGAGCCGGTCAGCACTGATGTCGATGGCAACAACCTGAGCCCCCATCGCCGCGGCAAGTTGAGTTGCACTCAGTCCAACTGGCCCCTGCCCAAAGATCGCAACTGTATCTCCAGATGAAATATCTAATCGCCTGAGTGCCGCGTAGGCTGTACCTGTGCCACAGGATATTGCAGCACCTTCAGAGTAGGTTAGAGACTCCGGCAATTGAACCAACGTACTTGCTGGTACTTTCATATATTCTGCATGGGCTCCATGACCGGTAGCACCGTAAACGACAATTCCTTCCCGACACAGTTGTCCCCATCCATCCGCGCAATGGTTGCATACACCACAACCCTTGTAATGGTGAACCATCACCCGTTGTCCTGAATGAGCCCGTTGCGGATCAACTTCACTTCCGATTTCCACAATATCACCACAGGGTTCGTGACCCGCAATAACTGGGCTGCCGTCGCCACCCAACCCAAGTGCCGAAGCACCGCCGCTCGCCCGATAAAACTTAAGATCACTACCACACATTCCAGATGCTCTGATCTGCAATACAACCTCATCCGGACCCGGAATGGGATCTGAGAAGTCCATAAATTCCAGCTTACAATCACCCATAAATACGACACCCTTCATGACGAGCCCCCTACATTCGATTCAATATTATTAGCACATTTAGACTAGGCACTAGTCTGCGAGCAAAGATGCTATTCGATCCAAAGCGCGCTCTATGTTCTCAATGCTGTTAGCATAAGAAAAACGGATGAAACCCTCGCCTAAATGGCCAAAGCTCGTTCCGGCTACCGTAGCCACACCTGCTTCTTCAAGCAGCCTTTTCTGAAGTGAACGTGCATCAAGCCCTGTCTCTTCGATGTTTGGAAAAGCATAAAACGCGCCGCCAGGTGTGCGACATCGGAATCCTGGCAATCGATTAAGACCATTAACAATAACCTCACGTCTCTGATCGAAAGCATTTACCATAGTCTCTACTGCATCCTGGGGGCCTTCTAGTGCAGAAATTCCTGCAAACTGAGTCGCGGCATTGACACACGAGTGGCAATTGACCGCGAGTCGAATAGCACCTTCCACCAAAACCTCCGGCCACACAGCGTATCCCATCCGCCATCCCGTCATCGCATAAGTCTTGCTCCAACCATCCAGAAGTATCAGACGATCTGCTATCTCTGGATAACTGCATAGAGAGACATGTTCCCGACCGTCATAACTGATCCTTGAATAAATTTCGTCACTCAGTACCGCGACGTGTGGGTGATCAACCAGCCCGGCAACAAGTTTGTCAATTTCAGCGCGAGGGACGGCGCCACCAGTCGGGTTCGCAGGCGAGTTGAGAATCAGTAAACGAGTATTGGATGTAATTTGATCTAGCACAGCATCCGCATCAAATGAATAATCTCGCTCTTCCAACAATGGCGTGGGCACCGCCGTCGCGCCAGAAAACTGAATTACGGACTCATAGATCGGGAATCCAGGGTTTGGATAAAGAATTTCAGCACCAGGTTCGCCAAACATCAAAATCGCAAAAAACATGGTTACCTTCCCACCAGGTACTACCACTATTCGCTCCGGGTTGACCTCAACCCCTCGTCGCAATTTCAAGTCGGCCGCAACCGCTTCTCTTAGGGGCAAAATTCCAGGAGATGGGGTATAACCGTGGTGGCCATCACGTAAAGCTTTTGTAGCCTCCTCAACAATATGTCCAGGCGTCTTAAAATCTGGTTGGCCAATACCTAAATTAATGATGTCTCGCCCTTCCCGAGCAAGAGTTTCAGCCCGTGCAAGAACCTCGAACGCCGTTTCAGTGCCCAGTCTGTTCATCTTTTCAGAGAGTCGAAGCATAATGACTTTCCCATTTGCGTTCGCAAACCTGAATCATACCTGCAAACTTAGGGTGATAAATACCCTATGACTGATTCTGTGATTGCATTAAACTTTATTCGAACTGACCCTATGCCCTTTTGCGGGGTACTCGCAAGGAGAGCTTAAAATCAATACTCTAACCGCTCACGGCCGTGACCTCTTCCTGTCCTTGTTAGCGCAGGAAGGTGTGACCCATATCTTTGGTAATCCGGGAACGACGGAACTTGCGATCATGCATGCTCTAAATGATCACAAGGAGCTGTCCTACGTATTGGGGTTGCAGGAATCTGTCGTCATAGCAATGGCTGACGGCTTCGCTCGCGCCTCAGGCACCCTCACAGCGTGCAATGTGCACGTTGCACCCGGCCTAGGTAACGCAATCGGTTCGATTTACAACGCTCACAAAAGTGGCTCGCCTTTGATCATCACTGCCGGACAGCAAGAGCAAGGCCACGGCTTGACCGAACCCCTACTGTATGGACCGATGATCGACATGGCACAACCCGTGGTCAAATGGGCGTATGAAATATCTCGTATTGAGGATATGCCTCGAGTGATACATCGAGCGGCAAAAATTGCGACTACAGCTCCGACGGGTCCGGTATTTCTTTCTCTACCGGGTGATATCCTGAATCAGGAAAGCCAGATTGAACTCGGCCTTCCTACCCGGGTTGATACCGTAGGACGACCCTCTAACAATGCTTTAGAACAGCTGACAAAAACGATTCTTGCTTCAAGCAATCCCGTAATCGTTGCTGGTAGTGAAGTGGTCTCCAGCGATGCGCAAAATGAGGTAGCCAAGCTAGCGGAGGCGCTTGGCGCACCTGTCTACCAGCAGACGGTACCCAGTGGCGCTCACTTTATTTCTGAGCACCCAGCTTTTATGGGAAGCCTTACTCGGGATCAGCAGCATGTCAGGAATGCTTTAGCACCTTACGATCTGATGCTTGCTCTGGGTTGTGACATTTTGCAGATGTCTGTCTGGAGTCCAGTTGATCCACTGCCTCCAGAGCTTGAAATCATACAGATTGGCCTGCGAGATTGGGAAATAGGAAAAAACTACCCTGCAAAAGTAGCCCTCCGCCATGATGTGAGGGAAACGTTAGACGCATTGGTGCCCTTCCTGATCCAGCGAGGTGGAGAAACATTGAAAGACCGGGCATCTGCAGGAATGAAATCGTTAATTTCATCTAACTGGTCAACAAATCGAGCAGAAAGCGTACAACAGGCTTCTAACAAAGCTGACGTTCAGCCTATAGAACCACAATGGCTGATGATGGCGTTGAGCAACCAGCTCACCGAGAACTGTATTGTGGTTGATGAGGGCCTTACCGCTGCCAAATCGCTACTCGATTTCATGCCTCTGCGTGATCGCTATAGCTATTTCGGCATGGTCAGTGGCGGTATCGGATGGGGCATTGCAGCTGCAATCGGCGTCCAGTTGGCTCAACCGGAACGGCGGGTTGTTGCGGTTATTGGAGATGGCAGCTCCATGTATAGCCCGCAGGCGCTGTGGACTGCGGCTCATCTTCAGCTACCTATTACTTTTGTGATTCTTAATAATCGAGGCTACAGAATTCTAAAAGAGCGTCTCATTGCCTTCCACAGTGACCAACGATTTATTGGCATGGACTTCAAGGATCCACCGATTGACATAGCAGCACTCTCAACTGCACTTGGCACTCCCGGGAAGCAGATCAACGAACCTGAAGAGTTCATCACCTATTTCTCGGAAAGTCTCAAAAGTACTGGGCCAACACTTCTGGAGGTGATGGTCGAACCGGGGCCCAGCAACTGACCGAAGCCTGATTTCCTAGAACAGGATAATTCCGTTTTTAGACGGTGATGATTGGATCAAGTCCCCAGCCAAAAAACGGCTCTCCACCATCAGGTGTCACTCGAACCACTTCCTCTATCCAGACTCGGTGATGTTCATCACCAGGGTATAGGATGTGCAGTGGCACCACCATATTCGCTTCAAGCTGCCAGTCATGGTTAGGCACGCCGTCGGCGCTGAACTGTTCGAGCTCCATATGACTCAGACCCAGTCCATGGAAAAAAATCAAAACGTCGTCAGCACCTGCGACTCCGTTTGTCCGATACACTGCTCGACCGACGCGCTGTAGATCGCTTATCGTTACCCCAGGTCGCATTGCCTCCATTACCGCTGTTGCAGCATCCGCGGTAGCATTCGCATACTGTTTCGCATCACCTGTCGCGTCTCCATCAACTACCCAGGTCTTGCCGCCATCCCAGCAATAAAGATCGAGTGTCCCGTGGCAGTCAAATAAGATATTCATGCCAGGTTCCATGACAAAATCGTCTAGCCTGGAATGCAATGTCACCGCTGGGTCCCCACCGCAAGGATGGCCCCAGACCATCGCACCGGGGTCTCGCACAAAGCCACCCATTTCTACGACAGCTTTATGGTATTCATGGTTAAATTCCTGCCACATCATCCCAGGACCCCAAGTTTTGATCGACCGGCGGATCGCTTGTTCGTTGACGGTGGTCGCTCTTTTTAGGAGCTCAATCTCGGCATCTGTTTTCACACAGCGGGCATACATCATTGGATCGTACCCATCGACTACTTCGATGCTTTCCATCCCCAGTTGGTGGCCAAACCGAAGATCATCAAACGCGACCCTGCCCGAACTCAAACCGAGGTCGGCCATCGCCTCACTACAAGATTGGGCAATATTATTGGCATAGTGAGCTCGGAGATTACCTGCCCATGGGAGCTCATCGATTCCCCTGGGGAGAAATCGTTCCAGATCACCATCTTGGGCCGGCAAATCCAACGGAAGCATCACAGCCCGAAAAGCGCGAATATCCTCAATCCAGGTGGGTTGACTAATCAGGCTTCCCACATAGTAGTCGGCTACTACCAATATTGGGTGGTCCGGTTGGTGGCGCGAGAGAACCACCGCATAGGGGCGAGGTTCATCTGACTTGTGGGCAACCCCTTTAAATCCCGAAAGATAATATGTGTTGTAAGGAGAAGACACAACAACACCGTCGAGATTACGCATCGTCAACGCATCGACTAACCGTTCGATGTTACACAACTGTTTAGGCAATACACGTGGGGGAAAAGGAATCACTAGTAATCCTTCACACCAGAGTAATTTAACTGAACAAAACCCACACTATCCCCCTGCAATCCGCGGCAGCAAATGGACCTCGCTGTCGGGTTCTATTTTTGCAAACCAGTCATCCTGATGAAGCACGCCATCTATTGAAATTGCCAACTCATCTTCAATATCTTCTGGTATATCCGGATATCGACGTCGAAGTTCTCGGAGCAGACTTCGTATAGATCCACTTTCCAACTCCAACTCCGTTACACCTTCGGTATACAACCTCAAGTTGCCAGTAAGAACAATTCTAGCCATTCAAATCAACGGTTCTGGGATATCCGGTTTCCCTTCATCCTCAGCCTACAGATTCGATTGCTGCAAGCACCCGGGGAGGAGACATTGGCAGTTCCGTAAAGCGTATGTCTAAGGCATTTTCGACCGCATTAGAGATCGCGGCCAAAGGGGGCACAAGTGGCGTCTCCCCCACACCCCGCACCCCGTAGGGATGAGTAGGATTAGGCACTTCTACAATTACCGTATCAATCATCGGCACGTCGGAACAGACCGGTACGCGGTAATCCAGAAAACCTGCGTTTTCTACTTTGCCATTTTCATCGTAGATGTATTCTTCGTTGAGCGCCCAGCCAATTCCCTGGACCGCGCCCCCCTGGTATTGCCCCTCGACGTAGCTCGGATGAACGGCTTTACCAGCATCCTGAATCACAGTGTATCGGGCAACGCTCACTTTCCCGGTTTCCTTATCAACGTCAACGTCAACTATGTGGCAGCCGAAACTTGGTCCAGCCCCCTGAGCATTGGTAGAACACCGCCCAACAATTGGGCCACCGCTCTTGGCCATATCTTTTGCAATATCGAGCAGGCCCATAGGATCTTCCTGATCCTTGTATCCGTTCACAGCCACCGCCTGACCGCCATGCCACTCGACATCCTCTATCGGAACATCCCACGTTGCTGCAGCCCGCTCACGCAACTGTTTAATCATGTCCCCAGCAGCTCCGTGTACCGCAATACCGCCAGCAAAGGTGACTCGGCTACCGCCCGTTAGCATGTTGTAGCCCAACGCGCTGGTATCACCGATCAATGGCCTCACCTTATCTAACTCTACCCCAAGGGACTCGGCTGCCATCATCGTTAGTGACGCTCGGCTACCACCGATATCCGGCGTTCCGACCACCAAAGCAACGGAACCATCTTCACACAAATTGAGTGTTGCTGAGGTCTGCCCGCCTATGTTGAACCAGTAACCACTCGCAACTCCACGACCCTGTCCGGGTTTTAGAGTTGAGAGGTAGTGGTCGTGGTTTTGGGCGGTCTCTAAGGTTTCAACACAGCCAATGGGACCAAATTTAGGGCCATACGAAGAGTCAGATCCTTCCTTAGCTGCATTTTTCAGACGAAATTCCAGTGGATCTATTTCGAGAGTTTTGGCTAACTCATCCACCACTGATTCGACAGCATATTCACCAAGTGGTGCACCGGGGGCGCGGTAAGCAGCCACCTTTGGTCGATTACATAGAACATCAAACCCAATGGTTTTGACGTTATCAAGATCATATGGCGCAAATGCACACTGCGCAGCTGCCGGTACCGGCGACCCACCAAAAGCGCCGGCTTGAAACTTAAGAACAGCTTCACCCGCGGTGATACGACCATCTTTGGTTGCGCCGATTCGCACATCCATACTAGCGCCTGAGGTTGGTCCCGAAGCGCGGAAGACCTCATCACGAGTCATCACCATCTTGACTGGTTGGCAGGCTTTACGAGATAGAGCCAGCGCAAGTGGCTCTAGATAAACCACGGTTTTACCGCCAAATCCACCACCAATTTCGGAGCACGTCACTCGAAGCTTGGATACATCCATTTGCAACAATTTTGCGCAATGTCCACGCGCAACGTAATGACCTTGTGTTGAACACCACAACTCAGCTTGACCATCCTCACTGAAACTCGCCAGGCATGCATGTGGTTCGATATAACCTTGGTGTACAGGTTGTGTCTTGAAGCTACGTTCAATGATTACATCAGCCTTCGAAAATCCCAAGTCAAGATCGCCATGGCCAAATTCAACGCGTTTAGCAATATTCGACGGTTCCTCTGGTGCGGGCTCAACGCCTTCAGTGATCAGGTCCTCACGTACCAGTGGAGCGCCAGGTTTCATCGCCTCCTCTACATCAATCACGTGCGGCAAAACCTCATAGTCAACCTCTATCAGAGACAACGCCTGACGTGCCACACGTTCATTGACTGCTGCCACCGCTGCGACGGCATGACCTTCATACAACGCCTTTTCTCTGGCCATTATGTTTCGGGTCATATCTCGGTAGTTAATCACCATTTCACCAGCCGGCTGGACCGCTCCAGCTGGATAATCAGGAAAGTCGTCGCGTGTTACCCCGGCTTTGACGCCTGGGAGTGCGAGTGCTCGAGACATATCTATGGACCTGATTCGGGCATGCGCGTGTGGGCTTCTCAGCACTTTGCCATACAGCATGTTTGGCAAATAGGTATCAGCGCCAAACTTTGCCCGGCCCGTGACTTTATCGACTCCGTCTGGCCTGGGCGCCCGAGTACCCACCCATTTCAAGGTTTTATCCTGGGTTTCTCGGTCTGTTATTGTGTCATTGAATATTTTTTCTACTGCGGCCATGTTTATCCCCTCATTTCCGCGGCTGTGTCCAGCACAGCGCGCACGATTTTGTCATAACCTGTACAACGACACAGGTTCCCTGCCAACCAGAATCTGACTTCTGTTTCTGTAGGGTTAGAATTTCGATCCAGCAAAGCTTTTGCGGCCACCAAAAACCCCGGCGTGCACACGCCACACTGCAGCGCAGCGTGATCCAGGAATTTTTGTTGCAGTGGGTGTAGCTGATCACCAACCGCCATACCCTCGATCGTGGTGACTTCGTGGCCTTCGACTTCGGCTGCGAGCACGAGGCAGGCGCAAACCAGACGTCCGTCCAACGTTACGCTACAGGCACCACAATCACCCGATGCACACCCTTCTTTACTGCCTGTCAGTCGTAGTTCGTCTCGGAGCACGTCCAGAAGCGTTTGCTCGGCATCACACAAAAACTCGACAGGGTCGCCATTAATGGTCGTAGTAATGTGTTCTCTTGTCATCAACTCTGCTCCGCACGTTGTAACGCAATTCGACAGGCGCGACCAGCCAGCACACCAGAAACCTGTGTGCGGTAGACGATCGTACCGCGCTTATCGTCAATCGGACGGCAAGCGGAACGAATTGCAGATATCATATTTTCAATTGCCCCTTCGTCTACGCTTGTTCCGATTAACGCGTCTGCCGCCTCGGCCACCAACAATGCAGTTGCCGCAACCGCACCAAGACCAACCCTTGCAGCAACACAAATCCCATTCGAATCAAGCGATAAGCTAACACCGACGCCAACAACAGCGATATCCATTTCCGTTCGGGGAATGAACCGAAGATAAGCATCACCGGAATGCGGTGGCCTGGAAGGCAGCGTAAACGAAACCAGGAACTCCCCAGTTTGTAGATTAGTCACACCGGGCCCTGTACAAAACTCCTCAACTGGGAGAGTTCTCTCTCCATCCGGTCCAGCAATGTGACACTGTGCTCCCGCTGCGATCAGTGCCGGCACGGTGTCCGCAGCTGGTGAGGCGTTACACAAATTCCCCCCCATGGATGCGCGACCCTGAATCTGCGTGGAACCGATCAGCTCTACAGCTTCCACGACGCCGGGCCACAGCTTCTTGAGTGCTTTGTGTTCATCGAGCTCTGCGCCCGTTACCGCTGCACCCACTCTGAAACCGCCATTCTCAGCAGTAATTTCTCGGGTCTCGACGATTTTCTTAATATCGACGACGACATCGGGTTTCACCATCCCCGAGCGTAACTGAACCAACAGGTCGGTTCCCCCAGCTAGAACCCGACCGCCTCCCTCCGCCATCGCCAGCAGCGATACCGCCTCACCTTTTGTTTCTGGCACCTCATAACGCATAGCGTTGATTCCTTATCTTTTTATTCAAAGCCCAATAGTCAGAACTATTCCATACTGATAGGCCCTATTGTACCGATGACACAGGGACTAAGTACACGACCGCAGCACCCCAACTGGACAAGCGCCCCGTTATCTAACACTTCGGCACAAACTATGATCAAAACTGGTCCTACCATTTTTGTCGACCACTTGTAGTCCAATGATGCCTACATCGATAATAACCAGCGGAAATCAGCCAACAGATCTGCCGTGAGCAGCACTGGTTGCTGCGGCTTGATCGAACCTATCTAACGCTACAGCCTGCTCGGATAACCCGCGCCACCATAGACTAAATCTCATGCCTTTACTCAAACTTGGCCCGAACGAAGGGCTTTATTACGAACATAACCACCCCGCTAATACAGGCGCACCAACTTTCGTATTTGTTAATCCGATTACGGGCAGTGTTGATATCTGGCAAGCTGAAGTGGGACCCGCGCTACGTGATGCGGGTTACGGCACACTGGCCTATAATTTTCGCGGCCAGGCTGACAGCCCCTACCAGGAAGGTACCGTCCTTAATGACCAACTTATTTCAGGGGATTTGTCACTGCTGGTAAACACCCTGGAGATCGATCGACCAGTTTTTGTCGGCCTGTCTATAGGCGGCCTGTTTGCACTGCAAGCGCACTTAAGTGGCGTTGATGCAGCTGGCATGGTGCTTCTGAATACGCTGAGAACCATTGGTCCCAGGATTGCGTGGATCAATGATGCGGTGGTTCGGGCCATGGACGTCGGTGGAGCACAGTTGATGGGAGATATCATGACTCCGCTGATCTGGGGTCCGGAATGGCTCGCGGCAAATCGAAGCAATTTCCTTCAGAGCGACACTGAGTACTCGCCTATGGACAAGAGTTCAGGCGCCTACAACTTGCTCAGCAACATGGGCACTGCCGACTGGAATGTAGAGTATGAGAACATTAGCTGTCCTGTTCTTGTCGTGATGGGCCTTCAAGATCGCGTCTTCTACGATGCCAAGGTGGTCACTCAGTTGATGCAACGAATAGCGGACGTTCGGCGTGTAGACATTCCTCATGCGGGACATATGCTGCCGCTGGAAGTGCCGGGTGACCTTATACGAGAACTTGTAAAGTTCGCCGCAGATCTGTAGTTCAGTTATACACCTCTAGGTCCCTCACCAACATTTTTGCACTGGCCCCTTGATGCTAAGTTCGCTGCGAACTGCCCTGTTTCATGCACTCAATCGCCGATTTTTCTTCGGCTGGGTAATTCTCGCGGTCACCTGCTTTGTCATGATTGGCACCGGGCCTGGCCAGTCGCATCTAATTGGGCTTTATTTCGAAGACATCAGCCGTGAAATGACTTTTTCGTTTGCCGCCGACTGGATGGGTGGTAACCGTCAGACAGCGGTCACCTTCGCTTATGGTGGCGCTACCTTCCTGGCCGCGTTCCTCCTGCCCTATGTGGGAAGATTGCTCGATCGTTATGGTCCGACTGTAATCCTTTCTGTAGTCATCGTGAGTCTGGCTGCTACAGCAGCGCTTTTCAGCCTGGCTCGTGAATGGACTGTGGTTGCTATTGCATTTGGTTTTCTTCGGTTTCTGGGTCAGGGATCTCTGATGCTGGTATGCGTCAACATGGTCTCACAGTGGTTCGACAAAAAGCGAGGATTCGCGCTGGGCATCATGTCCCTCGGATTTCCGCTGTCTATGGCTATGCACCCCCCAATCTGTCAGTGGCTGATCGATCTGGTCGGGTGGCGAACCTCGTGGGTGTGGCTAGGTGTCAGCACCCTAGTTTTATTTCTACCGCCGATCCTGCTTTTGGCTCACAGCAAACCTGAACTCCTCGGCCTTAAACCCGATGGCGTCAGTGCGAACAGTGGTACTGCTCCAGGTTCCGGGAAAGAAACAAAAATATGGGGCCTGACTCGGGGCGAGGCTTTGCGCACATCAACGTTTTATATCATCACTGCCGGCCTGACTACCTTGTCCATGCTGGTCACCACACTGCATGTATTTTTTAGAGGCATATTGACCAGTCATGGTCTGGAGCCACAGACCGCCACATTGATGTTCACTGTTACTGGGATCACAGCAGCTGTCTCAATGCCCATTGTGGGTCAAATGCTGGATAAGTTCCGCACCGACTGGATGTTCTGCGGTGGCCTTTTGATAATGGTCGCGTCCCTGGTCTCGGTTACTTTTGTCAGCGACTTACCCAGTGCGGTCGTTTTTGCAATTATTTTTGGTATTAACAACGGTGTCACAATGACATTTTTCGGCTTTCTATGGCCGCGCTATTTTGGACGGCGGCATCTTGGCAGTATCCAGGGTGTCGGACAAATGGTGGGTATTGTAGGCGCTTCGATTGGAGCGATTCCGTATGCCATCGCCTACGACCGCGCGTGGGATCTTGATCTCACCCTCAGAATACTGGCGCTGATGCCCTTGGTATTTGCAGGCGTTGCTTTATTTCTTCGTGAACCGAAACGCGATACCGCTGACTGAATTCGGCTAATTAGCCAGACTCACCTTTGTAGCAGGGTAGGACCTAGCAATACTCACCGGTAATCTCGGCTCCAAAGATCTTTCAGCATCTCAGTTACTGATCTCGATAAAGAGCCCATTTGGGTTGCCTGAACAGCTTCTTGCAGGTGAGACAATTCCGCGAGCCCAATTACCGCGCCATGGATCGCGTCTTGATCCAGCACGAAACGCAGAGCTTTTTGAGCATCAGACCCGTCCATCTCGGCTAATACCTCACGGGCCATATCCGCTCGTTTTAGTTCGCTGTCATAGTCCGAATTTCGCGTGACCGGTATCTCTCGTCCATGCTGCACACGACTGGCAAGGATTCCGGCGGCATACACCCGAATACCCAGTACGCCAACATTAAATTGCTGACACGCTTTGAGTAAGCCCGTGTAGTTGTCGCTGTGCCAGTGCCCCTCAATGTCGAATCCGGCGCTGGGATTGATCAAGTTGTAATACACCTGTGCCGTATCAACCCGGTCGCTTTGAATCACTGCACGGCAGGCATCGGCATCGCCTAAAGCCGTAAAGCCGACGAAATCTGTCAGACCTTCCGCCCGAATTCTATCAAGCGCATCGAGCACACCATCTGATCTCATTACTTCGTTGAGAGGAAGCTGTTGATGACCATTTCCCAGTTGATTATGCAATTGAACCAACGGGACAGAGGTCATTTGCAATCTACGCAGGCTTTGATCCAGCGACCGTCGAATCTGCCCCGTGTAATCATCGCCTTTGGGGTCGACTCTGAACTTGGTAGACACTTGGGGACGTTCCTTTTCCGGCAGTTCACTTAACAACCCGCCGACCACCTCTTCAGACTGGCCATTCCCATATGAAGCTGCCGTGTCGATCCAGTTAACACCTGACTGAATTGCCAACTGAATCGCATCATGCCGAGTTTCATCGCTGGCATGCAGTAGAATTCCGCCGACAAATCCGCCACCAAAGACCAGTTCAGAAATCTGCAGACCGGTCCGCCCAAGGGAGCACTGCTTCATGGCATCATCTCCTGATGAGAAAAATATTATGCGTTGTTTAAAAGATTGATTTCGACCCTGCCGTAACTCTCAACCTCGACCTGAACGTGGCTACCGGCACCAACAGACGTAGGATTTCCGCAGACACCTGTGGTCACAAACTGACCCGCGAATAGATCGATCCGCCTTTGTGATACGTGGTTAACCAGCCAGGCTAATGCACACCTGGGATCGCCCAGCGCATCAGAACCACTGCCTTGCGTAGCCAACACCCCGTCTAACCAAAGCGATATTTTTTGACTGGCAAGATCGTCACCGCGCCAATCACACTCGATTTTTGGACCCAGTACAAAGAGATTGGCACAGGCGTTATCCGCAATTAGCTGGGGTGCCCCTGCTTGTGCAAACAGCTCATAACGAGAATCAGGAAGCTCTATGCCTAGGCGTAGCGCTCCGACACAAGCCATGATCTCATCAATATCGTAGGACATTTCCCGAGCTGGCAGATTGGCAGAAAATTCGAAGACAAATTCCGCCTCTGCTGCCTGCATCAGATTTCCTGTCATGTCAGCTGTACCTGCAGAATCGAGAACACAGGAAGCACCAAGCTGTCCTGCAATCGGGTGAGCGATACCGATATGATTCTGGCCTGCCAGACTGGTTGCCGCGACTTTCCATCCAGCAACGGCGTCTCGGGCAGCCACAATATCCTGTATCTGATAACCCTGCTCAAGATCGGCCGGCTGAACCGCCGGAGGCAACATTGCCATTCGCTGCCCGTCCTGACAGGCTCGAATTAGCAACTGAGCAGCTTGTTGTAGATCGTCTGTAATCATCAGTCGGCTAGGGGATAGTCAACGGCTAAGTCCCAGTACGAGAAACTGAGCCGTATTGTACTGTTGATCTATACTAAACACAGCGCGCGGAACCTACTCTGGCTTGCCTGTGCAGCTACGATAATGTGCTCAACACTTTACGGAGAACATCCATGACAGAAACATCCAGACGCCTCAGAAGCCGAGAATGGTTTGATATCTCCGGCGATCCCAGTGCAACCGCCACCCATATCGAACGGTATACCAATTTCGGCATTTCCGCCGCAGAACTTCGCTCCGGCAATCCAATAATCGGAATTGCACAAACGGGTAGTGATTTGGTGCCCTGCAACAGGATACATGTTGACTTGGTACGCCGGATCCGCGACGGCATCCGGGAAGCCGGCGGCATTGCCATGGAGTTTCCTGTTCACCCTATACAGGAAAGTGGTAAAAGGCCGACGGCGGCGCTGGATAGAAACTTGCAGTACCTCAGTCTGGTAGAGGTCCTTTTCGGTTATCCGCTAGATGGCGTCGTGCTGACGACTGGCTGCGACAAGACCACCCCCGCTATGTTGATGGGTGCTGCAACTGTAGATATTCCAGCAATCGCACTGTCTGGTGGTCCCATGCTCAATGGCTACTGGCGTGGGAAACTCGCCGGGTCAGGCACCATCCTATGGGAAGCCCGAAAACTTCTGGCTGAAGGTGAGATCGACGACGAAGAATTCATACAGCTAGTCGCTGATGCCACGCCCTCCCCCGGCCATTGCAACACGATGGGTACTGCCACAACGATGAATTCGCTTGCCGAAGCACTTGGCATGTCTTTGCCAGGCAGTACTGCCATTCCAGCACCCCATAAAGAACGGGCCGAAACCGCCTATAGAACCGGCCTTCGAATTGTCGAGATGGTAGAAGAGGATCTAACGCCGTCGAAAATTTTGACACGAGACGCCTTCGAAAACGCAATCGTTGTTAACTCGGCAATCGGCGGCTCTACCAATGCGCCCATTCATTTGAACGCGATTGCCCGTCACGCCAACATCGAACTTGATATCAGTGAATGGGAAACAATAGGGCTGGCTGTCCCCTTGTTGGTTAACCTGCAGCCTGCGGGCGAATACCTTGGCGAAGCCTACCACCAGGCAGGTGGTGTACCAGCCGTTATGCACGAACTACTAAAAGCCGGCCGACTGCACGGCAGTTGCATGACGGTGGCTGGATCGACCGTTGAAGAGAACTGTGTCAACACACCACCGTTGAATACCGATGTGATTAGATCCTATGAAAGCCCAATGATGGAAAACGCTGGATTTGCTGTCCTAAAAGGCAACGTGTGTGATGCTGCAATTATGAAAACATCGGTAATCAGCGATGAATTCAGGCAACGCTATCTTTCAGAGCCGAATCAGGAAAACGTATTTGAAGTTCGCGCTATCGTCTTCGAGGGCCCGGAGGATTACCACAAAAGAATCAATGACCCGGCCCTGGACGTCGATGCACACTGCATTCTCGTGATCCGTGGTTGTGGTCCAGTCGGATATCCTGGGTCAGCCGAAGTCGTTAATATGCAGCCGCCTGATACTCTAATCCGGAAAGGCATTCGTGAGCTACCCACACTGGGTGACGGTCGCCAGAGCGGTACTTCCGGCAGCCCTTCCATTCTCAACGCCTCGCCTGAGTCGGCAATTGGTGGCGGACTGGCATTACTGCAGACAGGGGATACGCTAAAAATTGACCTCAACCGGGGCACGCTAGATGTTCTAATTACTGATGAGGAACTTGCTACACGCACGGCTACGCTCGAAAACAAAATCCCTGAACACCAGACACCTTGGCAAGAGATCTACCGCGATACCGTAGGACAACTGTCTACCGGGGGTATAATTGAACTGGCCACAAAATATCACAAACTTAGGAATATTGTGCCGCGTCACTCACATTAACCGACACAATGTTCAGCGTTCGACTCTGTCGTGTGGTTGGCCGGTCGATAGAAAGGTTTTAAT
>Ga0114932_10002778_pt1 | contig 18001 bp, 13 predicted proteins | sample 2SBtaG_2_FD_87286 | JGI IMG/M metagenome (GOLD analysis project Ga0114932, IMG submission 87286) | Deep subsurface microbial communities from Kolumbo volcano to uncover new lineages of life (NeLLi) - 2SBTROV12_ACTIVE470 metaG | ecosystem: Environmental > Aquatic > Marine > Volcanic ... | reverse complement strand
TCGGGCTCGGGCTCGGGCTCGGGCTCGGGCTCGGGCTCGGGCTCGGGCTCTTTCTGCATCACCACCATCTCGACCCACTGCTCCGCTTGCTCGAGCGGCTGCTCCAGGGTGGCCAGCCAGGCGCCGAGCAGGGCATGGGCTCCCACGCTCAACACCAGGGCGATGATGCTGGCAGCACCCGCGGAGCCCCGAGTCCGACTCTGTGGCGTGCGCACTCAGCCGTCCTGGCCGGCCTCGACGGTGGCCGGGTCGATGTTGATGGCGAACTTGGCGATGCCTTCCTGCTTCACGAGATCGATGAGCCACACGACGCGCCCGTGCGACACCTCGGCATCGGCTGCGATCAGGCAGGTGACCTCGTCGACGCGTTGGCGTTCTTGCCTGATGAAGCTGCGAAGGGCCTCTTCCGTGGTCTCCTCGCCGTTCAGGTGGAGCTTGCCGTCGGTGGTCAAGCTCAGGCCCAACGAGCTGGACTCGGTGCTCTCGCCGGTGGCCGCGTCGGGGAGGTTGACCTTGATGGACGGGGCCACGATGTAGGTCGCCGTCACCATGAAGATGATGAGCACCACCAGGATGATGTCGACGAAGGGCGTGATGTTGATGTCGACGATGGCGTCGTCGTCACCGCCGCCGAGCTTCGCGGCCACCTCAGCTCCCGGCGGCGCCGGCCTTCAGCCGCGCCAACACGAGGTGGGACAGGCTCTCGGTGCGCGCGAGGTCCAGCTTCACACGGCGCTGGAACGCGTTGTAGAGCACCACAGCGGGGATGGCGACCAACAGGCCGATCGCGGTGGCCACCAGGGCTTCCGAGATGCCGGCCATCACCGCGCTCGCCGCTTCGGCCTGGTGTTCGGCGAGGTCGGCGAAGGCCTTGATGATGCCGAGCACCGTGCCGAACAAGCCGATGAAGGGTGCGTTGGCCCCCGTCGTGCCGAGCAACATGAGCCCACGGTCGAGCCGGGTGCGCTCGAAGATCAGCGTGCCCGCAATGCACTCTTCAGCCGCTGGTGTTCCCGACTCCACGGCCGCTTCGAGCCCTGCCCCGAGGACTCGGGCCTCCAGTCCCTTCATGCCGTCGAGCTTCTTCTGGAAGCCTGCGGCGTCACCGTCCTTCAGGAACAGCGCGAGCCCGTCTTCGAGGGCGTCGGCTGGCGTACGGTTCTTCGTGAGGAAGACCGCGCGTTCCAGCGCAATGCCCACGCAGACCACCGACAGGATGACCAGGAACCACAGCACCCAGCCCGCTCCCATGAGCGCGAAGGCGAAGAGGGTTTCCTCGATGACCATCCGCTGCTCCTCAGGGGCTCGGCGGGCAGTCTAACGACCGCGACGTGGGGATCCAGCCGGATGACAAGGCGTGACCCGTCCGTTAGACGGAGGGGCCTTTCGGCGACGTAGCCAAGTGGTCCAAGGCAGAGGTTTGCAAAACCTCCATTCACCAGTTCAAATCTGGTCGTCGCCTCCATGAGCGGGCCCCCACCGGGGCCCGCTTTCGTTATGCCTGGCGCGTGATCGTTCCCTGCCTGCTGCTGGCGAGCACCGGCGCACATGCCCAACAGCTCGTGGACGCTACCCGCGGTGTGGTGCTCACCACGTCCGACATGTTGGCCATGGGAGGCGCTGGCATGGGCTTCGCAGCGGGCGCGTCGGGCACCTTCTTCCACCCGGCGGCGCCGGCGGTTCGACGCCGTCTGCAGCGGGGCTACCTGTCGCCGAGCATGGAGCTCTCGCTGTTCAACGTGGGCTTCGGGCAGTCGCTGGGCGTGGATGGGCTGCCCGACGAAGACCTGAGTGCGCGCTTCGGCATGACGAACATCGCGCTGGCGACCACGATCGGGCCGGCGGGGGCGGGGCTGGCGACGTCGGGGACACGCTACCGGGCCGACGGTGTGGAGGTCGCGATCACCGAAGGGCACCTGGCGGTCGCCGGGAGCTTCGCGGACGGGCACACCACCCTGGGACTCGGCCTCCGAACCCTCTCCGTCGAGGCCACCGGCAACTCGGACCTCTGGATGGGGGAGGCGGCCTTCGAAGGGGGCGCGCTGGAGCTCGGCATGCACCTCGTCGAACCCGACGCGGGCTGGAACGTGGGCGGGGCGTGGCGCGCTCCAGTGCACGCCACCCGGGTCTCGGGGCAACAGCCCGACGTGGTCTCTGGGGTGTCGCTCCCGTCCCAGATGGTGATCGGTGCGAGCTACGCCAGCCGAGCGATGCGGCGCTCCGACCTGGAGTCCGTTCCGGTGCGCTTTGCGGCCGACGCGGTCTGGGACGGCAAGCTCTCCAACGCCGTCGGGCTCGAGGGGCTCTTGATGGGGCAGGTCGTCGAGCGCGGTGCCGAGCCCACGCTGTCGCCGCGCATCGGCGTCGAGGTCGAGCCCGCCCGGAACCGCTTCCGCTTTCGCACCGGCAGCTACTGGGAGCCCACCCGCGCCGACGCCGAGTCCGGGCGCCTCCATCTGACCGCCGGCACACAGCTTCGCATCGTGCGCGTTCGCATCCTCCGGGGATGGATCGATCAGCACCTGAGCTGGACGACCGCCCTCGACGCGGCGGACGGCTACCTGAACACGGGGTTCCTGTCCCTCGGCTTCTGGGGCGAGGGGGTGGTGGGCAACGCGTACCAGTGGGCCCAGCCCACGTGAGGGCGCCTACCGGAAGCCCAGCGCTACGCCCACCCCCACCTCGGTCACGCCGTCGCTGACCCCGGTGGCTTCGACCCCGAGGAAGTAGGTGCCGCTAGTGGGCGGACGGAAGGTCAGGATCGGGTCGGCACCGTCGAGTTCGTCCTGGAACCGCAGCCGGGCATTGCGGTCGTAGACGTAGACGTTGAGCTCGCTCACGTCCTTGTCGCCGCAGCCGACGAGACGGTACTCCAGTCCTCTGGACAGCTGCACCATCCAGTACTGCGGCTGGGAGGGCGGCGACGAGCGAGCCTTTCGCACCCGGGAACGCCAGCCCTCTCGGTAGCCCTCCGTGGTCTGGGCCTGGAGGCACGCGTACGCCTCGCCGGAGGACGCGAGGGCGACGGGAGAGATCATGGCGGGCAGCAGCAGCGCGAGCATGATCGAATCCTATCTGGTCGGCGCTCTCCCTGGTCAGCGGTACGCCGGCCGCGGTAGTTGAGGACGTCCACCGAGGCGTGTGTCTGCGATTCGTAGCGGCGCGTCTCGTCAGAAGCGAGCCACGACCGGTGAACGTCGCCCTCGTCCATCGCCGCTACACCGAACACGGCGGCACCGAGCGGTTCCTGGTGGGGCTGGCCCGGTACTTGCGAGGACAGGGCCACATGGTCCACGTCTACTGCAATGAGGTCCGCGACGACCTGCGCTCGGAGCCCGGCCTCACCTTTCATCATCTGCCCATGCTGAGGCGCGGCGCGATCGCGAAGGTGCTCAGCCTCTGGTGGAGCTCGGCGCGGGCCGCGCGGGGCGGCCACGACGTGGTGGTCGCGCTCGGGCGGACACGGGGCCACGATCTGTACCGTGCCGGTGGCGGTGCCCATGCGGCGTACCTGGAGGCCTGCCGCCCGGTCTGGTGGCTCGACCCCTCAGCCTGGCTCGAGCGGTGGGTCGACCGCGACACCGTGCGGTCGGCGCGACGTGTGCTGGCGCCGAGCGCTAGCTCCGCCGCCGATCTCGCACGCTGCTACGAGGTTTCACGCGACGCGATCGCCGTCGTGCACAACGGGGTGGACTCCGAGCGCTTCCGTCCCGACGCCGCTCGACGCGCCGAAGTGCGGGCCGCGCTCGACGTGGATGGGCCGGTCTTGATCTTCGTGGGGACCGGCTTCGTCCGTAAGGGGCTCGCGGCGGCGATCGCGGTGGCGCGGCGGCTCGAGCTGCCCCTGATGGTGGTCGGGCGGGACGCCAGGCTGGACCGGTGGCGCCGACGTCACCCGGAGGTTCACTTCCTCGGCCCGCGACAGGACCCGGAGCGCTTCCTCGTGGCGGCCGACGTGCTGATCCTGCCCACGCGCTACGAGCCCTACGGAAACGTGTGCCTGGAGGCCATGGCTGCAGGTGTGGTGCCGGTCACCACACCACACAACGGCGTGTCCGAGGTGTTCCCCGTGGACGGGCTCACCGGCCGGACGGTCGATGAGCTGGTGGCTGCGACCGAGCGCGCTCTGGCGGGTGGCGACGCCCTGAAGCGTCGTTGTCGGGTGGCGGCGGAAGGACTGCCACGCCAGGCCGCGTATGCAGGCCTCGAAGCGTTGCTCGAGGAGTTGGCATGAGGCGGCAACGACAGGGCGTCCTGGTGCTGGCGGCGGTGGTCGGCCTCGTGATCCTGATCGTGACGCTCGCAGTGGCTGCCTGGTTCTACAAACTGCACGTGCTCGACGAGCGCGGAGAACACCTCCAGCGCGAGGCCATCCTGGAGGTCATCGCGATGGAGTCGCCTGTGCTCTACAGCGACGGCGAGACCCCCATCGGGGTGTTCTTCGCGCGGGAGCACCGGGTCTATGTGCCCTACGCGGACATTCCCGAGGCCTGGGTGCAGGCCATCGTGGCCGCCGAGGATCAGCGCTACTGGGACCATCCCGGCGTGGATCTGAAGGGCATTGCGCGCGCGATGTGGCAGAACGTGAAGGCGCGCAGCGTGGTGGCGGGGGGCAGCTCGTTGACCCAGCAGACCGCGAAGAACCTGTACTACCGGCCCGATCGGTCGCTTCGCTCGAAGCTCGAAGAGTTGCTGAACGCGCTGCGCCTCGAGGCCCACTACTCGAAGCAGGACATCCTCGAGTTCTATGCCAACCAGTTCCACGTGTCGTCCAACGGCCGCGGGCTGGGCATCGCGGCGCGGTACTTCTTCGACAAACAACCCTCCGAGCTCGACGTCCAGGAGTGCGCGTTCCTCGCCGGGCTGGTCAAGGCACCGGCCCGGTACAACCCCTTCATCGGCAACGAGGATCAGCGGGAGCGCAACATCGCGCGGGCCCAGGCGAGGACCGCCTACGTGCTCGGCCGCATGTTGGCCGAGGGCGCCCTCGACCGGGCGACGCACGACCGCCTCGTGGCGCGTCCGCTCGCCTTCGACCGCGGTACCTTCCGGTACGACTCCTCCATCCTGCTGGACGAGGTCGAGCGCCGCCTGTCGCTGTCGCCCTTTCCAGAGCTCTTCGAGGCGGCGGGAATCGACAACCCCTCGACCGCGGGAATCCGCGTGGTCACAACGGTCGACGTCACCGCTCAGGCTGCTGCGACCCACGGTCTGTGGCATCACCTCACCGAGGTCGGGGGGTGGCTGGAGGGCGTTCGGGCCGAGGACTTCGTGACCGCTGGCCCGGTCACGACCACCGCCGGGCCGCCTCGACCCCTCAGCTTCCGCGTTGCGCGTGTCACGGGTCGCTCGGACGACGGGGTGCGTCTCGACCTGGGAGGACACGACGGCCTGCTGGACGGCGATGCCGTGGAGCGCGTAGCGAGCACGCTCACCCGGGCGCGGCTCGAGAACCGGTATGCGCGAACGGCCGCCGAGGACCGCGAGGCGCTGTCGAAGGCCCTGGAGCCCGGGGCACACGTGTGGGTCTCGGTGCGCACCGACAGCGGGGAGGCGCCGTACCTTTGCGATCTGGAGCACCGCCCCGAGCTTCAGGGGGCCGCGCTCGCGCTCGACCAGGGACGGATCCGCGCCATGGTGGGCGGCAACGACAACCGGAACTTCAACCGCGCGGTGACGGCCCGCCGGCAGCTCGGCTCGACCTGGAAGACGCTCGTGCTGCACGCCGCGCTCCAGCTGGGCTGGACGCCCACCGACACCCTGGACAACCGCCGCGGCGTGTTCCCCTTCGAGGGCACCTGGTACCACCCGCGTCCGGACCACCAGAGCAAGCCCTACGTCTCGCTCGCCTGGGCAGGCGTGCGCTCGGAGAACCTCGCGACCATCTGGCTGCTGTACCACCTCACCGATCGGCTCAACGACGAGCAGGTCAGGCGGCTTGCTGAGCTCACGGGCCTGGCACGTCGCCACGGTGAACCACGGACGGCCTGGATCGAACGAATCCGCGACACCCACGGCGTGATCGCCACGCCATCACGGCTCGAGCCGGGGCACCTGAACGCCGTTCGGGAGGAGGTGGTCGCCGGGCTCGCGTTCTCGGGCCATCCCGAGGACGCCATCGAGGTGAGGTCCTTGCACCACGGGCTGGGCTTCGCTTCCGAGCGGCAGCGGGTGGTGCAGGGGTCGGGTGGCAGCGAGCGCATGCACCGACTCGGCGCGGTGGACCACAACCTGCTGCACTACCGGGAGCTGCTCGAGGCCTGCGACGCCCGAATCGGCGCGCTGCAGGAAGCGCTCGACGCCGACGACGACGCGCCCCTGTTCGGCCTCCCCGACGAGCGTGCGCCGCTGCCCGTCGACGGTCTGAGCGGCCGCGTGCTCGGGGTGCAGGTGCGCTTGGGATGCGGGCGGTTGGCGGAAGGCTGGGTTCCGCTCGGGGAGCTCGACGTGGACCTCTCCCGCGTTCTCCTGGACGCCGATGCGCTCCTGGACGGTCGCCTGCATGCGAGCACGGTGCGGGCCATCGACGACGCCATGGCGGCTCGCGCCGAGGCGACCCGGCTGTTCGAGCCCTACGACGAGGAGCTCCTGTACTGGCATCCGGACTTCCGCACCATGCTCTCGTTGCGCTACCTGGCCGGGCTGGCCAAGGCTTACGGCGTGACCGGGGAGCTGCCTCCCGTGCTGTCGATGCCGCTCGGGGCCCTCGATGTCAGCCTCGAGGAAGCCGCAGGCCTCTACCAGGGCATGACGACCGGCAAGGAGTGGAGCTTTCCTGGGGTCCGCTTCGAAGAGGGCGAAGCCCCCGGCGTGCGCTCGCGGGAGCCCGTGCTGCCGCCCGAGTCGCACACGCTGTTGATCGCCGAGATCCGGGACCGCGACGGGAACGTGCTCTACAGGGCCGAGCCCAAGGCCGAGCGCCTGGCCGACGAGCAGCCGGCCCGCCTGGTCGCCGATGTGTTGGAGAACGTCGTGGAGCACGGCACCGGTCGGCGGGCGCGCGGGCTGCTCGGGACCTGGCCCGTCGGCGGAAAGACCGGCACGACCAACGACTACAAGAACGCGGCCTTCCTCGGCGTCGTCCCGCGCATCGGCTCGGATGGGGCGCCTGGCCAGCAGCTCGTGGTGGCCGCGTACGTCGGCTACGACGACAACCGCTCCATGCGTGTCGGCCGCACTCGGCTCGAGGGCGCGAGTGGTGCGCTGCCGGTCTGGATGGGCGCCGTGCGCGGCCTCGGCGACGCCGGGCTGCTGGGAGACCTCTCGGCTGCGGAGCTCCAGGAGTCGGAGGGACGGGTGGCCGTGATGGCCGAGAGCGGCCTTCCGCTCGCGGATCTTGCGGGCGACGAGCTCGCGGCGGCCGTCGGCGAACGCAGCGTGTTGACTGCCCCCCGGATCTTTGCCCCGTTCCGCACGCCTGCCAGCGGTGTCGAGGGGGGCGAGGAGTTGCCCCCGGCGGCCGTCGCTCCGAGCACGGCGGAACCCGAGCTGGCGCCCTCGATCTGGGACGGCATCCAGTGAGGCCCCTCCTGCCTCGTGGCGCGTTAGCCGTGGGCCCATGATCGCGCTCCTGCTGGCCTGCATCGTGAAGTACGGCGACCCGCCGCCACCCGTGGCGTACACCGAGGGCGGAGCGGTCGTCGAACGCGCCGACACCCCGGCGCCCGTGGATTTCCGCGAGGTCGACAAGCGTCTCGGCGCGCTGCTGCGGGAGTCGGCGAGCATGGACGTGGACCGGCGCGACCGGATCGTTGCGGCCCAGGAGCTCGCCCGCGCGTTCCGAGGGCAGGATCCTCGCGCCCAGCGAGAGGTCTTCCGCTACCTCACGCGCCTGGTCGACATCGAGGAACGCTTCGTGCCCGAAGACATCCCGATGCTCGGTGTCGACGGCACCGGTCCCGTCATGGGCATCGCCGAGTTCGACCTCGGTGCAGAGGATCTCGACGCCGGCGACACCGGGGCGCGCCCGTCCGACACCGGCGACACGGGGGCCGTGGTCCTCGATCCGGACGTGCAGGAGCGGGCGGCCCGCGAAGCGCTTGCGCGCCAGGCGTACGAGGAAGCCATCGACCTGCTGGAGCCCCTGGATGGCACCGAGGCCTGGTCCGGCCTCCAGAGCGTGTACCGCGAGGCGGTCGACGGCTTCGTGCATGCCACGCGCGAGGCAGCCGGCGCCGCCTTCCTCGCTGCACGCGAGATCGACGACCCCGTCGAACGCCGGCCCGCGCTCGAACAGGTGGCGGCGCAGCTCGCGGATCTCCTCGCCCGGTACCCGGACTCGCTGTACGTCCAGGCGATCCGGAAGAACCTCGCCCAGGTCGAAGCCGAGCTCGCCATCCTGGAGCCCTGAGCGTGGCCGCCCTCGCCGTGGGCGTGCTCATGTTGTTCGACGTCGGGCTGGCCGCGGCGGTCTTCATCCTGCTCGCGCGACCGGACATGGGCGTGGCCTTCGTGCTTCGGCGCACCGGGCTTGCAGATGACTGGTTCCAGCAGCACGTGAGCGTCGAGGAACTCGCACGCTTGCGCACCGCGTCGCGGATCGCGGGGGTCGGCGCGCTCGCGCTCCTCTTCGCGGCCTCCTTCGGTGTGGGCGTGGTGGTGGCCACGGCGCGCCTGTCCGGTTGACGCGCCACTGCCTTCGACATTAGAGAGGCGTCGCTCCGGCTTGGTAGCTCAGGTGGTCAGAGCACACGGTTCATACCCGTGGTGTCGGCAGTTCAAATCTGCCCCAAGCCACTCCCGACCCGACCGGTCATGCTGGTCGGGTCGAACTCGTTCTGGGCCCCGAGGTCTCCATGCTGTGCCTGCTCGTCTCCAACCTCGTGCACGCCGGGGACGCCTGGAACAAGGAGCCCTACTGGCAGCCCGTGGTCGGGGCCACGCTCTACACCTCGGGCGGTTCCACCAGGAGCGCACTCTACGGCGGGCTGGAAGGGGGCGTTCGCTACAACGAGACGGGCCAGATGCCCAGGCTGGTCGGGCGCACGCGGGTCCGCGGCGTGCTCACCTTTGGCGGTGACGCCACGGCGACCGATGTTCGGCTCGGCAGCTTCCTCGGACCTCGTTGGAAGCTCCTGGGCGTTCAGGCTGGGCCCGACCTGTTCCGAGACGAGCTGATCGGCTCCGGACTCGGCCCGTCGATCGGGGTCGATCTGCCGGTGATCACCACCGCCTACTTGAAGCCGCTCACGCTGAGTGCAGGGCTGTCGCCCGCCTGGTTGGCCGACACCGACCGACGGGTGGACTGGAGCACCAGCTCCAGCTTCGGCTTCGGGCACGAGTTCACGCTCCTGTTGGGCGGAATGGTGTCGCTCGGCGACTTCGCAGCCGGACTCGGTTGGTCCAGGCGAACCACGGTGGCCGGCACCTACCAGGGCTTTGCGATCAGCTTTCGGGTCTGAGTCCCTCCAACAGCTCGCCCTGTCCGAACCAGCCGAACAGGCCGCCGGTGTGCCAGAAGCAGGTTCTCCTGCCGAGCCGGCCCTCCGCAGCCAGGGCTTCGAGCGCGTGCCAGGCCTTCCCGGTGTAGGTCGGGTCCAGCAGCACGCCCTCTTCACGTGCGAGGCGGGCCATGGCGTCGATCTGGGGGGAAGTCGTCAGGCCGTACCCGGGTCCCTGGAACCCCTCCACGAGCTCGTAGGGACCGAGGGTGTGCCCCAGAGCGGACAACTCGCCGCCGATCCTCGCGAGGATCCGATCGAAGGTCGGCGCGTCGTCGCACACAGGGACGCCCACGACACGCGTGGCGGTCGGCGCTGCGGCCAGCCCAGCGAGCGTGCCGCCGCTGCCGACCGCGACAACGAGGCTGTCGAAGGCCACACCGAGGGCGTCGGTCTGTCGGGCGAGCTCCGCGCGGGCGGACACGAACCCGAGCGCTCCCAGCCCGTTGGATCCTCCTTCGTCGATCACGTAGCCATCGGGGCCGGCGAGCGCGCGCAGCCGTTCGGCGCGGTCGGCGTAGCCAGCGGGGTCGACGTAATGGATCTCGGCCCCGCTGAGCTGGTCGATCAGCAGGTTTCCGGTCGGCGTGTCAGGCTCCGTTCCTCGCAGCAGGAGCGCGGGCTGCAGCCCCAACTGCCGGGCGGCCACGACGGTGGCGCGCGCGTGGTTGGAGTGCACGCCGCCGCAGGTCACGACCCGTCGGCACCCGCGCGCCAGGGCGTCGGCCAGCAGGTACTCGAGCTTGCGGACCTTGTTGCCTCCCAGGCCCGCGCCGGTGAGGTCGTCGCGCTTCACCCACACCTCCACGCCCAGGCGCTCGCTGGTGCGGACGAGCGGTTGGAGCGGCGTGGGCGTCTGCGCGAGACGGATCACGGGGCGATCCAAGTCACCTCTCCGTCGCCTCCCCACGCTTCGGGTGCGCCGAGCGCGACGCCACCTGCCCACGTGGCCAGGCCGGTGCCCAGGCCGTCGCCCTCAGCGTCGCCGTGCAGTCGAAGCCACGCGCCGTCCTGGTCGAGCTGGCCTTCTGGGCCGAGCCAGACCCAGGCCTCTCCGCCGTCTGCGTCCGGAGCGCCCATAGCGACCTCGCCTCGCCCGTCACCGTCGGCGTCGTCGAGCACCGCGACGGAAGCACCTGCCGACAGCGAGCCCCCGAGCACGGCCCACGCCTGGTCGGCGGCGACCTCACCGGAGAGCGGGGCGCTGAACACCCATGCGGCATCGGCACCAGGTCCGCCGGCGACGGCATCTGCGAGACCGTCGCCGTCCACATCGCCCGCGGCCAGGCTGGCGCCCAGCTCCGATCCGAGCTCGCCGATCACCACGGCTTCGGCGTCGGTGAGACGCGCGGCGCCGATCGGGCCGTCCCACACATAGAGCGTGTGCCGCTCCCCAGCGCCGACCACCAGCTCGTCCTGGCCGTCTCCGTCGAGGTCGGCCGTGAGCAACGCGGAGCCCGCCCGGTCGCCGCGGGCCTCACCGTCCAAGGTGGCGCCGTCCTCGAGGGCATCCTCCGTGCCGAGCACATGGATGCGACCGCGGCCCTCGTCCCACGCCGGCGCGCTGGCGACGAGGAACCCCATGCGAGCGTGCACGGCCGTTCCGAGCTCTCCGTCGCCGGACCACGACTGCGGGGTCGCCGCGCCGGTCAGGGGACCCGTCGTCCAAGCGATCGCGCCGGTCGTGGCGGATCCGACGATGAGGTCGTCCACGCCGTCGCCGTCGAGGTCTCCGAGCCAGAGGGCGCTGGGAGCCTCGGCGCTGATCTCCAGCACTGCCCCTGGCTCGTCGGGCGCTCCCCAGACCACGACCTCCGCGGTGGCTCCAGCGGCTGCGAGCCCCTCACCCGCGGCGAGCAGGCCGCCCAGCCCCAGCCCCGGGTCTGTGAGCAGGGTGGTGCCGTCCTCCAGGGTGCAGCCGTCAGCGCCATCGCAGTCGCTGTCGAGGCCGTCGCAGGTCTCCAGGGCTTCCGGGTGGCGGGCCTCGTCGGCATCGTCGCAGTCGCCGGCCTGGTCGACGTGGCCGCTTGGAGCGGCGCAGGCGAGGAGAGCTGTGCCTGCGCCGTAGCCGTCCGCGTCTGCGTCCGCGTACCAGGCGACGGTGAACGCCAGCGGATCGTCGTCGTCGCAGTCGTCGTTGTTGGCCACGTGGCCGCTCGGCGCGCTGCACGCCAGGGCCGTGGCGTACGGATCGCCCAGGCCGTCGCCGTCGTTGTCGGCGTACCAGGTGTGTGCGGGGTCCTCGTCGTCCACGAGTCCGTCGCAGTCGTCGTCTTCGCCGTTGTCGCAGATCTCCGAGGCGTCCGGATGCACCTCGGCGTCCTGGTCGTTGCAGTCGCGCGCATCCGTCACGAAGCCGGAGGCGGCCTCGCAGGCCAGCTGCCAGGAGGCGTCGGTGCCGTAGCCGTCTCCGTCGCCGTCCTTGTAGAACCGCCGGCCATCTCGGGGCAGCTCGTCGGTCATCCAGTCGCAGTCGTCGTTGGCGCCGTTGCAGATCTCGGCGCCGTAGGGATTCACCGACGCGTCCTGGTCGTCGCAATCACCGCTGGCCTCGACGAAGCCTGTGGGCTGGGCGCAGGCCAGCTTGCCCGCGCTGCCGCCGAAGCCATCTCCGTCGGCATCCAGCCACCAGTTGATGAGCTCGCACCCGGTGTCACCGGATTCGCCGGCGCATCCAAACCAGAGGAGGGCAAGCCACATCGCGTCAGCTTGCTACCACGGCACCGCCAGGGGTCGCGCCGGCGACTGCGTGCGGCTACCTTCTGCCGGTGCATCGGATCGCCTTCGTCGTCGCGCTGCTTTCGCTCGGAAGCTGTCGTCACACCTACCTCCCCGTGTGCAGCGGCGGTGTGGGGACTCCCCTCGCTCTGGAGGTCACGCCGAAGAACGTGGTGATGATCTCCATCGACACGCTGCGACGCGATCGCGTGGGGCGCTACGACGCCTCCGACCGCACGCCAGCCCTCGACGCGCTGATGGCGTCGTCGGTCACCCTCGACGACCACACGAGCTGTTCCAACTGGACCTACGCGTCAATCTTGTGCGCGCTCGGAGGTCGGTACAACGCGGAGGCCGGCATCGCGCCGGAGTCCGACGATCTCGCCGACGATCCACTTCCTCGGGGCGTGCACCTGCTCGGTGAGGTGCTCCGCGACGCGGGCTTCCACACCCGGCTGGTGAGCGCCAACCACTTCCTGAGCGAGCGCTACAGCTTCGATCGCAGCTACGACAGCCTCGTCACCCGCAGCAACCTGGCCGCCAACGAGCTGGTGGAGGTGGCCCTGGAGCAGGCGTCCGAGCTGCCCGACGGGACCGACCCCTGGATGCTGCACGTCCACTTCCTCGACCCACACGTGCCGTACGCGGCGCCTGGGAGATTTGCCGCCGATGTCTCCGATCTCGCCCCGATCGGGTGGGACGTGACCTCCAAGATCGGCCTCGAGTCCCTGGGCGAATCGTGGCCACTGCTGGCCACCGACGAACAGGCGCTCATCCGGATGCACCTCGACCGGCACTACGACAGCCAGCTGTCCTTCCTGGACTACCAGGTGGGGGTCCTGCTCGATGAGCTCGGCTCGATGGGCCTCCTCGACGAGACCCTGGTGGTCCTGTGGAGCGATCACGGGGAGCAGCTCTGGGACCATGGCGACATCCTCCACCGCAAGTCGCTGCACAGCGAGGAGACCGCGGCCCTCGCGAGCTTCTGGGCTCCTGGTGTCACGCCGCGTTCGTGGGACGCGCCCACCTCCCATGTGGATCTCGCGCCGACCGTGCTGGAGGTGCTGGACGTGGCCGTCCCTGTGGGCATGACGGGGGCGCCGCTCGGCTCGCGCAGCGAGGGCTGTGCACGGTTTGCCGACTGCTATGCCGGGGACGCCACGCAGCAAGCGGTCGACCAGGACGGCTACCGCTTGATCTACAGCTGGAGCGGTCAGCGCCAGCTCTTCGATCTGGCCGCCGATCCCGACGAGCAGCTCGACATCTGGGCGGACGAGCCCGAGGTGGCCGAGCAGCTCTGGGGCACGCTCGAACCTCACGTGGCCCTCTCGGTGCCGCTCTATCAGAAGGCCACGCCTCAGTAGCGAAGGGCGGTACCCTCCCGCGATGGCGTTGGGTCCCACCAGGCAGCGAGCGAGGTCGGCTGCCCTGGCGGCCGTGCTCGTGGTGGCCGCTGTGCTGCGGCTGCCGCGCGCTGTGCTGCGCTGGGATGAGACCAGCTGGCTCTACGCCGCGTACGACCACCACACCCTCGAGGCCCTGGCCAACGGCAGGTGGAGCGAGGCGCTGGCGTTCACGGGGCTCCACCCACCGCTCTACCCGCTGATCCATGCCGCGCTGGAGCTCCTGATCCCGGTTCCGGCGGTCTTGTTGGCGTTATCCGTGCTCTGTTCCTGGGGCGCCGTGCTGGTGGTCGCGCGGCATCACGTGGTGGCGGGTCTCATGCTGGCCTGCGCCCCCGTGCAGCTCCACTACGCTGCCGAGCTCAACGACTACCCGCTGACAGCCCTCGCCGTGGCCTGTGTGTGGGTGACGCGGGAGCGCGTGGCGGCGGGGACGATGGGGTGGGGCTGGTTGGCCGCTGCGGGCGTCTTCGCGGCGTGGTCGCACGCCCTGGCGGGGCTGGTGGCCGGCCTGGCTGCTCTGAGCATCGGACGCCGCGCTCCAGCGGTGCTGGCGGTGATGGTGATCGGAACAGCTCCGCTGTGGCCGGGAGCCCTCGACGCCTTGTCCGAACCGGGCACGCTGGACCAACCACCGTTCAAGGCCCGCCTGGTGCTGCCCGATGCGCTCGACCGCTTCGGACCGGCCTGGCTCGGCTGGCTCCCGTTGGCCGCGCTGGGCGCTCGGACGCGGCCCGCGCTGGCCGGTGGGGTGCTCGGCACGTGGCTGCTGATCCTGCTGCTCCAGGTCGCTGGTCTGGCCGCTCCCCATCAGTTTCCGTACTACGTGCTGCTCGGTGCCCCGCTGGCGCTCCTGGCGTCGCCCACGGGACGGGGCGCTCACTGGGCGGTCGCGCTCGCCGGCTGGTGTGGCCTGACGTCGCTCACGCGGAGCGGCGAAGCCCTGCTGGCGCTGCACGCCGACCAGGCCCGCGGTCGCGCCATCGACCTCGCGCTCGCGACCGCTCCGCCCGCTGCCGCCTTGTACCTGTTGGCTCCGCCGGTCCTGCCAGACGACGACAAGCGAGCCGACAGCCCGGTGCTCTGGCGGTTGCCGCCTTGGCAGCCCATGCCGATGGTCCAGGCCTTCCCCTTCGAGTACGGCGACCACCGCAACGGCCAGCCGCGCAGGGTGGGGGATCGCGTCGTGTACCTGAACGACTGGCCGAGGCCGGCCATCGCCGAGGCCGTGCAGGCCCACGGTGAGCTCTGGATCGTCGTGTCGGATCCCGGCGAACGCCGGAGCTACACGTCGGAGCTGGCCGACACGCTCGGGGCCGGGCTTCAGGTGGTCGGCCCCGACGTCCTGATCGTCGCGCGCCGATGATGGACATCCCGCGGCACGCGCGGCTACCGTCAACGCTCCGGGGCTCGGAGGAGCGATGAGGCGCAGCTGGGGACTTGCGGCCGTGGCGCTCCTCGGGTCGTGTCGGTCCGACGTCGGTCCGCCCGTCGAGCTCGTCGGCGAGACGGACCAGCTGGCTCTGATCGGGTCCTACGAGGACGCGAGCATCGAGGCGGAGTGGGTCGTCGAAAACCAGGGCGAGGGCGCGGTGTACCTCTCCGTGCTCGGGCTGCGTGGCGAGGGTGCCGAGCTCCTCGAGGTCGTCGATCCCCCGGAGGGGCTGTTGCTCGAGGTGGGCGACTCCGCCGAGGTCACCGTCCGGGTTGCTGCCGATCCGGCCGATTGGGTCGACCGACCGTCCGAGCTGGTGCTGGAGCTGGCAGGTGAGGGGCAGGTCAGCCTCAGCCAGGGCTGCGCTGGCCCCGAGTACGTGCCGTCGGGCCTCCCACAAGTGCTGGAGGTGCCGGTCGTCATCGACCTGGACTGCGACCTGGACGGCGATGGCTCGGTGGCCGCGGCGTGCGCGGGCGACGACTGCGACGACGGCGACGGCAGCATTGCGCCCGACGCCGAGGAGCTCTGCGACGGCCTCGACAACGACTGCGACGGAGAGGTCGACAACCGCGAGGACTTCGATGGCGATGGCGTCACCCTCTGCGACGGGGACTGTGCCGAGCACGACTCGGACGTGGCCCCTGGCGCCGACGAGCTCTGCGACGGCCTCGACAATGACTGCGACGGCGCGATCGCGGCCGACGAGGCCGACGTCGACGCCGACGGTTGGCTCGTGTGTGCCGGCGACTGCGACGATGCCCAGTCCGCGGTGTACCCGGACCACGAGGAACTGTGCGACGGCCTCGACAACGACTGCAACCTCCAGATCGACGACGCCGGGGACGAAGACGGCGATGGCTTCGGCCTCTGCCTCGACTGCGACGACGCCTCGGCGGCCGTGGCTCCGGGGCTCCCCGAGATCTGCGACGGCCTGGACAACGACTGCGACGGGGTGGTTCCCGAGGACGAGGTCGACCTGGACGCCGACGGACACCGCGCGTGCGCTGGGGATTGCGACGATGGCCTCGCCGACGTCTGGCCCGGAGCCGAGGAGGCGTGCGACGCGGTGGACCAGGACTGCGACAAGCTCGTGGACGAGGGCTTTGATCTGGACGCCGACGGCTTCACCACATGTGCGGGCGACTGCGACGACGCGGTGGCCGGGGTGAACCCCGATGCCGACGAGGTGTGCGACGGCCTGGACAACGACTGCGACGGTGACGTGGATGCTGGCTCGAGCGACGCCGGGACCTTCTACGTCGACGCGGACCTGGATGGCTTCGGCGACGTCGCCTCAGCGCTCGACGCATGCGAGCCACCCAGCGGGTACGTCGGGACGGGCGACGACTGCGACGACAGCCGCGACGACGTGCACCCGGGCGCCGACGAGAGCTGCGACGAAGCGGACAACGACTGCGACTCCGTCGTCGACGAGGGACCCGACGAAGACGGCGATGGCGCGGAGGTGTGCGACGACTGTGACGATGCCGACGCGACGGTCCACCCGGGCGCCGACGAGCTCTGCGACGGCTTGGACAACGACTGCGACGGCACGGTGCCGAGCGACGAGGTCGACGGGGATGGCGACGGCTTCTTGAGCTGCGAGGAGTGCGACGATGCAGCCTGGTCGGTGAACCCCGCGGCCGCCGAGGACTGCAACGACGTCGACGACGACTGCGACGGGCTGGTCGACGAAGAGGTCGACGTCGACTCGGACGGCGACGGCTGGAGCGCATGCGACGGGGACTGCGACGACCTGGATGCCTCGGTGGCGCCGGACGCGGTCGAGGTGTGCAACTACATCGATGACGACTGCGACGGCAACGCCGACGACGGCTTCAAGACGGGCAGCGTGTACACGCTGGAGACCGACTGCGGTTCTTGTGGCAACGACTGCGGGACCTACACCTTCGACAACGGGCTGGCCTACTGCGACACGTCGCTGGTGACTCCGAGTTGCGGCTACACCTGCGACAGCGGCTACTACGACGTGAACGGCGACGAGGGCGACGGCTGCGAGTGCCAGTGGCTCTCCAGCTCGGACGATCCATTCGATGGCGTCGACGCCGACTGCGACGGTGTGGACGGTGACCACGCAGACGCGGTGCACGTGAGCGTGGCCACCGGCTCCAGCCTCGGAGCTGGCACCGCAGACGACCCACTCGACAGCGTGCAAGACGGTCTCGACGAGGCGGTGTTGTCTGGCGCCGCCTACGTGCTGGTCGCGCACGGCACCTACGACGAGGCGGTTGCGCTCGTCGACGGCGTGACGCTGTACGGCGGCTACGACACGGCCTTCGAGGAGCGCGACAGCGCCCTCTACGTCACGACCTTGGAGGCGGAGACCGGCTCGAGCTCGCCGGCCGTCGTGCTCGCCGCCGACGTCACCACCGCGACCGTGTTCGACGGTTTCGAGGTGCTCGCCGTATCCGGCGGAGGCGACGGCGCGTCGGCGGTTGCCATGTGGCTCTCCGGTGACACCAGCGGCCTCGTGATCTCGAACAACGTCGTCGAGGCCGGGGACGGCGAAGACGGCGACGACGGCGACGACGGCGACGACGGCGAGGACGCCGACGACGGCAGCGACGGGACGGACGGCGGCTACACCACCTGCTCGGGCACGGTGACCGGCGGCTCAGGTGGCGCCCACACCTGCGACGGTGTGGCCACCGACGGCGGGGCTGGCGGCGACGCGGCGTGCCCGTCCCAGGGGGCGTACCAGGGGGACGGCGCGGACGGCTCACCGACCAGCAGCGGCGGCGTTGGCGGCGGTGGCGGTTGCGACGGCTACATCGGGCTCGAGTACGCTTGCGACGAGTGCTACATCGACACCTGCTTCGACGACGGTGTCGCGGGTGACGACGGCGACGACGGCGACGACGGCGACGCTGGCGAGGGCGGCGACGACGCCGACGGCGACCCCTCGAGTGGGCTGCTCCTCGCCACGGACGGCACCGACGGCACCGACGGCTCCACGGCCGGTGGCGGTGGTGGTGGTGGGG
>Ga0114932_10002776_pt1 | contig 18012 bp, 21 predicted proteins | sample 2SBtaG_2_FD_87286 | JGI IMG/M metagenome (GOLD analysis project Ga0114932, IMG submission 87286) | Deep subsurface microbial communities from Kolumbo volcano to uncover new lineages of life (NeLLi) - 2SBTROV12_ACTIVE470 metaG | ecosystem: Environmental > Aquatic > Marine > Volcanic ... | reverse complement strand
AGCGGAGTCCCAGTATTTTCCTTTGCAACGACGAATCCTTCGTGATCGATAACCAGTGCTAGCGGAATCGCCTGCGCGGAGTAGTATTCCACCAAGTCTCCGCGCTCGCCTTCCTCAAGCAGAATTACATCGGTTCCACCATTAACGATAGGCCAAGGCATGTGCTTGTCCGAATCAGGGTCACCAAAGGTCGAATTGATTGAGTCAAATGATTCGTAGCCATACCACGAAGCTAGAGAAATCGCAACCACAGGGTAAGGTCCGTCTAGAGCCTCCCATTCTGCCAAATTCTGATCGATATGCTCCTGCACATAATGGCAGTTAGAGCAATCAATCGCCATGAAGTCTAGTATGACGACGCTGCCGCGCAGACTGCTCAACTGAATGTCACCATTTTCGTCAGCAATCGCGTCGTCGATTCCCTCACGATTCATCGAAGGTGCCAACCAATCCGGTGCCTCGTTGACATCGTCTGAGGTGCCATAGATAGAGGAGGTTAGACCGAAGAGTGAGAGTGAAGCGTAGCCGATGATGCAGAACAGCACAACGCCGACTCCGAATGCCTTCCAGGTGTCCGATTCTCGAAGAACACCGAAGTCGAGCCCCGCCACCATAACTCTGCTGAACCTCATCCTGTTTTTGACACCGGCGGGGCTAGGGGCGTAGTTGAAAGTCGATATGAAGCGTCATCACGGTTAAGTCGGGCCCTCAGGTCGGGCGCTTGCCGGGCTCGTGGTCTAGGGGTTATGACGTCGCCTTCACATGGCGAAGATCGCCAGTTCAATTCTGGCCGAGCCCACCACCTAGAATTGTTGTAGTGGATAGAATCGATCAAAGCGAGTCAAGAAGGGAACTTGCTCCAATTCTGAATCGCTTTGAACCAGCATCGATGATTGAAGGGTCTTGGAGATGGACAAGATTGGTCAGGCGGCTAACATCATCGACGGTTCTGATGCCACCTGAGAGCTTCACACCTCGCCTTTCTCCGAACGCGCGCTCGTGGCGCATCACTTCGTAGGCCAGAATTGATGCGGCATCATCAGAACATGCGCCACGTTTTCCGGTACATGTTTTGACGAAATCAGCACCAGCTGCCAGAGCCATTCGAGCGGCGGCTCGCATGGGTCTCTCTTCCAGCATAGGAGTCTCGAGGATGACCTTCAGCACACACTCACCGGCAGCCTCGCGCATTGCGACAAGTCGAGCCAAATCAGCCTCGCTGGGAAAATCCTCGTCTTTACGAGGCTCAAGCACCACGTCAATCTCATCCACGCCAGCGGATACGGCTGCCGCAACCGCGGTGCGAATTTCACCATCATCAACGCTACCTACTGGAAAACCACCAGCAACAACTGCCAACTGAATACCATCATCAAGCAACCCGCGAACGTACGTAGCATGCTCGCTGAAGACACATACTGCTCCAACGCGGTTCGAATTCGCTCGAGCCACAAAACCAGCTAACTGCTCTTCGCTCGCACCATGATCTAGCAGAGTGAAATCAAGGCATTCGATGGTGTCTTTCGCGTCCAAGCAGATCCCTCAGGAATGCCGCTCAGCAAACTCACGCATGAATGCAACGAGTGCCTCGACAGACTCGATAGGGCAGCCATTGTACAGACTCGCACGAATTCCGCCAACCGAGCGGTGCCCCTTTAGTCCACCAAGTCCAGCCGCAGCAGACTCAGCTAGGAAAACCGACTCAAGCGATTCATCTGCGCAACGCCATGTCACATTCATCACCGAACGAGCCTCAACTTGTGCGTGAGGAGCCCAGAAATCAGTTCGGTCGAGCTCACCATACAATAGAGCCGCCTTCGCTCGATTTCGTGCTATAGAACCATCCAGGCCACCATTTTCTTCTAGCCATTTGAATACGCAATCAAGAACGAAGATTCCGAAGGTGTTAGGGGTGTTGAACAACGATCCCTTCGAAGCATGAACTGTGTAATCAAGCATGGTAGGTAGTCGACCAGCATCGGAGTTTTCCTGCGCCCGTGCCATAGCCCAAGGAGAGAGGATGACCAGTGTGACTCCAGATGGACCTAGGTTTTTCTGAGCTCCAGCATAGATCAAATCGTGGGCTGAAACATCAAGAGGAACTCCAGCGATATCCGAAGAAGCATCGAGCACTCGTGGCTTCCCTCCGCTATCTGGCAAATCGTGATACTGCGTCCCCATCAAGGTATTGTTTGAGGTGTAATGGACATACAATGAATCTTCACTAACAGCATATTCTCCTGCACTCGGAACAGAACGGAAACCATTCTCAGAATCGCTCCATATTACGCTTACTCCACCGATTCTCTTCGCCTCCACTACTGCCTTTTTTGACCACCCACCGGTTTCGAGGAAGTCTGCTCGCTCACCTGGTTGCATAAGGTTCAGGGCAGTCATGTAGAATTGTGTTGAAGCTCCGCCCTGCAAGAATAGAATTGTGTATTCTTCAGGTACCGACAGCACCCTCCTGATTCTCTCCATGGCACTGTCGACAACCGCTTGGAAAGTGGGGCTTCGGTGGCTGATTTCGCACAGTCCGAAGCCGCTGTTGTTGAGGTTAGGTAAGGCCGCTCGAACCTCTTCGACGACTGACAGGGGTAGGACTGCTGGCCCGGCACCGAAGTTGTGGATGCGTGATTCGCTCACGCCCTTAGGGCGTGGGCGAGAGTCTTTCAGGACTTCTGCGGGACATGGGTTGGATTGAAGCCGGATGCTTCTGCCGTCGGGTCGTGCTTCGTATCGGCTTGGTCATGCTGCAAGGCGCGCGCCATGTGCATATGGCAGCCCTGCGCGCCGCTGCAAAATCAGCCGATATCGAAATCGAGATCCACGAGTTGCGTAAGGCGAGCGACCTCGAAAAAGCCGCACCGCACGCGCTCGTATTTCCAGGAGGCGAATCCACCACGATGCGACTAACAGGCAACGACCCCGCATCGGGACTGCTCCCAGCGGTCTTCGAATGGATTCGCTCCGACCCAACCCGCCCAGTTCTCGGAACTTGCGCGGGTGCAATCTTACTCTGCGACCCTCTTGACGGCGGCACGCCAATAATCGCCGCCGAAATCGATCGAAACGCCTTCGGCCGCCAAGCGGATTCCTTCCAAAGCGCTCTCGAATCTGCCCTGCTCAGACGCCAATTCCCTGGCGTCTTCATCCGAGCGCCCCGCTTCACCAGTCTTGCCCCTCCCGCCGAGCCAGTAGCCATGCTCGGGGAGGAGATTGTGGGTGTGCGTGAGGGTAACCGTTTAGCCTTGACTTTCCATCCAGAATTATCTGAAGATGCGGGTTTCCATGAATGGCTAATCAAAACTGCAAAAGAGGTGACAGCGTGACATTTTCTGTGCGTTTACCGAGTATACCTGAACTTCCAGAGGCGGCTGATGCCAATGATACCGAGGGCTGTATCCAATGCCAAATGGGCTCGAAACTCGTGCTCTTCATCACTGGTCACTGCCACTGGATGTGCGACTACTGTCCCCTCTCTGAAAACCGTCGTGAAATTGACTTCATGTACGCCAACGAACGCCGAGTCGAAATCGGCGATTGGGATGCTGTAATCGAAGAGGCACGTGCCATGAATGCGACCGGTGCTGGCATTACAGGAGGAGATCCTGTGATGGCGCGTGATAGGGTTCTGGAGGCTTGTCGGATTCTGAAAGCGGAGTTTGGTTCAGGTTTCCACCTGCACATGTATACGAGTATTCCATTCAAGGCCGAATGGGCTGCAGAATTTGCTGAAGCCGGTTTGGACGAGATTCGCTTCCATTTCTTAGATTTGAAGTCTGAGAAATATGCCGATACAATGGCTGCTTGTGTCGAATCTGGGATGCTTACCGGCGTCGAAATCCCATGTGAGCCTGACAAGTCTCACGAGTTGATGGTGCTGCTAGAGACGCTGCGCGGGATGCCTGTACAATTCCTCAATCTCAACGAGTTGGAGATTACCGTTGGAAACCACGACAATATGGAAGTTCGCGGATTCAATTTGTCCGATGAGATTACTGCTGGCGCCGCTGGTTCTGCTGAATTAGCCGTGCGCATGCGTGACCGTGTCACTGCGGCGCAAATTGGTGCGCCTGACCCTGAGGATAGCGTAATTCGCGAGCCTTATCCGTATCATCTGAAGTTCTGTACTGCGACCTACAAGGATAGTGGGCAATTGCGTCGCAGATTTTTGCGGCGTGGTGAGCATACGATTGCACCGCATGAGATTTTGACTGAGGATGGGACTCTTGTTTTCGGCGCAATCGATTGTGAGCCTGAAGACGCGCCGGATTGGATTGAAGAGATTAACCAAGAGACAGGATTGCCTCGTCGATTCATGCTTTATGATGAGGATAATCGGCGCATCGAATTACCACTTTCGATGGCTGAGGAACTGATTGAAGCCATCGATGCACCGATTGCTCTAGTCGAAGTTCATCCGACTCATGAGCGACTCGAAATGACCGTTGTATATCTCGGAGAAGATAGCGAAGAGCAGTAAGCAAGCGAAACTGAAGACCTCCTCTCTCGACTCCTTCAAGTACTCTCATTGAATATCGCAGGGTATGCCCGTGCAGACTTTCGACGCCGAGGGCAGTGAGGTCGACACTTTCCGTCGTCTTTCCGCCTCACAGTTGGGCGTTTGGCATTCATGCCCGAGGCAGTGGTATTACAGTTACGAAGAGCGATTGAAGGGACCGATGCCGCCACATATCATTCGCGGAAATGCGGCTGAGGAATGCGTTTGCAGAGTACTCAGGGACTCGCCAGTGCTCATTGCTCCTGACTCCACCGACGTGCTTACCTCACCACTCAACTCCGACGGAGCTCCCGATTGGGAAGATACTGGAAATTGGATGGGTTCGAGACTACCGGCTAGGTCTGAAGATGATTGGCCGGGCTCGCGCGACGCGCTGATGGAATGGGCTACTGCGCGCGTCGAGATCCATTTCGATAGATGCTGGGATGCTGCCGTCGCGGACTGGCAAGCAACTCGGAACCGCGCTGGTTCGCTCGACGATATCGATGTGGAAGAATGTCGAGCGATGGTCATCGAGGGCATTAGGATGCACCTCGATGAGGTTGAACGATGTATCGAGGCGAATGGTGGACCGAGCCTTGCCGCTTGGCGGGCGGGCGAGGCTCGTGAAGCGATTCCTGCTCCAGATGGCTTCCCTCTGACCTGGACAACCCCTCATCCAGCCGCTCGCACGGAAGGTGACGTGACTTGGTTAGAGGCTTGGGAAATCGCCCGACCGTGGTTTGTTGATCCAGATGCTAAGTCATTCACTCAGACGAGTTGTATCCCAGAAGGATGGTTCCAAGGCGAATACGATTTGGTCTATCGATGGGATGGCTCAATCAATATCATCGACATCAAAGCCAGCGTTGGCAAGGGTGATAGATCATACAGTTATATCGCACAACTGCGCCTCTATGCCTGGCTATGGTGGGAATCTCACGGGCGCTCCGAACAAGCGACCTCTCTGGCTATTTGGTACCTTGGGACTGGCACAGTCAAGCCGATTGTATTGCCGACCGTCGCCGAGATGGAAGCCTACGAGAGCGAGCTCGGCGACCTCTATCGATTGCTGCGGGCGGGCAATCCAACAATCGACCAATGCCCGCCTGACCCATCTCCCTACCGTCACTTCGATGCGGGAGGAATTCCAGCAGATCCACCCATCGATCCCGACCCACAAGCCCGATGCAAGCGCTGTGATTTTCGTGGTTTCTGTCCGAAGGGTGGCCACGACCTCGAACTCACCGCAGAGCGTCGTATCGAGCGTCTAGGTCATGCTTGGCCAATTACCCCATTCGCAGAGATTGAACCCCGTGTCAATGCCATCGGTGAAGTCATTGGTCTCACCGGACCCGAACTCCTCGAAGATGGTTCCATCAAGATACACTTCAGAATACAGGACGGTTACGATCGGGCCAAGGTCAAACCAGCATACAACGGCGGTCCAACAAAGATTACCCGCGCCATTGCAGAGGGCGCTCGAGTAAAGGTCGCCAAAGCACTCGCAGGTATCTGGCGTGGCGAATTAGAACTGAGTTTAGACTCTGAATCAGAGGTGACGATAGCGAGTGAAGATGAATCTGCTTCGATTGTTGAAATCGAGACACGAGTGAACATAATCGGCAGGATTTGGTCTATCGATTCCTTCCCTGACGGAGCCGGCAACACGCGCTGGGCCGCGACGCTGGTCGACGCCACTGGCTCTGCACAAATCGTCGCCTTCAAGCAATTCATTCCGCTCAGCGCCGCGGCTGTCAACCGTGGAGATACAATCGCAGTCCTCAACGGTGAGAAGGGAGAGTGGGGAGGTCGTCCTCAGGTAAAGTGCGGCCCGGGAACCAAGGTCGTCATCATTGCAGATGCAGAGGACGTACCCGAATTCTAATTCTCTCTAAATTCATTCTTGAGCAGAGATAATGATGGCGCCGAGAGAGGGATTTGAACCCCCGAGTCCAAGGGACAGTGGATTTCGAATCCACCGCAATACCGGGCTATGCGATCTCGGCAGTAAGCCGGCCACCTGCGATTCGGTCATAAGTCTGACTCGCCCGCACAGAGCCTGTGCGAATTGAGGTAGTTCATGCGGAGGGCGAGTCGAGCATCGTCGAGAGTGACGATCCGATTACCATCTCTGAGGTTCTGGCTCGTCTTGACATCGCATCCTCGACGGTTCTCGCCGTACTCGGCGAAACTATCGTCCCTCATACCTCGACAATCAACGATGATATTGAGATTGAATTGATTGTCGTCTCAAGCGGCGGTTAATTCCTCGTTGAGAATTACCCCAGCTTCATGGGTGATAATTTCCTTTCCTTTTCGCATTACTGCAGCTTTGTTTCCAAGCAGTTCGAAGGCACCATCACGACATCTTAGGAAGGAGCCTTCGTAGAGGCCAATGACCGGTGAGTCGTGGCTCTTATGGTACTCACTAACCCGCTTTGCTCGGCTCTCACCGTAGTGCTTGTGGTACTCACCATCCTCCTTTTCGCGGAACCAAATTCCACCAGGGTGGTAATGTGGATTAATCTGGAAAGGAACGATTCCGAATGTCTCGAATGACGGCACCATTGTGATTGCCATATCGTTGGTAGTTTGCATGCTCGGGCAGGCAACATTCGCTCCCGCACTAACCCCTGCATACGGAACTCCTCGCTCTAGAACTGCCTCACGAATTGGCTCGATTAGACCTCGCTCGTGCAACTCGCGTACGAGTAACCAGGTGTTTCCACCGCCGACGTAGATACCGTCGGCGGCTTCGATTCCCGCCAGGGGGTCGTCGAACTCGTGTAGACCAACGAGTTCGTATCCTGAATCTCCAGCAAATTCTCGCATTCTCGCTGTGTAACCTTCGTGGTCATGGCCTGCGTATGGTACGAAAACGACTCGCTGACAGCCAGCAAAATTCTCAGCCATCAATTCGCGATACATCACGCGTCGCTCATCGGTACCTATTCCGCCACTACCAAGCAATGCACGCATGACCACACCCCTCCTCAGGATCCCTGCGTGCGCACCTCAGACATAGAAGTCATCGGCTTCGCCGGGCATGCCGAGATGTTCCTCGATAGAACCGCTGACCTCGATACTCGCCAGTAATTTACGAGCAGTCTCTTCTGTTGTGTCCAAGTCAATCTCGAGTGGTAGGCCAAGCGCTTGCTCCATCCACTTTGCCAAGCGGTCAGCGGCTCTCACATCTGCCGACGCACCGACGGTCTCAGCGACCAGCGCCACCGTCGGCACATCATGAATCGGTGATAGAGCCACAAGCAATCCCGCCACACCGATCATCCCCGCCTCAGGTTGATCGCGACTGACGGGGATATCGTTTGCTTCGAGATTTCCACGAACCTCAGCATCGGCGCAGATGACGTGGACAGCCTTGTCCTCGACATCAGCTGCCAAACCAGCCAAGACGAGTAATTGCGGGGTCGAGGCCGCCGCCGCGAGCCCAAGAATCGCATCGGCGACCTCGTGCTGACCTCCGGCGGTCATCGGCTGTAAATCGCCGCCGACAGTCACCACATTCCTTCCATCAGGAAGCATTACGCGATGTACAAGCATCGATGGAGGAACCAGTAAGCCATCTCCATCGAGAGTCGAGTGTGGAGGCATATCAGGGTGAATCAGGCGAGCGACAAGAGTCGAAGGGTGTTTGCGAACTAGAGCATCGACCACGAGTTTGCCAACATTACCTACACCTGGAACTGCTTCAAGCAGAGCCACGTGTTCGGGCAAAGAGTCTCCAATTATCCAATGTACGCGTGTGCGGTTCACTCGTCCTCCTCCTTTCGAGGAGTTGGTAGCTCTTCGATCCACTCATCGCTTCCAGCATTTTCTCGCTGTCTGCGCCTTGCTCCTTGTGCGTCTTGCGGCGAGAACTTCAGCGGTGCGACAGAAGTCATTTTTCCACCGCAATCCTTGCATTCCTCGCCGAGACCATACTCGCCGCAGTCGGTGCACCGTTGCAATCTCGTCCGAGCCATCCCGTTCCCTCAGAAGTCCAAGCCCCTTTCAGAGGTCTTTGAAGTTGTAGCATGCGAAGGGCGGCTTCACATGCGTTCGATATCGATTGAACCTTCGACCGAAGCGATGGATTTTGTCGCGGCACTCTGAGCATTTACCCAGAGTCTCTCAGCGGTCTCGTAATCGGGCGCCTTGATGTCGATTCGATACTCCGGCGCTCCGTCGTAATGACAAGTCAAAGTTGCCTCCTCTTCACCCACGGCAACAGCCTCGGCTGCCAATAGAGCATCGCGGATTGCATAGACTCCTTCTGCTCCCCAAATTTCAATGTTGAACTGACCGCGGATTTCAACGAATGGCGGGACAATGTTCTCGATGGCGAGTTCGATGATGGTACTCATCCACTCACCGCTGAAGCCATTCTCTGAGAGGGCGGTTTCGGAGATGGCACACTCCTCAAGCGCGCCGTAGAGAGTGCCGAAGATTTCCGTCATCTCCTCTGAAATATCAGAGGTCTTGTCGGCATCCCAGCCGACGCGCTCAGCAGCCACGCCCATGATTTGATGAGCGCGTAGATTATTCTTCCATGATTGCAAAGTGTCACGGCGTCGCTCCTCTGAAACACTCTTGATCGATAGGTCGACGCGTTCACGATCCTTCTTGATTCCAATTACCTTGGCGACAACGCGCTGGCCAACTCGCAGATGGTTTCGGATATTCTTGACCCACCCTGAGGCTACTTCTCCGATGAAAACGAAGCCCTCGCGAGATCCGTAGCCATCGAGGTTGAGGTAAGCGCCGTTCTCGCGAACGTTCTTGACAGTGCAAACGAGAAGTTCGCCTTCATCCGGCCAAGGTTCGTCCGCGCTAGCCATTTTCTTCCGTCCCCTTCACTCGAGGACGTCGACAATGGTGCTTCCAACAAGCTGGGCCTTTCCACCTGCTGGGCGAGCCAAAGTGGCTCCGCAGATCGAGCAGGAGATCGAGGTTGACGCCCTTTCGAAAATGATTGCTTCGTGACCGCAGTCGCGGCAGTTTACTCGTAGGAAATTCGCCTCACCCATGAAAATCCCTCAATCACTTCTCAATTAGTTCGAACTTCTTTGCGCGTTGCGCGGCCGGCTGGTGAGCCTTTCCGGTCTCAGAGCAGCGGTAGAGGAGGTTGACGCGCTTCGTTGGCTTCTCGCCAGAAGGCTTCGGACGTGGGAATCCACGGTAACCGGAAGTCGCCTTACGGAATCGTCGCTGACCCCACTTTAGTTCAGAAGCGCGGCGCTTCTTGACACGCTCGACAGCGTGGACGGTGTGCTTACCCGCCGATGGGCTATAGCGCATCACTTTGCGTGGCATTTTGACCATGACTGAGCACCTCAACGTCTTGCGACGACGCGCCCACCTATGACCCGTATATGATTGTGCCGAACCGACTCGAGCCCCCTCTAGGGGCTATGTGACTCGATTCAGGGTGCTGGGAGCGTCGTCAAATCAAAGAGTCTCCTCCGCTGCCACGACTCATGGTCTTCTGGGTGAATCAGGCTATTGTGGGCTTCACTCTACTAATTGGGGCCTTTTCGATGTGGAGGATGGGGCCCGCATTCAAGCGCAGTCAATTTGCCCGACCGATTGCTGCGCTCGGGCTAATCATGTTGTTATTGCTGCCCGAGCAACCTCTGTACTTTGAGCCTGATTTCCATCGTTGTGTGCATCTCAGTTTCTGTAATGACGACGGTCGTGAAAGCTTCCTGCACATATTGCAGTGGACTCTATTCTCGATAGCAGGAGCCTTCCTAGGTTGTTACACAATTATCCAAGCCTCGGGAGTTTACAGCGGTCGCAAGCCTCCTCTCCTTCTCCTCGGTTGGATTATCCTCGGAGGGACCTGGTGGTCGATTTCCCAGTCCCCCTGGTTTATCGAAGCCTACACGCGATTTGATGTGCTAACTATGATGTTCGCGACCTTGGTAGGCATCGGATTGACTGTCTACTTGTTCTTCCATGTGATTCGTTTCACCGAGCGGCGCACTCCAAAGGATCCGCCAATAACCGCTCTCGATGAGCGTGAGCGGCGACTCGTCACCGAGATGATTCGCCGTAATCTTGGAGGTGACGAGTGATGTTCCAGTCAGTAGATTTGCTATCTTCTCCTGAAGCAATCTTCGTCATGATACTGTTAGGAATGATGTTCATTTGCTATTGCTTCGCTGTGCACCTCATCGTCACTTGGAATCCTCATCATCGACCAATCATCCCTCTTACTGTCTCTCTGATACTATCTATTGGTCCGATGGTCGCCTTCTCATACATGGGAGATGGTGAATCTTCCTTAGGGGAGATCTTTGAGTGGGTATTCTTCGTGATTTTCGTTGAGACCGGAGTGCTCGTTCTATGGCTACCTCCTGCCCTTGCTTTGGTCACTTTTCAGATGTTCAGAGTCACATTCTGGAAGCCTTCCGAGGATCCTTTGATGGACATGATCGAGAATTGATTTCGCGCTCTCAGTCCCTCATTCCCTTCGCATGCTCGCGGCATCAGCATGAGTAACGCTCATAACACGCCGGTCGGTCGCCGCGCTGTCCTAAGAGGTGGTTATCATGTCCAAGGGTACTCCAAGCATGGGCAAGAAGCAGAAGTCCACGCACATTCGTTGCCGACGCTGCGGTCGACATTCCTACCACAAGCAGAAGCGTGCTTGCTCTTCCTGTGGCTACGGCGAGACCGCTCGCCTACGCAAGTTCCGCTGGAGCAAGCGCAACCGCTCTCTCTCCTACCCGAAGAAGTGAGTACTGCGCCTGAATCGGCGTCAGACCATGCTGGAAATGGCTAAGTCCCGAATCGGTCAGGGAGAAACGATTCCCGATGTGCGGTATCATCGGTCTAGTCGGGCATCCCGACTCGCAGGTCGGCAAAACCCTCTACGATGGATTACTTGTTTTGCAGCATCGCGGACAGGACGCGGCGGGCATAGTAACCAGTGACGATAACAACATTTCACACCGCCGTGCTAACGGGCTCGTCCGGGATGTTTTCCGCCTTCGCCACTTGAAGGCCCTTGAAGGCTCAATGGGGCTCGGTCACACTCGATATCCGACTGCTGGTTCATCCTCAGCGGCAGAAGCCCAACCATTCTACACTAACTCTCCATTCGGAGTTAGTCTAGCTCACAATGGCAATCTGACTAACCCCGAACACATAATCGATACTCTCCTCGAGCGCGACCACCGTCGCATCAATACAAGCTCGGACTCGGAAGCCTTGCTCAATCTATTCGCGGCCGAGATTCAACGCGCTATCAACGGTCGCCGAGGAGGCCTCGACGCACTTGGCGAGGAAGACGTCTTTCGCGCCATCAGCGCAATCAATTCGACCGTCGAGGGCTCCTACTCAGTCGTAGCAATGATCACTGGGTGGGGAATGGTCGCATTCCGAGACCCATACGGCATTCGACCACTCAGTATTGGAAGTTGTGAGGTCGACGGATTCACTGAGACTCTAGTTGCATCCGAATCCGTTGCGATGAAATCGCTTGGATTCGAAACCGACCGCGATGTTGCACCCGGAGAAGCAATCATAGTCAGAATGGATGGAACGCGCACTTCACGTATCTGCGCCGAACAACCTACGCACACGCCTTGCATCTTCGAGTTCGTTTACTTCGCCCGCCCCGACTCGCGCCTAGACGGCGTTTCGGTTCACGGCGCGCGCTTGGCGATGGGTGCAAAACTCGCTGAAAGAATCGCTCTCGAGCACCCCGATCATGAGATTGATTGCGTCATCCCTGTACCTGATAGTGGAAGAATAGCGGCTTTGGAATTGGCCAGTGAGCTCGGTGTATCTTATCGAGAGGGTTTTGTCAAGAACCGCTACATTGGTCGTACCTTCATCATGCCAGGACAAGCGCTGAGGAAGGACTCAGTTCGTAGGAAACTCAACACAATTTACCACGAATTTGAGGGCCGAAATGTCCTCATTGTCGATGATAGTATAATTCGCGGAAACACCTCTCGTCGTATCGTCGAAATGGCTCGTGACGCCGGCGCTAAAAAGGTCTACTTCGCCTCTGCCGCACCTCCTGTGGTGCACCCCAATGTGTACGGTATCGACATGCCTGCAAAGCACGAATATGTGGCACACAATCGCACTACTGAGGGTGTGTGTGAGGCGATTGGTGCTGATTGGTTGATCTATCAGAAACTGGATGATTTGGTCGAGGCGTGTCTAGGTGCAGGCGATAAACGCCTCGCGAATTTCGATTGCTCTTGCTTCGATGGCCGATATGTCTCTGGGCAAATTGACAAGGCCTATCTGGACTCTATTGAGGCCAAACGGAAGGATTCGGCTAAGGCTTGAGTTATTCACTCAAAATTTCTAGTCACACCAGGCTCATTCACACGACAGGGTGAAAACTGCACGAGTTGGGTTGGGTGCATGATGGACGAGCGCTTGCCGACTATCGAGAGCACGTCTCTGATTCCGATGGACGAAGCTGTGACCGCTTGTTGCGCTCTTGGGGCCGGTCGATTTGCTGTTGGAACGGCCTCGGGTGTTCTACAGATTTACGAGGCCGACGCGCTGCTTGACAGCGCGATTCTTGAGTCATCTATCGTTGGCTTGGCTGGATCTGGTGAGGGAGTTATCGCAGCATCAGAACTCACCGGTGTTACCGCCTTTCATGGCGAGCCTCTGTGGTCGGTGGAGATTGCTGCTGGTTGCGAAATCCTCGCGGCGAGTGGAGGTGATGTGATGGTGGCCGACGCCGCGGGAGGTGTTACCCGCATCGACTCTGAAGGCGAGGTATCCGGTAGTAAATCGTATGGAGAGGTACAAAGATTGGCTGGATCAGCCGATGGAGCAACAACTGCAGTAGGTCTTACGAATGGCACTTTGATTCTCTCCGATGCTTTGGCAGAGGTTGTTCAAGAATCACCAGCCGATGCTGACGATATCGAGACAATATCTCACCTTGTCTTCCGTCCAGATGGGGTTCTGCTCGCCTGTCGAGATTCGATGGGTATGACTCTTGACAACCGTCCAGAGAACCGTATGGAATGCTGGGATCACGAGCGCGGGATGATTCACATGAGTGAGTTGCCCGCGCGTGCTACTAGTTTACTCGCCACTGAATCTGGTGCTATCGTCGGTTGCCAGAACGGAGCGGTGATTCACGGAATTGTTGGCGCTGAGTTAGAGGAAATCACCCGATTTGACAATCCAATATCGACAATCATCGAGTGGGGTGATGACCTAATCATCGGAACCTGGTTCCACACCAAACGCATAGCCTTCGATGGCTCCACCGTTTGGTCCTACGAACACGAAGGACTAGTGACTGCGATTCTCGATTTAGGTGCGGGTCTAATCGCAGTCATCGGCGAGGCTCCTGCTGGTCAGAATCCAGCATCGATAGTTCTGCTAGACCCTGATGCCGAGCCTCGAATTCCCGAAGATGCTTCATTCGAATACGAATTCACTCCACAGGGTTCGACAGAATTCGCCGGCGGTCTCAGCGAGGATGAGATTGCAATGGCTGACGCACCGCCGGAATCCGCTAACGATGCTGGAGGTCTGATAGACACGCTAGCCGAAGAAATGGAAATTCCGACCAGCGATCCAATCGTCTCAGAATCAGACCTGCTGGCCGACCTCTCAGCCTCCGCCCGCGCCATCAATTTACCACCAATCGCAGACGCGGGCGAAGACAGAACCACTCCGGCTGAATCAGACGGCACAGCAACAATCCTTCTCGATGGTTCTCGCTCCTACGACCCCGATGGCCACATCGTGAATTACGCGTGGCAAGATGCCAATGGCAAGGTTATCGGAAACCAAGCCCAAGTCCGTGTTCGCCTTCGTGCAGGCACTCACCCGTTCGAATTGACTGTTACAGACGACAAAGGAGCAGCGACCACAGCGATGGTCACCGTAAGGATCCAGTAGCGGTTGACCACTCAAAGAGCAGCAAGAGCGGCCTTCAGGGCAGGAACTGCCTCTTCCCAAGTTGCAACTATGCCATAGTCAGCCACGCCGAAGATAGGTGCGTCAGGATCTTTGTTAATCGCGACGATATACTTCGACGAGCGCATTCCAGCGAGGTGTTGAATCGCGCCAGAAATACCCACAGCGATGTAGAGAGAAGGAGTCACCGTCTTTCCGGTCTGTCCAACTTGCATCGAGTGAGGCATACCCCATTCATCGACGACTGCTCGACTAGCACCGACAGCGGCACCAATCATATCAGCAACCTCTTCGAGTTGAGAGAAGTTCTCTTTCTGACCAATTCCACGGCCACCTGAGATAATTATGTCAGCCTCGCTCACATCGAGCCTTTCACTAGCCTTTGCGATGGCTTCTTTGACAGCGATTCCAACATCAGCGCTCTGGTCAACCACGTTGACAGCCGCGCTGCCACCAGCGCCAGCCGCCTCGAAGGCGTTGGCGCGAAGTGTAATCACGCACTCACCAGTAACGGTCGAAGTCTCGACCGCCTTACCAGAGTAAATCGGTCGAGTGATAGTAATGCCAGCGGCCAAGCCGGTGGCATCCTGAACAATAGGCACGCCGCGCTTAGCAGCAACTCGCGAAGCAACCTCGCGTCCAATTGGTGTCGCGCCAGCAAGCACGACGCCTGAGCACTGCGATGCAATCGCGGTGGCCCAAGCGCCACCGTCGAAGGTCGCGAAGCAATCGCCTACAACCGAGACGACCTTCGATACGCCAGCGATGCTGGCTGCCTCATCCGCTCCAACCCCGCCGGGGACGACGACGGTAGGAGAGGAACCGAGAGCACTTACGGCACCAACGAGTTGAGATGTGATTGGGTGGAGAGAATCTCCGGATGACTCTGCTATGACTGTATATTCCATTCCATCGCCTCCTCAAATCACGTTTGCCTCATCGCGCAACTTTCCGACAACCGCCGACACCGAATCGGCGCCTTCGAACTTCTGGCCCGGAGGCTTTTCTGCGGGTGGGGAATGTGTATCAATTGTAACTCCGGCCGCGCCGAGGTCGACGCCGAGATCAGCGGCCGACCAAGTCTCGATCGGCTTTTTCTTGGCCATCATTATGCCACGAACATTCGGCCGGCGCATCTCAGTGATGCCCTTGTCGAAAGCAAAGACGCATGGGGCTGAGACGCCGACCTTCTCTTGGCCAGCGGCGCTCGGGCGAGTGGCTGAGTAGCCAGCTCCGTCGGCTGCAACCTCGGAGACGAGGGTGACGCATGATGCTCCAATGAGTTCAGCAACGCCGGGTCCTGTGGAACCGGCGTTGGTGTCAGCAGCCTGCTTGCCGCAGAAGACGACTGAAGAGCCAATCTTCTCGACGGCTGCGGCCAGTAACTTCTGGACCTGAGTTGAGTCAAGATCGTTGATGTTCTCAGTCGAGATGTGAACCAATGTATCGGCTCCTACGGCCGCTGCATCACGAAGCAACTTCTCGCAGCGAGCTGGTCCGGCGGTAATCGCGACAATATCGCCACCGCCGCTCTCCTTCAATTGAAGTGCAGACTCGAGAGCGTACTCATCGTAAGGGCTCATCGACCATTTTGATACTGCGCTCTCGTCGACACGACCAGCAGATACTGAAATCTTCGCGGTTGTGTCTGGAACCTGTTTGAGTAGTACTGCGATGCTCATAGATAGCCCTCTAGACGACCCGCCCACCTGTGACTCATCTATGAAGATTCGGAGTGGCCACCGTAGGTGATTTGGTATTGAATCTAGAATAATTGAAGAATAGTGCTGCGGAACAAATTGCGAATATTGAGAATATAGTGTTTGGAAAAGCCAGTGAACGGGCAATTAACGAGTCATTTGGCTCGATCAGTTTGATGCTCGTTTCAGCGATTTGGTAGTTTGCAATCCCTTCGTTACTAATCGAAAATTCGCTCGTTGCCTTAAATTCCAGATTGAACACTTGCTGATGACTTCCGTTACCCAGAACTGTGAAATTATTAGAAGAAATACGAGGAGGCGCAATCAGTGTTATTCTTACCTTTTCAGGGGCGGATAATGAGTCGATTTCAACACTACTCATCGGCGAAAGCACCGACCAACCAGATTCTTCTAAATATTCTTTATTTGATATTTCAAGATTGAACTGGTCCCTACCGTTTCCATCATTATATACCCAAAAATCAAGGTCGATTTCATTCCCAATACCCATCGTAACTAGGGATTCCGCAGCCTCCACACGTAGCCGGGAGAACTGATTAATGACGACCAATAGTTTGACTTCTTCTGGTTGAGTAATAGCGCTTACTGGAGCACCGCTAGCTTCTGTTACTTGGGAGGTAATCGACACAACCTGTGATCCAACCGATTGCCTAAGTTCCCCTCTCACAGCTGCCTGGAATGTAATTTCAGAACCAGCGCCAACAGTGACCGAGGCTGGACCTGCAATTACGAGCACTCCTCCTTGGTAAGTTATCTCCACTTTGACATTGTAAGGATTTGAGTTCTGGATTGAACAGTAGATTATTGTGGTTCTAGTCGCGCCTGGATAGACATCAATCGGTGCTGGCTGATCGCATTGAATTTCAACCTCAGGAATGATGTTTTGTCCTTGCGAAATTGGAACTAGTTGGAGCAAAATGATGGCAGTCAGGAAGAAAAGTAACTTCCTCGCCATACTCCTGCCAAGGGGCATCCCTCTATGACGTATCCGAAATAATCAGTGGGGAAACCATTCAAGACCAGCACCCTCTGTTGATTTCATGCTCAAGCCCGGATTTTACTGGGCATGGTTGGAAATGTGCTTCATCTGGGCCTTGTTCATCTTACTCTTGTTTTACATACTCAAGCGACTAATGTTCGAAGAGGAAGAGGCTTGATTGTTGAATCGAACCCTCCATGATGTGGACGCCAGTTTCCCTACCCCATAGGATGGATTCATAACCTAGAGCCCGTATCGTTAAGCATGGTGTTTAAGGCTATATTCGGCTCAATAACGGCGCTACTGAGTCTTGTTGGGATTGCACTTGGATTTATTTTCACTTACATTCCATGGATTGAAACCGATGATGGTGATTTTGTTTCTATTAGCGGAGCACATAATCAGTGCCAGAATGAACTAGTTGCCCTATTTGCATCTCAAGATTGCGCTGATGTTGAGTCTCTATGGCTAGCAGGCAACGGATGTTGTGGTTTGAGTTTGATAGTTCTAATTTTTAGCTTAATTTTACTAGTTATACCATCGAGCAAAAAGGAAACAACCATTGTAACAAATACTCAAAACGTCTCCCAGATGTGGAGTGCTAATTGTCCTCAATGTGGAGAAGTTAATATTGGTAACATAAAACAAATGGAAGGGCAAATAACATGCGGTAGTTGTGGGCTTCTCCACTCCCCTGCATCACTGGAAAAGTACAATCCTTAGGAAAGGTGGCCTCCTTAGTGTCAGCAAGTTCTTGACGTAATGTGCACTCGTAATTTCATGGTGGAGCACGGATACGCGGACAAAGGCCATATCATGGCCGTAGAATTCGATAGGAAGATTATCGTTTACTGGTGGATAATGGCTAATTTTGGCCTTTTGGTGTCATT
>Ga0114932_10002775_pt1 | contig 18015 bp, 16 predicted proteins | sample 2SBtaG_2_FD_87286 | JGI IMG/M metagenome (GOLD analysis project Ga0114932, IMG submission 87286) | Deep subsurface microbial communities from Kolumbo volcano to uncover new lineages of life (NeLLi) - 2SBTROV12_ACTIVE470 metaG | ecosystem: Environmental > Aquatic > Marine > Volcanic ... | reverse complement strand
CGCTGGTCATAGGGCAGAATGGCGCGTGTTGCGTAGCCTTTGATACGCGCGTGCCACAAACCTGTCAGCGCCAGCATAACCGGCATGTTCTGGCGAGCTGGCGCATTTAGAAAATGCTGGTCCATGGCCTGCCCGCCACGCAGAAATTCACGGAACACATCCGGTCCGATGGCCAGCATCAGCGACAGCCCGATCGGTCCCCACAGCGAATAACGCCCACCGACCCAGTCTTCGAACCCAAAGACCTGATTGGGGGGCACGCCAAAAGCGGTGGTTTTATCGCGCGCGGTGGACAGAGCTACAAAATGCTTGCCAGCCTTGTCGCCCAAAGCATTTTGCAGCCATTTTCTGGCGGTAGTTGCGTTGGTCAATGTTTCGGTTGTTGTGAATGTTTTTGACGCCACGATGACCAGCGTACGCGCAGGGTCAAGACCGGCCAGTACGTCGTTAATATGACTGGGATCGACATTGGAGACAAAATGGGTGTTGGGTCCGTCGTGCCAGAGCGCCAAAGCCCGCGTCGCCATTGCCGGACCCAAATCCGAGCCGCCAATACCGATATTGACCACGTCGCTATAGCGTTGTTCGGCGCGGACGTGGTCAGCAAAAAGTTCCATTCTGGCCAGGGTTGAGCGCACGCCCGGCATCACGTCGCGCCCGTCCACTTTAATCGGTCCACCGTCAAGATTGCGCAGCGCAACATGCAACACGGCCCGATCCTCGGTTCGATTTATGTGATCACCTTGAAACATTGCGACGCGTTGCGCATCAAAACCACGCTTTTGCATTACGTTAAGAAACAGTTGTAAAGCATTATTATCAAGTGTTGTTTTAGAGTAATCGAATAGTAAACCGTCGAAGCTAATACTGAATTGCCCGGCACGGGTGTCATCAGATTCGAACATCCCCTCGATTGTGTGATCACAATTTTCCCGTGAATGTTCCTCAAGCTCTTGCCAGTCTGTCATATCGGCTTCCTAGCGTGCGTAATGAACCTGCGCAATTCCAAGTATCAGTCGCACCGGTTTGTCACTGTACGGCCCCGGCTTTTGCGCAAAATCTAGCGCCGCGCGTTTATCTTGTCCATGAATGAGTAAATGAACGTGTCGCGCAGCCGTCAGAACGCGGCCGCTCAGCGTCACGCGCGGTTCGGGAACGCTGGCAGGTGCTTGCCCGATAACCGTGGGTGCATCAGCGGCCAGAGCGTCGCCAATATCAGGCGCATCGGGCATGAGCGAGGCAATATGCCCGTCCAGCCCCATGCCAAGAACGCAAACGTCCAGCGGCAAAATCGCGTCAACGTCGCGGCATAAATCGACGGTCGCGCTACCGTTTTTATGGGTCAACGAACAAAAAGTGGCCATCGCAGCTTGGTTGATGAGTAAATGTTTCGCAATCAAACTGGCGTTCAGGCGGGGCGAACCGGCGGGCACCAGACGTTCGTCCGTGGGCACAATAGTAATGTTTTGCCAGTCGATTGCGGCACCCGACAAGGCCCGGAACAAAAGTTTGGGCGTCGTACCACCGGCAACCGCCAAGGTCGCGCGCCCATTTCGCGCGACAGAGTCCTGTAGTTGACCAGCGACCAGCGCCGCAAGACCGGTCGCCTGAAGATTGCGGCTGCCATAGGAAATCAGGGTGCTCACACTGTGATCCCACGCCACCGCCGCCCGTCGCGGTCCAACAACAACTGCGCCTCATATGGACCGGACGATCCACAATCATAGGGCCTTGGTGCATCACTGCGTGCGTTCCACGCGGCGACAATCGGGTCTGTCCAGCGCCACGCAGCTTCGACTTCGTCGCCGCGCATAAAAAGCGTCTGGTTGCCGCGAATCACATCCATGATCAGGCGTTCATACGCGTCGGGTACCTGGGTGGCCGCAGGTCCCAACGCCTCGGCAAAGCTCATGTCCAGCGGCACTTCGATCAGCCGCATCCCCCCCGGTCCCGGTTCTTTGATCGTCACGCGCATGGAAATGCCCTCGTCGGGTTGCAGGCGGATCGCCAGAACGTTGCCGCGCCGCCCTTCCTGCGGTGCAAATATCGAATGCGGCGGATCTTTGAATACCACGGCGATTTCTGACATACGCGCGCCCAGTCGTTTTCCGGTGCGCAGGTAAAACGGCACACCCGACCAGCGCCAGTTGGCGATCCCCAGCCTGAGCGCAACGAAGCTTTCACTGCGTGTCTTGGGGTTGCCGACCTCATCACGAAAACTTTCGTATTCGCCGTTGCCGTTGTATTGCCCGCGCACCATGTCGTCCGGTGCCACCGGCCTGAGTGCCCGGATCACCTTCAGCTTTTCATCGCGCACCGCGTCGGGTTCGAATGCCGACGGTGGCTCCATTGCAATCAGACATACCAGTTGCATCAGGTGGTTTTGCACCATGTCGCGCATGGTGCCGGCACCGTCAAAATAGGCGCCGCGCCCGTCCACGCCCACGGTTTCCGCCACGGTGATCTGCACGTGATCGACGTACTGCGCATTCCACAATGGTTCGAACAACACATTGCCAAAGCGGACTGCCATCAGGTTTTGCACGGTCTCTTTGCCAAGATAATGATCAATGCGGTAAATCTGGTTTTCGGCGAAACACGTGGCCAGCTCGGCGTTTAACGCCCTTGCCGTTTCCAGATCGCGTCCAAAGGGTTTTTCAACCACGACGCGGCTGTTTGGTGTGATCATTTTGCTTTTTGACAATCGTTGCGACAAAGGGGCAAACAGCGATGGCGCAACGGAAAAATAGTAGGCCTGCACCACACCGTTGCGAATCCATTGCGCAAGATCTGACCAGCCTTCACTGCCGGTGGCGTCCAGCTTGACGTAATGTACAAGTTCAAGAAACCGGGACATGTCCGCCGAGGCCATATCGTCTGCAGGCATGAATTCGCGCAACGAGTCGGCCAAAAATTCTCTGAAGGCCTGCGCATCGAATTCTCGCCGTGCTGCAGCCATGATCCGGGAACCGGGCTGAATCTGTCCCCGGTGAAATCGACGGTAGAGCGCCGGAAATATCTTGCGGCGCGCCAGATCACCGGTGCCGCCAAAAATGACGAGATCGAATTCGTCAACCGGAATAACCCGCGATACCATGTTCTCTTCCCTGCTGCCGTGTTTCGCCAACGCGCCCAGCTCAGGCAAGCGCCTCGCGTTAACATCACAAATCCGTTGCCGGTTGCGCAAGGGCTTTTCGCAATTAGAATTAACCGCTAACAGGTTAAAAGAGTTTGACAAAATACAGGCCCGACCATGAACACGCATTTGTTGAAAAAGCCGACAGCCGTCGCGGTGGGAAAATTTCAGGACACCTTTGTAACGGCCAACGGCGAAACGCGTGCATCGGTTGCCCTGAGCGCCCCCAAAACGCTTTGGTTCAACACCGGAACGCTGTGCAATATTGAATGCATCAATTGCTATATCAATAGTTCGCCGCAGAACGATGCGCTGGTGTATCTGGATACGGACGACGTGACAGCCTATCTTGATCAGCTGGTGGCGCGCGACTGGCCGGTCAGCGAAATTGGCTTTACCGGCGGCGAGCCTTTTATGAATCCTCAGATCATTTCAATGATCCAGACGTCACTGGTACGCGGTTACCGCGTTCTGGTCCTGACCAACGCCATGCGCCCGATGATGCGCCCCGCCATGAAAGCCGGGCTTAAAAAGCTTCAAGAATCCTATGGTGACAAATTGGTGCTGCGCGTGTCGCTGGACCATTTCAGCGCAGCAAAGCACGATTCAATGCGCGGTGCGGGCAGTTTTGACACCAGCATCGAGGGAATGCACTGGCTGGCAGAGACCGGCATCAAAATGGCTGTGGCTGGTCGGCAACTGTGGCAAGAAGACGAGCCCACAGCGCGCCGGGGGTTTGCCCGCCTTTTCAGCAGACATCGCTTTGACATCGACCCACAGGACACGGCCGAATTGGTGTTGTTCCCGGAAATGGACGAAACCGTGGACGTGCCAGAAATCACGACGTCGTGTTGGGATAAATTGGGCAAGCGGCCCGAAGATGTGATGTGCGCGTCGTCGCGTATGGTGGTGCGCCGCAAGGGTGCTGATGCACCGGTGGTGCTGGCCTGCACGTTGTTGCCTTTCGAGCCGGAATTTGAAATGGGCGCGACGTTAAAAGAGGCCGAACGCGATGTGCATCTCAACCACCGCCATTGCGCGAAATTCTGCGTTCTCGGCGGGGCGTCCTGCAGCGCCTGAAAACGCAGCCCGGTTTTAACGCCGCTTGTCCAGCGCCGATTCCAGCACCCGCAACACGGTTTTGTCCTCCACCCCGTCGCTGACAAATGCGGCACCGATTGATCTGGCCAGAATATAATGTGTCGTGCCGTCACGGGTTTTCTTGTCCTGCGCCATCAGCGCCAGCAACGCCGCAGCATTTGGTAATTTACCTTTTATTTCAGAAAGATACGTCATCATATTCATGTCGCTAAAATGCGCCGCGATCCGCCCCGTGGTTTCCTGTGCACACAGGCCAAGCGCGATCGACAGATCAAACGCCAACACGCAGCCCAGCGCCACGCCCTCTCCGTGCAAAAGACGTTCGCTATAGCCTGTGGCCGACTCCAGCGCGTGTCCGAATGTATGCCCAAGATTCAACAGCGCCCGTTCTCCGCGTTCTTTTTCGTCGCGCGCCACGATCCCTGCTTTCATCGTGCAGGACTTGCGTATCGCGGTGGCGCGCGCGCCTGCGTCGCCCGCCGCCAGTTTCGGCCCGTTGATTTCTAGCCAGTCAAAAAAACCGGCGTCGCCAAGCAATCCGTATTTGACCACTTCACCGTAGCCCGCCAGAAAATTGCGGGGCGACAGTGTTTCAAGCACGTCAAGATCGCACAAAACCAGTTCGGGCTGGTTGAACACACCCACCAGATTTTTACCCTGAGGGCTGTTGATTCCGGTTTTACCGCCGACCGAGCTGTCAACCTGCGCCAGCAACGTCGTGGGAATTTGGGCGAATCGTACACCACGGCGCAATATGCCCGCCGCAAACCCCGCCAAATCGCCAATCACGCCGCCACCGAAGGCGACGATCAGGTCGTCGCGCTCGATTTTCCGGGCCAGCAGCCACTCGACAACCTGTTGGAGCGCCGACCAGCTTTTGGTGCCTTCGCCTGCCGGCAACACCAACGTATCAAAAGCAATACCCGCCGCACGCAACCCGGTTTCCAGCGTCTGCAAATGCAATTTGGCAACGTTTGTATCGGTGACTATTGCCAGTCTGGGACGCCGCAGATGGGGCGCAAGATACCCGGCGGCCCCTGCCACAAGCCCGTCGCGGATGATGATGTCATAGGCGCGGTCGCCCAAATCCACTTTGACCGTATTCCGGGTCATTTATGCCACCTTTCTGACAATGCGGTCGTCGCTGTTTTCCAGCGCGACGACAACTTTTTCGGCCATTTCCTGTGCTGACAGTTTTGGACCCGCCGACACAATAATTTCAGCCTGTTCATAAAACGGACGCCGCTGTGCGTCCAATTCCAGCAGCCGCGCGTGGGGGTCAGGCACATTAAGCAATGGTCGCGTATCCTTGCTTTTGACCCGCGACCACAGCAATTCTACGTCAGCCTTAAGCCAGACAGCGACACCGTATCGCGCAATGATGTCACGATTTTTGTCCTGCAGATACGCACCGCCACCAGTGGACAGAACGCAGGGTGGCCCGCTCATCAACCGGCGCAGAATAAGCGATTCCTTTTCACGAAAAAAGTGCTCGCCAAATTGTTCAAACACCTCCGCCACGCTGAGGTTGGCGGCCAGTTCAATTTCGTGATCACTGTCCAGAAATGGCACGTCCAGCAGTTTTGCTACCAAACCACCCACAGCGGTTTTTCCGGCCCCCATCATACCGACCATGGCAATCGTTTTCGTCAATTGGTACCGCGACATGCCCCTGTGCTTTCCGCGCAAAAAAAATTTTCCGACCACACCGTCGTGCGGGCCGTGATGATGCTATATATACTGGCAATGGTTTGGTAAACACGGCGGCGCAAAACGCGCGGAACACCGAAAAGAGACACCCATGGGTCGAATACTTAAGTTGCTGTTTTTAATTACTTTACTCTATGGTTTTTCCGTTGTCGGCTATGTTTTTCTGGGCGATATGACTGCTGACAAACGTGTCGTGACACAACCGGTGATTCTGCGTGTGGATTAGAGCGCTTATACCGTTGGCGCTGGTGGTGTCGCCCGTATCGCTGTGGGCGCAAACACCGCTGTCGGCCATCGACTGGCTGTCTGAGTCGGTTCAGGAACGCAACGTCCTGCCGTTGACCGAGTCAGAAATTCCACCGGGCACAGAACCCGAAGTCATCGTGGTCACACCACTTGAAGACCTGCGAAAAGACAGTGTCGGATTGCTACCCACGGCGCTGACCGGGCTGCCACGCGATTTTTGGGGTGACAGCGACAGTGCGGTGATCACCGACCTGATCGGCCGCCAGAGCACGCAGGGGTTGCCTGAAATTCTGAGCCTTTTGTATACCATATTGCTGGCCGAACTTGACGCGCCCCGTTCCACCGCCGCCGGAGACGGATTGTTGCTTGGGCGTACTGACAAGCTGTTGGAGCTGGGCGCGCTCGACCAGGCGCAATCGTTGCTCGAACGTGCCGGACCCACCGAAAGCGAAATTTTTCGCCGCTGGTTCGACGTCGCGTTGTTGACCGGTCAGGAGGACCGCGCCTGTGACGCGCTGACCGCCCAGCCCGGTTTTGCGCCAACTTTGCCTGCGCGGGCTTTTTGTCTGGCGCGCGGCGGTGATTGGAATGCTGCGGCGCTGACTGTGGCGACGGGGGAAACACTGGGATTTATCTCGTTGGCCGAGGCCGATCTTTTATCGTGGTTTCTCGATCCCGAATTATTTGCGGGCGAGCCTGATTTACCGCCTCCGGCCCGGCTTACGCCGCTGAGTTTCGTGATGCGTGAAGCCATTGCACAACCGCGTCCACCGGGTGTGCTGCCGCAGGCTTTTCTGCATGCCGACCTGAGCCGTTCGGCTGGATGGCGAAGCCAGATGGAAGCCGCAGAACGGCTGTTGCGAACACAGGCAATTGAACCGGCGCGCCTGTTTGATCTCTATACCGAGAAAAAAGCAGCGGCGTCCGGCGGGTTGTGGGACCGCGTGCGCGCCATCCACGATTTTGATGTGGCATTGCTTTCGGGCGACACGGTTGCGCTGCAAACCACACTACCCGCCGCATTCAACGCCATGGCCGCCGTCAGTCTTGAGGTCGCCTTCGCGCGCCACTACGGCGACCGGCTGGTGAATATTGAATTTAGTGGTCCGGCTGCGGATACAGCGTTCAGGGTGGCTTTGTTGTCGGACGGGTTTGAACAGCACGCCAAGCGATTTGCAGTCAATCGGGAAGAAGATTTATTCCTGCAGGGACTGACCGGGGGCCGTGTGGACACTGTAGCGCCGCCCGGAACGCTGGGAATTGCAATTAGGGATGGATTTTCGCAACCTCTGCCCGAGGGCCCGCTTTTGGATTTGCTGCGTGACAACCGGCTGGGCGAGGCCATCCTGCGGGCGATGTTGCTTTTGACCGACGCCGGTTTTGCCGACCCCGGTGATATTCAGGTCGCACTGGCCACGCTCAGGGCGGTCGGGCTGGAGGAAGAGGCGCGCCGAGCGGCAATCCAGCTGCTGGTGTTGGAAAGGCGCGGTTAACCATGAGCACGGGCCATTGGATCGTGACATTTCTGGACGCTCTTAGCGCCGAGCTTGATATTGCCGAAAATACGGCGCTGGCCTACGGGCGCGATCTAAAGGATTTTAATTCGTTCCTGTCGCGGTTGAATCTGGATTTCGCAACCGCGCAGCGTACACATATCGAACAGTATCTTGTCGACCTTGATCACAGGGGCATGGCGCGGGCGACGCGGGCGCGTAAACTGGCGGCGGTGCGGCAACTATTCCGCTTTGCCTTTGACGAAGGATGGCGTCCTGACAATCCAGCGGCGCAAATCACCGGACCCGGTAAAACCAAATCGCTGCCAAAATCGCTGAGTGAATCCGACGTTGACGCCATACTGGACACAGCGCGCCGCTTTGGGCGCAATACCAGTTCGCGCGTGCGCAATGCCTGTCTATGCGAATTGCTGTACGCCACCGGTATGCGGGTCAGCGAACTGGTCGCGCTGCCGGTGGCCAGCGCACGCGGCAATCCGCAGATGTTGTTGATCAAAGGCAAAGGCGGCAAGGAACGCATGGTCCCCCTGTCGCCCCCTGCACAGGTGGCGCTGCACGACTGGCTGGTGCTGCGTGACCGCGCCGAGGATAATAATCGCCAATCAGGCCACAGCGTTTCGCGTTTTGTTTTTCCGTCAGGCGGGCGCGAGGGCCACCTGACGCGCGTGTGGTTTTACGGGCTGATTAAAGACATCGCCAGGGCAGCGGGTCTTGATCCCAAAAACGTGTCCCCGCACACTTTGCGCCACGCGTTCGCCACGCATCTGCTGGCCAACGGCGCGGATTTGCGGGTCATTCAGACTTTGTTGGGGCACGCTGATATTTCCACTACCGAAATCTACACCAAAGTGCTGGACGCACGCCTGAAAGATCTGGTTCTCAACCACCATCCGCTTGCCGGTGACTGAACCGGCGTAGCCCGGTCGGTAAAATATCTTCGCTGGGCCAGAAACCATCGGTCAGCGCCGCGTGGTATCCCTGCGTCAAACCTGCCGCGACCATGTCCGCCGCCGCGCTGCGGGCGTCATAAGTCAGTCTGTAAATTTCAAATCCCTGCGCCCGCAACACGCCGTATCGGGTCTGCGGATTGCCGTCGTGGGGTGGCATCCCAATAACGCCGGGATTGATCCAACGCACACCATCGACAGTTCTTTCAAAGGCAATACCGCAATGTCCCGCGATCACGCCGTCAAGCGCGCCGACCTCTGCACGCAGGCAGTCGATCTCGGTTTGAAAATCGCTGCCCGGGCTAGTCGGCCATATATATCTGGCGATGTCGGTCGCGCCACCGTGCAGCACAGCATAGCGCTTTGCTGCGTGACGAAACACAATCAGGTCCGGCAATTGGCGCATCCATGCGCGCGCGTCGTCATCGACCGCGCCCTGCGCAAATTCGTACCACTGCGCGGAAAGCGTGTCACAGGTTGATCCCGGCGCAAAACCGCATCCGCAGTCCGGTGCATTTGCGGCCAGTTGTACCTCGCAATTGCCCGCAACACAGGCAACATGGTTGTCGCGCATCAGGGCCAATGTCGCATCAGGCGCGCCACAGTAGGCGACCACATCGCCTGTGCAGATGAAATTTTGACGCGCGATATTCATTTGCGCGGCGTGTTCCAGCAGCGCTGAGAGCGCCTGAAAATTAGAGTAAGGCCCACCAAAAATAACGAGGTCGCCAGCTAATTCACCTAGGTCACGGACTTTCATTTTTGACGCACCGCCTTGAATCACAAGGGTTTTGGCCCCATAACAGAGATACCCCTCCTCTATTGTTAAGGACCGCACACAGAATGGAAACCCCGCTTGGCGTCATTGTGAACCTGGACTCGGCGTTCTGGTTGACCGTCGCCGCAATCGTGGCGCTGCTGATCCTGTCTGCGTTTTTTTCGGGTTCGGAGACCGCGCTGACGGCAGCCAGTCGCGGAAAACTCCACGCCATGGCGGACAAGGGATCCAAGGGCGCTGGCCGCGCTTTGCGCGTGACCGAAGACAACGAACGCCTGATCGGGGCCGTGCTGTTAGGCAATAATCTGGTCAATATTCTGGCCGCAGCGCTGGCGACCAGCCTGTTTACACGCCTGTTTGGCGATAGCGGCGTTGCGCTGGCCACTTTGGTCATGACGGTTCTGGTATTGGTGTTCGCCGAGGTTTTGCCCAAAACCTATGCGATAACCAACGCCGAGGTTGCCGCTGCGCGTGTTTCGCCGGTGATCGGCTTGCTGATCAAGGTGCTGGCGCCTTTTGTCGGAGCAGTACGCTGGTACGTGCGCCTGACGCTGCGCGCCTTTGGCATTCGGGTGGACCCGCGGTCTTCGGTGCTGGCAATGCGCGACGAACTCGCGGGCACGATTGCGCTCGGCCACTCTTCGGGTACCATGCGCAAGGACGATCGCGACCGGCTTTTGGGTGCTCTTGATCTGCAGGACCGTGAAGTCGAGGAAATCATGCTGCACAGATCACACATCGAGATGATCGATGCCGATGACGACCCCGAAACCATTCTGTCACAATGCCTGAAATCATCCTTCACCCGCCTGCCCGTGTTCAGGAACGAGCCCGAAAACATTGTCGGCATTGTTCATGCCAAGGATTTGTTACGCGCGGTCGATCAATTGGTGCGCGGACCCGATGCCAGCGATAAAGGCGTGTCCGGATTTAATATTCTTGATGTCGCCGTCGCCCCCTATTTTGTTCCCGAGACCACGACGCTTGACGACCAGATGCGCGAATTTTTGCGCCGACGCGCGCATTTCGCGCTGGTTGTGGACGAATACGGCGCATTACAAGGTCTGATCACGCTTGAAGACATTCTGGAGGAAATCGTCGGCGAGATCACCGACGAACACGACCAGATCAGCGAAGATCCACCGCAGACGTCGGACGACGGGCATTGTTTGGTCGACGGAGCGATGACCATCCGTGATCTCAACCGGATCAACGACTGGTCGTTGCCCTTTGAACACGCCAACACGGTGGCCGGACTGGTGATCCACGAAGCGCAAAGCATCCCGACCGAAGGGCAGGTGTTCGCGTTTCACGGCTACCGCTTTGAGGTTCTGAAGCGCGTGGAAAACCGGATTACCAAGCTGAAGATTCGGGCGCTCTAGCGCCGGTCGCACGCGATTCAGGCCCACGGTTCAAGTATTATTAATACCTCTGTGCGAACCTGAATTTCCCCGGACCGGGCGCGTATGGCCCAATTCTTGTCCGGTGGTATCCTCCCTGTTAACTGGCCGCGCATCTTGCGCGGCTTTTTTTGACCGTTGACGCATTTGGCACCAAATTTCTGTTGACCTCTGCGACACTCTGACCTAGTTTGCACCCAATAATTTGTCGGCCAGTTCGACGGGGAGAACCGCACAAGCGGAAAAAAAAGAGGGGCACCTGAATTCGGGGGCCTCTTTTTTTGTTGGTCTTCGGTTTCGCCGTATATGTGGCGTATTTGCGCCGATAAATCCAGCGGTGCCGCTTCGGGACTGACATCGCCGTTCGCAAATGCTACACGCCTGAAAACGACTATTAAACCAAGAGAGTAAAGATGAAAAAACCAACCTTTTCCGCTGCGCTCAGCGCCCTTGCGATTTGTCTGGCCGTCGCCACCACGGCACACGCGCAAGATACGACCGTCCCCACGAACGATTTTTCTGTCGGGACCGAACAGGAAGTGGAGGTCGGACAATTGCAATTGGTCGCGACTCACGGCGACTGGGCGGTGCAATGTGTCAAAGTCGAAAGCGGTGTGGCACCCTGTCAGATTGCTCAGCAAGTTAAAGACGCCGAAGGCTTTCCGATCGCAGAAGTCATTTTGTTTCAGCTTCCCGAAGGCAGCCCGGCCGTGATGGGTGGATCGATTGTCACGCCTCTTGGTACTTTACTGACAGCGCAATTGTCTTTCGGTATCGACGGAGCCGCCGCCAAAAACTACCCTTTCAACTGGTGCGAAAACGTCGGTTGCGTGTCGCGCGTTGGCTTTACGGCCGAGGAACTTACAGCGCTTCAGGCCGGCCAACAGGCAGTGATGACGATCCGTTCGATCAACAACAACCAGCCGATCACGCTGTTTTTGTCGCTCAAGGGATTTACCGCGGCCTATAACGCGTCGCTGCCCAAATAGACTTAGCACCCATCCGGCGCTGCCGGTTCACACAGCTTTAAGCGCCAATACGGCGTTCAACCCGCCAAACGCAAAGGCATTGCTAAGCGCGGCGGTGACGCGCCCGTTGCGGGCCGCGTTGGGGACAACATCCAGCGCGCAATCGGGGTCGTGCTGCTGATAGCCGATCGTCGGTGCGATGATACCGTCGCGCATCGCCATGATGACCGCCAGCAATTCCACAGCCCCCGTGGCCCCCATCAGATGCCCGTGCATTGATTTCGTCGACGTGACCGCCATCGTTTCGGCGTGCGGGCCGAACACGTCGCGGATCGCCGCGCATTCGATTGAATCGTTGGCGCGTGTACCGGTACCGTGCGCATTGATATAACCAATGTCGTCAGGATCAAGGCGCGCATCAGCCAGGGCAGCCGCCATGGCGCCGGCGGCGCCCTGACGCGACGGTTTGACGATATCATGCGCGTCACCATTCATGGCAAACCCCGCGACTTCGGCCAGAATATCGGCACCGCGCGCCCGCGCGTGTTCCCTGTCCTCAAGCACAAATATCGCGGACCCTTCTCCTTGCACCAGCCCGTTACGGTTGGCCGAAAACGGACGGCAGGCATCCGGCGACAGGACGCGCAGTGCTTCCCACGCCTTGATGCCACCAAAGCACAAAGGGCTTTCCGCACCGCCCGCCAGCATCGCCGTGCAGCTGCCGCCGCGGATCAGGTGAAATGCCTGACCGATGGCATGATTGCTGGACGCACAGGCCGAAGACGGCGCATAGCTTGGACCACGAAGGTTATGGATAGTTGACAGGTGACTGGCCGCAGCGCTGACCATCAGACGTGGCACCGTTAACGGATGAACCGCGTTTTTGCGATCCTCAAACACCTCCCGATAGGCGACGTCCTGCGTTTGCAGCCCACCGGCGGCCGAGCCGACGATCGCGCCGCAACGCGGTGCCAGTTCCTCGGTGATCTTTAACCCCGACTGAAGCATGGCTTCTTTTGCGGCAAGGATCGCATATTGGGTAAAACGATCGTAGACCGCCAATTCGCGCGCTGTAAAATGATCTTGCGGATTATATCCCGTCATTTGGGCGCCGATGCGGATCGACAGCCGTTCGACGTCGGGAAATTTCAGCGCGCCAATACCCAAACGTGCCTCTTTGAACGCTGACAAAGTTTCGCGTACGTTCATGCCCAGTGCGTTCACCGTGCCCTGACCGGTAATCACCACGCGTCTCATTGGTCCTGCGATCCGTTTTTCTGCGCCAACAACGCGATGATCATCTCTACGACCGAACCCACCGTTTTCAGCGCGCTTTGATCGTCGCGGCGGTCATTGGCGTTGAATGGTATCTGAATGTCAAAAGCCTGTTCGAGCGCAAAAATAACCTCGACCAGCCCCAGTGAATCAAGACCCAGAGCCGCGATTTCGGACTTAACGCCCAGCTGTTGAGCACCAACCATCGCCTGTCTGGCGATGATGTCGACCACACGCGATTCAATGGTCTGATGATTGGATGCCCCGACGGTGTTCACCGAAACCTAACCCCTGTCGATCAGCTTGCTGACCTGTTTTTGCAGCGCCTCGAGCCGCGCCAATACCCGTGGCAGTCGCCGCAGGGATTTGTACGACGCGATGCTTTGCTCGATTTTCACTGCCGGACTGCCCAGAACCGCGCGACCTTTGGGAATATTGGACATCACAGTAGAGGCCACGCCGACGATGACACCGTCGCCGATATTTACGTGATCGGCAACGCCGACCCCGCCCGCCAAAACAACGAAATCACCGACCACCACCGAACCCGCGATGCCGGTCTGACCACAAATCAAACAATGCGCACCGATGCGCACGTTATGGCCGATTTGCACCTGGTTATCGATTTTGGTGCCACTCCCGATCACTGTATCGGCGATGGTACCGCTGTCTATGGCCGTACTACTGCCCACTTCGACGTCGTCGCCGATCCGCACGGATGCGTTCGAGTGGATCCGCAAATAGGCCTGTCCACGGCCGCTGGTGCCTGACGTCATCGTGGCGCGCACCGCTTCGATAGCGCCATCTTCCGGTGTGACGAAGGAAAACCCGTCACCGCCAATAGTGGCGTTGGGCTGGGCGATAAACCGGTCCCCGATTGTCACACCCGCGCCGATCACCACGCCTGCGTGTATCAGCGCATCCGCGCCGATGGTCACATCTTCGCCGATGACGACGTGCGGCAAAATGCGAACGTTCCTACCGATCACCACATTCGCGCCGATGCTGACAAAGGCACCGATAGAGGCGTTTTCGTCGATACGGGCGCTGTCGTCGATAGCGGCGCTGGCATGTACACCGGCATTCGCGCACGGCGGGCGATCAAATATCGCGGTAATCCGGGCCATGGCCAGACGTGGACGCGCCACGAATATCGCGGCCTCGAGCCCCATGGCCTGCCAATCGGCACCCTCCCAGAGTACGGCAACGCGGGCGCGTGTTTTCGCCAGCTGTTCGCTGTATTTGGCGTCCATCGCAAGCGCCAAATCCTGTGCACCCGCAGCGCCGGGTTCGGCGGCGCGCGCGATCTGTAAGTCGCCGTTGCCCGCAAACGGGGCACCCATGTTTTTGGCTATTTGTGCAACCGAAAAGGCCATGTTTTATCAGTTCCAAGCGAAAAGGGGCGGCCACGCGGCCACCCCTTGTGTTCGTGCCAGTTCGGCCGATGTTTAACTCTGAACCCCGGACATGACCACCCCTGCGTTCAGCAGGGCCTTCAGCACTTTCTTGTCGCGCCCGTAAATATCGGCGCGGTAATTGGCGCGCCCGTCCGCTGCGACCCATGCGGTGTGATAAACCAGATGCACGGGAATCGGCTGAACAAGATCGATCTGGGTTTCACGCCGCGTCGCCAGTGCGTCGTGAAATAGATTTTCCGGTTGGTCCGACTGACGACCCAGCAATGTATAAGCCAGCTCGAACGGTTTTTGCACCCGAACGCACCCGTGGCTGTAGGCCCTCACTTCGCGATTGAACAGTGATTTGCTGGGTGTGTCGTGCAAATAAATGTTGAATTTGTTGGGGAACATGAACTTCACTTTGCCCAAGGCATTGCGCGATCCCGGCGGCTGTTTGAGGTCAAACGGGAAATTATTGATGCCGTATTCTTCGTAATCCAGTGTCGTCGGATCGACGACACGACCACGCACATCCGTCATGCGCAACCCGTGGCGGCGCAGCGCGTCCGGGTCCTTTTTCAATTGCGGCAAGTATTCCTTGCGGGCAATCGATTTGGGCACATGCCACGTGGGGTTGATGATCATGTGGGTCATTTCGTCGGTGAATTCCGGTGTGCGGAATTTATAGGCCTTTCCCACCACAACCCGTGTCGTCAGCGTGGGTTTGCCATCATCCATGACAAAGGCGCGGAAATCGGCCTGATTGACGAATATATGGCGGCGACCGCGATCTTTGTTCAGCCAGCGCTGGCGTTCCAGCCCGATGATCACCTGCTCCAGCCGCTGCTCGGGCGACACGTTGAGCGCCTTGAGCGTCCCGGCCCCGGCAACGCCGTCCACGTTTAACCCGTGATCGATCTGAAACTGCGTGACTGCCGCTTCCAGCTTGGAGTCATATGTGGGCGAAATGCCCAGACGTTTGAAGCCCATTGCCGACAACCGGAGGCGCAGTTCCAACACACGCCGGCCTTTTTGACCGGGTTTGATCGCTTTGCCGCTAACCGTCGGTCCCCAGCCACCGGCCTGAATGATGCGCTCAAGCCGCACCTTTTCCTTCATCAGACGGACGTAATCGGGATGCTTTGGCGGCAGTGATTTCAGAAACCTGTCGGGGCCGTCTTGCATGAACGCCACCAACTGTTCGGCGGGATCGCGCCGCGGCAGTTTGATCGCCATGTCGACGTCAATTTTGCTTGGCTCGACAGCGCCCGATTGAATGTCGTGCACATATGTCAGGAACATTTTTGTGGTCTCGACCTCAAGAATTCCACGCGCTTTGGCCGATCGGATCGAACCAAAATCCCGCGTCAATTGATCAGCGTCATACCGCGCAACCGGCAAGCCGTGGTTGGGGGCCTTGATCAATGCCCGAAACAATGCGCGCCGCCGCACCGCATCGCCCGGACCTGTCCAGATGGGTTGATAGTCGCGTGCCTGATAAAAAGCTGCGATCACCGGATATTTTGCCGCTGACAACGCCACCGATTGTTCAAATGCCGAACCCTGTGCCCAGGCAGTCGGCGCCAGAGGCGAGGACGCAAACAGCCCGCCGCCGATAAAACTTAGGACAACCCGGCGCGTAAACGAGCGCGAACCTTTGTCTAAAAGTGCCATTGTGTGCCTCCTCATATCGAACGATTAGTTCTATTATTTTTACGGCTAATTCTGGTGTTATCACACGGTTTAGAAATCTTGTATGCAGCTGTCTAATCACAAATCGGATAAAATCAATATATTCGGGGCGTGTGTGGTACGGGCAATAGTTTGTTTCCAAAATTGAAACCTTTGGCGATTACCATATTTCCATAGGCAAAATCCTGCTCATGGTTAACGCTGCGGCATCGCTGCGCAGGATTTGTCTTGGCGTGCGAATCATTTTGTGCCATAACACGCGGACTTGGGGGAACGAGTAACACACCGCTGTTACCACGCAGCGGTTTTGACGGGGACAGGCCTATACCATGACCAAGGTGAATGGTGGACTCATTTCACGCCGCGGCGTGATTGGCGCTTTTGCAAGCGTCGCACTTATTCCGGCGGCGCCGGTATTTGCAAATACTTTCGGAATTCTCAAAGGCGCGGGTGACGTGCGGTCCATCGCGATGCGTTCGGGGCGTACCGGCGAAAGTATCAACACGATTTACTGGATCGACGGCAAATACATTAAAGAGGCGCTCAAGGAGATCAATTTCTTTATGCGCGACTGGCGCGAAGATCGCGCCGTGACCATGGACACCCGCAATATTGACATCGTTGCAGCGGCGCATGCCCTGCTTGAAACCGATGAACCCTTTCAAATGCTGTCGGGCTATCGCAGCCCGCACACCAACGCCATGCTGCGCCGCCGCAGCCGTGGCGTTGCCAAGAATTCCCTGCACATCAAGGGAATGGCCGCTGATATCCGCTTGAACAACCGTTCCGTCAGTCAGGTGGCCAGAGCCGGAGTCGCATGTAACTCGGGCGGAGTTGGCAGATACTCCCGCTCCAATTTCGTCCATTTGGACTGCGGCGTCACCAGGACCTGGGGTCGGTAATTCTCCCTCTATCGGTCTCTACCTTAATAACCCGCTGAAAACCGGCGGGTTTTTTATTTGTGGCTGACAGTCACGTTGAATTGACAGGACGTCAGTTTACCGACGTTGCGTTTTGCCCTTAGCTGCGGGCATGCGCCATTTTAGTCTTTTGCTCTTTGTGCTGCTGGCCCTGCCAGCATATTCTCAATCTTTGCCAGACATGCAGCGCGAATTTCCGCTGACAGATTTTGAAAAAATCGGCGTCGCTATGGACGAGATCACATTCGATGGTGCGCGGCGCGATTCCATTCCGCCGATTTACGACCCTGTCTATGTTCCGATCAGTGATGCTACCGACGTCGGCCCGTTGGAACCGGTGATCGGCGTGATCATCAACGGTGACGCCCGCGCCTACCCGTTGCGCATCATGCTGTGGCACGAAATCGTCAACGAGGTCATCGGCGGTGTACCGGTGCTGATATCCTATTGCCCCTTATGCAATTCCGGCGTGGTTTATGACCGCCGTGTGGGTGGTGAAACGCTGGTATTCGGAAACACCGGACGCATACGAAAATACGACATGGTGATGTTTGACCATAGCACCGAAAGCTGGTGGCAGCAGCTGACCGGCACGGCGATCATCGGCGATCGGCTGGGGTCTGAAATGACGCTGCTGCCGTCACGGCTTGAAAGCGTTGCGGCCTTTGCCGCCCGGGCGCCGCAGGGGCAAATTCTGGTGCCCGGAGATCCACGCGCCCGGCCCTATGGCAATACACCCTACCGGAAGATGGATGCACCGGCGGCGCAACCGCGATTTTCGGCGCAGTTTCCGGTGCCGCGCGGGGTTGATCCGATGGAATATTTCGTGGTGGTCAACGGCAAAGCCTGGCCGCTCAAACGTCTGATGCGCGAACACCGGATCACCGAGTCGGGTGTGACGCTGCTCTGGAGCGCCGGTCGCAACTCGTTG
>Ga0114932_10002772_pt1 | contig 18025 bp, 16 predicted proteins | sample 2SBtaG_2_FD_87286 | JGI IMG/M metagenome (GOLD analysis project Ga0114932, IMG submission 87286) | Deep subsurface microbial communities from Kolumbo volcano to uncover new lineages of life (NeLLi) - 2SBTROV12_ACTIVE470 metaG | ecosystem: Environmental > Aquatic > Marine > Volcanic ... | reverse complement strand
CGTCGCCTGCCGAGTGCGGTGATGCTGTCGATCCTGCTGGCCTGCTCCGCGCCCACGCCGCTCGTCGGCGCCACCCTCACCGTGGACGTGGTCGGCGCTGTGAAGGCCTGCGATCTGGTGCTCGCGGCCGAGGGCGAGCGCCTGGCCCAACGCACCCGCTGCGACCAACCCGTGTTCACGGCTCTGCAGCCAGGTCGCTACGAGCTCTGGGCTGAAGGGCCAGGCGTCACCTCGGCTCGCCGAAGCCTGCAGCTGGCCGACGCCACGGCCCCCCTCGTCGTGCTCCCGCTCGTCGGCTCGGCCACCGTGGCCGTCGAGGTGACCGGTGCGGCGCGGGTGCGCGTGACCGGCGGGGACGTGGACGTCGTGCGCGACACGGAGCACGGCTGGATGCTCGCCGAGGGCATTCCCTCCGGCGCGGTGACCATCACGGCCACAACACCCGACGGCGCCGAAGCCGTGCACCGTGGCTGGGTCTCGGAACGCGAGAGCCTCGTGGTCCGTGTCGCCACCCGACTCGACCCCGGCCGCCCCGTGCTGGGGTTGCGCTTCCGGACCACCGAACGCGGGCACGTCGTCTCGTGGGTGCACGAGCTCGGACCCGCACACGGCCTCGTGAGGCCGGGCGACCTCCTGGTGGCCGTGGAGGGGCAGTCGCTCGACGGCCTGGCGTGGAAGGAAGCCGGTCACGCGCTCGCGGGAGAGGTCGGCGAAGCACGGACGGTCACCCTGAGCCGCGACGGCGAAGCCCGCAGCGTCGAGCTGGCTGCCGTCGGCTACAAGGAGCTCCAGCGGCGGTCTGGGGTTCGGCCCTCGACAGGCCAAGACATCCCCTGACAGCTCCGATCGAAGAGAACTCCTCCTCCCCCGTCGGTCCGGCAGCTCAATCGAGATCACCGTGCCTGGTGCCACGACCGGAGGAGCCCATGACCACCCTGATCCTGCTCGCCGCCGTGAGCCCCGACGCCACCGCGTCCCGCGGCCACGCCGGTCACTTCGTGGTCGACAACGACCGGCTCATCACCGTGTACGCCTACGTCGACGGCCGCCGCATCGGCACCATCGAGCCCGAGCAGACCGAGGGCTTCGCCGTGCCCACCGGCTACCACCGCTTCGAGGTGCGCTGCGCCAAGGGCAGCTCGCTGTTCGAGGACGAAGAGCTGCTGCGGCCGCGGGAGCTCTTGCGTGCCGAGGTCGCGGCGTGGGAGGGGCTCCTGCTCTTCGAGAACCACACCCCCTTCGGCGGCACCGTGTACGTCGACGGCGAAGAACACGGCTGGCTCGACGCCGGCGACCAGCGCCGCATCGTGCTGGCCCCGGGACGCGCCGAGGTGACGCTTCGCGGGCAAGGACGCCTCCTCGATCAGGACACCGTCGTGGTCCGCACCGGGCAACGGTCCACCCTGTTCGCCGAGCCCCCGGCATTCGCCGAGCTGGAGGTGGTCAACCCGCTCCCGGTGGCGGTCATCGTCCGGCTCGACGGCCTGAGCGAGATCCGCCTCGCTCCCGGCGACCGCCAGACCCTGCTCGGCGTGGACGTGGGACGCGTGGGTGCCGAGGTCCGCCTGGCCTCGAGCGGCCGCGTCATCGAGCGCCGCGGCGTCGACGTCCTGGCCTACGAGGGCGGTCAGCTGCTGCTCTCGGCCCCCGACTCCGCACCGATCGCAGTGCACAACACGAGCCAGGCGACCCTGGAGCTCTTCGTCGACGGCCGCCTGGTGGCGACCGTGCAGCCCTACGGCGACGTGGAGCTCGACCTCGACGTCGGCGTGCTGCGCCTGGACATCCGAGACGAGCGGGGACGCACGATCGAGCAGAAGCGGCTCGACATCGACCCCTTCGTGAACCGTGACCTGCGGGTGGGCAGCCGGAGCGCCTCGGCGCAGGCCCACCACCGCCCGGCGTCGAGCTGCAGCCTGTAGAGCTCCGGCGGGGTCGGGGGCTATCCTGTGACGGATGGCCCCCCTCCTCCTCGCCTGCGGTCCTGCGACGTTCGTCGATCTCGGCGCCACCGACAAGGAGGCGCCGACCGACACCGGTCCGGTCGCCCCCGACGACGCCGGAGACCTGGCGGACACGGGGCAGGCGGCGCCGCGCTGCAACCTGTGGGTCGATGTCGCCACCCCGCACGCCCTCGAAGGCGACACGATCACCTTCCGCGCGGGCTGTGCCGACGACGACCCCGAGCGCTTCGCCGCGTCGGTCGATCTGCCCGACGGCGCGAGCTGGGACGACGCCACCTGGACCTTCACCTGGTCGACCGACCTCGACGACGCCAACCCCTACGAGCTGGTGGTCAGCGCGCGCTCCGTCGAGGCATCCGGCTCCGTTCCGGAGTCCGCCGTGGCGAGCTTCTCGGTGGCCGATGCCTACTTCGACGTCGAGAACACCCTGGTGGACCCGGCCGCCTACACCAGCGAGTGGGGCCTTCCGGTCCTGCACATCGACCCCCAGTCGACGGTGGGCGAGAGCTACGGCGTGGCCACCGCCACCTACCGTGGCGTTCAGTACGACATGCAGGTCAAGCTCCGCGGCGCGTCGTCGCTGGAGTACGCCAAGAAGAGCTACAGCCTGAAGTTCGACGACGACGCCCAGCTGGAGCTCAGCGAAGAGGGACTCGGCAACAAGAAGCACGTCGCGCTGATCTCGACCTTCGACGACAACAGCTACGTGCGCCAGAAGCTGATCTACGACACGTGGCAGCACATGGCGGAGGAGCGGGACGAGTTCGGGCTCGCCTTGCGCAGCTTCTTCTGCGTGCTCTTCCTGGCCGGGCGCTACCACGGCCTCTACCTGGTGACCGACAAGGTCGACGACGAGCTGATGAGCCAGCTGGGGCTCAACCACGACGCCAACCTCTACAAGTCGGTCGACCACAGCGCGAACTTCTACCGCACCGACTACTACGGCTCGACCAAGTCTTCGCTGTCCCAGGGCTACGAGAAGAAGGAGGGCACCCCGGAGGACGGGCAACCAGGGGCCTATGCGGACCTCGAGGCCCTGGTCGCGTTCGCCGCCGACAGCAGCCACGGCGTCTTCGCCGACGAGGCCGAGGACTGGCTACCCGTCGAGCTGTGGATGGACTGGCTCCTGCTGGTCCACTACAGCGCCAGCGCTGACTCGGGTGGCAAGAACGTCTACCTGTACAACGATCCGGCCGACCTGCGCTGGTACGCCCACCCCTGGGACTTCAACCACAGCTGGGGCCAGAACTGGTACACGCTGCGGCTGGGCGCCGACACCTACGACGACTTCATCTGGACCAACGGCATCTTCTGGCACTTCCAGGAGGAGCCTGGACTGGCCGCGACCCTCAACGCGCGGCTGCACGCGTCGATGGACGACGGCGGGCCGCTCGCCACCACCACGCTGCTCGCTCGGATGGACGACTACTACGCATGGATCGGCGACAGCGCCCAGCGCGACTGGGACCGGTGGGAGTCCAGCTACCAGAGCGAGTGGTGGGCTGGCTACCGCGACGACTGGACCACCTTCGAGGAGGAGCGCGCCTACGTCGAGGACTGGATCGTCGAGCGCGAGGACTGGATCCGCTTCTACGACCTCGGCGGATGATCCGCCGTTTCCTCGCCTTGCTGGTGGGCGCTGCGCTCGCTTGCGTCGCCGGAGAGGTCGCTGCACGCGCGCTCGCGCTCGAGCCACGGCTTCAGGTGGTGCGCGGGTCCGAGGTGGCGTTGGACACCCGCTTCGGCGCGCCCACCTGGCTCCCGCGCCAGGCCGTCGAGCGGCGCAACGAGGCGTGCCAGGGTCGCCACCTGGTCGTGCTGGGCAGCTCGATCCTCTACGGCTCGGGGCTCGACGCCGGCGACGTCTTCAGCGCTCACCTCGACGTGCCGGGACTCTGCGTACACAACCTCGCTGCCAGCGGCTTCGACATGGGGGCCAAGCTGGCGGCCCTCGCAGCCTGGGAGCAGCCCGTCGACGAGGTGTGGCTGGAGGTCTGGGACGCGGACCCGAGCCCCTACACCCCGATCGGCGACGACGTGTGGCGGCTCCCGCTCGGCACCCGGGTGGACGACCACGGCGTGCCCGACGCCTTCGGCCTGCCCTTCAACACCTGGCTCTTCCGGCACTCGCACCTCTTCCAGGTCGCCACCGCGTCGACCGTCCCCGTGGAGCCTGTCAGCGTCGAGTCCGCTTGGAGCCGGGCCGAAGACCTGGCGGTCGACGCGCTCCGCGGGCGCCCCGCCACGGTGCTGGTGGCGCCGCGCCTCGACCGGCCCTTCGACGCGAGCGTGCAGGACGTCGAGCGCGCGTGGGCCACCGCAGCCGAGCGCATCGGCGAGCGGAGCGGCGCTCGCGTGGTGGATCTGGCCCAACAGCTGGTCGACCTGGACCACCTGGAGCTCCGCGCGGACCCGTGCTGCCACTTCAACGCGGCGGGTCACCGAGTCCTCGCCGAGCGGCTCGGCATGCTGGCCTCGGTAGCTCGGGATACGGCGACTCCATGAGCACAGTCCTGGTCCTCGACTTCGACGGCACGATGACGGATGCGGAGGCGGAGGGCGCTCCCTTCCGACGCGGCTACCTCGAGGACGTCGCCACCCTGATCGATCAGCCCTACGAGGTCGTCGACGCGCGGGCTCGCGCGATCGAGGCGGAGGTGGCCGCCGACCCGCACGCCTACGGCTGGCGCTTCGGCGGCCGCATCGTGGCGCCCGCGACCGTCGACCCGTACCTCCGCGTGATGCCCGTCGCGCGCCGACTGCTCAACGACGCCGGCGTCTTCGACTCCGAGGACGAGCAGGCGCGCCTGCTGGATGGCGTGCTCTACAAGTACAACTACAAGAAGACCCGCATCGCGTTTCGCGAGGGCGCCTCCGAGGTCCTGGCAGCGCTGGAGGGCACGCCCACCTGGGTGGTGACCAACTCCCACACCGTGCCGGTCCAGGACAAGCTCCGCACGCTGGGGGCCGACTGGCTCGTCGAGCGGGTGCATGGCCGCGCCCGGAAGTACGTGGTCGACCCGTCCTTCGACGCGGTCCCCGACGAGCTCGAGCTCCCCGGCCTCACCCGGCCCGTGTTGCTGCGACGCGCCAACTACCACCGTGTGCTCGCAGCGCTCCTGGCGAGCGCCGGAGCAGGCTGGCAGGATCTCGTCGTGGTCGGCGACATCTTCGAGCTGGACCTCGCCCTGCCCCTGGCGATGGGCGCACGCGTCGGCCTCGCCGTGAACGAGCACACCCCGGCCTACGAGTGCGCCTACCTCCAGGCGCACCCCCGCGGTCAGCTCGTGCATGGCCTCGACGCGATCGCGGCCTTCGCGTTCGGGGACTAGGTCGTGCCGGAGCGTCCCGACCTGGCCTGGCAGGTGCCGATCCTCAGGGCCGAGGTCTGTGGGCGCCGTCTGGACGGGTGGCGCGTCAAGAAGCCGGCCGTCGTCCGCGCCGTGCTCCGGGGGTCGGTCGAAGAGGAGGTGGTCGGCAGCACGGTCACCGACGTGCGGCGGCACGGGCACTTCATCTGCTTCGACCTCGACCGCGAGGTCGACCTGGTGGTCCACCCGATGCTGGCCGGCCGCTTCACCGTGGTCGAGGGGCAGCCCAAGGACCGTCGGGAGCTGGCCCTCGCGCTCCCGCTCGATGATGGACGGGAGCTCCGCTACCGGGACAGCAAGACGATGGGCAAGGTCTACGTGGTGCCCAAGGGGAAGGCCGCAGCGGCCATCCCGAACTTCGCGGTCGGGCCCGACGTGCTGGCGCAGGACTTCACCTTCGCAGCCTTCCGGGCCATCGCGAAGAAGCGACGGGACCAGGCCAAGATCTTCTTGTTGGACAAGGCCGCGCTCGACAGCTTCGGCAATGCCTACGCGGACGAGACCCTGTTCGCCGCGGGGGTGCACCCCAAGGCGATGGTGCGAAGCCTGAGCGACGAGCAACTGAAGGACCTCTACGAGGCGATCCGGCTGGTGTTGTCCGAGGCCATCGCCGAGGTGGCGAGCCGTCGCCCCCCGCTCGACGAGAAGGTGAGGGACTTCCTGAAGGTCCGCAACCGGAAGGGTGAACCCTGCCCCACCTGCGGCGCGCCGGTCCGGGTGTGCGGGGTCCGCGGGCACGACGCCTACTTCTGCGCGCACTGCCAGCCCGATGGCCGCTCCACGGGGCAGGTCGACTGGAGGCGGCTGCGCTGACCCTCCTGCTGGCGACAGCGTGCCTCGACCGGGCGGCCTGCGATGCGGCGCGACAAGCCGAAGCGGCCGCCTGGGCGCGCGCCCTCGTCGCTGTCGAGACGGGCGCGCTCGCGGAGGCCGCCCACGCCGCCGGGGCACGGGCCGAAGCACTCGTCGAGGCGGCCAACGCGGCCACGCTCGCCGCGATGCCCGACAAGGAGGTGGACGAGGAAGCCTCCCTGCGGGACGGAAACGTGCTGATCCAGCTGCCGGGCCGCACGGGCTTCGCCCACCCCGTCGCCTACCGTCCCGAGACGGTGGCGGCACTCTCGGCTGCCAAGGAAGCCCACGCGCAAGCCGACCAGGCGATCGCTGCGGCTGCCGAGGACGCCGACGCCCTGCGGGCTGCACGGGCCGCCCTCCGCGCCGCCGCGGACGGGGCGGCGCTCGCCGTGCACGTCGCCGAGGCGAGCGAGGCGCTCGAGCTTCGCGCCGCCGCCGCCGAGGCCTGTGAGTAGCTTCACGGCTCGGCCGGCGTGCAGGCCTCCAGGAACAGGTCCACCGTGCTCGCCTCGGTGGCACCCAGGGGGTGGCGCGCGAGGTCCGACAGGAAGGCGCGGTCGTCGGGGTGCGCGGTGCCGTCCGGACACAGACGCACGCGCAGCTCGGGGTAATCCAGCCAGCGGACGGTCTCTTGCAGCTCCTGCAGGGAGAGCCCACCCCACCGCGAGCGGAGCGTTCCACGCAGGGGTTGGCGCGCGAACAACCAGGCGTCGATGGCGTCTGACTCGGCCTCACGGCCCTTCTCCCAGGCATCCCGGCCCCAGGCTGCGAGGGCGGCCAGGTCGGCGTCGTGCCAGCTCCCGTCCGGACAGACGGCCCAGCCCAGTGCAAGGTACGAAGCGACGACCTCGGCCTGCACCGCGTCGTGGGCACCGGCGAGGGCGGTCTGCAGCTCGCCCGGTGGCGTCGTGGCCAGCAGGAGCCACGCCTCTGGCGAGATGGAGCTGCGCTCGGACGGCGCGTCGGCGAGCGAGCGCACCGTGGCCACCAGGGCGGTGTCGGGGTTCGGCCCCTCGCACACCCGCGGCGGCTCCCGCAGCGCCGCGAGCAGCGCCAGAGCGCGGTCATCCTGGGGGGCGGGCTGCGGAACATCGACCAGGGGGGCGGTACGCTTGCGCGCCACGGCCTCCGCGAGGGGCACGGCCACGTCGCCCAACAGGCCCGCGTCGAGCAGGACCACGGCCAGAGTGGCCGCCAAGCCGCCGGCGAACAGGGCGATGACCGTGGGGCTCTTCACGGCACGTCGCACGCGAAGAAGAGCTCGGTGGAGCAGTCCTCGTCGGTCCAGACCCCTTCGGCGGCGCCGTTGGTGAACGCGCACGCGTCGTCGCCCGGGCGACCCGACTGCCAGCTGGTGAAGCTCGTCTCGCTGGTGTCGTCGAGCCACGCCCAGGTGCCATCGGTCGCAGTGTCGGAGAGCCCGATCCACCACCGGCCCCGGTCGTGCCCCACCACGCTCCGGGCAGCCGCCCCCTCACCGACCTCGTCGTTGGCCGTGCTGTCGTCGATGCGGACGAGGTCGCCACCATAGGCCTGGCACGCGCGACGCGCTTCGCTCCAGGTCTCGGGGGTTCGGCAGAAGATGCGGTCTCCGACGCGGTCGCACGCAGGCTCCCAGATGTCGAGCTCGGCACCCCACTCGGGTCGGAAGACGTAGACGGCGCCCCCGAGGTCCTCCTGCATGGAGCTCCGGTAGGCGCTCGTCACGAGGTCGAGCACCCCGTTGCCATCGGTGTCCCCCATGGCCACCCAGCGGCCGAGCTGGTCGTCCTCGTCCTCCGGGGCCAGGGCGACCGGTGCGTCGGCCGGGGTGAAGGTGCCCCCCGCGGCGAGGTCCTCGGAGCGCCAGAGGTAGACGCCGCCCACTCCTGGGGCGCCGGCTGCCAGATCTGCGAGGCCGTCACCGTCGATGTCGCCCAGCGACGGTCCACCGCCGTACAGTCCCAGCCAGGCGTTCTGGCGGTCGTGGTGCACCACCGCGTGGGCGTCGGAGGTGAGGAAGGCTCCTCCAGCAGCGAGGTCCGACCCCAAGAGGATCGAGAGCGTTCCCGGGGCGACGAGGCCGTCGACCTCGCCCTGGCTGCCGACCACCACGTCGCCCAGCCCATCCCCGTCGACGTCGCCACCGGCCACGGCCTCCCGTCCGGCACCGTCGGAGGTGTCCGCGCCGAGGATCTCCAGCGGCACGTCGTCGAGGGACGCGCTCTCCAGGCTGCCGCCCCACCAGATGCCCACCGTGCCGCCGTCCGAGCGGTTGCCGTCGTCTTCCGGGCCGCCGATCGCGAGCTCGTCGTGGCCGTCGCCGTCGATGTCCGGCACCACCGAGATGCCCGAGCCGAAGTGCACCTCCCGGTTCTGCCCGTCGAACACGAAGTCCGCGTCGTCCAGGCTCACCACACCAGCTCCCCCCCCCGAGAACACCCAGACCCGGCCCGCATCCCGGTTGGGCGCGTCGGCGTAGGGGTCGCCGACCGCGATGTCACCGATGCCGTCGCCGTCCACGTCGCCGATGGCCAGGCCGAGCCCCAGGTCCTGATCGTCCTCCTCGCCCTCCACGCGCCAGATGGCGATGTCGGAGAGGTCGTAGCCTCCGAGGGTGCCGCCGAGCAGGAACACGGCCCCGCTGTTGGTCCCCGCGTCGCCATCGAAGCCGCTCGCGCCCACCAGCAGATCGGCCACCCCGTCGCCCGTGGCATCACCCGCCGCAAGCTGGCCCACGGAGCTGGCGTCGGAGAAGATCAGCGGCTCGGCGTCGATGCGGGGGTGCTCGGGGTCGAGCTCGTCGAGCACCCAGAGCTCGGACTCGCCACCAAGGCTCACCGCCAGATCCGCCGCCCCCCCGCCGTCGAAGTCCCCGACCGCGAGCGCGATGCCCAGCTGGCCGTTCTCGGCGTCGCCCCAGAGCACCTGGTCGGCGTGCCACGCCTGATCGAGCCACTCGTCGACCACCCCGTCGCAGTCGTCGTCGAGCTCGTTGCCCATGCTCTCCCCGATCGCGAAGGGCGTGACCTCGAGGGTGGCCGGCGTGCCCGTCTCGATGCCATCGTGAGGCGTGACGGTCAGGACGTAGGTCTCCCCCTCGACCAGGGTGTCGGCCGCCACGTCGGTCCCCTCCACGACCACGGCGCCATCGGCGTCGGTCCAGACGAAGTCGTAGCTGAGCGTGTCGCCATCGGCGTCGTACGACGCTTCCGTGACCGACGCGGTGGCGTCCTGGCACGGGATGGGCGGATCGGGGTCCACGCCGATCCCGGGCGCGAGCGGCGGGCTGTTGTCGATCACCACCGAGCCCGAGGTGATCCAGTCCGAGAGGCCACCCGCCGGGTCCTCGGCGCGTGCCTCACAGACCACCTCGTCGTCCCGAACGAAGCCCTCGGTCAAGGTCGAGCGCTCGCCCTCGTCGCCAGCCACCCCGTTGATCACGTAGCGGTAGAGCTCGGTGAGCTCGTCGCCGTCGTCGTCGCTCGCACCCAGCTCGCAGACGAAGTTCGACTCGATCGTGGCGCTCGTCGGGCTCAGGTCGATGCTGTCGGACACGGGCGAGGTGTTGGACATGGTGAGGGTGACGGTCTCGGGCTGTCCGAAGGACCAGCCGTCGGAGAGGTAGATGGTGAGCGCCACCTCCTCGTCACGCACGGCCGTGAAGGCCGTGAGCTCTGCGTCCGCCCCCTCGATGCTCTCGCCGTCGACCTCCCAGAGGAAGTGCACCTCGATCGGATCCTCGTCGACATCGATCACGTCGAAGTCCGGCACCAGGGTGTCGGCTGCGTACGCCGGGTCCGGCGTGATGGCGAGGTGGACGACCGCCGGCGGCACGTTCGACCGGATCAGCTCGTCGGACGCGGTGTCGTCGCGGCCGTCGAGCGCGCTGGAGCACGCGGCGAGTACGAAGAGGGTCACCGCGGGAGTCTATCCGCCCAGGTCCTCGATCCGCCGCCGGTAGTACGCCCGCTCGCGCTCGTTGCGCGTCAGCGCGAGCGCCTCGGCATAGGCCGTGAGGGCGTCCTCGGTCCGGCCCAGCCGACGGAGGAGGTCGGCGCGCGACGCTGGGAGCAGGTGGAAGCCCGACAGGGCCGGCTCGTCCTCCAGGGGGCCCAGCAGCGCGAGTCCGGCGCTGGGCCCGCGAGCCATCGCGACAGCTGCCGCGTGGTTCAGGGCGACCACGGGGCTGGGTGCCAGCTCGACGAGGCGGGCGTAGAGCCCGGCGATCTGCGGCCAGTCGGTGTCCTCGGCCCGGGAGACGCCCGCGTGGAGTGCGGCGATGGCCGCCTGCACGGTGTAGGGCCCTGACCCCCCGAGGGAGAGCGCGCGGTCCAGGGTCTCGAGGCCCGAGCGGATGCCCTCGGGATCCCAGCGCGTGCGGTCCTGCTCCTCGAGGGTCACCAGGTCGCCAGTGCCCGAGACGCGGCCGTCGGCCCGGGCAGCATGCAGCTGCATCAAGGCCTGGAGGCTGTGCAGCTCCGCACGGTCGGGCAGGAGCCCCACGAGGTGCCGCGCCAGCCGCTCCGCCTCCGCCATGAGCTCCGCGCGCTGAAGCTCCACGCCAGCGGTCGCCGCGTAGCCCTCGTTGAACACCAGGTACAGCACGGCCATGACGCCGTCGAGGCGCTCGTGCAGCTCGCCGGTCTCGGGCACCTGGTAGGGGATGCCCGCCACACGGATCTTGCGCTTCGCTCGCACGATGCGTTGCTGCATGGTGGCCCGCGGGACCAGGAAGGCCCGCGCCAGCTCCTCGCTGGTCAGGCCACACAAGGTGCGAAGCGTGAGGGCCACGCGAGCCTCGAGCGGGAGCGCTGGATGGCAGCACGTGAACACCAGGCGGAGCTGGTCGTCGCGGAGAGCGCTGGCCGGCAGCAGGTCGAGCGGCGTCGGCACGGGCGCAGCGACCGCCATGAGCAGGGGGCGCTTCCCGTCGAAGGTGCGCTCGCGGCGGAGCCCGTCGACCGCGCGGTTCCGCGCCGTGCGCAGCAGCCAGGCTCGTGGGTTCGCGGGCACACCCTCGGAGGGCCAGCGCTCCAAGGCGCGGGCCACCGCATCCTGCAAGGCCTCCTCGGCGCGGTCGAAGTCGCCGAGCACCCGGATGAGCGTGGCCAGCACGCGCCCGTGCTCCTGGCGAAAGACCCGATCGAGCGCCTCGGAGGTGTTCATGTCCTACCCGAAAGCTGGCGACTCAAGCGCCTGGAATCACCATGATCGGACGCACCTCGATCGTGCCCGTACGGGCCGACGGGATGCGGGCGGCGATGGCGGTCGCCTCGTCCAGGTTCGCCGCTTCCACGAGGTAGTAGCCGCCGAGCTGCTCGCGGGTCTCGGCGAAGGGTCCGTCGGTCAACAGGGTCTGGCCGTCACGCACGCGCACGCTGGTCGCGACCGCGGTGGGCTGAAGGGCGTTGCCTCCGACGTAGTGGCCCGTGGACTTGATGCTCTCGGTGAAGGCGAACCACTCCTGCATTGCCTCGGGGGTGGGCGGGTTGGCGGCGGCGCGCGCCTCGTTGTCGTAGATGGTGAGCAGGTACTGCATGGTGGACTCCTGATGGGGTTTCGGAGGGTAGACGATCGAGGCTCCTCGGCATCGACAGCTCACCGCTCTTTTTCTGGGAACGCCACGTTGCCGCCCGAGAACACGATGCCCACGCGCTCGAGGCCCGGCCTCGCGCGGAAGTCCTCGGTGAGGACCGCGGCCAGCGGCACCGCGGCTGAGGGCTCCAGGACCAGCTTCATGCGTTCATAGACGAGCCGCTGCGAAGCGCGGATCTCGTCGTCGGTGACCAGCACGACCTCCTCGACGAGGTCCCGGACCACGGGCCACGTCAGGGAACCCAGGGAGGTCAACAGGCCGTCGGCGATGGTCTGCGGCCCGGTCTGGAGGATCCGGCGGCCGGCCGCCTTGGATCGGAACGCGTCGTCAGCACCCGTCGGTTCGCCCGCAAAGACGCGGAGCGACGGTGCCAGCTCTCGGCACGCGAGCGCGACCCCGCTGAGCAGACCGCCTCCCCCCACCGGCGTGACGACCGCGTCGAGGCCGGGCGCCTGCTCGAGCAACTCCAGGGCCACGGTCCCCTGCCCGGCGATGACATCGGCCTGGTCGTAGGGGTGGACGAGCGTGGCGCCCGTCTCCTCCTGGATCCGAGCGGCGGTCGCCTCCCGGTCAGCGAGCACGGGCCGGCAGGTGGTGACCTGGGCCCCGTACCCCTCCACGGCGCGGCGCTTCACCTCGGGTGCCGAGCTCGGCATGACGATGTACGCGGGGATGCCGCGCTCGCGAGCCGCAAGGGCCACGGCCTGGGCGTGGTTGCCGCTGGAATGGGTAACGACGCCCCGGCGTGCATCCTCCTCCGAGAGCTTCATCACCGCGTTGCAGGCACCGCGGAACTTGAAGGCACCCACGCGCTGCAGGCTCTCCACCTTGAAGAAGAGGGCGCGCCCCGCCATCTCGTCGAGCGTTCGGCAGGTCATCACCGGCGTCCGGTGCGCCCGGCCGGCCAGGCGTTCGGCGGCCGCCCGGATGTCGAAGAGGTCGGCGGCGTACGGCATGTCTCGATCCCAGGGTATGGTGACCAGCCTGTCTCTACCCTGGGTGGCACCTATGCGGCGCATCCTCGTCCTGTCGACCGTGCTGGCGTACGGTTGCCAGGACACCGGCATCACGGTCTACGACGAACCGCCGAGCATCACCATCGTTCAGCCCACGAGCGGCAGCACCTTCTACGAGAACCAGCAGATCCTGCTGGAAGCCCTCGTCGAGATGAACGACGACACCGACATCTCCACGATCACCACGCGCTGGACCGCGGGCAACGAGCAGCTCTGCAACGACGTCGCCGTCGCCGCCGACGGTGTGAGCCAGTGCGAAGCCGCCTTCACCGAGGCCGGCGACTACAGCCTCCAGGCCACCGCCGTCACGGCAGACGGCGACGGCGCCACCGCCACCACCGACGTGGTGGTGCTGGTCAACACCCCGCCCACCATCTCCCTCACCGAACCGGTGGACGGCGACGTCTTCTCGAGCGTCGACCAGGTCGTGATGAAGGCGGTGGTCTACGACGTCGAAGACGACCTCTCCGACCTGCGCGTCACCGTCACCTCGAACGTCGACGGCAGCCTCTCGGTCGACGACGTGCCCTCCTCGAGCGGCGACTGGTCCGGCGCCACCCTGCTGACCAGCGGCAGCCACCTGTTGAAGGTCACGGTGGCCGACACCCTGGGCCAGACCGGGCAGGCGTCCGCCACCATCCAGGTCAACGACCCCCCGAGCACCCCCGTGGTCACCATCAACCCGGGCGACCCCGTCAGCTACGACAAGCTCAACGCGGTCATCAGCGAAGAGGCCGTCGACCCCGAAGGCGACCCGATCGACTACGTCTACCAGTGGTACGTCGACGGAAAGCCCTACTCGGGGAACGTGCCGAGCGTGCCCGAGAACGTCACCCTCCGCGGCGAGTTCTGGGAGGTCGAGGTCTACGCCACCGACAGCTACGGCGACGGCAACCCGACCACCGACGGCGTGACCATCGGCAACAGCCCGCCGTCGATCGAGTCGGTGAGCATCGACCCGAGCGAGCCCGACACCTCGGACACGCCCACCTGCGTGGTGCAGAACTGGGACGACCCCGAGGGCGACGACGAGAAGAGCCGCTACGCCTGGTACCTGAACGGCTCGCTGGACGCGTCCGAGACCACCTCCACGTACCCGCCCAGCAAGACCGAGCGCTACGACCAGCTGCGCTGCACCGTCACCCCCTACGATGCGTACGTCGACGGCGAGAGCGTCAGCTCCCCGACCGTCGAGGTGGTCAACGCGCTGCCGTCCACCCCCACCGTGAGCATCTCGCCCTCCGCTCCCGAGCCGGAAGACGACCTCACCTGCACCGCGACCGGCAGCACCGACGCCGACGGCGACGTCGTGAGCTACCAGTACGCCTGGTCGGTCGGGGGCGTGGCCACCGCCTACGCCACCGCGGTGCTCGACGAGAGCGCCACGAGCCACAGCGACACCTGGACCTGCACCGTCACGCCCACCGACGGCATCGACAGCGGCACCGCCGCGTCCGCCACCGTCACCATCAGCGACACCACAGCGCCGGACGCTCCGAGCCTCGACAGCCTCGACGCCTACTCCAACGACGAAGACCAGACCGTCACGGGCACCTGCGAAGCGAGCTGCGATCTCACCTTCTACTTCACCGACGACGGCGGCTCGTGGACCGAGACCGACACCTGTTCGTCCTCCGGCACCCTGAGCCACTCCGCCGCGCTCACCCGGGGCTATGAGACCGAGGTCTACGCGGACTGCGAAGACGCTGCCGGCAACGTGTCCGGGGTGTCGAACACCGTGTCCACGGAGGTCTGCGACCCCGAGGACACCTACGAGAACGACGACGGGTACGGCGACTCGGTGACGGACGCGATCGACGAGTGGTCCTCGCTCACGGACGACGGCCTGACCACCATCACCATCACCGGCAACGCCTTGAGCACCAGCGACACCGACTGGTACGTCATCTCCACGTCCGACGACGGAGCGAACGAGACCAGCAACAGCTGGGAGGACTACAACTTCGAGGCGACCTTCACCCAGGGCGAGTCGACCTACGAGATGTCGATCTACGACGCGAGCGTGTCGACCAGCACGCCGCTGTGCAGCGGCGTCACCGAGTTCGACTACTTCTCGCAGGACGTGGGCGACGGGAGCCACAGCATCCCGAGCGACACCACGTCGTGCGTGGTCGGTGGCAGCGTGTCGGCGAACACGTGCGAGGACTGGAGCCGGGACTGGTACATCGAGGTCACCCGGCTGGAGTCGGCAGCCTCGAGCTGTCAGTACTACGAGATCGAGATCACCAACGGCGTCTGGTAGGCGCGAGGTGGAGCATGGCTGAGAAGAACTCACGACGTCAGGTGTTGAAGGGACTCGCCATCGGCGCTGCGGCCACGGCCGTGCCGGTGCGCGCTGCCACGGCCGCCACGGGACCCGACCACTTCTCGCGCGCCAGCGGCGTGTGGGCGCTGGTCAGCCCCTACGGCAAGGGGGCCCACCTGGGCTTCGGCTGGTTCCTCGGCGGGCTCTCGTTCGACAAGGGCGCGGCGGTGCTGCACCTGCTCACCGAGACCGGTCAGCGCGCGCACGCCGCGCTCTGCTACCACCGGGGGCAGCCGCGCGGCATGGCGTCCACCGACTACCTGGACCTGGTCCTCATGGACGGCGGCCAGGGCGACAAGCGCACCGACGAGGAGCTGGGCCGCGTGCTGATGCGTCTCGCCGAGGTCGTGCGCGACAACGAAGGAGCGGTCCTGAACGACCGTGGCCTGTCCGGCAAGCTGCTCACGCACGCCGAGCGCTTGGACCGCTACGGGCCAGAGGTGCTCTGACCGATGGAGACCCACGAGCTGAGCTACGCCCTCGCCGAGCGCACGGTGCGCTTCCAGATCGACGAGGAGCTCTACCCGCGCGACGCCATCTACGGCGCCGCCTACCTCTTCGTCGACCGCTGCTACGTGTTCCTCGAGCGCCCGGCCGACAAGCAGGTCGCCGTCTCGCTCAAGGCGAAGAAGGGAGCCGACGAAGCCGCGCTGGAGGCCCTGGCCGGCGAGTTCGGCAACGAGCTCCTGAACCAGGTGCTGCGCCTGCGCATCGGGAACTCCACCCAGCGCATCCGTGAGTACTACCTGGCGAAGGCCTTCTTCTCGGAGCCCGACCGCTCCGCCATCGACAGCCTGCTCGCGGAGCTGGACGCCGAGGAGCTGGAGGAGGACCCGCTCGAGATCGAGGTGCCGTGGGCCGAAGCGGCTGCACCCTCCGGGGAGGCCGGGTGACCCTCTCCTTCTCGCGCAGCCTGTACCGACTGGAAGCGGTGGAGGAGGTCGTCAGCGCGTTCTCCGCGCTGGGCGAGCTCGAGGTGCGCGACGACGGCGCCCACATCCTTGTGGAGGTCGGTGAGCTGCACCCCTCCCTCGGCGAACGGGTGCTCGACGAGCTCAAGAACCACGCGCTGGTGCGCACCATCGAGCTGGACCGGTCTTGAAGAAGCTCACCCTGCAAGCGCCGGCGTTGGCCGAGGAGCGGCTCGGCTTCTTCCGCTACGGGCACCTCGCCCACCAGGTGCTGTTGACCAACGACGCTGGAGAATGGCAGTTCCTGAGCGAGGCGGACTTCACGGGACTGCTCGACGGCTCCCTCGGCGAAGACCACGCAGCCTGGGGCGAGCTCCACGCCAAGGGCTTCCTCCGTCATGGCATCGACCTGGATGCGCTCGCCGACAAGGTACGACGCAAGAAGAGCTGGCTCGGCATGGGCCCGCACCTGCACATGGTGGTCACCACCCTGCGCTGCAACCAGGGTTGCCGCTACTGCCATGCGTCCCGCACCGACATGGACCGGGTCGACACCGACATGAGCCTCGCCACGGCCAAGAAGGTCGTGGACTTCGTGATGAGCTCCCCGTCCCCCTACCTCTGCTTCGAGTACCAGGGCGGGGAACCCACGGTGAACATGGACGCCATCCAGTTCATCGTGCAGATGAGCCGGGAGCGGAACCGCGAAGAAGGCAAGCGGCTCGAGCACAGCCTGGTCTCCAACCTGACCCGCATGGACGAGGACAAGGCGCGCTGGCTCGTGGACAACGACGTCCTCCTCTGCACCTCGCTCGACGGACCGCAGGACCTCCACGACTGGAACCGCACCTGGGCCGGCACGAAGAACAGCGCCTACGACAGCGTGCTGCACTGGATGCAGTGGTTCAACCAGGCCTACATCGACAAGGGCCGCGACCCCAACCTGTGGCACGTCGACGCCCTGATGACCAGCACCCGACGGTCGCTCGGTCGTGCCCGCGAGCTGGTGGACCTCTACGTCGGACTGGGCATCAAGAACATCCGCGTGCGGCCGCTGAACCACTACGGCTTCGCGCTCGGGACCTGGAAGAGCATCGGCTACGACATCGAGGAGTACCTCGCATTCTACGAAGAGGTCCTCGACTACGTGATCGAGCTGAACCGGCAGGGCGTGGAGATCATCGAGGGCACCGCCGCGATCTTCTTGCAGAAGATGCTCACCCCGGACGACCCCAACTTCATCGACCTCCGCTCTCCGGGCGGCGCCGGCCTCGGGGGCCTCGCGTACAACTACGATGGCGGCATCTTCCCGAGCGACGAAGCGCGCATGGTCGACGCCATGGGGAACGATGCGTTCCGCATCGGCACCGTCGGGGTGGACGACTACCGGTCGGTCTCCCAACACCCGACCGTGAAGGCCCTGGCCGTCGCGTCACTTCAGGACACGCTGCCGGCCTGCCACACCTGCTGGAACAAGCCCTTCTGCGGTGTGGATCCGATGCACAGTTACATGACCAGCGGCGACCTCTGGGGCCAACGCCCGGCGTCGCGGAAGTGCAAGGAATACATGACCATCTCCCGCCTCCTGCTCGAGCGCCTGGCCCAGGACGAGAGCGGGGAGCTGGAGGCCATCTTCCGACGCTGGACCGTCCAGCGTCCACGTGAGGCATAGAGCCATGGCCCGCAAGCCCTACGATCCGTCCGACGACGTCCCCGAGATCCCGGCGCTCGACAAGAAGCCGCTGGACTTCCTGCAGCGTGAAGAGCGCCAGCAGGCGACCGACGAAGCCGCGCCCGGCCTGCTGTTGTTGCAGGCCGCCGACGAGCTCGAACTGGACCCCTCCCTGCTGGAACGCAAGTCGGGCGGACTGCCCGGCCTGCTCGCCACGCACGGCTCGCACGGCTCCCACGGCTCCCACGCCTCCCACGGCTCCCACGGCTCCCACGGCGCCCACGGCTCCCACGGCTCCCATGGCTCCCACGGCTCCCATGGCTCCCACGGCT
>Ga0114932_10002771_pt1 | contig 18027 bp, 23 predicted proteins | sample 2SBtaG_2_FD_87286 | JGI IMG/M metagenome (GOLD analysis project Ga0114932, IMG submission 87286) | Deep subsurface microbial communities from Kolumbo volcano to uncover new lineages of life (NeLLi) - 2SBTROV12_ACTIVE470 metaG | ecosystem: Environmental > Aquatic > Marine > Volcanic ... | reverse complement strand
TACGCAGCTTCTGACACACTCCGGCAGACGCAGGCCGTCCACGCGGGCCGAGGCTCGGGCATGACTGGCGGCCAGTCAAACCGCGACGACCACGGACAGACAGGATGGGCTGGTTGGGTGACCGGCACCGATGCGCAAGCCGAACGGTATGCCCAGGCAGACAAGACCACGGCCGCCGCGCAGGAGGCATTGACCGAAGTGAACCGACGCGAGGGCAGCATCGACCGACTCGCAGTGGAGTTCGCAATCGAGGAGTACGGTCTCATCAGCGATGAATGGTGGGAGGTCGAACTGAAGATGGCCCAAGCCAAGACATGCTACGAAGACATCGAGAAGGAACAGTCAGGAGACGACAAAGACATGTACTGGAACGCCTACGACGACATGGCGCAGTGGTGGCACGATGGCATGTAGAGCACTCGGACTGGCTCTTGCCCTGGCTGCCTGCACCTCTAGCTCGGTGACCTCGGAATCAACACCGCCCGACTCAAAGGCCCAGTGCGAGTTCGGTGACTTGGCAGCCTGCAACGAGCACGGAGTCGACCTCTACGAAGCCGGCAAGAGCGAGCAAGCCCTCATCCCGCTCAAAACGGCCTGTGCCGGCGACCTTCCGCGAGGGTGCACGAATCTGGGCATCGGGCAAAACACGTTGGCAGCACCTGACTACACAGGCGCCATCGCGTCTTTTACCCGAGCGTGCGAACTGGGTCACGCGACAGGCTGCAGTGAACTTGGCTCCGCATTCATCGACCGGCAAGCCCACATTGACCTCGAAGCTGCCCGAAAATTCAAAGACAAAGCATGCGAACTCGGCTCTATGGACGGTTGCAGTGACTTCGGCATGCTGCTCGCCCGCGGTGAAGGCGGTCCTGCGGACATGGACAGGGCCGTACAACTCTTCCAGAAGGCCTGCGCTGCCGACGTCGCCTCGGGATGTGGCCGCCTCGGCCTCTCCTACCAGCACGGCTTTGGCGGACTGCCGAAAGACCTCACCAAGGCGAAGGAGCTGTTCGACCAGGGCTGCAAGGGCGGTGACGAAGAGGCTTGCGCGAATCAGAAGGGTCCGTGAACCAACTTCCACCACCCGTCCTGCTCGCTCCGCTCCTCCTCATCTTCGCGTGCGCCGGTGGAGAACCCGCCGGAACGGTCGTGATCGAACTAGATCCGCGTACCGAGGCCTGGGATGGGTGTGAAAGCGGCGACGCCAAAGCCTGTCGTTCCTTCGGTCAGATGCTCGCGGACGGCAAAGGCGGTGACGTCGACATGCCTCGCGCAATCGACTCATTCCAACGAGCGTGCTCGCTCGGCGACGCCCCTTCCTGCACGCACACGGGCTTCCTCCACGCCCAGAAGGGAGAGCCCCAGTACGACGCCAGAAAGGCGCTGAAGTTCTATGGGAAGGGATGCGAAGCCGACCGTCCCAAGGGGTGTGAAGGCGCGGGCGTCGTGGCTCGCGATCACCTCAAGAACCCGGCGGACGCGGTTCCATACTTTCAGCGTGCGTGCGACCTCGACCACTTGGAGTCGTGCAGCACCCTCGGCACGATGCACTCTCATGGCGAAGGGACGGCCGCAGACACGGACAAGGCCTCGGAGTACTACGCGAGAGCGTGCCCCAGGCTGCCGTTCGCCTGCGCGAATCAAGGCATCATGGTCGAAGAGCAGCTGAAGGACTTCGCAGGGGCCAAGGCGCTCTACGAGCAGGCTTGCGCCTTGGACTCGGACCTGGGCTGCGAGCGTCTGGCGGCGTTGTACCTCTATGGAAAGGGCGTCAGGCAAGACGGGTCCTTGGCTGTCGCCAACTTCGAGAAAGCGTGCGAGCTGGGCAGGGGAAGCTCCTGCGGCAACGCATCGCTGATGTACTCGCAGGGCGTCGCGGGGGTCCCCATCGACGCGGCGAAGGCCGCGGCCCTGAGAAAAAAGGCCTGCGAACTCGGGAATCAGAAGGCCTGCGGCTAGCTCAGGCCTGCGCCTTTTACCCCGCTCCGGAAGCCGATATTCAGCCGCTTCCTGTCCCGCCGCGATGCACACACCCCTCACGCCCACAGTCCCCCGCCACCTCCAATCAACTCAGCCCGGCGGCATTCCCCGCACCAGTGGAGGAACCCCCTGGACCGTCGCTGACGTGACTTGAGCGGCGAGTAGATCCACGAAAGCCCGCACCTTTTGCGCCAGGTGTCGTCGGCTTGGGTACACCGCATAGATGGGGAGCGACAGGCTTCTCCACCGCGGCAGCACTCGAATCAACCGGCCCGCTGCCAAGTCGTTGTGGGCGAGCATCGGCGGCAGGAACCCGATGCCCAAGCCGCCGATCGTGACCTGCCGAACCAACTCGATGCTGTTTGCTACACAGCGGCTCGGCAGCGGCACTTCGAGCTGCTCCTCGCCATCGTCGAAGGGCAGCGTGACCGTCTCCTGGTCGTGTCGGTAGATCAGGTTCGAGTGACGAGCGAGCTCGCTGGGATGAGTGGGGGTGCCGCGTTTGGCCAAATACTCCGGACTCGCCAACATCCACCCCTCCATCTCGGCCAGCTTGCGAACGACCAACGAGGAGTCAGCCATGCTGCCCACCCGAATCGCCACATCGATGCGTTCATCGACCAGATCGACGTCGCGCTCGTTGGTGATCACCTGCACCGACATGCCGGGGTGCTGCGCTAGATAGGACACCAAGACCGGGCCGAGAAGCGTCTCAGCAAACAACTGAAACGTCGTCACGCGAAGCGTCCCCTGAGGCACCTCGGCCCGACTACGAACCCACGCCTGAGCTTCATCGGCAGACTCCACTGCCCGCAGGCCCCGTTGGAAGTAGCCCTCCCCAATCTCGGTGAGCTGAACGCGACGGGTCGTGCGCTGAAGCAATCGCACCCCCAGCCGCTTCTCCAGCTCCCGCACCCAACGACTCACCGTCGATGTGGGCATGTCCAAGGCCCGTGCCGCGGCAGTGACTCCCCCGTGTCGAGCCACCTCGACGAAGACCCGCAGCTGATTGAGGTCGTCATTCATTATCCCTCCAGTGGAATAGTTTATCCCAAAGGTGGAGCGTGCCGCAGCGGCAAGCGCGCATAGCTTGCAGGTCTGAAATCCATCCAGGAGCCTCTGATGAAAGCCATTCGCATCCACAACTACGGCGACGTCGACACCCTTAGCTACGAGGACGCACCGCTGCCGGAGCCCGGACCCGCGGATGTTCGCCTTCGAGTGCACGCTGCGGCGGTGAACCCTGTGGATTGGAAGATCCGCGCTGGCTACCTCGCTGCGATGATCCCGTACCAGATGCCCCTGACCATTGGGTGGGACGTGTCGGGTGTCGTGGAACAGGTCGGCTCTGAAGTGACCCACCTGTCCGTGGGGGACGCCGTGTACAGCCGTCCCGACATCACCCGCGACGGCAGCTATGCCGAATACATGGTGCTGCGCGGCTCCGAGGTGGCCTCCAAGCCCGAGACCCTGTCCCACAACGAAGCTGCCGCGGTCCCACTAGCGGGGCTCACCGCCTGGCAGGCCCTGTTTGAGCACGCTGGGCTAAAGAAGGGCGAGCGGGTGCTGATTCATGCGGGCGCCGGAGGGGTGGGCAGCTTCGCGATTCAGTTCGCCAAGTGGGCCGGAGCCCATGTCATCGCCACGGCATCTTCGACGAACGAGGCGTTGATTCGCGACCTGGGCGCGGACGAGTTCGTGGACTACCGCACGCAGCAGTTCGAGCAGGAGTTGGCCAAGGTCGATGTCGTGTTGGACACCATCGGCGGCGATACGCAGGCCCGCTCAATTCAGCTGCTCAATCCCGGGGGGCGCCTGTTCTCGGTGGTGGGGACTCCCGACGAGGCCGCGCTCGCAGCGGTCGGTGCCACCGGCGGCATCTTCATGGTGCAGCCAAGCAGTGAGGACCTCAAACGCATCGCCCAGCTGATCGATGACGGCACAGTCCGGGTCATCATCGACTCGGTATTCCCCTTGTCAGAGGCCCGTGCAGCCCACGCCAAGAGCCAGACCGGCCGGGCCAAAGGCAAGATCGTGCTCGAAGTCGTGCCCGCCTAGGGAATCGCACACCACCGATTCGCGTTCTGCTCGCCGCTCGCCGTGCGTTCGGGCGGCGACGTGGCCGTTAAGAACCCACCTCGACGTTCGCATGAGCAGCCACGAACCAGTCGAAGTCCCCCACGCTGACGATCAAGTTGAACGGGCCCGCAACCTCGGGGACCGTCCACGTGACCGTGGCGGTATTTGCTGAGTGGTCGATGGCGCTCAATTCGCAGCTGCCGCCCCCTGTACGACAGGTCAACTGGCCGTCGTAGCCAGGGTCCCAGTCTGCCCAAGACAGGGCGTAGCTCAGCACCTCGCCGGGAAGCGCCGTCGAGCGCTGCGGCGATAGGGCTGGGAACGCCTTGACGTCCATCAGCGTGACACGGTCCCAGGTTGAATTCATCCCTGGGCTGAACCACGCCTGGGCGCCGTCGATGGTGTTGTTCGACACTTTGTTGCCCACCGAGAAGCGCGCCAGCAGCGCCCCATCTGCCGGGCGCGTCGCATCGAGCACATAGACGCCACCAAAGTTGTCGGCCACCCACACCCGGTCGCCATCGAGCACCGCCGAGTGCCCGCCGTTCACGGGGTCCCAACCAGGCAGTTCCGCTGAGAGCGAGGGATTGTCGGGGTCGGTGACGTCGATCACCTCAAGACCGGTCTTGGAGGGGATCCAAGCGCCCACTCCGTTGCTCGCAACGCCAGAAGGTCCCAAGTTCCAAGGGTCGTGGGTGAGCTCGCCGTGAGTGACGGGCGTGCTGGGGTCGCTGACGTCGACGATTTGAAAGTTCCAACCAAATTTATCGACGACGTAAGCAAAGTCGCCGGACCGTGCGATACCGCTAATTCCAGACATGGTTTCGCGCGGGGGCGAGGCCGACAGCTCCACCAAGGCTGACGGCGCGCTTGTGTCGTAGGCGTACAGATTCCAATCTCCGGTCCCGCCTACGTAGAGCACGTCAGCGTCCCAGGTCATGGCCATGTCGCCCAAGATGGAGCCCGGCGTGCTGCCCAACAGGGCGGGGCTGGCAGGCTCCGACACATCGAAGAGGCTGACCCGCGACCCCAGCGCGACGGCAAGCACGCTGCCATTGACGGCCAGTTTGCGCGCATCTTGTCCGCCTCCAGGCCAACTGCCCAGCTCAACGGGATTGGTCGGGTCGGCGACGTCCCAACAGCTGAAGCCATTGAGCCCGTTGGCGACGTAGGCCGTCGTGCCGTTTACGGCGACATCGTAGGGCGTCGGCGTATCAAAATGCGACGTGAACAAGCGATCACCGCGCCGGGCGAGATCCATCACCTGAACGCCGGCCTGGGCACCTACTAGCACTGCGCGGGTGCCGTCGAGGTGGGCTTGGGTGACGGGAAAGCGCGTGGACCAAGCGTCGTCGAGCACGGGATTGGCCGGGTCGGTCAAGTCGTAGCTGTGAATCACCCGCTCTTGCACGCCAAATGTGTAGGCGCGATTGCCCGAAACGTGCACATCACTGCCGCCCCACATGCTGTTGAAAACCTGAACCGGCGGCGAGCCAAGCGTCGCTGTGGTCGCATCGAACGCCTTGAAACCACTGGCGTTCGTGTAGACAAAGCGATTCGAGACATCGAGCCCTCGCGTGCCGATGTTGATTTGGTCGTAGCTGGCAAAACCCATGGCCGTGGACCAACCACCGGAGAGATCGAACATCGCGAAGCCGTCTCGCACGCTCACGTACAGCACTTGGTCGACCACGCGTGCGGCGCGGATCGTCAAGCTGGGGTCCGTCGAGAATTCGATCGGCGCCGACAGGTCGGTCACGTCGAGCCAATACATGCCTGAATCGGGATCGGTGACGACGAGGTTGGGCCAATCGACAGCCAACCCAGTGACGCGAACCAACGAGCCACCACGGTCCCAGCTGCCGACCAACACGGGGGCCGTTGCGTCGCTGATGTCGATGAAGTGCACCACATCGTTGAGCCCGGCAAACAGCATCGAGCCAGATACGACCAACGTCGATACGCCGGAAGCAAAGCCCCAATTGCCAGCGAGCGCCAGGCGTGAGACCTCCACCGGTCGCGCGGGGTCGGAGATGTCGAAGGCCACGAGCTCTTGGCTCGCATAGCGGCCCACCCACGCGATGTCGCCAGAGACGGTCACCATCCGGCCGAACCCGTCGTCGCCCACAGTGAACAGCGGATTGTCCCAAAGCACGGCCTGGCCGGCACCAGCACCAATCGCCGTGATGCTCACGCCATCGGGGGCCGAAGCCGTGGTGCCGTCGCTGACGGTCACCTGGAACGCGAGGGTCTCGGGGGATGAAGGAGCGGTGAAGGTGGGCGCCGCGACGGTGCTGTCCGACAGCGTCACCGCGGTGCCGCCCGTTTGCGTCCAAGCGACGCTCAACCCGTCGCCATCCGGATCGCTGCTGGCGCTCGCGTCGAGGGTCACGACCGTGTCGACCACCACGTAGACGTCCGGCCCCGCGTCCGCGGTAGGCGCGCCATTCGTGGGGTCGGTGTCCGTGTCCGTGTCCGTGTCCGTGTCCGTGTCCGTGTCCGTGTCCGTGTCGGTGTCGGTGTCCGTGTCGGTGTCGGTGTCCGTGTCGGTGTCGCTTTCGCCTTCGCCGCCAGAGTCGTCGCCGGTTTCGGGCGGTGGGTCACATGCAAAGAGAGCGAGGAAGAGCAGGAGGGAGCTGCGCATGGGCCATGGGTATCGGGACCGTCCGCGGCCTGCCAGCGTGGCCCCCCGGACCGCCACGCCAGCTCCCTACTCTGTTTCATGCAGAGCAAACCGCACGCTGGCGCCACACCGTTACTCCACCCCTCCCCTCCGCCAGGAACCATTGTGGAACCCCACCTCACCCTGCTCCCAGACCGATTGACCTTCACCCAGGGAAGGAGCCGTCGCGGTGACATCGAAGTCGAGCTTCGCGGCGCCATCCAGCTGGACCCGTCCCTCGCTTGGGAAGACACACGCCTGTACGCCGCTGTGCTGGGGGCCAAAGGCGAGGTGCTGGCGACCAACTACCGACGCTTCACCCCCGGCGAAGAGACCATCGACGACCTGTGCATTTTCCAGTTCGATGTCGACCTCAACGCCTCGTTGCTGAGCGCCGCAGCCGCGGTCGAAGTCTGGGCCCTCGGCATGTTCAAGGAGCGACGCGCCCCCGTCTCGATGGCGCTGAAAGACCTGCCAAAGCCCGCCAACGGCTCGAGCACCCTGTTCAGAGCAGACGGATTCACCGTGCAGCGCGGCACCCTCGAGCGCGATGGCGACGTGCGCATCTCCGTCTACACCCAGTGCGCCTTTGCCCAAGGCACTCGCGTCAATGAACGAGGCGCGCTGCAGCTGACCCTGTTCGATGCGGCCGGAGCCGTGGTCTTCCACGAAGATGAGCGATTCGACACCTACGGTGGGGGCCAGGGCCCCGCCAACATCGGCGAGTACGTGAACCTCAACGAACCCGCCCTCGACGCCAGCCAACGCCTGCAGATGCAAATCCTCCTGGAACGCTTCGTGACCTCCCAGCGGGTGCGGGTTCCGTGGTCAGAAGTCGTGATGCTGCGCACCACCGACAACTAGCCGGTCTTGCACCGTGGGCAGTGGCAGGACGCCCAAGACAACGCCGCGATCGAGTGCTGGATGCCGCCCGCGCGAGGGCCGGTGTTTCCCTTCGTGTCCGCGGTGTTCACCCCCCAAGGACGCGCCCCGCTGGACATGCCCGAGCGCATCGGTGGAGCTGCCATGCAGCCAGGAGACCTTCTGCTGTTCGAGAACGGGGTTGTTCACGACAAGCCGCGGCAAGTGGGCAGCGAGCGGGTATTTCGGGCAGCACTTGCGCTGCGGGCCACGCGTAAGGTGGACCGGGAGCGAACCCAGGACACAAGCTGGCTGCGTTGGTTTGCACGACACGCCCGGGCCGACCCCGATGGCGTGCGGTTGCTGGCTCGAAACCCCTATTTCCAGCGACTGCTTCGCGAAACAGCCACCCTCGACGATGCGCCGGTCGACCCGCGCAAGCTGATCAAGCACCACGACCACGATTGGCCCGCGCTCGTGGCCGCCCTGGCGGGGTGACCGCTCCATCCTCTTCGCAGGACTGGCCGGGTCGGTCCTGTGCGCGCCGATATGGCCTCGGCCATCCAAGGCTTTACAGAATGGTGTCTTATCCTTTACATTAAGGTACCCCTTGACAGTGTCGGACGGCATTCCCCGCCGTGTGACGATGACGGGGGGCCATCCAATTGTCAGGTCGCCCGGCCTGAATAGGAGCCCAAATGGAACTGGATCCCCTTCTCCCCGAAGACGAAATTCCACACCTGAGCGATGACGACGTCTCCCGCCTCGACGCCGCTCTCGCCGACTACCAGCTCGACCCGCGCTACGACGAGGCTGACCTGTACATGACCTACGGCGGCGACTGAGCGCTGCGCGAGTCGGAATCCACTGCCTGACCGCAGCATTGGACGTCTCGGGCTGCTCGCCGAACAGGGTACATCCCGGTGATTCTCGAGGCCGCTCCGGCACAGGCCACCTTCTCTGAGTTCACCGGGCTGTAGCCACTCAGGTGGCGGTCCCAGCCCGCCCCAGAGCCACCCACGCCCGAACCCAAGGTCCCTGGTCGTGACGGCTTCTCACATCGGTTCGCCGATGAAGATGTCCATGCGCAGGAATCCGCGGTCCCGAATGGGGATCAGCGCCTTGTAGGCGTCTGACGCGAAGACAGCGGCCAAGGCCTCACGGTCGGGGAAGTCCATGATGAGAACGAGGGCTGGGGTGTCCCCGTTGATGACCTCGGTCACCTTCATTCGCTTTGCGGGGCTGCCGCCCAGTCCATCGAGCAGCGGCGCGGACTGCTGGAGGTACCCCTTCATGTCGGCCATGTTTTCGGGGTTGGGAACGGCGTTGGCGATCAAAGTGCAGGGCTGTGGCATCGAATTCCTCGTTCTCCAGAGTGGAGTGCCTGCAACATAGGCTCCCGACGTGTCGCAGAAATGCGGCAATACTGCACATAGGTGATGCATAATTACCGCATGGAAAATTGGGACGACCTGCGCTTCTTTCTCGCCGCCGCACGGACGGCAAGCTCCCGACGAGCCGCACGAACACTCGGCGTCAACCAGTCGACGGTCGCAAGGCGAATTCGCCGGTTGGAAGCCGATTCCGGGCTTGGGCTGTTCGAGAGGAGTCCCGACGGCATGGTGCTCACCGACTTCGGACGCCAGCTCGCCGCCGAGGCCGAGAAGATCGAAGAGTCCTTCACAAACCTCGACCGCATGGTGCTGAGCTGGGACGACCGGCCGACCGGCAGCATCCGCTTCTCGGTAGCCGACGGCCTGCTTCCCCTGGTCGGGCCGATGGTCTCTGAGGTCGGGCGCAAACACCCTGGAATTCGGGTCGAGGTCGAGGTCAACAACGGGCTCTCGCGTGTCTCCCAACTCGAAGCCGACGTGGTGCTGCGGGTCGCCTCGAGTCCCCCCGCGACCCTGGTCGGCCGGCGCATCGGCACCCTGGTGGGTGCTCCCTATGCCTCCCATGCCTATCTGCAGAACGCAGCGGACCTACCGCTTGCAGAGCATCGTTGGGTGCGCTGGGCCAAGCCCTGGCAGGATTTCCCAGTCGAGCGCTGGATCAGTGCGAACGTTCCGACTTCGCATGTGAAGGCCACCGTCAACTCCAACCAGGCCCTGATGTCGCTGGTGGCCCAGGGGCTGGGAGTGGGCTTCTTGCCTTGTTTCGCAGCGGACGCCGACCCGCGCTACATCCGGCTCGGCAAGCGCGTGGAGTTGGCAGCGGCGGTCTGGCTGCTCACCCACGAGGACTTGCGGCGCACGGGAAGAATCGCCGCGTTCATGAAGGTCGTGGGCGAGGCCCTGCTAGCAAAGCGAAGGACTATCGAAGGGCCATTTCCGGACGCTGAGCTCGAGGGCATCGTGCCCTGCGGCGACCTTGACGATTACGGATTGCGCCTCACATGACGGGGGCGGGCGCGCCGCCTGCTTCAGCCCGCCCGCAGAACCCAGATCATCTCGGTGGTGCCGTCGTCCCTCGGCTCGCCGCGGAAGTCGCCGAGCACCTCGACCACGTCGAAGCCGCTGCGCAAGATGAGCTGCTGCAGCTCGCGAAAGCTGCTGTAGGTGCGCTCGAGGGACAGGCTGTAGCTGCCCTCGATGAGGCCATCGGCATCGACCTCGTGCACGATGTGCTCCTCGAACAACCGCTGGGCATGCTCGTCCGCGCGAGTGGACATGCCGTGCACCAAGCTCAGGCCGGTGTCGCCGAGGGGCAGCCGGTCCACATGGCGATGCTGCCCGGTGAATGTGGCGATGCGGCTGGGACGTGCCTCCCAGGTATTGAAGACAAAGAGCCCGCCTGGAGCCAGGTGTTCACGCACCGCCGACAGGCAGTTGAGCTGGTCCTGGGGCTCGTGCAGATGCATGAATGAGCGGTAGGGCATGGCAATGAATGCGAACTGGCGCTCGAGGTCGAAGTCGCGCATGTCGCCCAGCACCAGCTCGACCTGCCCCGACACCTCACCGAGCGCATCGAGCTTGTCTGCCGCAACATCCAGCATGCGCTCGGACACGTCGAGGCCCACAACATCGAGTCCCGAGAGCGCCACCGCCAGCGCGATTCGTCCCGTGCCGCAGCCGAGCTCGAGCACCGGTCCGCCCTGCGCCAGCGCTCGGGTGACATAGAACTGTGCTTCGCCCATCAAGCCCGGATGCAGGGTGTCGTAGAGCGCGGCCCAGGAATCGAACTCGGCCACATCGACCTCCAGTGAGCGGGCTAATCGACGCGAACCGCCTCGACACGCTCACTTTCCGCCTAGAGCAGGGGCAGATGAATCTCGGTGCGCACCTTTGCCGCCGGGGTCTGCTCGGGATCGTCGACATAGATCTCCCAACCGGCACCAGGCCTGCGCTCCATGTCGGCCGCCATTTGGAAGAGCAACATCCAGGTCTGGCCGACCGTGTCGTACGGTCCCGTGTGGGTGACCGTCAGTGCCTCGCCGGCCGTGGTCTCTCCCGCTGTGATCTCGCCCTCGCCTTCGACGGCCTCGTGCACGAAGCAACCGGCGTGGCAGTCCGCGATGCCGGTCTCCATGTCCATCTTCAGCCAGACGGCCATCGGCATAGACGCGGGCTCGATGCCCTTCGCCGCCAGCCACCCCATTACCTTCGGAAACGCCTCGGTAAAGAAGGGGACGATTTGGGTGACGTTGAGCTGGCGGCGAATGCCAACGAAAGGGCGAGCCTCGAGCTTCTGAAGTGTGGTCGCGGACATGTCTGACCCCCAGGGTCGGCGTCGAATCTGACCGGAAGGGGGATACGCGCCGTGCGAGGATGCGTATGGTCCATGGCGGTCCGCCGCCAGATTCCACACGGCATCCCTCGACCGCATGAGCGAGGGGGCCAGTCGTCAGCCAGCGATGCCAGCACCGCTCACCACGGGCTCGCGGAACTGCTCAAAGCGCTTCACTGTGAGCGTGACGGCCATCGCACACAGCATGGCGGTCACCACCATGCTGGGCACCGGGTCCTGACGTACGAAGTGCGTGATGAACGCCCCGACCATGGTCACAGCGACAAACGCCGTGGACGCCGGCACCATCATCTTGGGCAGCTGTTTGATGAAGTAGGGAAGGTTCAGACCGGCGACAGCCAAGACCTCCAACACCCCAATGGTCCGAACCTGCAGCGTCGTGAAGTCCTCAATCCACCACATGCCTTGGGCAATGAGGTCGGGAAGGGCCATGACCACCTTCTGCAGGCCAAAAATGCCAAGTGCAAGACTCAGCAGAACGTGGAACACCCAGAGCACCTTGTTCATCACATCTCCTCAACTGAATCCAGTTTAATTCGATCGATGATGGATACAATGAGTCATATTGACCATCACTCGTTCAGTTTCGTTACAAATGAAGAGGCGAGCGTCAAGCGTGTCTACAGCCGGCCGGTACACTGCCGGCAGGAGGCACTGTGGTTCTGTGGTTGATGGCCTGTGGCGGAGCGACGCCACCAAGCGTGCAGGCGCCTGAGCCGGTGCCCATCGAGGTGCCGGACATGGGGACCGCGCCCCTACCGTAGCTGCGGGCTGGCTGCGACGAATCCCGGAGGCGCCTGGGACCTACAGCGTGCTCGTGTCCGTGGGCAGCCCGAGCGCGACGCGGCCGACCACCTTGTCGATGCCGGACCCGACCATGATGTGCTGCGTGATGGTGTGCACGTCTCGGAAGTGGCGCTGCAGCGGGTTGGATGCGTAGATGGCTCCGCCGCCACCCGCTGTGTACACCGCATCGACCACGCGAACCGACGCCCGGGTGGCATGGCTGGCGGCCATGCGCAGCAACGCCCGCTCGCTCAATTCAAGTGGCCGGCTGTGGGCACTAGGGCACGACACATCGCGTCGACTTGCTGATCCCCACGTTTGAACCTCTCCAGTTCGCACTGACGATGACCGAGCCGCTGCAGTGCTCATCGCCGCGTCTCGCGGTGAACTCGTACTTCTTGCCGGCATCCACGATCTCAATCTCAGTCATGCCGTCATCGGCCAATGACTTCTCGGCGAGAGCCGCCTCGTCGACACAGGCGAAGCAGAGCAGCAGCAGTGGAAGTGCGGCGGCTATTTGTTGCATGCGAACTGGTGGCCGAGGTCGCAGGACTTCTTCCTCAGCTCGGCCGCCTTGCCAGGATCGGCGGTGGTTCCGGTCCCCTTGTCGTACAACTCGGCCAAGGCCCCGCAGGAGGGGCCGTCGTCCAGGTCGCAGCCCTTGGTCAGGGCTGCAACGGCCTTGCCGACATCGACACTGCCAAATCCACCATCGTAATAGGTCAGTCCCAAATTCTTGCAGGCCCAGTTGACGTCGCCATCGCAGCCTCGCTTCATCAGCTTTTCTGCTTGCGCCAGGTTCGGCTTGTTCGTGCCTTCGCCGGTGAGGAGCATCACGCCCTGATTTGCGCAGCTTGCGGCGTCGCCCGAGTCACAGCCCATCGCGAAGAAAGTACGGGCCTTCCTGTCATCTCGCGCAGGCGGCTCGTCGTCCCTGTACAGAACTCCGATTTCAAAGCAAGCAGCCGGTGTATTCCCCCCGCGGCAAGCGCCTTCCAGCCGTTGGACGGCTTGTTCGATGTCTGAACCGTCCCGCACAAGCTCCATTCCGTACTCAAAACAGGCCTTGTCCGGCCCAGAGCCATCAGCGCATAGCTGCTTATTGGTCGGTTCGGACTTACCGGCGCCGCATCCAAGGATGAACGCGACGGTGAGAAAGAGCGCTGGCTTCATCGTGTTCATCGTCGAGTGTCACGCGAAGTAACCGGGAACGTCCGGGTGCCGGGCCTTGATCGCGTCGTATTGCTCGGTGATCGACACAAAGCCATCGTTCGCGCGAGCGTAGAGGACCGCCGCGTTCTCCCAGAGGGCGATGGACGAGCTGGCTTGGCTCACGTCCAGAGCGTTCATCTTGCGTGCCTCCAGCTCTTTTCCAGTGGCGTAGGTGCGATCGTATTCGGACAGCTCCCACTGCAGATCGATCTCTTGATAGGCAGCCAGCTCGGTGCCGGTCATGAACATCCCGTAGAAACCCAGGGCGCCCAGACGATCACGGGCGGTGCCGCTGATCTCGTGGCTGAGTCTGCGGTCCCTGGCCTCGTCGTAGTTCCCCTCCATTTCCTCAAGATTGGCGCTCGCCGTTCCGGAGACCTCGGCGAGATTGCCCTCACTCGACTCATTTGTGACCAGATCTGGAGACACAAAGCTATCGGTCGGCAGTGCTACAGGCGGAAATCCCCCAGGGGACGCTTCGGCTGACCACCTTTCAACTGTTTGCGGACGCGCTGTGAAGAGCGCCTCGAGGTGGGACTACCCGGCCGCTGCGTCGCCAACAGTGTCGCGTTGGTACGGCAGCTCGCCCTCGGTGGCCTGGGGGTGGGGTTCCTGCCGCCGATGCTGGTCCATGACGACATCGCCGCTGGGCGACTGATTCGTGTTCTCCCCGACTGGAGCGCGTTGTCGCTGCCGGTCTACGCTGCGTACCCCAGCCGAAGGCACCTGGCCCAGAAGGTTCGGGCCTTCGTGAACCTGCTCGCGGAGCGGGTCACATCGGAGACGGTTCAGGGGATGGTGGTGGATTGTGGGTGAGGTGAGGGAGGTGTTGGCCATCGGCTGTCCAGCTGGGTTCGGTCACGGTGCGTCGCACAAGGTCGGCGAGTTCCGCTTCGTCCTCGATGACCCCGATGCGCATCCCGCAATGCATATCGTGCTGCGGTTGCATAGAGGCATGCACTTCGACGAAGCGCTGTTCCCATTGTTCGCGCGGCAGGCGGCCTCGCCACGACGACGTGCGATCCTCAGTAGTCTCGTCGCGTCACGCCCAGCTCCGCCTCGACCTGCTCGGCGATCTGCAGTGCGTCCTGCTGGCTGGTGAGGGGCGGGCTCCACCACATCTCGTCCCCAGACACGTCGAATCCAACGAACCACCAGAGATCGTCCTCGGACGCTTTGGAGTCGATGACCGTGGAGCGAATGGCGTCGCGAGCAAGCGTCGTGGTGGCGCTGTGAAGGCCCGTGATCAGCACGACTTTGGTCTCGTAGACTTGGATTTCATACACCGAAGAGCCGTACAGCTGCCACGTTGAGAAGGTGCCGAAGGCCAGGATTCCCAGCGGGACCAGGTTCGAATAGAAGTCATCCATCAGGATGCCGGCGACGTCGATCAGCCGCTTGCAGTCGCGCAGCTTGCTGAACAGCAGCAGCGCGCCCAAAGCGAGCACCACGCCCCAGGTCGCGCTGAGTCGGATGAGGTCTATGACGTAGTTTCCCACAGAGATCTCGACCACGGTCTGCCCTCACACCCTGCAGTATGCGCGCTCGCATTCCTCATCAAGCCGCGCGTGTGACCGCCGGCGGGCCTGTGCGCTACTCGAACCGGTCGGAGAACGTAATCTCAGCGTCTTCCGACGCATCCGGATTCTGGTCCCCAAAGTCGAGTACGCGGAAGGAGCCGATGGGAAAGGTGTCGGGAAACAACGCAAACGGCGTATTCGCAGGCAACAGGCCATCATAGACCGCCTCGCCTTCGGGCCACGACTGGGGGTGCACGGCATAGAGCGTGATGCCGCCGCCGTCGTCACCGAGGATCATGCCGTACTCTTGCATCGCCACCGCAACGGTCACCTGCCATGGGTCGAGGCCCAGGGTGGTGACGTCCAGGGCGGGATCGAGCTGTAGACGCGCTCCCTCGGGAATGGTGTTGGAACCGCTGCCGGTGGCGTCAGACTCGGTCGCCGGGGAGACGGGCCCGCCGGACCGCGTGTTGTCATAGGAAAAGACCAGCGCGTGTTCGATGCGGCCGGCCTGCAGCTCTTGGGGCCAGATGACCCCGTTGGGAAGCGCGAACCCGGAGCCGCGCGCGGACAGGCCTTGAGGGAAGATGCCCGGTCCATCGAGGGCGACGATATTGCCCCAGGAGGCGGACGCGTTCTCGCCATCGAAACAGAACTGCCACAGGTCGTACTCCAGACCGGCGGCGGGGTCGATGATGGTGAGGTGTCCGTCGGCGACCGGGTCGGGGCGGGACCACGCTGGAATGGGCACGTCGAGCAGGGTATTGAAGGGTGCCCAGCGCGCGTTGAGCTGGACCGGAAAGGTGTCAGTGCTGGCGTCGGCCACCACGATGGGCACCGTCCACTCTGTGCTGGCGACGCCCATGCCTTGGGCCTGGAACTGGGAGAGCAGTCCCTCGATCATGGCGTCGGAGTCGGCATGCACCGTGGGACTGTCGCCGATGAGCTGCACAAACGGGTTGGCATCGTTGTAGAGCGGGAGGATCGCCTCGGCATCGAACGAGGGCACCGCAGGGAGGTCGCTGGCGTCGCCGCACTCGTGAGACAGCTCGCCACAGCCGGCGAGGAGCATCGGGAGCAGCGCTGGAAGGAGAGGGGTCATGGAATCTGCTACTGGGGAAGAGGGGATGGTCCACCGTAGCGCAAACAGGTTCCGAGATGGCGCGCACGACGCGGATGACCGTCACAGGACGCCGTCGAACCGTCGCTCGTGCTGGGTTCAGGTCTGTTCGGCCAGCCGTGCCATAATTGCCGGGATCGATGGAGGCCATCATGCAACTCTTCCGCCTCGAACCTGCCTTCGCGAAGCTCGGGCAGCGTGCGATGGCTACCGTGGCTCGGGCAGCCGCTGACGGTATGGGCCCAGCGCACACCGCAATGCTGGCCGCCGCCGAACAGATGGTGCTGCGAACCGGCGCCGATCTCTCAGCCCTCCCGCCCATCGAGCCGAGCGAACTGGCATCCGTCGACGTACCTGCAGCCCAGCGGCGACAGCTGGTCCGGGGACTGGTGGTCATGAGCCTCGCCGCCGGCCCGACGACCGACGAGCAAGCGGCACTGCTCACCGCATTTGCCACTGCGCTGGGCGTGGAGGAGCCCGCTGTTGACGTCATGAACCGCCTCGCCCACAAAGAGATGCTGATCTTCCGGCTCGATTTTTACCGGCACTCCCATCTGCGTGACTACATGGGCAATCAATACCGCAACGAGGGTGGAATCCTGGGGGTGGCCAAGGCTGTGCTCGGGATGCGTGGCCTGGTCGAGGATCCGGAGCTGGCTGCCCGCTTCGATGCGCTGGGAGAGCTGCCAGAAGAATCCCTGGGCTATGGTTTCTTCAAGATGTACGCGGACCGCGGCTTCTGTTTTCCTGGCCGCAAGGGCGGGTTCCCAGTGGGCGCGCTGTTTCACGACTTCACCCATCTGCTGAGCGGGTACGACACCACGCCCCAAGGAGAGCTGTGCGCAGCGGCGTTCCAGGCGGGGTATCGGAGGAACGAAGACGCGTTCTTCACCTTGCTATTTGCAGTGCTGACCCACACCGCGGGCATCAACATGACTCCCCTCGACCAGCCGGTCTTGCTCGGCCGCATGGGCGAGGACGGCCTCGCTGAGGCCATGCTCGATGCGCTCCGTCGGGGCAGCCAGATGACCGTGGACATTGGTGTCGATTGGGACTTCTGGCCGTTGACGCCACTGCCTCTAGAAGACGTGCGGGCGAGGCTGGGCATTGAGCCATCCGGATTGGTGATTCCGCCAGCAGCACAGTTCGGTTGTGCCCCTCACGTCGGCACGGCCTAGGCTGGTCTGTGCGCGGGTCCAGGCAGCTCGGGTGTATTCAGAAACGAACGTTCAAGAACTTCTTGACCGTGCGTTTCAGAACACTAGGATGAAGACGTGGGAAGCCACCACGAAGGCACGGGATGGACGGCATGGACAGCACGAAACCGACGGGCGCAGCGGTCAACTTCCCCCCTCCCTTGCTCTTCCTCATGCTGATTGGAGTCGGGTTTTCCCTCGAGACCTTCCTCTACGCCACCGCAGGCCTCCTAGAAGGCCGATTGCTCGGTCTCGGCTGGGCCTTCATCGCGCTTGCCATGGTGGTGTTCAAGCTGGCCATCCAGCACTTCAGCGACACCGAACAAGACGTCAGGCCTTGGGCCGAGTCCCCCGAGCTGATTGTCGACGGCATCTACCGATACACGAGAAATCCCATGTACGTGGGAATGGGGCTGTTGCAGACCGGAATCGGTCTGACCACACTGAACCTGTGGACCATTGGGCTGGTACCCGTGGGGTTGGCGCTGGTCTACGTGATCGCCATCCGCCCGGAAGAGGAGTACCTCACCGGCAAGTTCGGCCAGCCCTACGTCGACTACACCAAGCGAGTCAGTCGCTGGATCTAGCGCAGCGCTCCGAGAATCTCGGCGACCACGCCGTCGACGGCAGCCGGGTCGCTCTCGGTCTTTCCGAGCAGCTTCAGGCCCTGGATGCTGCAGTGCACGAATAGCGCCACCGCTTCCGGATCGCGATCAGCTGGGAAGCTGCCAGCAGCCTGTGACTGCCGAACCGCGTCTGCGACCATGTCGCGCAAGCGAGCGATGTAGCTGTGCACCCGCTGCCTGGCGGGCTCGTCGTTGGCCGCCATCTCGCTGGCCGCCGAGCCCACCAGACAACCCATCC
>Ga0114932_10002769_pt1 | contig 18027 bp, 14 predicted proteins | sample 2SBtaG_2_FD_87286 | JGI IMG/M metagenome (GOLD analysis project Ga0114932, IMG submission 87286) | Deep subsurface microbial communities from Kolumbo volcano to uncover new lineages of life (NeLLi) - 2SBTROV12_ACTIVE470 metaG | ecosystem: Environmental > Aquatic > Marine > Volcanic ... | reverse complement strand
CGGCCGTGATCGGCCCTTAGAACGAGTTCTAGCGGTTCATCGGCATGCCGGCCCAGAGCCCGTGTCACACCCAAGCGACCGTTTCAAAGCACAAAACGGACATCGCGATCGGCCTGCTCGTCGGCTCCCGGAGGTTGCCAGAGGTCACTCGCGAGCTCGAAGATCTCGGCGGAGACGTGCATCGAATACGTTGGCCCGCGCGACTCGTTGCGCCGCATTACTCGCTTGCGCCGCCGGTCGCGATCGGCGTCGACCACGTGCACGACAAGCTCGCAGGCCCCGGCATCCACGCGCCCGTAGAATGACTGCCGTGCTGCGCGCTGAATCAACCCGACTTCCAGCACCACGTCGACGCCGGTCGCCAGCACCGCTTCGGTCGTCTTCCAGATTTGATCCAGGCAGCGCTGCGTCCGCGCCATGTACCAGGCCATCCGACCATCCGCCGGGCGCTCGTCGTCGCCGTAGAGCGTGGTCATCCAGTCGTCGAGGACAAGCGGTATGGCGTGGCCACGGTCTGTGAGCGAGCGGACGAAGGTCGACTTGCCGGCGCCGACCGGGCCGATTACGAGGTGGATTGTGGGCATTTTTCGGTCTGGACGCTCTGGCCGTCGCGTAGGCCCGATCGAGGGCCACCAAAGTGTAACATTCAGATTGTGTATGGGTCAGACACCGGTTGTGGTGTGACGCGTCGTGAAACAGCTTCAAAAACGGCGAACGCCCCTTTCGGGGCGCTTGGAGCCAACGAGCGGACTTGAACCGCTGACCTGCTGATTACGAATCGGGAGACATTGCGTTTCATGGCGGTTCACCCCGTTGGATCGATGGTTCAAAACTCGTTTACATAACAGATATTTGCGATATGGTCGGCATCATCGCTTGTCATCGCGGGTCACCCGCTGCCGCGCCTTGAACCTTATCCAGACTTTATCCAGATCTTAGCCGGGCACCCGTGCCTGCCCAATACCATACCGCGGAGACGTCGATGCCGATCAAGATCGAGAAGTTCACTGACCGATTCGTCGCGAACATGAAGCCGCCCGCGAAAAGGACTGTGTACGTCGAGCCGAACGCCTATGGCCACGGCACACTGGGGCTACGGGTGTCACCGGCAGGCACAAAGAGCTGGATTTTCACCTACTACCAGGATGGCCGGGTTCGCGTGATGACGTTGGGCCGGTACCCGAAGGTAACGGTGGCGGGCGCCCACGCCGAATTGGGCCGCGCGATCGAGGCGCTGCAACACGGCCACGACCCGGCGTCGAAGACTGTCGCTGCGAACAAGCGGCGGCGGTCGGCTCCACGTGTCGCGGACCTCATCGACGGATACTTGGAGATGTGGGCGAAGCCACGCAAACGGTCGTGGAAGGAAGACCAGCGCATGCTGAATGTCGACGTGCGGCCAATGCTGGGCGACAAGCGCGCCGAGGCCGTAGCTCGGAGAGATGTGGTTGCGCTGCTAGACGGCATTCTGGAGCGTGGCGCGCCGATCGCTGCGAATCGAACGCTTGCGGTCGTCCGCAAGATGTTCAACTGGGCGATCAGTCGCGACCTGATGCAGCACAATCCGTGTCTCGGAATCGCGGCACCCGCCCCGGCGCGTCGACGGGAGCGCGTGTTGACGATGACTGAGGTCCGTACGTTCTTGGATGTGCTGCCGACTACACGCATGAGCCGGCAGAGCCAACTCGCGCTCCAGCTGTTGCTCGTCACCGCTCAGCGCTGCGGCGAAGTTCTTTCCGCGGAGTGGTCGGAGTTCGATTTGGCGGGCCGTTGGTGGACGATTCCAGGGAGCAAGGCCAAGAACGGGCGGGCCCACCGGGTCCCGCTGTCAGACGCAGCGTTGGACGTGTTGGCGACGGCGCGCGAAATCAACGCGGGCGCGACGTATGTGTTCGCCTCGCCGCGCGGCGACAAGCCGATGGTGGAAACCGCTGTCGCGAGGGCGTTGCGACGAAACGCGGGCTTGTTCGACGTCCCGCATTTTACACCACACGACCTTCGACGGACTGCGGCGTCTCACATGACCAGTCTGGGGCATAGCCGGCTCGTGGTGTCGAAGATTCTGAACCACACCGACAGCAGTGTGACCGCACTGTATGACCGCTACAGTTACGATCCGGAAAAACGGTCCGCGCTCGCTGGCTGGGCCGACACGATCTCCACCTCGGTGCCACATCACTGATCCGTTCGAGCCCAGCGCTCTGCGGCTATCCCACGGCGCCCGAAAAACAGAGCCACGGTCGGCGTGTGTTCTTCGGCTGGGCCGGAGCCGACCAAACTATCGGTATCTTGTGCGCGCATCGCCCCCCTCGCTTGCCGGAGATGCCGCATGTGAACTACCGTACTGCAACACCAAAAAAGCGCGACGACCATGGAACCAGTGACCATCGCAGCGACGGCTGTAGTTGCAGCGGCGGTACTTGGGCTCGCAATCTGGGGCATCGGGCGGTTGGAGCGACCACATGAAAAGCCCAACCGCAGCAAATCTTCGGGGCGTCCCCGGAACACAGCTCAATCGTCGCGACACGGCCGCGCCAGAACTGCACGGCGTCGGCATCAAGCTATCTCGCGTGCCGAACGAGAGGCTGAGACACTGCGAATCGAAGTGGCCGCCGCGGAGCGGCAAGCAGTCGACGCTGTGTCCACAACAGTTGCCGACTTCGAATCCGTATTGGATGAACTGGGCCGCTATCGCGCCGCCGAACTGATAGAGGAAGTAGAGCGATCGGTGACTGAGACCGTGGACGAAATGGGATTCTTCGCCCGGTTCGGTTTCGACGGCCAACCGATCGTCGATGCGCTTGTGCCGCTTGTTGGAGCGGAGTATGTCGAATTCCGCGAGGTTGCCATCGCATCCCTGGCCGAGGACCTGGAAGACAAGATCGGTGAAGCCGTCAAGATCCTTACGGAAGTGACGCGAGTTGGAGTTCCGTCGATGGACACGCCCGCCGAAAGCTCAGAAAGCTGGATCGCCGAGGTGGCTGCGACGGCCGTCGGCGGCGCGATAGGTGGAGCCGCTGCTGTACTTAGCGCCCCGCTCGCGTTGGCACTGGGCGCAGTTGTTTTGGTGTTCACCTACAAGTCAAAAGCCGATTGCATCCGCTCGGTCGTGCGCGAGGTGCGACCGATCATTAACTCACTGTTCACAGGGCGCGGATACACGGTGCCTTCGGACGGCACGTTCTTACCTGCCGCTACGGAATGGCTCCGAAAAGAGGCCGCGAGAATGGAGACTGAGCTAATCCGCCGCGTCGAGAATGAAGGTCAAGACGCCAAGATTCAGATCCGAAAACGCCTCGCTGAACTAAAGGACGGCGTCGAAAACGACAGGATCGCAGTTGGCGATATGGTGGATGGTCCGTTCGTCCGTGACTTTTTGATGGGGCATATCGCATGAGCCAGAACGACGGCGGACCGCCCGACGAGATTCGGGAGAGGAGGACGGCCGCGAGGAAGACAAACCTACGCAAAGAGGACGGAAACATCTTGGCTGGCTTCATGCGTCCAGTCGTCACAGAGACTCTTGATCGAGGCGAAGCTGCAGCTGGCCGTGTGATCTCGAAGGCCCGACGTGACGCGGACCGCACCCTGAGAAGTGCTGACTACCGGGCACGCGCGGTGATGACCCACACCGCTGACGAGGCGTCCCGCGTGGCCCGTGAGGTTGACGAGCGGGTAACTCGTCAGCAGGAGCTGGCCGCTGATGTCGCGGAAGACATTCTGGACAACTGGCGGGACAAGAACACAGAACTCGCCGACGCAGTTCTGGACCGAGTGCTCGCCGTAGCGCTCGCTGCCGTCGTCGGATATGGAGCGTATTTCTTCGGAGCCGCAAGGAATGCCGCCGAAGCTGCGACGCCCTTCGAAATCGCCGTTTTGTTCTGGATGGGAATGACGCTCCTCTCGGGGGTCGTATTCCTCCTGTACGCGATCAGCGGAAGACGCGAACGTCTCAGGAATCTTCTGAAGTGGGAGCTATACATCGTGGTTCTAGCCACTGTTGGCGTTGCTGTCCTGTTCGGGATGCGGCTCATCACCGAGTACGTGTGAATGCCGGGCCAGAATCGGCGGTCACATCACTAGAAGTTGTTTTCGGCAGCGCCCGGTAGATCGAAACACGGGTTCGGCGACGAACCCTATTTCATCTTCTTGCTGCAGTCGCTTCCGCCGTATCCGAGGCGACAAATGCACGCGCCGCCAGAGTCGCAGACCGAGGAAGGCGTGAACACATATCCAGCGCCCGCATTCACTGCTTTGTCGTCCTTGCCGTACGCGGCTACGAGAATGGCTCCGGCGCTCACGGAAACACGCCATCCAAAACGGTCGTTCACCTGACCGCTCTTCGCCAGGAGCTTCGATGATTGACGCCAAACCCCGTTCGGGTCGACATGGTAGACATGGACGGAGCCCGCGGCTTCAGCGCTTTCGTCGTCTCCGGGCGCGCCCACGGCCAACACCCCGCCTTGAAGTGCCAACGCGTTCCCGAAGTGGCAGTTGGTCGCTCGACGTCTCGGCACCAGTTTCTGGGCCTGCTTCCAGGTCCCATCGTTCTGCCGAGCGAAAACATACGCGGCACCTGACCGGCTTGCCCGATCGTCATCTCCAAACGCGCCGACGATCGCAACGCCCCCGTCAATCGCGACGGCGATGCCGAAGTAGTCGTCCTTTGCCCCGTCTTGAGCGAGCAACTTGGCCGACTGAATCCACTTCCCGGTTTTGTCTCTCGAGAAGACGTAAGCCGAACCAGACCCGGTACCCTTGTCGTCGTCCCCGTCGGCTGCGATCAGCGCTGTATCGCCGCTGAGTGCAACTTCGTGGCCGAAGTAGTCACGCACCGCGCCATCGGCGGCGGTCAGTTTTTGCCGGTGGCTCCACGACCCGTTTGCGCTGCGGCGGAAGATATGCGCAGCCCCGGCTGCCGTCGCTTTCTGAGAGTCTTGATATTCGCCGACCAACACGATGTCGCCAGCGATGTCGACAGCGTTACCAAAATACCGACCTGCGGCCGCAGAACTGGAAAATATCTTTGCGGTCTGCGTCCATTTTGAGCCTGCCTGCTGGTCGAAGATGTACGCTGCGCCCGCCCACTGCCCCTTCTGGGCTGATCCTACGGCGCCGGCAACAATGGTCTTGCCGTCAACCGCGACAGCCGACCCGAAGTTGTCGCCAGCGGTGGCGTCGTGGGGACTCAGTTCGGCCATCTGTTCCCATTTTTCGAGCTGCCGCGAAAAGACGAAAACGCCGCCGCTCGATTTTCCGTTGTGGTCATGCCCTGGAGCGCTCATGACACCGACGTTTCCGCTGATGTCGACGTTGTGCCCGAGGCCGTCGTACGCGGCGCCATCCTTGGCGAATAAGGTGCCTTGGAGGCTCACGGACCGGAGACGACCTGCACCGAAGCAGGTCATCTTGCACGAACCAGATGCCTTCAGGCAGTTAGGTAGGCATCCGTCCGTGGTGCCGAGATTGCCATCATCGCACTGTTCACCGGGATCGATGGTCCCATTGCCGCAATTGAGCGCGATCGGAACCCACATGTTCCCACTGCAGTAACGGAGTCCGGTGGTGCTGGTGTCGAAATACATCGCGCCCAGGTTCTTGACGGTGCATTGCCCCGGCGGTGCGGCTGAAACTTGCGGTTGGCCGGAAGGCATGGCGGCACACACGACGGTCCCATCCGGCCTCACTTCCGTGACAACCTGACCGGGTTTGCACTTGCCGCCCTTTACGTTGTTGTCCGGAGGCTTTCCGCACTGGATGACTCCGTTCGGCTTCACGCCCGTCACGTTTTCACCGGGCTTGCACTTGCCCCCCACGATTCGGACGTCCGTTAGTGCGCTTCCGTTGCCGACGAAACTCCCAGCCGCGATCGTCTTCGCTACGACTGATTCGGCGGTCAACTTCGCAGCCACGAGTGAACGGACGCCCAGGTCGATGTCGCCGTCGAACTTCAATTCGGACACAGACACGCAGCCAGTGCACTTGATGTCGCTTGCGGTCGCCGCGGACTTGGCGAAATCCGCAGTCTTTGCTGCCGTTGCAACGCCACCTTGTGTGTCGCTGCTGGCGTAGTTGAAAGAAACCGCTGTCGGCGTGACGGTTCCCTTTCCGAGTTGCGCTGCGGTGACACAGCCCACGCAGTCAAGCCCTCGTGCGACGGCAGCGCGGCGCGCGTAGACAGCGGCATGCAGCGGGGTTCGAGGAAGTTCGGCATCGTTATCGACTGTGACGCCAAGCCATAACGCTTTGGAGGTAGCCAGCTTGGTGTTCGGCAAGGGCTGGACACTGCCCAAAACGTGCCGAAAGACGCCGGACTTGGTTTTCTGCTTGACGATCTCCTTCCACAGGGCGGCTTTGGCCGACTTCCCAGCGTACAGCGAGAAGGTGAGGATATACGTGCCATCCGGTGTCGCTGCGCCAGCCTGATTGGAGAGGCGCCCATGAATCTGAACAGTCGTCGGAACGGCCGCCAGCAATCCAGTGGGCGCGCAAAGCAGCGCTACGCCGACCAGCAGGGCCATACTCAGTACAAGTCGAATCCTCAGTTCAGCCATAGATCGACCTCCTCAGTGTCCCAAGCCCTTTATCGTCGCCGCGATGCCATCGCAATCGGAGTCAGAAACCGACGGCAACCTGAGGTTGGGGGTACCACGCTTTTCCGTCGCCGATCTCGCCGTACCCGTTGCGTCCCCAGCACCAAACATCGCCTGTCTTCCGCAGCGCGCAGGTATGCTGTTGCCCAGCGGCGATTTGGATGACGTCCATCAGACTCTTCAGAAGAACGCCTCCGTGTGCCACGGGTCCGTCGCCCATTTGACCCTCTTGGTCCCAGCCCCAGCACCGGACCCTCCCGCCACTCAACAACGCGCAAGAGTGCGACGCACCCAACGCCAACGCGGTCGCACCGGTGACGTTCGGGACGAGTTGCGCGGTATTGCACTTCACTCCGCAACTCGGGGCGACTTGCCCGACTTGGCCATAGCCCCAGCACTTCACGGCGCCTGATTTAACAACCGCGCAACTGTGATGCTGGCCGACAGACATTACCGTCGCGCCCGCGACGTTCTTTACCTTCGCTGGGCTCTTCACGTAGATGCCAGTCTGGCCGTGTCCGATCTGACCAGCGTAGTTGTCACCCCAGCACCACACAGAGCCGTCGTTACGTAGCGCGCAAGTGTGACGCGAGAAGCTACTGATGGACTTGACGCCCTTCAGCCCAGACACTTGCTGTACGGGATACCACTTGCCGGTGTTGTCTCGGTGTCCCAGACCCAGCTGACCGTAGAAGTTGTTGCCCCAGCATCGCATCGTGGCGTCCTTCATCAGGGCGCACCCAAAAGCCTGTCCCACGTCGACAGCGATGGCACCGGTGAGTTTCGAGTAATCGATCGCCTTGTCCGCGAAATAACTGCCCCAGCATTTCACAGTGCCGCCCGGCAAGAGTCCGCATCTGTTTCCCTGCCCCGGCGCGACTGACGCTGCAGCTTTGAGAGCGGAAACCGTTTGCGGTGTTTGCTGGTAGGCGGCCGACCAACCGGCCGGGGTCTTCTTCGCCACGCTGATTCCCCAACAGGCAACGGAGCCGTTGGCCGTGCGCGCGCACGTCTGGAACACACCTGCCCAGATTGCGACGGCGTCAGAGATACCCGTAACTCGAACTGGCGCGTGCTTGTCCCCGGTGGCGCCGTTGCCGAGCGTCCCATGTTTGTTTCTGCCCCAGCATCGCACCCCACCAGTGTTCGTCAGCGCGCAAGTGTGAGTCTGCCCAACCGCGACCTTCTTCGTGATTTGGGCCGCAATCGTCTTCACCGGTTTCGTCTCGCTGAACGAGACTTTTCCGTTCCCAATCTGACCAAATGCGTTCGCGCCCCAGCACTGAGAGGTCGTGCACGTCCGCCCTGGTGCGAGTACGACTGGGCCTTTGGCACCCGTAACCGGCCACGCCTTCGACGGAGAGGTAACCGGCGAATAGGTGCCGTTTCCAAGCTGACCGCGACTGTTCTGGCCCCAACAACGCAGCCCGGACGACGCGAAACAACTGTGACCTGTGCCCAGCACGGGTACTGTCGTCAGCCCTTTGTACTGAATGGGATTGGTCGCTCCGCTGTACATCTGCCAGCAAAGGACCTTCCCTTTCACGACGCCACAAAGCATCGAGCCCCCAGCCGAAACGCCGCCGAGATCTTTCGTCCCCTGGAGCACGGTAGGAGTGGGTACAGGCTTCGCCTGGTTCGCGTGGGCGCCCCAACAAACCAGAGGTTTGGAGGCTGTGCACGTAAAGGCGTCGCCCGACACCAGGACGTTACCAATCATAGATGCTGTGAGCCCCTTCACAGGAACCGCCTTGTTGAACTTGCCGCCGGTCTGGCCGGTCCCCAGCTGTCCGAAGAAGTTGTTCCCCCAACACAGCACATTCGATTTCGTGCGCGCACAACCGTACGAGTCTCCGACAATGAGCTGCTTCGCCCCAACGACGCCTTGGACGGCTACCGGAACGTTGCGATCGACGAACGAACCGTCGCCAAGCTGCCCTAATCGGTTGATACCCCAACAGCGAACAGTGCCGCTCTTTTCCAAGACACAAGTGAACTCGCGGCCAGCTTGGATATCGACCGGCACCGGCTTGCACTTGCCGCCCGAACACTTGCCTCCGACGCAATCGGAGCCGTCCGCGATCGGCATGTGCGTGCAGCCCGCCACGGTGTCGCAGATGTCGTTGGTGCAGTCGTTCTTGTCGTGACATGCGTCGCTCACGACACACTTGCCGCCCTTGCATGCGCTCCCTGCAAGGCATGCGTTGGCGTCGCTGCAAGACACCCCATCGGCTGACTTGTCAGAGCACACCGCGCCAAACATGCAAGCGCGCCGACCGTCGGGCGCCAAACGGACCAGGACGTTCATATTTCCAGAATGTTGCGTCAGCTGGCCGGCCACGTACATGCTGCCACCTGGGCCCGCAACCGCCGCGCCTGGATAGGCCAGTGCCTGCAGCGGATTGACGCTTGTCCATGCTGGGGTCCCTTTCGCGTCATATGCGACGACGCGAGTTGCACCCTTGCCGTCCGATTCGAAAGCGCCCACCAGACCTGTGGACAGCCCAGCCAACGAATCCGACCACCCCCACGGCTTTTTCTGCCACTGCATCTTGCCGGCTGCGCTGACGCTCAACGCGACCTTGATCGGAACGTGTGCCATCACGCTGCCATCCTTGAACCGCGAGAGCCCGGCCGCGGTCGACTTCGGACCCGGCACAGCCAACTCCCAAAGGATCTTGCCGCTAGCGCTCATCGACGCGATGAAGGGTTGTCCTGCAGCCGGTTGGGCAGTGGTCCCACCTACGACGACGGACATCCCGTTGGATACGCACGACACCGCTCTCCTGGCCTTGCCGTTCAGTATTGCGAAACTCGTGCCCGCGACCTTCCCAGCGGCAGAAATACGAACGAAACCTCGTCCTACGCCATAGGCTCCTCCAGCGTGATCCCGACATGCGGCCTCGAGCGCGCTGTGCTGGTAGACGCTGGTCCCTGCCTTAAACAGCGGGCCACCGATAACGAGCGACCCCAACACCTTCAAATCGCTCGAAACGCGCAGGACCCACGCGTTGTTGCAGCGGTGCGATGGTGGACTGCATGTTTTTCCGCTTTGTGGCGCCGAGCCGACAAGAATGAGTCCGCCACCGCTAGCCAACACTCCATCGTTGATTCCGCCCGACGTGTTTGGCGGATTCCCAGGCGGCAAGGGGTAGAAGACACTCTTGGTCAGTTGCCCGAACGCGTTGACCCGCCACACCCTGCCGCCGCCAGGGGTTCCGTCTGCTCCGATCGCGAAGATTGTCCCGTCTGGTCGTCGCTGAAGTGACGAGACACGGCCGCCAGGAAGTTCGACCCGCCATGGCTTGCACGTTCCCTTCGTGCAGGTGCCGGCGGCACAGAAACTCCCGGCTCCGCAAGCAGTTCCGTCCGTGGTGAGCTTGTGAATGCACTTGCCGGACGTCGCGCCACACGAATCGACAGTGCAAGGCTTGGAATCGTCGCAGGACTTGGCTTGCCCGCTGCACGACCCGCCCTTGCACTTATCAGCTGTCGTGCATTTGTTTCCATCGCTGCATAGGTTTCCGTCCTTCAGTTGCGCACAAGCCATCTTGTCGAACACGCACTTGCCGCCGACGCACTTCTGCGACAGTCCGCAGACCGAACCGGCCGGGCTCTTCGTGCAATCCTGCGTACCGCCGACGCAAGAATTGGCAACGCAGATCTTGCCGACGCCGCATCCCGTGCCATCTGTCTTGCCCTTGCAGGCTGGCTTCGGCAAATCACAGACGCCTGACTTGCATTTGCCGGTCCCACCGCACGGTTTTCCGTTGGGCACTGGTTTCGCCGCACAGCTCTTGTTGGTGCATGAATTCATGGTGCACGAGTTGCCGTCGCTGCACAGCGAGGGGGCGTACTTGCTCCCATCTGGGGCGCACGTGAAAAGCGTCGTGCCCACGCAGGTCGATGCGGAACAAATGCGTGGCGCGCAGGTCTGCGTCGCAGAGCACCACCCTTTGTTGGCGCAATCCGACGACGTCAGGCACTCCACGCATTTTGCAGAAACCTTGTCGCAGACGAAGGGACACTGCTTGCTCGTGGTGCAGGGTTTCGCCGGTGTTTGGCACGTATTGTTGACGCACAGTTGGTCGGCCGCGCAATCGCCGACGTCGACACAATCGACGCACGCTGCCGTCTGCTTGTCGCACACCATGCCGACCGTTTTGCAATCGACATCAGACCCGCAAGTCGCTACAGCAGCGCAGGCACCACCTCTGCAGCGGCGGTTCTTGGGGCAGTCGGCGGACGTTAAACATGCGACGCACGCCGACAGTTGCTTGTCGCAGCGACCTCCGACGCAGTCGGCGTCTTTGTGGCAGGCGGCCGCGTTCAGCGCGCACCCCACGATAAGCTTGTGTTTGCACGCCCCCGTTTTCGGATCGCATGACTCCTTCGTGCACGCGTTTCCGTCGTCACAAGGTCCTTTCGTGCACACGAGCACAGGTTTCGACTCTGAGTCCGAGGCCGTGTTGCCGTCGAATGCTCCAGGGCTGCCGCCGTCGCTGGTCTCGACGTCGTTACTGCCCCACACGCCGGCATCGGCGGCTCCGTGGCTATCGGCTGCCGGTCCGGCTTCAACGCCCGCGGCATCTATGTCGGCACCGTTCGCGACGTTCATGTCGGCGTTGGCAGTCAACGAGTCGCCTTCGACGTCATGGAATGGTGTGCTGTCGGTCGGCGCGCTGCCGCCGTCTGAGCCGTCCGATGCAGTTGGCCAGACATCGACGCTTGCCACATCGGCAGTCGCTTTCGCGGTGTCTGCCAGTTGGGCGCCATCCGAAATCCCAGCGGCAACATCATCGTTCCGGGCCATCGAATCCAGCACCTGCAGTCCGTCGGCGCCGTCTTGCCCGGTTGTCAGCTCAGAGCCGCCATCGCTTTGATGCCCGTCAGAACCACCGAACCCATCTCCCAGTGCAGTCACGTCGAAGAAGGAGCGCACCTTGGTGTCGGTGGCGATAGTGTCGCCCGGAATACCACTCCCGAGTCCCGAGTCGTCGCTGACCGAGTCGGCGGTGACAGTCGAGACGATCTCGCCCTGATCGTCTGGAGCGCAGCAGTCAAGCAGCAACGCGACCGACGTCGCGGCAGCCCAGAGCGCCCCAACGCGCACCGCGCCCCGACGGCTGGCGACAGTCGCAGCCTGTGGGCTCATCCTGTTTCGAACTCGCATTGTCTCTAGGGTGCGAGATCGAGTTCATCGTGTCACGCGTCGGGGACGTTGGGCGGCCTTTCGACGCTCCACCGCCGGTCGCTCCTGTGCGCCAACGACGAAACGGCCCCGACACCCGTAGCCGCCTCGGTAGAACGGCAAGTGGGACACGGGCGGGCAGGCGTCGTCGCCATTTGGGCACAGCCGGCCCCACCCGAGCCCCGGTGCCTCGCGGTATTCTGCGCGTTTGAGTACGATACGCCGGTAACGAACGCCAATCGCGCAACTGAGCAGCCACCTGGCCGGGTGGCGACATGGAGGTTTGCCATGCGGTACCGAATCCAATCTCGAATGACGGACGGCGACATCTTCATGCACGGACTTCTGTGGACGTTCCTGATCGCGATTACCGTGGGTCTTGCTGCGCCGTTCTACGCCTACGCCTTGTCGCGCAAGATCCTCAACAACGTCGAACTCATACCCGTCGACTCGTCGGGCAGACGGCTCGAGTAGCGCACGTCCGCGGAGTCAGGCGGGGGCGATAGGTTGGAACCGCGTGCGCCCGATGCCACGGTTCGTGTTGAGCATTCGTTATTCGGAACTCGGCCACCGCAACTGCGAGTTGCGGCCGGACCTCGACGATCGTGCAAAGCGTGAAATGTGGGACGCGAGCAGGTGACGTGGAATCTGACCTATTCTACGCCGTCGCCCAAGTGCGAACCATCGAAGAGAACCTAACCGGATCTTGACCGCTTTCATCACGTGGCGCCTGGAACAGTCGGAACTCTTCATTGTGGCAAGGTCACAACTTGCCGACCGGAGCACCATGAACCCTGTATCGGTCGCGAAGAACGTCGCCGCACTCATGCTGGCTGTGGCTCCCTTACCCGCCGTGGCATTTGTAAGTTCTACGGGCCTTGAGGAGGCGCTGATAGTCTACGCTCTCGACACGCGCGGGATCGAGGCGCTGCGAACTATAATCGGTACCCTTTTTGGCAGCGGCTTGATGTTGGTCTACGCGCTGCGCCATAACGACGTTAGCGACGGCGACTAGCTAGCCGCTTGGCGCATGGTCGGCGGACAGCACAGGCAACGCTTCCCCCGCAGTTGCGTGGTCGCCGCCCGTCGCGTGCCAGACGACAGTTCCAATGTCCGGAAACATGTCGTGCTCCGACGCGTGAAGAAGCACGGCCAAATGCCGGACGTAGTCATGCGGCGGACCTACCAGCAACGCTTGGATCGGCGCACGCGCAGCGTTGGTGATGGCGGCCCGCGAAGGCGCACTGTCAGGCGATGCTGATTTCATCGCTCTCCAGCACGTTGACACCCGTCCGTTCGGCCAGCGCGTCCACGGCGTCTGCGTCCACGTTGAAGTTCATCACGAGCTCGACGCCTGTGCTCGGAGCGGACGAGTCAATCTGCGCGGCCAGCTTGGCAAGCCCGCGAAGCGCCGACTGGGTATCCGCGGCCTTGATGCTCCCCTCTCGGCGGTCGACCCGCAGCAGCTCAAGCGCGTACTGCACCAGCTGTGCCGACGCCCCGAAATCGCGAGCCTCGCGGACCCGCCGCCGGGCCTTGGCGTCCAGCGCGTCCGTCTCGTACTCGCCGGCCTTGCCCGACAGTGCGCTGCGCAGCGGCTGCCAGGACTGCAATTCCTCCGCCTTCTTCGCGCGCGCGCGTTTGTCGGCTTCTCGCCAGTTATCAGCGCGCTGAGATCGAGGCTGGTAACGCTTTCGCGGCATGCGCACATTGTAGCACTAGGCAGGTAAATCGGCGCGCCCCTTTCGTGCGGGGAAGAGTGCCCGGCAGCGAGCGACGTAAAAAAAGTGGGACCCGGGGTGGCGGCGGTGCCGGCAGATGCAGGGCCCACAGGCGCCGGCTCTCTCCCTGTAGCGCAACTTGCTGAAATCATTTGTGCTGGGTTGCTGTAGAACGCCTTTCGTAGCTCTTCTGAAGCTTGTTGTAGTCTGATGTCACTGCTGTCACTCGTCCGAGATTATCCTGCAATATCAAAGCGATGAACGGTGACGGCACGTGGGCCGCTCCGCATTCACGCTGACACCCGGTGTCATCGCGAAGTTGCGCCGCATGACAGCAAGTGGCGGCGATTTGGGCATTGGTGTCACTCAGATGGCGAATGTCCGTTGTCCCGTTTAAGGCGCAGGCCAAGGCGGTACAGGTTCCCTTGGCCGCCACGCGGGTATCCGAGTCTCGTCAGGTGTCGCCCCAGCGTCGAAGCATTGGGCCGCCGATAGCCATAGTGACTGAACCACTCTGTGGCCGCTGCGTTGACGTCGACGCAGAGCGTCCTGTCGCCCTTTTCGAACACCTCATCCACGAACGTACGATAGTGGTCTTCGCCGCCGCGATGCTCTGCGACCGCCCGCTTGACGGCGTGACATGGAGGAAGGCCGTCGGACAGATAGGCACTTAGTCCATCCAGCAGCCAGGCAAGGACGATATCCGCCTCCGCACGCAACTTCTCACCCAAGCGTCTGTCGCGTGCCGTGGTTGGTGTGGCGTGCACGAACGGGACCACGTGCCAGCGTTCCCAGAACGCGTCGCCCTTGTCTGAAACGTGCGGCTGGTCGTTGGACGCGATGAAGATGGTGGCGGTCGACGGAAACTCCTGCGTGTGCTCGTGAGGCGCTCGCATCCTCAACGTCCGGCTACCCGTAATCGTCTTGATCAGCTGCTCATCCAGGCGCGCGCCAGAGGGCAATTCATCGGCGAAGGCGAACCGTGCGCCCTTGAGTGGCATCAGCCCCGCGTTGTGACTGGACTGGTCGCGGCCACCGCGCGGCTTCTGGAGGGCATCCGAAGCGAGCGTGACGGCGTAATCTCCGAGCGCGTGGCCAATCGCTTCCGCGAAGGTCGTCTTTCCCGTGCCTGCGTCGCCGTAGAGCAAGACGATGGCGCGCTCTGGGTTGTTGCCGAGCAGCGACATGCCAACGAGGCATTGCACGTATCGCCGCAACGACTCGTCCGGAAGGGCGTCCGCGAGGAACAATGCCCAATGCGACGAACCGGATCGATGTTTGACGCTCCCGCGTGTGATCTTGCTCATTCGCCGCATGGCGTCGTGCGGATGAGGCGGTGCCAACGGTCTGCGAAGGTCAATGATTCCACCGGGTGTGTTCAGCACATCCCCATCCGTGTCGTACCGTTCCCAGCGGTCGGCCAGCGATCTGGCCATCGCCGCGACGCGCAGACTGCCCTGCGTCGTCGCTGACGACTCGGAACGCATGCCCCACGCAAGTAGCCGATTGGCTCTGTCGGTGAGTGGTGTTGGTTTGCCCATTTTCGGACGTTCGCCAGCTGCCGCAGCCGCAGCGAAAACAGTCTTGGCATCGGATTGTACTTGCTCGGCCACGGAGGCCATGAGGCGCCATACGGGGGGCTTCTGGTCGCGCAGCCAGCGGCGGCCATCGAAGATCAGCCAAGACTTGACGTCATGGGCGTATCGGACGCGTCCGTTGGCCAGAAGTTCGAAACGCTGGGCGTTTCCCAGTTCTGTGGTGTGGATCTTGGTCGTATCGGTCGACGACAGTCTCAGGGCGTCCGGCAGAGGCCGGTTGGCGCCAAATGCGAGGCCGCGCTCGATCTGTCGTCTGCACTGTTGCGTGCCGTCATCTTCGAGCAGCCCCGAGTCGCGGGCGGCTGCCATCAGCTGATCAACAACGTAGTGCCGCTCCATGAGACGATGGTGGACGTACTTGCCCAGAGCACACGCCGCAGAGTTGAGGGTCCTGTGTCGTGTACCGTTGACAGCGTTCGCTACGCGCTCGGTTTCACTGCGGAGCGCGGCCGACACATAGGAAGTGAGGCCAGGCGGCTGTTGGGGCAGAGCTCCGGGAGAACGGGGTGCGGACGCGATTGGCGATGGTCTCGCGGCCAGCAACTCGATTACCCACTGGGGGCAAGGAGCCGGCGCGAGATCATTGCACCATGCATATGTTGCCAGCCCTGCGCCGTCGGACTCGCTGTGAACGACCGACCCAGCACCGACCACGTAGCCCTTTCCGCCGACTCGGGTATTGATGACGCCGTCGACCAAGTCTCTCTGGACCAGCGCTGGGGCACCGTCTGGAATCGTGAAGAAGAGGTGCCACCCGCTATTCGCAGTTTCCGCGGTAAGCGTGTCGGGTAGCGGCTCGAACTCGTCTTCAAGTTCTGCGAGGGCTTGGTCGCCTGAACGTCCGTTCTTGTTGTCGACATCGATCACCACCAAACCGGCAGGAACGGCCAGCCCGATGTTGGAGTCAGGAGCCTTGGCCCACAGGGCGCGGACGCGGTCGGGGTCTGTCGTAGCGTCCTTGAAACCGTTTCTTGTGGCCGGTTTCTTCGACCAGGGCTTCAGCGGGAACACTGCAAATCCCCGGTGCACATGGTCCAATGCCCAGTCGACGCGACTTCCTCCGCCCATCGCCCTAGCGGTCTGGTCTGCGTCCCGTCGCGACGCAAAACCGCCTTCCCGGGACGTGGGGGTTACGGCCGCATCATGCCTCATCGCGACCTCCGCTGCGGCCCGCGCGTGGGCAGCGTCCTCCATCTGGCAGCGACCCAGGTGTCCTCGGCGTCGGAATGCCATTGGAACAGGACGAACCAACCCGACTCCGAGAGGCCACTCATGATCGCCGCCATTTTCCGGCGGCGTTCGCTCGCGTTGCCGCGCACGGCCAGTGGACTGCGTGAAATCTCAAGCCGAAGTGCGGTCAGTGGGAGCGCATGGCGCGCCGGCTGTATCGAGAACCAGCGGCGCGGTCTTGGTTGATTGACTGTCATCGCTTGGCTTCCGCGCCGGGCGCCGGAGCGATCGCGGATTCACCGGCGAGCGTCCGATTCCGAATCCACTCCTCGACCTCGTGCGAATACCAACCGACGCTGTTCGCGCCCAACCTAACGCGCGCGGGAAAATGCCCGGCGCGTTCCTTGCGAAAGATCGTGCTCGCACTCAACCCAGTTGAGCGGCACACCTCTGGCTTGCGGATAATCCGTGTGTCCATGACGCTGCCTCCGTGGTCATCAGCGACCTTGGGCACCGTCTACGATGCGAAGACTATCTTGTTCTCAGTGAGGTGAAGTTCCACCTCACTGAGGCGGTCAGGCGTCCGCGGCCGCGCGTGCGAGTGCGACGGCCCTGGGAAGGTCACGTTCAAGCTGTGAAACTGACATGCCGCTACCATCGAATCGCGAGAAGGCGTCGGTGAACTCGAGGGCGCGAACGAACGCGCTGACGTTCAGACGCTTCTTTCTCATGAACTCGTTGGGACGACCACGCGCGGCGCACCAAATGGATTGCCCCACAGCGGCGATCAGACGCTCGAACTCGACCGCGTCGACCTTTTCGCCATGGCGGCCGACGAGGTCATAGGCCCCGCAACTATGGCAGCTCGCGACGTGGTTTTGGCGCAGTGAGTCAGCAACTTCTCGCACAGCCGCCAGCAGGCAACGCCACTTCTCCAAGCGGGCGACGTTCGGAGGCCGACGTCTTGACCGGCCGACGGGTGCTTCCGGCGAGTCGCGCGGCTTGTCGGGAGTCTCGGTGGCAAGAGCACGTGCTGCGAACGCTTCCAGGTCCGACACCAACACGACCAGATCCGTCAGGCCGACTTTGCGCTCCGCCCGAAACGCTTCAGGCTTGCCAATCCAGACGTGCCCGAGAGCCCACATCTCGTCATCCGGGTGGTCTCGACCATCGCCGATCCAAGTCACGATAGCAGTCCGGTCGCGAACGACACGGTCGACGTCTTCTGACTTGAGCGCAACGGGGTTCTCCAGGGTTCCGTCTCCAACTTCGTGGAACCCTTCCTCCGGCCCGTCCGGAGTTTCGCGCCTCTCCAGTCTCAACCGTCGATAGTAGCGCCGAGGTGGCACGCGCAGGCACACCCGCAACCCCCCCCGAGCGGCGGCGTACGTGAGATCAGTGAGTGGTATTCCGATCGAGCTCGCTGCAGCTTCAAGCGACAGGATACCCAGCCAGCGCGAATCGTTGTGCGAATCGGACATGGCAACAGCCTGCCACGCCGAAGCAACGCAATGCATGGCAATTCAGACGAGCCAAGCCAACGGTCAGACGCATGCAACGTCAGGCCGAACTTTAGCCAGAACCTTATCCAAACGAAAAAACGCCCCGAAGGGCGTTCCGTAAGTCTTCGATTTCCTTGGAGCCAACGAGCGGACTTGAACCGCTGACCTGCTGATTACGAATCAGCTGCTCTACCAACTGAGCTACGTTGGCGGGGTTGCCGGTGCTCGACCGGTTGCCGGGTGGCGGAATCT
>Ga0114932_10002762_pt1 | contig 18070 bp, 14 predicted proteins | sample 2SBtaG_2_FD_87286 | JGI IMG/M metagenome (GOLD analysis project Ga0114932, IMG submission 87286) | Deep subsurface microbial communities from Kolumbo volcano to uncover new lineages of life (NeLLi) - 2SBTROV12_ACTIVE470 metaG | ecosystem: Environmental > Aquatic > Marine > Volcanic ... | reverse complement strand
ATCATCACAATACTACCAATGGCCACCCACAAGGTAAACTTGTGCGGGTGCAGCCTTTGCGGCCTATTGGGTTGTTGTATCGCTGTCATCATCATCACATTTATTTTATCGCTCTTTACAATTTATTTGCCAGCAGCGCCAGCAGTACCACCGGCAGGTAGATATAACTGCTGAACATCACGCGCCTGGCAGATTTCACGTCCATTCCCTTATACAGTCGCAGGCATTGTACCACCATGAACAGGTTACATACAAGTACAATCCACATACTGGTCTTTCCTGCTATGCCAAAATAATAAGGTAATATGCCTACGGGTATCATCAGCACAGCATACATCACTGTTTGCATGGCGGTGAACCTCGTTGGACCTTTATCGGAAGGCAGCAGTTTGAATCCAGCCTTGCTGTAATCGGTATGCGCTACCCAGGCAATGGCCCAAAAATGCGGGAATTGCCAGAGGAACTGTATGCCAAACAAGGCCCATCCTCCTGCACTGAAATCATCGTTGCCCGCCACCCAGCCAATCAGGCAGGGCAGTGCGCCGGGAAAAGCTCCTACCAGCACGGCAATGGAGTTGATCTTTTTCAGCGGCGTATAGATATAGGCATAGAGGAATAAACTGAAGGCAGATAACAAGGCAGAAGAGCCGTTGAAAAAATACCACATCATCAACACACCCAATATTCCTGCGATGAGTGCAAAAGTATAGGCTTCCTGCTGCGACATGCGGCCACTGGCCACAGGGCGCCTGGCAGTTCTCTTCATCACTGCATCGGTATCTTTTTCAACGGCCTGGTTAATGGCATTGGCGCTGCCGGTGATGAGCATGCCGGCTATGAAAAGCAGCAATATCATCCACCAGTTGTATTCCACCACTTTGGGTGCCAGCAGGTAGCAAATAACACAGGAGAACACTACTGTCAAGCTCAGTGTGAACTTGGTCAGCTGCATGTAATCTTTCAACCTGGCTGACAGGGAGAAAGGAGCAGGTGTTGATGCGTCTGTTGCAACCATATCATCAGTGGTGTTCGCTTTCGTCAGATCCTACCGGGGTGGTTTGCGGAATGAAATCTTTTCCATCCTTACCATAGTCATAAGCCCAACGGTGTACTTCAGGTATTTCGCCGGTCCAGTTACCATGACCAGGACGGATAGGAGCTGTCCACTCAAGTGTGGTAGCACCCCATGGGTTCTGTGAAGTCACTTTCCTGCCTTTGAAAATAGAATAGAAGAAGTTGAACAGGAACAGGATTTGCACAGCGAATACGATCATCGCCACGGTGCTGATGAACCTGTTCAGTTCCACGAATTGTTTAAAGCTTTCCCAGTTGCTGTAGTCGTAGTAACGACGTGGCATACCGGCCAGACCCTGGTAGTGCATGGGCCAGAAAATCATGTAAGCACCGGCGATGGTTACCCAGAAGTGGATGTAACCCAGTGTATTGTTCAGGTAACGTCCGTACATTTTGGGGTACCAGTGGTATACACCGGCAAACATACCGAACATGGAAGCCACACCCATTACAATATGGAAGTGAGCGATCACAAAATACGTATCGTGCAGGTGGATATCCAGTGCTGAGTTACCCAGCCAGATACCGGTTAATCCACCGGAGATGAACAGGCTTACAAAGCCGATAGCGAACATCATACCGGGTGTGAAGCGGATATTACCGCGCCACAATGTGGTGAGCCAGTTGAAAACTTTGATGGCCGAAGGAACCGCGATCAACAGGGTAAGCAATACGAATACCGATCCGAGGAAGGGGTTCAATCCCGTTACGAACATGTGGTGCGCCCATACCAGGAAGGCCAGGATAGCGATAGCGAACAGCGATCCCACCATGGCCATATAACCGAAGATGGGTTTGCGTGAATTGATGGATAATATCTCCGATACCATACCCATGGCTGGTAAGAGAATGATGTATACTTCGGGGTGTCCCAGGAACCAGAACAAGTGCTGGTACAGGATGGCGCTACCGCCTTCATTAGGCAATGCACCCACACCACTGACGAAGATATCTGATAAATAGAAGCTTGTTCCGAAGTTACGGTCGAATATCAGCAGGATGAAGCCTGATAACAATACGGGGAATGACAACACACCCAGTACGGCAGTGAAGAACAGGGCCCAAATGGTCAATGGCAAACGGGTCATGCTCATGCCTTTGGTACGCATGTTCAGGATGGTAGCGATATAGTTCAAACCACCAAGCAGCGACGATACCACGAAGAGGGCCATGGCAATCAGCCATAGATCCATACCCGTTTTAGAACCGGGCGAAGCCGACCCCAGTGCGCTCAACGGAGGATAAGCTGTCCAGCCACCGCTGAAAGGACCTGTTTCAACAAACAGGGAAGACAACATCACCACGCTGGCGATGAAGAAGAACCAGTAGCTCAGCATATTCATAAAAGGAGAAGCCATGTCTCTAGCTCCTACCTGCAGGGGAATGAGGAAGTTGGCAAAGGTTCCGCTCAAGCCTGCTGTCAATACAAAGAACACCAGTACGGTACCGTGCGTGGTAACCAGTGCGTAGTATGCAGAGTCAGAAATACGTCCGCCTTTGGCCCATTTACCCAGGATATCTTCCAGCCAGGGGAAAGTGGCATCGGGATAACCCAGTTGCAAACGGAACAACACACTCATCAAACCACCCAGTACAGCCCAAACCATACCGGTGATCAGGAACTGCTTCGCGATCATTTTATGATCCTGGCTGAACACATATTTGGTGATGAAAGTCTCATGATGATGATGCTCGTGATGATCGCCATGAACCTCATGCGCCAGTCCCGGATGTGCATGCACTACTGCTTCGTTACTCATACAAATATTCTTTAAGTTCTAACTTCTGTTTTTACATCTTTGCTGTGCTCTTCACAGCAGTTGCCTCTGTTTTTGCAGCAGCTGTTTTGGTGCTGTCTGCGGCCGGTTTGGCATTGGCCGGGTCTTTGTCAGGGAAAGCGGTCAGGTAAGCTGATTTTTGTTTAGCCATCCATACATCAAACTCTTCCTGGTCTACCACTTCTATGGAGCCTTTCATGGAGTAATGTCCATTACCGCACATCTGGTCACAACTGAGCTCGTAAACGAAATTGGGGTTGCCGGTAATTTCACGCATTTCTTTGGTGGTGTACTTGGGGGTAAACCACAGTGTAGTAGGTGTACCGGGTACCGCATCCATTTTCATCCTGAACTGGGGCAGACCTACATCGTGTACTACATCTCTTGAACCTATGATCAATTTAACCGGTCTTCCTTTTACGAGATACATGGTCTGTGCAACCACATCGTCGTGACCCATTGCATCATCCCATAACAACCCAAGGGGGTTATTGTTCGCATCGTCGATGTTCCTGAAATATTTTTTACCAAAAGTGCCGTCTTTTCCTGGGTAACGGTACATCCAGTTGAACTGGCGGCCGGTTACTTCCACTACCATGGCATTTTTAGGAGGTTCTCCGGTGAATAAGAACCAGTTACGCAAGCCAATCACCACCAATATGGTCAGTGTTACGGCCGGGATGATGGTCCAGATCAACTCCAGGGTATTGCTATGCGGGAAGAAATGCGCTTTGCGGTTTTCTTTTTCCTGGTATTTATACGCAAACCAGAAAAGTAATACCTGGGTAAGGATGAATACCAATCCGGTTAAAGCCAATGTAACCCATAACATAGAGTCTACCCGCTCCCCTTCAACGCTGGCAGAGCCATGCGGCAATAAGGTTTTACCATACAATTCCTTGTTGCAGTACCACACACCTATGAGGCCCAGCACCAGGAAGGCGAGCATGAGAAAGCCATTGATCTTGTTGTTCTGCTTGCGGCTGGTTTCCGCACCTTTCAATACTGCTACATATTCGCTGGCTTTGGCAATCTGGAAGATCACAACAAAAATCAGCACGATCACAGCTATGGTTAAAAACATTGTCATAACGCTATCAATATTTTCTTAATTCTAACAAATACGCTTCTATACGGTTTATACCACGTGAATAACACTCTCTTTGATGAAGGGATGGTGTTTCTGCACCAGCGGCTTGCTGGCCAGTGACTTTCCTACAAAATATATCATCATGCCCACAAACAAACTCAGGATACCAAAATCCAGCCAACCCAGGGTTACATGCTCTTTAGACAGGCTTCCCATTACCATCTGGTAGAAATCGATCCAGTGTCCGAAGAGGATCAACACTGCCATAAAAGTCATCAGGGTATAATTTCTTTTTGCAGAACGTTTCATCAGTATCAGTATCGGGCATACAAAGTTGATGATCAGATTCAGGAAGAAAATCCCTTTATAAGGCCCCTGTACACGGTGTTTGAAATAAACAGTCTCTTCAGGGATGTTTGCATACCAGATCAGCATATACTGTGCAAACCATAGGTAGGTCCAGAAGATAGAGAAGGCGAACATGAATTTACCGAGATCCTGCAGGTGTTCCTGGTTGGTGAGTTCCAGGTAACCTTTGTTTTTGAGATAGATCACCCACAATGCGATCAATGACATGCCCGATACGAATGAACTGGCGAAAGTATACCAGCTGTACATGGTAGAATACCAGTGTGCATCGATGCTCATCATCCACAACCAGGGAACGGTAGAACCTACGGTGAGGGCGAACCAAACAATGAACAATGCCGCGCGGATGGTGCCTCTCCAGATGAAGCTGGCGCCCTGTTCTGCATCCATCGGCTCATCTGCTTCATTACCCAGTTGACGCATCCTCCAGCCCAGCAGGCTCCAGAAGCCCAGGGTGAGGGTGGTCCAGATGATGAAAAACTTAGGGTTCAGGAAACCTGATTTTCCTTTCAACAAAGAATCGTTGGCAACGGCATCGCTGTCGAGCCAGTGGTAGATATGGTGTTTGTTGCCCAGTACCACATAAAGCAGTACTACAAAAGTGATAGATCCGAAAATAGGCACCATCGTAGAGATCGCTTCACAAACGCGACGGAACGTTTGCTCCCATCCGCCCATGGCCAATGTGGTAGCACAGATAAAGAACATGCTCGCATTGCAGATCATGGTCCAGAAGATGGTATTGTACATCAATGTACCCCAGAAATGCGCCTGCTCGTGTTCATCGCTGCTCAAACCTTTGGTTGCCAGTCCGATCACCAATGCAACCAACCCAATGCCGATGAGCGACAATGACCAGGTTTTCATTTTTCCGGGAATCTCAAATTGCGTTCTGATAGATGATGCCATCGTTAATCTTTTATTTTGATCCTCTGATTAGTTATTTTTTCGCGGTTGCATCGGCTGCCGGAGCAGCTGCTGCAGCTTTAGCCGCCAGTTGTTTGTTCTTAATGTATTTGATTACCATCCAGCGCTGTTTGCGAGTCAGTTGAGAAGCATAAGAACCCATCATGTTCTTCCCATAAGAAACTGAATAGAACATCTGTCCTTCCGGCATCACAGAAACCACCGGGTCTCCAATGAAATTCTTGGGTGCAGCCGGGTAAGGTCCTTCGCCTCCTTTATACAGCGGTCCGTTACCATCCAGTTTGGTACCATGGCAGATACCGCAGTTGATCTGGTACAAACGCTCCGCCTCTTTTGCATCGGTAGCTGATAACGAATCGAAAGGACTCTTCACCTGCTTAGATGCAACATAGTTGGTAGTATCGGTACCCTGGTCTTTGGCATAAGGGAAAGGCATTTCCTCTTCACGTGCAATGGTTCCTGCTACCGGCCTGTTGTCGAAATTGATACCCTTTTCTGCCAGGTTACTGTGGTCTGCATAGGTTTCATACGCGCGGCTATAAGCCATATCGGGCATATAAATATGTCCGGGTGTGCGTTTTACATCGCTACAGCTTACAATCACCGTGGCGGCAGACAAAACAGCTATGATAGATAATTTATTCATCGTCGTTCTATATTGTAATTAAGCAACTACTGCTTGCTTGGTTTCAAAAGGCATTTCATCTTTATCGTACCTGCCCAGCCACCAGCCGGTTTCTGCTACCTGTACATCGGTCTCTACAGCGCCGTTGCTGTGCAGGAATGAACGCAGGTCGTCTACATTGGTCTTGTCGGTACACTCGATCACCATTACAAACAGATCGTCTGTAGCGCGTGGGTGGAAATGGTGCTTCTTCACAAAAGGCGCTATCTGGCAGAGATAGCAGAATGTGAGTACCATGCCCACAGCCGAGAACAACACCGTCAGCTCGAACGTAATGGGAATCCAGGCCGGCAAAGCGAAGTGTGGCTTACCGCCGAAGTTCAGAGGCCAGTCCTTGGCCAGGATCCAGGAGATACCGCTCAATGCCGTGGTGGTACCAGTGATACCATAAATGAAACCGGCGGTATGCAGACTGGTTTCCCTGATGCCCAACGCATGGTCCAGGCCATGTACAGCAAAGGGCGTGTACACATCGTGTATCTTGTAACCTGCGGTGCGTACTTTTTTCACTGCAGGAAACAGAACCGCTTCATCATCAAAACAGCCTACTACGAATTTCTTTTTTGCCATGTATTTCAGTTTACATTCTTATGCTTAGTGATGCGCTTGTTCGTGCGCAAAATGTTCCAGGCTCTGTTCTTCTATAGGTGTCATCTTCGCCTTATAATTTTCTCCCGTTGTCTTCAGCACGTACTTGATCTCGGCAATGGCTATCACAGGGAAATATTTAGCGAATAAGAAGAAGCAGGTGAAGAACAATCCGAAGGTTCCGGCGTAGAAGCCGACCTCCCAAATAGTTGGACTGTAATACACAGACCAGCTGGAAGGCAGGTAGTCGCGGTACAGTGATGTTACGATGATCACGAAACGCTCGAACCACATACCGATGTTCACGATGATACTCATGAAGAAGGTTACGAACAGGTTCCTTCTCATTTTGCGGAACCAAAATATCTGCGGACTCAATACATTACAAGCCATCATGCCCCAGTAGCTCCAGCCATAAGGACTGAACAGGTAAGCACGGCTGTACCAGAAGGTATACCCTTCGTATTTATTCTGGCTGTACCAGCCCATGAACAATTCTGTTAAGTATGCCACACCCACAATGGAACCCGTTAACACAATTACTTTGTTCATCGCTTCAATGTGTCCCATGGTAATGTAATCCTGCAGTCCAAACACTTTACGTACCACCAGCAACAAGGTTTGTGTCATCGCAAAACCAGAGAAGATCGCACCAGCAACGAAGTAGGGTGGGAAGATGGTGGTATGCCATCCGGGTATCACTGAAGTGGCGAAGTCGAACGATACGATGGTGTGTACAGAAAGTACCAGCGGCGTACTCAAACCGGCGAGTACCAGTGATAAGCTTTCATGACGCTGCCAGTGTTTGGTAGAACCGCTCCATCCGAATGAAGCGATACCGTATAAGCGTTTGCGCAGTTTGGTAAAGGCGCGGTCGCGGATGGTACCGAAGTCGGGAATCAGACCGGAATACCAGAACAGCAAGGATACGGTGAAGTATGTAGAGATCGCAAACACGTCCCACAACAGGGGCGAGTTGAAGTTCACCCACAGTGGTCCGCGTGTATTGGGATAAGGTAATACGAAGAAAGCCATCCACACACGACCCATGTGGAAGATAGGGAACTGTCCGGCACACATTACCGCGAAGATGGTCATCGCTTCAGCCGCACGGTTCACCCCTGTTCTCCATCCCTGGCGGAACAGCAACAGGATCGCAGAGATCAGCGTACCGGCGTGACCGATACCCACCCACCATACGAAGTTGGTGATGTCCCAGCCCCAACCGATCGTTTTATTCAGGTTCCACTGCCCGATACCATAGGTTACATCCCGGTAAACACTGTACACCCCAAACATCAGTAAGGCAACAGCAGTGAAGAACCCCACATACCACAACCGCGGGGGTTTGGCTTCAATAGGGCGAACAATGTCTTCCGTTACCTGGTGATAGTTCTTATCACCATTCACTAACGGTTCCCTGAGCTGTGATTCATACTTTAAATGCATCTGATCTATTTTTTTATCCCTGGGCTTAAGCCCAGGGCAAATTTTATTAAGCGTGTTCTTTCTTCTCTTCTTTTTCTTCTTCCTTGTTCCTCACTTTGGCGAGGTAAGTTACGTTCGGCAATACGTGCAGCTGCTCCAACGAATAGAACTGGCGGTTCGGATTGTCGATACGTATTTTGGTAATGGCGCTGTGCTTATCGTTGGCGTTACCAAAGTTGATGGCGTTGGTAGGACAAGCCTGCTGACAAGCCACTTTGATATCGCTGTCTATCATCGGCCTGCTTTCGCGCTTGGCTTTCAGCTTAGCTTCCTGCAAACGCTGTACACAGAAGGAACATTTTTCGATCACACCGCGTGAACGTACTGTAACATCGGGGTTCAGTACCATGCGGGTGAGGTCGTCGCTCATATTCAATACCACATCGTTCACAATACCCCTTTGGTTATCGGGGAAGCTGTCGGCACCGGTATAATCGGCCCAGTTGAAACGGCGTACTTTGAACGGACAGTTATTGGCGCAATAACGGGTACCTACGCAACGGTTATAAGCCATCTGGTTCAAACCTTCGCTGCTGTGGTTGGTGGCAGCCACCGGACAAACGTTCTCACAAGGAGCGTTATCGCAATGCTGACACATCAGCGGCTGGAACACCACATTCGGGTTGTCCATATCGCCACTGTAATAGCGGTCGATACGCAGCCACTGCATTTCATGTCCGCGCAGCACTTCGGGTTTACCTACTACTGCTACGTTGTTCTCAGCAGTACAAGCCACCACGCAGGCGCCGCAACCGGTACAACTGTTGAGGTCTACGCTCATGCCCCATTTGATACCCGGCCTTTCGTATACAGGATAGATCGTACCCTGCTTTTCATATTCGGCCAGTCCGCCAAACGGTTGCAATTCTTTATCGCGGTCTTCACGTATTTCTGAAGGATGTGCTTTGTACTCAGCCAGCGTCAACTCTTTCATCACTTCGGTACGGTTACCTTGTGTAGTATCGTAACGGCTGTGTGTTTGCGTAAGCGCAACCGGGTATTTTTCGCCTGTTACAGTGATCGTAACATCGCTGTTATCGAAGTTCACCACGCCATTGCTGAGTGAAGCAAGGGCGAATGCATTCTTACCTACGTTGGCAGCGGACAAACCGATCTTCTCACTGCGGCCATATCCTACTGCAATACCGATGGTATCGGGATGGGTGCCGGGGATGATCAGCGCAGGTAATTCAATGCTCTTATTGCCAACAGTAACTTTTACTACTTTCTTGGGTGGGTTCACTTCGTAGCTGTCTGCCTGACCACCGTTGTTGAGGTCGATGTCCAGCAAAGTCCTGGCCATGGCAGGTGAAACAATCACGTAGTTATCCCAGGTAGCACGGGTAATGGGGTCGGGCATTTCCTGTAACCAGGGATTTGCAGCGCCCTGTCCGGCTCCGATGGCTATTTTTTCATACAATACCAACTCTACCTTTCCACCTTTTTTAGCAGCACCGATAGCCGATACGGCGTTGGCCAGTGAAGCGCCGTTATAGCTGGCAGCTTTAGCAGCTGTTTCACCAGTGGGGTTGATCACACCGTCTTGCAGCGCTTTATCCCATCCGGCAGCACCACCCAGTTTGGTGCTCCAGTAATTTTTGAGGAAGGCCAGGTAATCGGTAGCAGCGCCGCTCCATTTGAGCAGGCTGTCTTGCCACTGGCGTGTTTTGAACAAAGGATAGATCGTAGGCTGGATGAGTGAGAAATGACCGGTTTTGGCTTCTGCATCGCCCCAGCTTTCCAAATAGTGATGATCGGGCGCTACGAATTTGCAGAGCTCAGCGGTTTCATCCACTTTACCGGCGAAAGAAATAGTCGTTTTTACTTTTTTCAGTCCGGCTTTGAATTTATCTGCATCAAACCAGCTATATGCGGGATTGGCGCCGTATACCAGCAGGGTGTTCACCGCACCTGCATTCATGTCTTCTACCAGTTTCACAAAATCGGCGTCGATGCCCTGGCGGGTATTGTTCAGTACCGACCAGTCGATGGTAGTACCATTCGCATTGATGGCGTTGTTGATGGCATTCACCACTGTTTGCACATTCACATCATTGCTGCCGCTGACTACCAGCGCTGCACCTTTGTTGGCGTTCAGTTCTTTGGCTGCTTTTTCAATAGCTGCTTTCAGTTTGGCATCGCTGATACCTGTTGCACCCTGGCCGTTAACGGCATTCAGCAGGGCTACTGCTACCGCACCTGTTTCTGAGGGGCGGTGTAAATATTTTTCATCTGCGTTGGAACCGGTGAGACTGGCTAAGCTTTCGAAATGAATGTGCTTGCTCATCTCAGGATTCTTCTCGTTGATCTTTTTGCCGGTGGCATATTGTTTGGCAAATTCAACCGGGCTCAACCAGGTGCCGAGGAAATCGGCATCGAGGCTTACAATTGCTTTTGCTTTGTCGAAGCGGTAAGAAGGAATACCCCTTACACCGTAAGATGCTTCATTGGCCAGCAACAGGGCTGAATAAGAAACCGCATCGTAAGTTACGTGGCGGCTGCCGGGATATTTGGCCAGCAACTGGTTGATCGCTTCTTTGGTGGAAGGAGAAACCACGGTGCTGGTAAGCACTACTACGGGACCGTTCAAAGAAGCGGCTACCGCTTTATCTATTGCTTCAAAAGTTACTTCTTTACCATCGATGGTGGGGAAGCGCAGGCGTGCGGTATCATAGAGGTCGAGCACCGATGCCTGTGCACGGGCAGAAGTACCGCCCTGGGTGATAGGGCTCAGTTCGTTACCCTCGATCTTGATGGGGCGTCCGTCGCGCACTTTGGCCAGCACACTCACCACATCTCCATCCTGCACATAAGTGGTAGCATAATAATTGGAAACACCGGGAACAATATCTTCCGGTTTATTCGCAAACGGGATGGCTTTCTTTACAGGCATTTCGCAACTCGCGGCCACGGCGGCAGCGGCGGTGCTGAATCCCAGGTATTTCAAAAAGTCCCTGCGTGGCGCTTTGGCGTCAAGGAAGCTTTTGCTTTCATCGCCAACAAACGGCAGTTCTTCCCTGAATTCGTCTTTTACGTCTTTATTGTAAGCCTCAGACTGATTCAGCTCTCCAAAACTTTGCCAGTGCTTTTTTTGCTCCATAATTATTAGTTGACAGTTGGCGGCCCACCGTTACCGGTTAGCCTGCCTCGTTCTTTGTGTGTTTTTTGTTACTGTTCTAGTAGTGACATTTCTGACACTCTGTACCGCCGATCTTCTCTACGGTAATACCCTTGGCGCTGTCGATCTTTCCGCTCTTCAGGTCCTGGTGGTATTTCTCATAAATGCTGTAGAATCCGTTGTCTTTGAACTGCACCTGTGTTTCGCGGTGGCAGTTGATACACCAGCCCATGCTCAGGTCGGCAAACTGCTTCACTTCCGACATTTTGGTGATCTCTCCGTGGCAGGTCTGACAAGCAACCTGGCCTGCTTTCACGTGCTGTGAGTGGTTGAAATAAACATGGTCGGGCAGGTTGTGGATGCGCACCCATTCAATGGGTTTGGCTTTGGTTTCGTCCCAGGGTTTACCGGACTCATAACCTGCATATTTATATAATTTCTGGATCTCTGCTGTTCCGTTCACTTCGTCACCGGCTTCGTTGAAGATCTTTTCGCCTTTGTATTCGTTGATGGCTTTGTGGCAGTTCATACAGATGTTCACCGAAGGAATGGTGGCCTGCTTGCCCTGGTATACACCGATATGGCAATACTGGCAGTTGATCTGGTTGATGCCTGCGTGTACTTTATGCGAGTAGAAAATGGGTTGTTCGGGTTGGTAATCTTTGCTGCGGCCCAATGCCATCGCGCCTTTCGATACAAAATAACCACCGATCACGAACAGGATCACGGTGAGCATGGCAATATAGCTCTTGTTCTTCCAGAAAGGAATGGGTTCGGCGGTATCGTGACCTTCGTGCTTATCGGCCAGTTTTTTCAGGTTTGAGTTCACCTGTAACAAGATCAGGGCTACAACGGCCAGGATCAGGGTGAGCACGCCAAAAAGGAGACTGTTATCGCCTTCACTGGTTTTGGCATCGGCAGCCGGGTTAGCGGCGCCTGCTGCGCCGGCAGCGGGAACGGTTTTGATATAATCCAGTACGGCGTCGATCTCTTTTTCAGACAGGTTCGGGAAGCCGGTCATTACAGTAGGACTGTACTCCTTCATCAGGTTGGCCGCATACGCGTCGGTTTGGGCAAAACCTGCAGGATTGTGTACCCATGCATGGATCTTTTTCCTGTCGGACCAGCGATCTTCCACACCAGCCAGGGCAGGACCGGTCAATTTTTTATTTACTGCGTGACAGGAGGCGCAATTGGTATTAAAAACGGTCTTACCATCCTGTGCGGAGGCGGGATTCACTAAAGAAAGGCCCATTAAAAGAACTGCACTGAGGAAACTGGTTTTGGCTATACGACTAAGAGATATCATATTCACAAACGTGGTTCTTGGTGTGGAAAAATATCCGTGAACGGCTGCAAAAATATGACACGTAGCTGACAAAAACCAAACCTTCTCAAAAAATTATTTACCCTTATCAGGGTTGAGTTTCAGCGAATTTGGCTGCTTTTATTTCTATTTACGGAATGTTTATGTCAGACGTTTTAGTGTAGATTTGACTCATGTCTAACTACTCTCCCATTCGTATTGCCATTTTTGCTTCGGGTGCCGGCTCCAATGCCGAAAAGATCATCGAACATTTTACCGGTCACCCCCGGATCAAAGTGGCGTTGGTAGTTTGCAACAAACCTGATGCCGGAGCGCTAAACATAGCTGCCCATCACCAGGTTCCGGTATTATTGATTGAAAAAGAACCTTTTTTCAGGGGCGATGCCTATGTAGCTGCCCTGAAACAGCAGGAGATCGGGTTCATTGTGCTGGCCGGCTTTCTCTGGAAGATTCCGGCAGCCCTTATACAGGCTTATCCCAACCGCATCATTAATATACACCCGGCCCTTTTGCCCAAATACGGGGGCAAGGGTATGTATGGCAGGCATGTGCACGAAGCGGTGATTGCCGCCGGTGAAAAAGAGAGTGGCATTACCATACATTATGTAAATGAGCATTTCGATGAGGGGGCGCCCATTTTCCAAGCCGCTTGTGTTGTTGAACCCGGCGATACCCCCGAAAGCCTGGCTCAAAAAGTGCATGTATTGGAGCACCTGCATTTTCCCCGGGTGGTGGAAGAAGTGGTACGGCGGTATGAAGAATAAAAGTCTATCTTAATACCATGAAAAAAGCCATTGCATGCCTGTTACTGGTTGTTTGTTCTTATCAAACAATATCAGCACAAACCTCCGCATCCGTAGCAATCCCCGAAAACAAAGGATTTTCTGTTGAACGTTTACAAAGGATCGACAAACTGATCCAGCGATACATCGATAGCGGGTGGATCGCCGGCGCTGTTGCGCTTGTTACCCATAACGGACATACGGTATATTATAAGGCATTGGGTTATGACGATAAAGAACAACACAAGAAGCTGGAGAAAGACGCCATCTTCCGTATTGCTTCGCAAACCAAGGCCATCACCAGCGTGGCCATCATGCAATTATATGAAGAAGGCAGGTTGCTGCTGGATGATCCTATCTCCAAATACATTCCCGGGTTTAAAAACCCTGCCGTACTCAACCAGTTCAATAAAGCCGATTCCAGCTATACCACTGTTCCCGCTAAAAGGGAAGTTACCATCCGCGACCTGCTTACCCATACTTCAGGTATCTCTTATGCGCAAATTGGTACGCCCGTTGCCAATGCTATCTATGCCAAAGCCGGCGTGGTGGGCGGCATCGGTTTGTTAGACGGCACTTCTGCTGAAAACATAGAGCGGTTGGCACATCTTCCGTTAATGCACCAGCCGGGCGAACATTTCACGTACGGATTGAACACCGATGTACTCGGTTACCTGGTAGAAGTGTTGAGCGGACAAAGTCTCGCCGAGTATTTCCGGGAACATATTTTTGAGCCGTTGGGTATGAAGGACTCTTATTTCTACCTGCCCAAAGAAAAATACACCCGCCTGGCCATGCTGCATTCAGAAGACAAAAGCAAGCATGTGGTGAACATGGAACCGAAAATAGGTATCAATGGCGAGTTTTACCGCGACTATCCGCTTGACCCGGATGGGAAGTTTTATTCCGGTGGCGGCGGACTGGTATCTACTGCTTATGATTATACTCTCTTTATGGAAAGCCTCATGAATGGCGGCGTACTCAACGGCAAAAGGATACTGAGTGCGCATTCTATACGGCTCATGACGCAAAACCAGATCGGCGACCTGTACGTGAACGGATCGCGCCTTACCAAATTCGGGTTGGGCTTTGAAATTGTTACCGATGCCGCCAGTGGCAGGAGCACTTCCCCGCCTGGTACTTTCAGTTGGGGTGGTATGTTCAGTTCTACTTATTGGATAGACCCGCAGGAAAAAATCACAGCGCAATTTGTATTACAGCAGTTTCCCAACAGTCATGGAGATCTTGGTGAAAAATTCAAAGTACTGGTGTACCAGGCATTGCAATAAAGTAGTTACATAAGGTGCCGCAAAATGCGACACTTTTACGTATCTCTACACTTAAAACTTCACATACATCGAAAGATTCAACACCCTTCCCTCCAGTGGTGCCCATATTTCGGGGAAGCGTGGATTGGTGTAAGGCGGGAATACTACCGGGTTGTTTTTGCTCTGCCGATAATCTAACAGGTTTTCGCAGTTCAACACGAAGGAGGTTTTGCCTATTTTATATCCCAGCATCGCTGCCATGAAAACATAGGGAGTGGTGGTTTGCCCGTTGTCGAGATGCTGCACACCGGTATAGGCCGTTTCAAAACCTGCCTTGAATTTTTCAGTGAATTTATAGGCAATGATGGCGGCCAGTTTGTGACGCGCAATCAGGGGCAATGTTGTATTTACTGCATCGTATTTTCTTCTGGCATCTGTATACACATAGCCCAGGTATAGTTCCAGCTCGTCTTCCTTCGCTTGTATATACGTTTCAAAACCGGTGGTTTCAATGGGTGCACCGGCATTTTGATACCGGAGTATCGCAGGTGTTGTTCCCATGCTATCGAGCAGCAGCGGTTGGTTGATGCGGTTGTAGAAAAACGACTGGTTGATGGTGAGGCTCCATTCGCCCATATTGCGTTTGTAGTTGATGTCGAAATTGGCGCCGGCAGACCGCTCTGCTTTGATTCCGGTTGAATAGCCAGCGAGATAATGATAATCCCTTTCATCGAGCTCTGCATTGAAGAGCGTGGGTGTTTTGTAACCGAGTCCGCCGCCCAAACGCATGGTAATGTTCCGGTTCATTTTATACATGAGCGATAAGCGGGGGAGCACGAAAGTACCATAGCTGTTGTTGGCATCTACCCTTATCCCGCTTTGTAAGGTGAAAGCATTGGCAAACTTCCAGTCGTCTTGTGCAAAAAAGCCAAGGGTATTGGATGATTCGTTGGGTATGAGGCTGCTGTCGGGGTGTTGTTTTTTAAAATCATCGCCGTTGAAGTTGATGCCCAACACATAGTTGTGTTGTCCTTTTCGCTGCGAATACGCTACTTCACTGTACCAGCTGAACTGGTTTCCCTTCATACCAAAGACATTGGTGTTCACATCGCGGTTGAAAAAACTGGTACTCGCTTTGGCTGTGAGTTGTGCGTTGTTGGGCAGTTGTTGCTCCCAGGTAATATCGGCCACATTGCGCAGGCTTTTGTTCTGTATGAAGAATTGGTTTTGCGGGCCTGCTGTTTTGTCGAGCACTTTCATATCGCCACCTTTGCGGTCTTCGTAGTTGAGTGTGTAGCCCAATATCACGGTAGATTTTTCTCCTCCGTATAAAAACACGCGCGGGTGAATGAATACACTTTTAACATCGGGTACATCGGAGAAGCCGTCGTTGTTTACATCTACTGCATTTTGCAGTGTGCCGCCTGCAAACAAAGTATAGCCGGCATTTTTATTCCTGTTAGAAAAGAAAAGGTTCAGGTTGTTCTCTTTTAAGGTAGAGCGGTTGAGTGTGAAGCTTCCTTCCGGTGTGCCCAGCTTTGGTTTTTTAGACACCAGGTTGAGCATACCGGCAATGGCGCCGCCGCCATACAAGGTAGAGCTCGATCCTTTTACCAGTTCTACTTGTTGCAGATCGAGCGGTGGTATTTGTAAAATGCTGAAGCTGCCCGAGTAGCCGCCAAACAGCGGAATACCATCGCGCAGTATCTGCGTGTATTTTCCCTGCAAACCTTGTATGCGCATATCGGCATTGCCGGTAGCGGCGTTGGTTTGCTGTATTTGTATGCCGGCGATATCGCCCAATAAGCTAACGATATTGCCGGGCTTGATACCATTCTCTTCGTGCATTTCTTCGGCACCCAGCACTTCTACTTTAGTAGGCAGGTCTTCGATGCGCGAGTTAGTGCGGGAGGAAGAAACAACGATCACTTCCGATTCGCCTTCGAATGGTTTTTTTGAGGGGGTGAGAGTTGTATCTTTTTGGGGTTGAGGGGGAATGGTATCTTTTTTTATCGGGACAGGAGTTGTTTTAACGGTATCAGTTTTTTTCTGCGCAAGAATGATTGTTGTAGGCAGGAGTAAGTATAGCATTACGATTGCTTTTTTCATTGTCCATTCAATTTGATAAGGCCCTCACTTTCGCGACTTGTTCGCTACAAGCGAGGGCCGTTTATTTACATCAGTTTACCATCGGAAGCCAGTTTAGCTTCTTTGGTTTTTCCACCTTTCACCTTGTACTCGATCTCAAAATAGTTTTGTCCCTTTTTGGTTTCTATTTTATAGATTGCTGCAATGGTGGCACCGGTGTGCGCTTTTTTAAACCCATCCAGCACAGCCTGTGGTGTGGCGCTTTGCGGGATGGCCATTTCGGTTTCCAGCCATTCACCTGAAGCGGAGAAATTGGCTGATCCTTTTTTTCCATCCAGCACAAATGATGCCTCATATTCGTGCTTGTTTTCTTTATCCCACTTCACTTCTTTGGCGTTGGGAAATTGTTGGCGGAATGCTTTCTCCGCCGCTTCGGTTGGTTTGGTGTTTTGTGCAAACGCAACGGTAATGAGGCCCATGTATATGAGCATCATTGAAAAAATATTTTTCATGATCTGATTGTATTAGTTGAAATAAAAGATATGCTACCACACAGCGGTGTTGCCGTTGGTATTTTTAATACAGGTAAATGGTCTTATGCGCGAGCCGGGGGATGAAATATACCGGGGCGATAATCCTGGGGAATGTAATCTGTGTTGGTAACGGGTATCAGCGTTGCTGGAACAAGGGGTTGTTCCAGGGTGATCTCGGTAACCGGCTGTTGGTAGAGGGTGCCGGTTTGTATTTGAACGACCAGGTTGGTATTATTTGGATGTTTGGGTTGAGGCGGCGTGTCTTCCTTGTCATTTTCCAGCGCCATGCCGGCCGATAAAAAGTTTTCGGCTATGAATTCCACAAAATTGGTGTCGCCATCCATGTTGAGGCAGTTGTGATAAACTGCCTGGAGCGATGTTACATCATCGTAATTGGCATAGGGCATTACCAGGATGGATAATGAGAACAATACCAGGGTGATTATGATGAGTGCCTTTTTCACTGATGGAAAGGTAAGCCTTATTTTTTAGCCAGGCATCCTGGAGATATACTTTTCAATTTCTTTAATCTGGTCGAGCACCTGTTTGGTGGTGGGTTTGCAGGCTTTGGCTCTGCGGAACAAATCCTTCGCAGCGCGAAACTCACGCTTGTTCATGAAGATCTGGCACATGCTCAGGTAAGCCACGGCTTCGCTTTCTTTATCGGGTATGCCGGCGCGGATAGCGGCGCGGATATAGGATTCGCCTTGTTTCAGGTCGCCACGTTGCATGGCCATCATACCTAGTTGCAGTTTGTTGGCGCCTTCGGCTTCGGGCATGGGTGCGCCCAGCTCGGTGCTTTTCTTCAGGTGTTTTTCGGCGGTGTCGAAGTCCTGCTTCATCATGGCCAGGTTGCCCCTGATGGTATAGTAGGTAGAGCGTACGGGTTTGAACAGCAGGCCGGGAAACCAGATGGTGTTCAGTATTTTTTCTACTTCTTCAATATTGCCCTGCT
>Ga0114932_10002761_pt1 | contig 18072 bp, 25 predicted proteins | sample 2SBtaG_2_FD_87286 | JGI IMG/M metagenome (GOLD analysis project Ga0114932, IMG submission 87286) | Deep subsurface microbial communities from Kolumbo volcano to uncover new lineages of life (NeLLi) - 2SBTROV12_ACTIVE470 metaG | ecosystem: Environmental > Aquatic > Marine > Volcanic ... | reverse complement strand
TGATGAAGTGCCAGAAGCAGCAAAAGATTTTTTAGAAAAAGCAAATTCCAGTAAGAAGGAGTCTAAGTAATGGCTTTAGACGGAGCAGCATATTCACCGAAAGAGTTTCAGGTTGCGATAAAAGCTGAAAGCACTATTGGTACGGCAAATGTAAGTTCAATGCAACTTGTCAATGTAGACAGCGTTGAAATGCCTAATTTTAATTTAACCCAAGTTCTTGACGTTAGAAGTGGCTCAGATGGTCGCGTATTTGATGTTGATGATGCACTTACTGATGAAAAAGGTGTAACGAAGGAAATTACTTTTTCTGGAGTATTTGATACAACTGTCGCTCCATTACTTGTGCAAAACTGTATAGGTCTTGCAGAGTCAAGTGATGTAGTAACTATTCCTTACAACTATACACCACCAGAGCTTGAAACTGGGGATAGTTCTTCCGTTACAATAGCAGATACCGTAACTATAGCAGTTATAGCTCCTGCGACTTCTGGTGGAAACAGATCAATCATCTTCCCAGGATGCACGATTACTTCTTTATCAATTTCTGGAGACATGGCAAATGAGTCTGGTCGCTTACGCTTTACAGCTACCGCCAGAACAGGATATATCAGTAGCTTTACTCAAGCTGCGCCATCATCCCCTTCCGCATACGGAACAAGCTATTATTCACTCGCAACTTTAGCTGGCACAGCAAAGAAAACGATTGCTGGCGCTGAAGATTGTGTTATACAAAGTTTTTCACTAAATTTAGAAAATCCTTCTGAATATGTAGGTCAGGGGGATGCGAATGGAAATCCAGAAGCGATTGTTCGTGCCGTACCTGAATTAGGTGCAACTTTAGACGCAACAGTCAAATATGACAATCAAACAGCCGAGCTTCCAACCACAATGAAAGCTGGCACTACAGTAATTTCAAACCTTGCTAATCACGCAACTATCGGAAGTGCAAGTGATTTTGCCTTTATAGGTAGTTATGGAAAGATCACGAATGTAGCTTATAACGAAGCTAATGCGATGATGTATGATGTATCAGTTAAGTTTGGTGCATCTGGCTCAAATGCGATGTTAGCTATTAGAACCTAATAAACTATGATAAAAACCCCACATGGCGAATTTGAAGTTCGCCCAATCACCTTTGGAGAGCGCAGAGAACTACATCGTATAGAGATGAAAGTGTTTTGGGATGACCAATTAGAAAAAGACGCTTACTTTGATCTATTAAACTGGTGTATGGAAAAAGCCTTCGAAAATCCCGAAGAAACCTTCAAGAAATTAGACGATGCACAAATTGACGAAGTATTGAATGAGGTTTATCTCCACTATAAAGGCTTGTCTAAAAAAAAGAACTTAAAGTAAGGCTTTCTACATGGTGTAATTTCTTTGGCTGGGGGAATAGCCTATATCCAATAAAAGTTACCTCTTATGAAGCCCAAAGCCCTACTTTAGCAAAGGTCATTACATTTACTGAAGATGAGATCTGGAGCGAATGTGACCGTATTTTAGCAGAGGATAAGCACAATAAATTCTCTCTAGGACAAAACCTATACTATAACCTAAACTTCTTCTGTAACCCTAAGTTCTTTATTGACAGGGAGATAGAAGGATATATCGAAGATTATTTTGTATCTACAAAGTTTAACCTACCTTTAGCGCAAACTCTAAGCGAAGCCGATGCTAGAGCTATTGACATCTTTCGTGTTATTAGTGAAGAGATTACTGCGTGTGAACAACGATCAAGGGAAATGAATAATGGCAAATAAATTTGTAATTGAAGTCAGAGCTAAGGGTTTTACGAACCTAGAAAACCAGCTTCAACGAGCTGATAAAGCGACTAAGGGATATGAAAAGTCAGTAGGTAAACTAAGGGGAACTACCTCTGGATTAAGGCGCAGGATAGGTGCGTTAAGAAATAATATTTTATTATACACATTTGCTGTTGGGGCAGCGATTAAAGCAACCTCTACTTTTGTAACAAATGCTGCTAAATTTGAACAAGTTAGGACTAGATTAGTAGGATTAACTGGATCAGTTGTAAAGGCAAATAAAGCGTTTGACACATTCAATGCAGTCGCAGCTACTACTCCATTTAGTTTAGATGATGTAGTTAATGCTGGTGCGCAATTAAAAGCTTTTGGTGCAGATGCAGAAGCATTGATCAAACCTATTACTGACCTTGCAGCGTTTATGGGTACAACCGCTACGGAAGCTGCCAACTCTTTTGGCAGAGCCTTTGCTGGTGGTGCTGGCGCTGCTGATATTTTAAGAGAGCGTGGAATATTAAATATAATAAAAACCTCACAAGGATTAACCGATTTAGCAAATACATCTTTACCTCAGTTTAGAGAAGCTTTAATAAAAACCCTACAAGAGCCTACAGTTGGAATTGCTGGCAGTACCGATAGAATGTCAAGAACCTTTACTGGTGCAATGTCTAATATGAAAGATAGTGTAACAAGATTATCTGCCACTATAGGTGACGAGATGCTTCCTAATTTAACAAGAGCTTCTCAAGATATTGGCGGTTTAGCAACTAAAATTGAAAATTTTATAAGAAGTTTTACTGAAACTGAAGCACAAACAATGCTTCGAAATCTTAAAGCTATTGGTGTAGAATCTAAAGCCTTAGCTGGTTTAGAAAGATTGGTTTTCACAGAGAAAACTGCTGAACAGATTGAAGAAATTAACAAACAAATGGCTAAAGTATTGAACAATTCCCCTGAATTGGCTAAAACATTTCGCTTATTTGGTGATACTATAATGTCATTTGAAAATAATCCATTTACAGGCGTTCCTATAATAACAGGTATTGATTCAGTAAAAATTTCTTCAGAAAAAGCAGCAGAGTTATTGGTTATTTTAAAACAGCAAATGAACGCAGTACAAATTGAAGCTTTAGCAATGGCTGAATCAATAGGAACGAATAACGAAGCAACGTCAGGGTCTACTCAAAAAGCGCAAGAACAATTTTTAGCTTTGGCAAGTCTTGTTGCTATGCTTACATCTCAAGAAGAAATATATAAAAGATTAAGTGATGTAATTGCTGAATTAAGTGTAAACCAGGATGAAGTTACCGTCAGTATTGTTACTTATAAAGACGCAATAGCAGCACTAGGAAAACAGGGAAAGTTAGCGCTAAAAGCTTTTAATACTTTTGGAGATGCGTTTGCTGAAGCTGCTTTAACTGCGACTACATTTGAGCAAGCTGCTAAAAGAGCGATAAATAGCGTAGCTGCGACTATATTAAGCAAAGCTGCTACTTTTGCGATGTTAAGAATGTTTTTCCCAACTGCATTAGGAGTTGGTGTGGAAGGTAAAACAGCATTAGGCTTCGGTGACTTTTTAGCTGGAGCTTTGGGGATAAAACATGAAGGTGGTGAAGTCCAAAAATTTGCTAGTGGCGGTGTAGTTCGTGGTAGAGATAATGTACCAATCCTCGCTCAAGCTGGTGAGTTTATTATTAGAAGAGAATCCGCACAGTCTATTGGATTAAATAATCTTAGGCAAATGAATGAGACAGGACAACCAGCAAGTGTTGTCGTTAATATACATGGTGGAGTAGTCCAGGATGATTATGTTAGAAATGAATTGATCCCAGCATTGAACACAGCTCTTACTTCAGGTGCAAGAATAAATGCTTAATTTTGATACTGAATTAACGACTCGATTAAATAAGGCAAGTACAACAGCGTTTTGGGTTTTAAAGCTTTATTATAATGATGACTCTAGCGCTTCTAATTTTATAGGAGTTAGTGATTCAACCAGAATCGATGGCTCAGATGAATATTATGGTTTAGTTGCATCCTGGGGAAAGCATGTCCAATCTCTTGACTTTTTTAGCTTTCATACATCTACTGCAAATATAAATATTAAATTGATTAATACAGATAAGGCAATCGATGGTGGGCGGTTTTCTGATTTATTTGCGACTAAAAATTTCTCTAATAGAAAATGGGAATTGTTTTTAAATACAAATGAATATGATGCGTCTAACAGTTATGACGATACAGAAAGAATGATCGGTAGTGGAATTATCGCTGGAGACATACAATATGACGATAGATTTGTTACACTTACTTTATTTGATAATAGCTCAAAATATCACAATATAATCCCTAAGAACACAGTCGCAGCAGGAACTTATGCTAATGCACCTGAAAATAACTTAGGTATGCCTATTCCAATAGCGTATGGCGATTTCTACGAGAAAACTGATATAGGTACAATACCTACAACACATTTTGATAGCTATTACAATTTCTATAAAGGTGCTTTCCCAGCAATTATTACTGACAAATTTGATGCACAAGAAGCTGCGGTTGAAGCTGCGGTTGACAGTCAAGCCTTACATACATTAGACAATGAAAATGTTTATTTATATTCAAATGGTTATTATGCTACGATGACAGGAACAGTTAATGCTACTGGCAGAAACCCTGTTGTTGAATTTTCTGGAGCAGGGGCATCGTTTTTTATTCCGATCAGTACCTCAAACATCGCATCAGAAAGTGGATCAGGTAATTTTTCTGTGTCAGATGAAGAACGTATTGCAGATGGATCTTTTTCAAACTACGCTGCTTGGGCTGCAAATAGTGGAACAACAAATAACTCTGTCGCTACAATGACCTTTGCTGTTCCTAAAGTAAATAGCGCAGGTGCTTATAGCGCAATATCTATGTTAGTTAAGTGGGGTACGAATTCAGATTTTGAAGGAGAAAATGGAGAAACTTTTAGATTTACTGCAAACTCAGCAAATCAAGACCTGGACACGATAACCGATGATTCAGTAACAAAAACTGGAATCGGTAGTTTATATAGCGGTAAAACATCTACTTTTGATTTTGAAGGGCAGATACAATTTAGCCTTAGAGGTGGGTCAGACAATAGTAATCACTCTGCACAAATATACGAAGCTGGGATTGTCGTAGATATTACTTCAGAAGAAATAGAACAATATGATGTCGTTGAAAGCTACGAATACCATTATCCAACAAGTGGATACATTATACCTCCTTATGGGCCTCCTATTGCAACATCCGTACCTGCTAAATCTACAATGAAGGTAAGAACAGCTACTTATTCCACTCCTGGTAAAATTGATTATGTTTATTATAGCGGTAAGGGGCGAAAGTATGGAGCATGGGTAGATGCTAATTCAAGAAACCAGGGGTATAATCAAAATGATCTAATTGAAAATCCAGTTTTTATGATTGAGGATATTTTGCGGAGCGAACTTTCGCTTACCAGTAGCGAAATAGACTATGGTAGCTTTGACACTTCTGGCCATAGTTCTACTGGATATATAGGAGAATATTTTGCAGATGCAGTCGGTGATATTAAATTTGCTTTTTCTCAGCATAAATTTATTCCATCAAAAGACCTAGTAGAGCATTTAGGGGGTCTATGTTTTTCTTATGTATTTATCTCTGGTGATGGTAAGGTAAAGATCAGAACACTTAGGCAAACCGATGATTATAGCTCCGCAGATGAGACGATTGATTTTAAAGACATTGTTTTAGAGAATATATCCCAAACACCGATTGGTGATGTAAAAAATTCTATTGAGGTGAATTATAACCATGATTACGGAGCTAAAAGTAATAAATCTACAGCGACAGCGACAGATTCTACATCTCAAGGAACAACGGTAAATGGGTTTAACGACACATTGAAACTAACATTTGATGCAAATGAAATTTTAGATTCTACCACAGCTACAAAGCTTGCTGAAGCGTACTTATATTTAATGAAAACACGAAAGATAGTGATCAACTTTAAATGCGCTAGGCCGAAGTATAGTCACCTAGAGATCGGAGATATAGTAAAGTTCTCTAATTGGGATTCTAATATTAAGATATATGGAACAGCGATGGGAACTGATTATTATATGGTAACAAAAATTGAAAAACATCCAAATAATTCAAAAATGGAAATTATAAAGGTATCGTAATGGCAAAGTATTTTATTTATCCAAGAGGAGAAACCCCCATTGTGGCAGCAATAGATAGTGGCTCAATACCTGACGGTGGAGGTACATATACTTCTAACGCATCAAAGGTAACAAGCGATGAAAGGCTAATTGACTCCAGTATTGGTACAGCAGCAAATTTTACTGAGCAACACGCTACAATTAGAGTAGATAAAGGAAGTGGGTCAGTGGATGTCATTGATTCAGTAGCTTTTTATGCTAATGCAGCTGACAATGGTGGATTTCAATTTTATACAAACAGTGCTTCTGATAGCTCTACGACAACTGAACAAGCAACTTTTTCAGCTACAGCAGTAGGTTGGAACGTCAACGCTAGTCTTACAGCAGGAAATGCAGAGCGGTATTGGTATATGTCGGCACATGAAGAAGCCGTTGCCTCAGTTACGGAAGTTATATTTGGGGTAAAGCTTACCTTAACTAATATAGAACTTACTGGAGTAGAAGGAAGAAATTATGGAAATGATCTTATGATCAGTCATGGTGGGGAAGAATACTCCAACCAAAGACACGATGGTAAGCGCTTTTGGAATTTTGACCTTAGATATTGCAGTTCTACCTATAAAACAAGCTTAGAAACAATGAGAGAAGCTGTAGATGGAGCGCATTATAAGTTTTTATACTACGATGGTTCTTCATATCATTATGTGCGAATGTCTGATGACAGCCTTAGATTTAAAGAAGTAGCTTATGGGGTATACGACACAAGTATAAAGCTGACAGAGCAGTTAAGCTAAACTACTGATACTCTTGACGATAGAAGCAGAGGACTTCACTTTATCATCCATTATCCAATCTGCGTAAGCATCTTGTGTATCTTTGACATTTGCGTGTCCTAAATGCTCTTTAACTGCATAGATATTCCCAGACTCCCTTAATAATATAGTAGCAGATGTATCTCTGAAGTCGTGAGGAGTAAATTTAAACCCGACCTTTTTACTCGCATATACAATTCGGTCATAAACATTCTTAGAACTTATAGGTATTGGATAGATATGCGCCTCAGAATGATATAGCTTAAAATGCTCATTAATCTTATTAACTAATCTTTGGTGATGGCTTTTAAAGAAAGGAATCTCAAAAGGTTCATCAAACTCTCTTTTATGTCCTTTATTTTTAATGTAAGCCACTTCACCTTCCATATCAATCTGCTCCCAAGTGAAATCGGGTCTACAAAGTTCACTAATACGGCAACCAGTTAAAATGTAAAGTTCAATGATCATCTTTGTAATTGGGCATATTTCTGGGTGATTGAATATCATATTAAGCTGATATGGCTTTAAAGCGTTCTTTTTACTCCTAACGACCTTTGGAAGCTTTATTGGATTTGCGTTGATTGTACCCCTAATTTTGCCCTCAGAAACCTGTTCCCTGGCCCAATTACCAATGTGATTTAAACATTTTAAAGCAGTTATGCCAGAGTTCTTCCTTTTTGGATTTCCATAGCGATTATAATAGAATGGGTAATCAATTTTTGAAAAAAGGAAGTCTGAGCCGAGGTCATTCTCAAGTCTATCCATTAAGGCGAGATAGCGCTTGATAGTTTTGGTTGCATATTGCTTATAAGGTATTGAGTTAATCTTAAAAGCTTTAAATATAGTTCCAATGTTTAATTCTGGAACAACAACATTCGTAGAGTTGATCTTACCATTTAATTTTGCGCTAATACGGTCACGCTCTTCAACTAACTTTGCGTCATTATATATACTATTAGCCCGATCTTTGCCTTCAACTGTAATAGAACGGTAGGGATTTTTGTAAAGATCACGATATCCCTCTGGAATATACCTAATAAGGTATTTATTGCTATTTAATTTTGTAATTTTAGCCATTTGTGAATTTCCTTTCGTTTATGACTACTTTAAGTTATAATAGATATTACATTTATACAAGTTTTATTTAAAGTGAAGAAAAATATTGTACGTTAATTATATTTGTGTTAAAATTTATTACCAATTAAGGGGAAAAATAAATGGGTAGACCAAAAATTGAAACACCGATCCAGGCTCAAACGAAGATAAAAGAAATATTATCAAGGCCGAGAGTCCAAAGAACTTTAGCCTGGTTATCAAGGGAAGCGTGTATTACTTATCCCTTGTTACATCAGATCGTTAGCGGTAAAAGACGACTTCAAGATGCACAAGCAAATCGCATCTTACATGCTTTTAAAAGTTCTGGTGTTGAAGTTGCTTATAATGAGGTATTTATTGACTAAACTAAACAAAGCCTTGTAAAACCTTGCTTATATCCACATACCATGAGCCAAGTTAAAATCGCACCTACTGATAAATTATCAAAAAAAGATTTCCTTTCGTATATAGGGTCGTTGGGTGCTACTCACTCCTCGGCTATACCCAGCGACCCATCCTCAGATTACGCATTTGACATAATCACCGAATCACAATTACATCGACATCATGTTATTACAGAGGTATGTCGAAAACTTGACACATTAAACATAGAATATGAGGTAATTGAATGAAATCTTTTATGTGGTATCTAAAGAATTATTTTTTTGAAATAATAATACTAACAATGCTGATTGCAGTAATAATTAACAATAGGAGTCTATTATGGCAGTAAATAAAAAAACAGGGAATATGGCAAGTCCTGTAAAAATGCAAACCCAACAACTATTTAGCTTAATTGTAAAGTGGTCACACTTACTTAAGCCAGATATGGTATACGATTCTGGTCATAGCGTGACCGTTGAAATGACTGATGAGGTCGAAAAGCTACACAAAGAACTAATGGCGCAGACAGGATTGAAGAAAGTGAATGGCATTAAAGTAGATGATGAAGGAAATAAAACAGTTAAATTTTCAACAAGAATATTTAGCAATGATGGAGTGGAGCGCTTTCCTAAAATATATGATGAATATGGGCAAGTTACTAATGATTGTCCTTTTGGTGGCGATAAAATCAATGTATCTATTAGACCTAAAGTCGTAGATAAAACCACACCTCCATCAATTAGCTGTTATCTACATGAAGTTCAATGGGTAGAAAAAAATAGTGATAACAGTTCCGTTACTTTTGCAAAACCACAAGAAGAGTCTAGTTTTAATGGACAGTCTAGCGAAGAAGATTTGCCGTTCTAAAATAGAAGGCAAAAGTAAATTCTACATACAAAAGTTACAACAAAGGTGGGATATGAACAGTAAAGCAAAAGGAACTGGCTACGAAAATGAGTTAGTAAAGAAATTAAAGGAAGCTGGCTTTGAAAATGTTAAGCGCGCTTGGGGATCGGATGGAAGAAGCATGGGCGAAGCTGCCGATGTAGATATCCTAGCCGACTCAATAAAAGTACAAGCTAAAAGACGTAAAACGATTCCCAAGTGGCTTGCGTTAGGTAATTGTGATGTGGTGATGTATCGAGAGGATCGAGGGATTACGTTTGTTGCGATGACCTTTGATGAATGGGTGAGATGTTTGAAAAATGTCCTATTATAAACAGAATGTGTGCTTATTGTGGTTACGATACACAAAAAAGGCTTAGATGTGGATTTGCAACACACCCAAATTTTATTTCAGAGCTGAAGGTATGTCCTCTGAAAGCAAAAAAAGCGAGACGAAAAAGACGATGATACTTGGTTGGTATTGGCTGGTGGATTGTCTCGCTTATATTTATGACGCGCTGCTTGATAGTATCCTTTCGTTAACCTCTCTCCACTCATCCAAGCTGTCAAGTAGCGCTGAAGAATGTGAACATATTAATATTGAAACAGGTGAATCATATTACGGCTTGGGAGAGCATCAGTATTATGAATATTATTATTGTGAAGAATGTGGAGAAGAGATGTACCCAGAGGATAACGAGTGGTGAAGTGGTACTTCATATATTTAAGACGATATTTTAGAGATGGTCGAAGTCAAGAACAGATCGAGAATATAGACTGGTTCTTGAGAGTGTGCGGACATAAAAGATTACTAAAACTATGGAGATGGATTCATGCAAGAAAATATTATTAAAAAGATAGAGGGGGAATACCCTGATATGACCAAGCGTTTTCAAGAGTTACAATCAGAGCAGTATATATTATTTTGCAGAAAGCAACATGATTACGGAAGTGGGAATATCTCAGTAGGAACAAAGCTTGAAACCGATGAAGAAATAAAACTTTCTTTAACAGGGCTTTGGTTTCGTATGAATGATAAGATACAAAGAGCAAAGAATTTATTAATGAGAAATGAAGGCCCAGCCGTAGAAGGTGAGCCACTTGAGGATGCTTTTTTAGATTTAAGTAATTATGGGATTATGGCTACACTTGTAAAAGAAGGTGTTTGGGGAAAATGATGTGGCGAAAATTTAGAGACTCAATGAAAAAGCCCTTTGTTGGTATATACGCTTTGTACGATGGCGAACTGATATACATAGGTCATTCTGTTGATGTGCCAAAAAGAGTCAAGCGTCATAATAAAGAATATCAATTTGCTAAATATAAGAAGATGGATAGCCTGATGTCTGCTCGTGAGTTAGAGGAGAAATTGATACGAAGATTAAAACCAATTATGAATAAAGATTTTACTAAAGATACTTTGGAGACAAAAGCGTTCTCCTGTGCCTTAGAGTTGGATGTGTGGAAAGCGATAAAGATCAAACACGCGGTCAAAGATGTACCAGTGGGAGATATAGTGAATCAAGCGTTAAGAGAACAACTGAAAAGGTGGGTCGACATTGGAAACGAAGCAGGCTGAATATTACCAGATAGTAGAAGTGTATAAAAATTTAATTAAACAAAGAAAAGAACAAGGAAAGGATAGCCTCAGATTACAAAGACGGCTATTGGCTATAATGGTAAAATATGGCAAAAACAAAAGCGCATACAGCGTATAAACTTAAAGATGGAACGAGGGTTAAGGGGGTTACGACCATACTTAATAACCTGGGTTGGAATAAGAATGTCTTAGTAGCTTGGGCTAGAAGAATGGCTTTAGCTGGGGAAGATCCAGATGCGGTACTAAAGGAAGCTGGGGCAATCGGTACGTTAGCACATTACCTATGCGAGTGTGATATAAAAGGTGAAGAAGCTGATATGTCTGATTATTCAGCAGAACAAATAGAGAAGGCTGAAAATGCTTTCTTGGGATATTTGGAATGGAAAAAGATGACCAAGCCCAAGTATGAAGCGATTGAATTAAAGATGGTATCAGAGAAATATAGAGTAGGTGGAACGGCTGATTTTGTGGCAAGGATCAATGGTGCTTTGGTGTTAGGTGATTTTAAAACCAGTAAAGGGATTTACCCAGAGATGACCTGTCAGCTTGCAGCATATCGGAAGATGTATTTAGAACATCAGCCAAAGGCGAGGATCGAATCGGCTATGATATTGAAACTTGATAAGAATTCTGGTGCTTTTTCCCATCATTTTGTGGGGAAATCTCAGTTAGACTGGGGATGGAAAGTTTTTAAAGCGTGTATGGAGTTAGATAAGTTACATAAGGAGATATGATGTGGATAATACCAAAGAACTTACCCATCTATCGCTCTGTACTGGATACGAAGGGATTGGTCGAGGACTCAGAGGAGTTTTCCCAGGTTGCAGAGAGATCGCTTATGTGGAGATCGAAGCCTTCGCAATCGCAAACTTGGTCGCGAAGATGGAAGAGGGTCACTTACATCCAGCGCCTATCTACTCAGACCTTAAGACCTTCCCATTCAAAGAATTTCGTAACAGAGTATCTTTCTTGTCGGCAGGATTCCCTTGTCAGCCGTTCTCGGCTGCGGGCAGAGGCGCTTCCACAGAGGATCCGAGACACCTTTACCCCTTTATCGCAAGAGGAATCTCAGAGTGCAGACCAACTTATGTTATTCTCGAAAACGTCGAAGGAATTATCTGGAGTAAAACAGCCGATGGGCAGTCGGTACTCCAATATGTCCTCGGAGATCTGGAAGAAAGAGGTTACAAGACTTCGTGGGGAATATTCTCAGCGGAAGAAGCTGGCGCTCCACACCAGCGGAAGAGAGTTTTTATCCTGGCCTACAGCGACATCGAGTGATGGTGAAGGTGGTAGAATTGAGACTATTCTCAATAAGGCGGTAGAGACTTATGAGAATTGGCCGACGGCAGATACGACCAATATTGGCGATGGAACTCCCTGGGAGAAGTCAAAAAGGTTATTGAAAGAGAGAAGGGCAAGGGTTAAAAAGGCGGTCAAAGAGGGAAAAACTAAGGCTGGTAGTGGCAGGTCGGTGAATTTGGCGATGGCAGTACAGAGGGAGAAATCAAGAGAAGAGAAGAATTGGGCTACACCTCAACTGATGGATTTTAGAAGCGATATAAGGAAGCCAGAGGAACGTAGTGAAAAAGCAAATAAAGGGGGATGTTCAAACTTAAGAGAGCAGGTGCATAATTGGAAAACAGACAAAGAAAAGAAGAATTGGTCGGAAGAATCCTCGAAAGGTTGGCCGACTCCGAAATCAAGGGATTGGAAGGGCGGACTGGGAACGGACAAGGCGAGACAGAGGAACGATCTGGACAAGATAGTCCTTTTGGATGGCCATCAAGACCAGGACAAGAGCAATACGAGTGGGAAGAGCCGAGAGTCATCAAAGGTTCTCAATCCGAATTGGGTGGAGCAGCTAATGGGCCTTCCAGTAGGGTGGACTCAACTACCAATCGAGTGGATAGATTGAGATTACTTGGGAATGGGGTAGTGCCACAGGTGGCAGAAAGAGCGATCAGAGTTTTACTGGAGAAATTACATGATAGACGTGATAGTTAAGATAGCTGGCAGTTTGTTCATTGGTGGATTGGGGATGGCGATGATATTCGTGTTTTCATTTTTGATGATGATATTGGCTTTAGAGGTTTACAGTAAAATCAAAAGGAAGTTTGATGCCAAATAAAGCTGCAAAAGCTCGCAAAAGAGAAAGATTTAAACGTAAGAAGGCGATAGCGGAGTACAAGGCTAAAAAAAGGAGAGCAAGAAAAGATGCGAGGAAAAAAGCGCAGGAATAATAGCGAGTGGGATGATTGGAAAAGATGGAAAAAGGGTTGGCCTTACAAGGGTGATGCTCCAGATGATCCACAGTATTTAAAAGAACGATCAGAATTTTTTAGGTCAAATGCGCCAGAAGATGCTCCGTATAATGGTTGGTGGAGAAGTCATGGTGTTGTTAAAAGGTAAGGGCTTGTATGATGGTTGATGTGTTTGAAAGGCATGTAAAAAATATAAGATCCTCTACTGGGGGTCAGTATGTAGGATTGTGTCCTTTTCACGATGATCGGAAGCCAAGCTTTAGTTTTAGTGAGGATGGGCTTTTTTATTGTTTTGGGTGTGAAGTTAAGGGAAATGCCTATCAATTTGCGGAAATGGTCGGGGAAAAGCTCCAAAAAGGGGTCAAAATGGCTGTTTCTCCTAAAAAGGCGAAGGTGTGGTCGATGCCTGATGTCCTCGAAGTTAATTTTCACGATTATATTTTAGAGTCAATGGATACGCTGCATTTTAATTATGATAAATATACAAAAGGATTCCCCTGGAACAAGGGAATTGTTAAAAAATTGTACGTTGGATGGGATAATGGCCTTGTTTTTCCATACTTGAATGGCGCAGGTCAGCTTGTGAATATAAAATGGCATAAAAAAAGGCAAGTGACAGGGCATGCACAGACATTTATCTATCCATTTTGGCATATGTTAACAAAATATAGGAAAAATAAGCCTTTATATGTTGTTGAGGGTGAAAAAGATTGTATTTCTATGATATCAAGTGGTAGACAAGCGATTTCTTTTAATAATGGTGCGAATTCGAATGTTCCGTCAGTTCTGGTGAGCCTTTTAAAGACGAATTTTGATGATCTTGTGGTGCAGTTTGATAATGATGAGGCTGGTAAAAAGGCTGAAGAGAAGATATTGAAGGTTTTTAATGCGTAAATCGGATATAAAACTTGAAGATGGTAAGGACTTGACGGATCATTTAGCTAGTGGGAGTGATATACCTAAAGAAATGATTAAAAATGGTAAAAAAGATGATGTGAATGTCATTTCAGGGATGCAAATATTCAATACTCCTTACCAAAAGGTAGAATGGGCGATCAAAGATATGATCCCGATGCGGAAAAATACGGTGGCGGTAGGTGATTTTGAGGCAGGGAAGAGTTATTTGTACCTGGGGGCTGCGCTCTCACTAGCTTCTGGGAAGCCATATTACTTAGGATTTGAGATAAAAAAGGCGCGGAAGGTCTTATATATCGATCTGGAGAATGGTCAAGACGAGACGTTGCGTAGGATACAGAAGCTAACCGAAGGCCATACATTCGATCAGGCGGTCTGTGCTGAGAATTTTAGGTTAGTGACCAAGCCTGGGGATTTTTCTGAGGTATTTCCACTTATAGAAGCGCAAGTGATCATGCAAGAGCCAGATGTGATCATTATTGATAACCTTTATCAGTTGTCTGGTGCAAATAATATAAGTGATTCAGAGAAGATCAAGCCTTTATTGAGAGATATAGAAGGATTGAGGACAACAAGCGATTCAGCAGTGGTGTTGATCCATCATTTCTTGAAGAACACTCAAGAGCAAGGGTTGACCGAAGAGAGAATGGCTGGGTCGAGTGTGTTGAATTGGTGGATGGAATACTGTACGATGCTTGGGAAAACCAACCAATCTTTTAGCTTATTTCGTGTGGGTAAGAGTCGGATGGGAGATAAGAATCCAGGTATTTATGTGATCGAATTCAATGATCAGGTTAGTGGGGGAATACAGATCGAATCCCCTGGTGTGGTGGCTGCTGATAAGGTACGCGGTTTGGTGATCCCAGAGCCTAAGAAATTGAAGTGGGAGAGTAGCCTGGAGAGAATGGCTGATGAGTTTACTACGACAGAATGGCTGAATGTTACTGGGGATAATATGGGGGAAAGTGTGGCTGCTGTTACGGCTCACAGATGGTTAAAGGAAATGAACCAGATCGGGATGATAAAAAGAGTATTTCATGGTAAATATAAGAAAACTAGCATCAAATTCATCGAAACTGATAGTTAGGAGTAGACCTATGATAATATTGATAGTTTTGATAGTTTATAGCTCCAAATTATCAATACTATCAATAATATCACCCTTCACTCCTGATAGTTTGACCCTTACCCTTTCAATATAAATATAAAAACACCCTTTGGATTTAGATATAAAAGACCATTTCTCTAAAATTATAAAAAAAACTGATCTTGGTTCGAATGACCCTTTGAGTCATAATATAAAAGAGTTTTTAGAGCAAAATTACAATCACAATCAATGTCACTTAGGCAGACCAGAATTGGATCACTATTGTATGTTGGCTTATAAAGATGAAGATGGTAATTTACTTTGTGGTGCTATGTTGAATTGGTCAAAATATATCCAAGTTGAAGGGCTTAGAAAATGCTTTTTGCTTATGAAATATGAACACAAATTAGCTGAAGCTAATCGTAGGCGAAAGGGGAATTTTAAGGGCGCTAATTATCGAAAGATGAACAGACCTTAGCGCCCTTTGTTTTAGGCTTATTTCTTTACTTCATAACCATATTCATTGGCTACATAATTAATATGCTTTGATGTTGTAACTGAATAATATCGATGTGGGGTAATCGTTTTATTTTTATGGTCGATATCAGCAACGTCAGTATTATAAGAGTAAACTTTATTATCGTGTACTCTGAGATTGGTTTTATATCTTTCGAATGTTTCCATCACACGACCTCACTTTCTTTCTTAATTTGTTCAATTTTTATTACATTATCGCAATCAGTACATTTTATCTTAGAGAAATGTAAATGATAAAGCTTAAGGATAGCTTGGCAAACATTACAGACAATTACCTTTTTAAACTTACCCATCACTCCACCTCACTTTCTTTCGCAGAATCGTCAATTATATCCATAAAGCATTTAGGTATATTATCAATATCCATTTTATCCTTCTCTAAATCAGACGCAACCTCTAAAACACATTGGCTTAATTCATAAAGATTATCTATTATTTCATTTTTAGTCATTATCAATTCCTTTCAATTCAATATTATAATCATTAGCTACTTTTTTGAGTAGTATTTCAGTATAGTATTTCTTATCTCTCGTCATCTCTAGCGTATATCCCATAGTAAATAGATAGTCAATAGCATCTAAACACTCTTTTTTAGAGACTTTATTTATTTGTTTAGTCATTTTATTTTCTCCTCTTTATGTTATTTTTAACAGAATTAATTATTTCCTCTAAATCGCTCTGAAGTTCCTCATCTAATCTACCCCCATCTTCCCCTTCGAATAGATTATGGTATCTTTCCTCTAATATTAAATTGCTAATTTGCCTTAGCGATTCTAATTGGCTTTTTGTAACGCATATCGTATTGGTCATCTATAGCTCCTTTCGTTATTTAAGATATAAGAATTTAATCCAGCTATACTACTTTACGCAATAATTAATATTACATTTATAGTAATAGTGTCCAGCTTCAACCCCAGTTGAATCATATTCTCCGATCTCATCGCGTCAGCCCAAAACTCTGGTATAAAATAATTGAAGATACTGCGCGAGTACAAACTCAATATTACCCTTTGGATTGAAATATAAAATTACCCTCCTGGTAAATATATAAGAACCATTTGGCGTGAAATATAAAGATTTGTCGAGGGGAAACGCCTTTTTTTTACTCCTCGGTCTAAAATAAAAGACAGCGAAAACCAGACCTTATTAATGAGATGAATCTCAATAAATAAATTATTAATAATGAGAATTGTCTCAGTTTAATAATGAGAATTGTCTCAATAAAAATCCCAAAAATTGATGAAATTATAAAATCATATAATTGAAAATTTCTATTTCCCCTCGGTAAATTAAATTTTTTATGTTCACCTGGTCTAGTGCTGCACAGATCAAAACAGATCAAAGTCAATCTGGTAATGTCGGGATTGGAACTAATACTACGTTTTTGGCAAATATTGAAAAAATCAAGGCTTAAATTTATGGCTAGAAGCCACTTTTTTAATTGTAGGCGATATTAAGTAAGCGCCTATTTTAAGATATTTTATGAAATTTGAAATTTGTAATGGGGTACAATTTTAAAAATCATACCCCATTTATTTGACTTTAACTAAAGGTTATCCAAACGATAGAAGCAAAGCCAAATATTAAAGATGTCGTAATAATTGCAAAAAATGATATAATTAAAAGATTATGCAAGAAATTAATAATTGATTTCATTTATTTATCCTTTCGTTTTATCCCAAGACGAGGACAATTAGCCCTCGTTTCGCCTTTATAGGCTCATCAGTTAGGATTTGTAAATTACTTTATTTTTACCCCAACCATCATACTCCGAAACTTCATCGCAAGTATTACAAAGCTCATATTCTCCTTTGTTTAATTCAATATTACAATCTAAACAAAAACTGTCATCTTGATAATAATTATAATTATTCGGATAGTATGAAACTAGGTTTCCGTATTCCTTATAACTATTATTTGAAAACCAAATTCCATTCTTAGAATGACCCATCTTTTCATTAATGATATATGAATTACCTTCATTATCTAAAAAAGCTAGTTTTGATTGCCCTATCAACTTTACAAGCGTTTGTCTAAACGATTTGCGCTTTAAAATATCTACCCCATATTCGCTGAAAATAGGTTTTAATATTTCTTTCGAAAATTGTAAAGTATCGTTTTCTATTTTATCGCCATAATTGGGGATTATTCCGTTATGGATAAATGCTATTTCATCCGTTATTTTAAAAGGGTGACAATTTAATTCATTTATTTTTCCACTAGTTGCTATCCTAAAATGAATCAATTTGTTTTGACCTTGAATATTATCAGCTAAATAAGCTTGATAAAATTCTTCAAAAGTGAAAAAAGCTTTTCTAATTATTAACTCGTTTTTTCTAGCGAAACAATATCCAACACCGTCGGGATTATTATCAAAGCTAATTTCTAATTCACTTCGTTTGGGGGTAGTACCCCTCGTTGAGTTTATTGCTATACACATAAAAAATAGTCTCCTTTTCTTTGATTTAATATTTGATTTAATTCAATTAATTTTCCTTCGCTTTTATCGCAATTATAATAACTAGAATATTTTTCTGTAAGGAATAAATCTAGGTTCTTGTATTGTT
>Ga0114932_10002760_pt1 | contig 18074 bp, 15 predicted proteins | sample 2SBtaG_2_FD_87286 | JGI IMG/M metagenome (GOLD analysis project Ga0114932, IMG submission 87286) | Deep subsurface microbial communities from Kolumbo volcano to uncover new lineages of life (NeLLi) - 2SBTROV12_ACTIVE470 metaG | ecosystem: Environmental > Aquatic > Marine > Volcanic ... | reverse complement strand
ATCTGTCGTGCCGAAGGCACGCATTTCGCGTGAAAAAGGCCACGCTGAAGGCACGCATTTCGCGTGAAAAAGGCCACGCTGAAAGCACGCATTTGGCGTGAAAAAGGCCACGCTGGAAGCGCGTGTTTGCCGGGAAGAGGGCCACGCGGAATGCACGCCTTCGGCGCGAGGAAGGCCGGGGGTCGGCTGCTTAACCGTCCGCGTGGGTTGATTGATGGTTGATACTGGTGTTCCGGTCGTTGCCCTCCAAAGTACCGACCGCCCAAAACAAACCGGTCGCGGTGCCTCGCGCGGCCCAAACTCTTGCAAGAGTTTGGGCCAGAGTTTTGCGAAAACTCTGGCTGCCACCCGGGCGGCTTATGTGGCGAAAAACAAACTTTCCGGAAAGTTTGGGCCAGAGTTTTAAAAACTCTGGCCAAGGCTTTTTCAAAAGCCTTGCTTCACCTTTTGCTGGGCGCCTGGTCCGTTATTGCAACCAGTCCCAGTCTGGCGGCGCGTTTCGGAATTGATGCCCTGATGTGGGCCGCGAAGGCCGTTGCGACCGGGCTGGCGGCGGGGCCTTGCCGCGTGATCAGTCCGACGATCCGTTCGGCCCCGCGAAAATCGACATCCCGCGCGGCGACCCCTTCGGGCAGTCGCGAAGTTGCCAGCGCGGGCAACAGGGTGACCCCCATGCCGGTCGCCACCAGTGCCAGCAGCGAGCTGACATTGCGCACGACCAGCTTGGCCTCGAAATACTGCTGGCGCAGTTCGGGCAGATCGATACGGTCGGCGGCCTCGTTGCGGATGAACCGCTCGGCGCGAAGGTCTTTCCATGTCAGCGCGCGACTGAAATCGCCCAGGCCCGAATTTGCCTCGAATACTACCCGGAAACGGTCGGCGAACAGCGGCGTGAATTCGACGCGCGCGGCATTGGCTGGCATGCCGGCAATGCCAAGCTCGCATTGTCCCGCATCCACCAAAGCGGCGACGGCGCGGCTGTCGGCGTCCAGCATTTCGACGTCGACCCCCGGTCGGTTGGCCAGAAATTCCGGCAGGATGTCGGGAATCAGGTTGGTTGCGACCGACGGCACCATTGCGACCGACAAGCGGCCGATCGCATTGTCGGCGAAGGCCCGGATACCGCGGACCGCGCCGTCGTAGCCGGCGATTTGCGTGCGGCCTACCTCCCGCGTGTATTGCCCGAGCGCTGTCAACACATTCTTGCGGTCGGTTTCAAACAATGCGCCGCCGATTTCGGTTTCCAACGCCTTGAGCGCCATGGAAACCGCCGAAGGCGTCCGTCCGAGAACCGCCGCCGCACCGGCGATATTGCCCGCATTGGCCACGGTGACGAAAGTGCGCAGGTTCTCCAGCTTCAACATTGCGACATTATTTCAATTAAATTGAAATATGCAACAGAAATATGCGTTTGATTTAACCTGGGCAGGCGTTGCACAGTGGCACGACCAGCGGAGGGAAAAATGGCGACGGAATTCAAAAACTTGATCGACGGTGATTGGACGGCAGGCGCGGCCACCGTCGAAAACATCAACCCCAGCGACGTGAGCGATGTGATCGGCGCATTTGCGCAGGCGGACGCTGCGCAATTGGACGACGCGGTGGCGGCGGGGCGGTCCGCGCAAAGGCTCTGGGGTGCAACCGGGCTGGAGGCGCGGCAAGCTGCGCTGGATTTCGTCGGGCAGGAACTGATGGCGCGGGCCGACGAATTGGGCACCCTGCTCAGCCGTGAAGAGGGCAAGCCTCGGGCCGAAGGCAAGGGCGAGGTTTATCGCGCCGGGCAGTTTTTCACCTATTACGCCGCCGAGGTGCTGCGCCAGCTTGGCGAAAATGCCGACAGCGTCCGCCCGGACATCGAGATCGACATCCGCCGCGAACCGATGGGCGTGATCGCGGTGATTTCCCCGTGGAACTTTCCGACCGCGACCGCCGCGTGGAAAATCGCTCCTGCGCTGGCCTATGGCAACGCGGTGATCTGGAAACCCGCCAATCAGACCCCGGCTTCGGCCCATGCGCTCGCCGAAATCCTCTCGCGCGCCGGAATGCCTGCGGGGACTTTTCAGTTGCTGATGGGATCGGGGGGCAAGATCGGCAACGCGCTGTCAGGACATCCCGGCATTTCCGGGGTGACCTTCACCGGGTCGCTGGGCGTCGGAAAACAGGTGGCGGCGGCGGCTTCGGCGAATCTCACGAAATATCAGCTCGAACTGGGGTCGAAAAACGCGTTGCTGGTCATGGATGATTGCGACCTCGATCTTGCGGTGGCGGGGGCGGTTGCGGGCGGTTACTCGGGCACCGGGCAGAAATGCACGGCAAGTTCGCGCCTGCTGGTCCACAAATCGGTGCACGACACGTTTGTCGCCAGGCTGATGACCGCGCTCGAGGCAATCAAGATCGGCCACGCTTTGCACGAAGGCACCCAAATGGGCCCGGTCGTCAGCGCGGGGCAGCTTGCCGAAAATCTTGGCTGGATCGCGAAAGCCCGCAAGGATGGCGCGGAAATCGCCACCGGCGGCGAAAGGCTGACGCTGGAACACGAGGGTCATTACATGTCGCCGGGCCTTCTGGTTGGCACGACCAACGACATGGCGCTCAACCGCGAGGAAATGTTTGCACCCGTTGCCGCCGTGCAAAAGATCGACAGCTACGAACAGGGTCTGGCGATTGCGAATGATACCGAATTCGGGCTGGTTGGCGGCATCTTCACGAACTCGCTCGCGCGCGCCACCCATTTCCGCCGCAACATCGAATCCGGCTGTGTGACCGTGAACCTGCCGACGGCTGGCACGGATTACCACGTGCCGTTCGGCGGGCGGAAAAATTCCAGTTCCGGGCCACGCGAACAGGGTCGCTCGGCGGCGGAATTCTACACGCAGGTCAAAACCGCCTATATTCGCGCCGGAGACCCGGAATGAAACCGCCGCGCATCGACAATCTGCAATACGCCAACTGGTCGGAAAAGATTTTCCGCCAGATGCGTGAAGGCGGCGTCGATGCGGTACATATCACCATCGCCTATCACGAGAATTTTCGCGAAACCGTGCTGAACGTGGAAATGTTCAACCGGTATTTCGAGCAGTACCCCGACCTGATTTTCCACGGCAAATCGGCCAGCGATGTGCGCTGCGCTCAGGAAACCGGGCGAACGGCGATCTTCTTTGGCTTTCAGAACCCCAGCCCCATCGAGGACGATATCGGGCTGGTCGAGGTCTGGCACGGCCTTGGCGCACGGTTCATGCAATTGACCTATAACAACCAGTCGCTGCTGGCGACCGGGTGCTATGAGGCCGAGGATAACGGCGTCACCCGCATGGGCCGCGAGGTGATCCGCGAGATGAACCGCGTCGGAATGGTGATCGACATGAGCCATTCGGCGGATCGCTCGACGTTGGAGGCGATGGAGATTTCCGAACGCCCCATCGCCATCACCCATGCCAACCCGAAATTCTGGCACCCCGCCCTGAGGAACAAGTCCGACGAAGTGCTGAAAGCGCTGGGTGAAAGCGGCGGGATGCTGGGCTTTTCGCTGTATCCGCACCATCTGAAAGATGGCAGCGATTGCACGGTGGACAGCTTTGCCGAGGCCATCGCCCGCACCGCCGACCTGATGGGGGCGCAAAACCTCGGAATCGGCACCGATCTGTGTCAGGACCAACCTGACAGCATCGTCACCTGGATGCGCAACGGACGCTGGACCAAGACGCTGGATTACGGCGAGGGTTCGGCCGGCAATGCCGGATTCCCCGACCAACCCGACTGGTTTCGCGACAACCGCGACTTTGGCAATATCGAATCCGCGCTAAGCCGCGCCGGGTTTGGTGACGACGAGGTTGCGGCCATCATGGGTGGCAACTGGCTGCGGTTTTACGAAACGTCCTTTGAGCCCAAACCATGACGCCTGCCGAAGAACCCGGAACCGGAAAACGCGCGAAAGGCGCGTTGCGTCCGCCGGAAACCGTCATGCGACTTTCCCGCATGGGCGCGTCGTTCCCCACCCGGTTGAGCTTCATGCGCAGCCTGATCCGGCGGTTGAACCGGGAAAAGGCGCAGGTCAGACGCGCGGTCTGGGAAATGGACGAAAACGGCTATGGGCACGCCGTCTATTCGGTCGATCTGGGTGGCGATACCTATTCGCTGATTGCGTTTTCGCAGGCGCTTGCCGATGCCGACCGCAGCGACCGGGTGATTGCCGAGGCCTGGGATGCCGCCTTTGCGCTCTATGACGGGGTGCCCGACGCGGCGGAAATCGCGCGGATCGGGGCCAATGTCCCGAAACAGGAGGCAGGCCGCTACGAGGCCAGCGAATTGTCGATTTCGCGGGCCAACAAATCGGTCCGGTTTTTCGGGCACGTCGTCGACTGCCTGTCACACGGCCGCCAGCCGGACCCCGATCTGGTGGCCAGCGTCGGTTACCTGATGCGCACCACGGCCGTTTATGGCAACGGCAAGTTCGGCTTCGCCGACCGGGCGCGGATCGCACAGCGCCCGGCGATGCGTGGGTCGTTTCAGGTGGAATTGCTGAATGTTTGGCTGATCCGGGGCTTTACGCTTGATCTGGTCGAACACGTTGCGCGCGCGCGTGATCCGCGAAAATTCGTGCCGCTGAAACACGAAACCCGGCGGGCGCTGGGGATCGGCAATTCGACCGGTCTGGGCATGGCGCCGTTTCTGGTCAATCATCCGCTCTTGCTGAACAACTGGGCAGTGGTGCGCGAAACCGCGCTGGCGCGGGTCTGCGACGTGGCGCGCGTCGATCCGGCCATGATCGCGCGGATCACCGAATTGATGGCGCGGGTCGCCCGGCATCTGGAACAGTGGAATGTCGCGGATGCGCGCCAGATGACCCGGATCGAGGTGCTCAGACGCGAATGGCCCAAAGTGCAGGCCATGGCAACGCCGGAATGGTTGGGCGGCGACCGGCCCTGGGCGCGGCTGGTCGCGGCGGGCGCGCCTTTCAGCGAAGAGTGTCAGGAACTGATCGTCGCGCTGGTGCTGGAACCCCACGGCGATCTGATCGACGATCTGGCGGCCGGGCAGGCCAGCGAGCCGGGACCGGTGCTTGACCCGGCGATGACATTGGGATTTCTGGCGGCGATCATCGCGCAGAATTTCGACTGGGCAATCGCGGTCGATTTTACCGAACCCGCCGCGACCGCGCGTTTCTGGTACGTGTCGGAGACCAAGCTGGAACCCCGGTTCGGCAACCGGTTCGACGAAGACGGTGCCGACCGGGAATCGCCTCTTGATATCGCGCGACAGGTTCGCGCGCTTGCCAGTGACCTTGAATCCTGCAACGGCGGTCAATCGGTGGCGGAATTCCTGCTGGGCCATCCTGAACACCGCCACGCCGCGCGGCGCATTCAGGCATCGGTCGCGCATCCCTACAGCGAAATCCGCGACAACCTGATCGCTGCTGACTGCCTGCCGATCGACATGCTGAGGTTCAAGCTGGCGCAGTTCGGGGCGTCGAAATTCGACCCGAAATCCGAACTCTGGACCCGGATCAACATGTATCAGGGCGCCCCGGTGTTCGATGATATCGACGCGGAAGATGCCGACGACTGGTGGCTGCCCGTGCTGGAGGTGAACTGATGCGCTGTTCGCTGAACGAGATCGAAATGACCCTGCGCAAGGCCGGGCGGGGCGCTGGATTTCCGTTCGGGTTGGCCGAGGATGTCGCCGCCGCCGCCGCGTGGCTGTGTGCGAACGACCGGGACGGCACCGGCGCCGCCCTGGCAGCGCTGGCTGCAGGCTACAGGCCGCGCCCGGAATGCACCTTTGCCCGAAATGCGATCACGTTTGCGGCGACGCCGGTTGCCAGCGTGGGGCCTTCGGTCGTCGACCTGCTGATTGCCGGGGGTGGGCGCACGAAGGTTCGGGTGTCTGACATCGACGCGCCCTTGCTGCTGGTCGGGCTGGCGGGCAGTACTGCGGTTGCGTCTCTGGCCGATATGCGACTGGAATTCGACGGTGGGCAGGCGGTTGAAATCAGCGCGGCGGGCGGAATAAAGGGGTCGACCGACGACCTTTCGGCGGCGGCAACCCTGGGCTGCAACATGCGCGAAGGGGTGCGCGACCGTCCGGTGGTGCCCATCGGCGGAGTCGAAGTGAACAAAGCAATCTGGGCGGAAATCACGGCGCTGGCGCGGAAAACCTATGTGCCGGAAAGCGCGACCTCGCTGCAGGGCGCGGGCGCGGGCCTGACCGACAACGACTGAACAAACGGGGCGGACGGACATGACGGAAAATCTGACACTGAACGAAGTCGGCGCTCTGGCGCAGGCAGCGCTGGCGGGTGCGGGCGCAAATGCAACGAACGCGGCCTCCGTGGCCCGTTCCACCGTCCGGGCCGAGCGCGACGGTATCCGCAGCCATGGCCTGATGTACGTGCCGATCTATGCCGGGCACGTCGCCTGCGGCAAAGTGGACGGCAACGCGGTGCCAAAGATTTCCAGACCCGCCGCCGGTTCGGTCCGCGTCGATGCCGGATGCGGGTTTGCCCATCCGGCGATCGACGCGGGTTGGGATGCCTTTACCGATGCGGCCCGCACCAACGGGGTCGCGGCACTGAGCCTGCACAATTCCTATAATTGCGGGGTGCTGGGCCATCATGCCGAGCGGTTGGCCGAGGATGGCCTGCTGGGGCTGTGTTTCACGCACGCACCGGCGTCTATCGCACCGACGGGCGGACGGCAGCCGGTGATCGGCACCAACCCCTTTTCGCTGGCGGTGCCCGATGGCGAAGGCGGCGCGTTGCTGGTGATCGACCAATCCGCCAGCGCGATCGCAAAATCCGAGATCATGTTGCGCGCGCGGGAAGGCGAACCGATCGAGGCAGGCTGGGCCTTTGACAGCGAGGGCAATGTCACCACCGATGCAGCAGCCGCGCTGAAGGGATCGATGGCCCCGGCGGGTGGGCAAAAGGGATTTGGTGTCGGCTTGACGGTCGAGGTGCTGGCATCGTGTCTGGCCGGCGCGGTCCTCAGCCGCGATGCCAGCCCGTTTTCCGGCGACAAGGGCGGGCCGCCAAAAACCGGCCAGTGTTTCGTGGCCTTTGATCCGGCCGCCTTTGCCGGGGCGGCGTTTCTTGCACAGACACGGGCGTTGGCCGACGCCATCACATCGCAGGAAGGGGCGCGTCTGCCGGGTGCCCGCCGCACGGGCAACCGCGCACGGATCGACCGCGACGGGGTTGTCGTGGATGCCTCCCTGCTGGCGCGTATCCGCGCGTTTTCCCGGTAGCCAGATCGCAGAGAGATCGTCCGCTGCCGAGGGTCCCGCCGCCGGGAACCGCATGCCGCCGGGACTTGAAAATCCACGCGGACGCGATGGGACGGATTTGGGTTTGAGAACCCGGTCTGCGGAATGCTTTTCCGCATCCCTGTCGCCAAATTTGCCGGAATTTTGGAATGAGGCCAGTGCCATAATGCCGACGGCCCGAATAACCGAACCCGATCGCGTGGCGGGTATCGGCCTTGTGTCCGGCACGCAAGACCAGCCGATTGCGCGGGATCAAGGGCGCAAGCCCGCCGCGCATCGCCGGGCCGCCCCCCGGCACGGCGATTTGCTGAGGAAGGCACTACCTATTTGGGCCGCGCAGGTTTTGCCGGAATAAAGTGGCCGTCACGGGCTACAGTTCACCGCACCACGGCCCGTCGATGCGCGGCTCTGTGTTTATCGGGGACAAGGCCCGCCTGCGCAGTCTTGTCAGGGCCGCTTGCCGACCGGAACCGATGTGGCGGTCCGCCCTCAGGCGTTCCCGGCGGCAATCATGTCGGACGCCATCGTGGCATAACACCCGGCCAGGTCGCTGTCGCGCAATGCGACCGGCGCACCATCGTCCGCGGCGCGCCGTATCTCGATGTCCAGGGGAATTTCGCCAAGAAACGGAATTCCCAGCCGCTCGGCCTCGGCCCGTGCGCCTCCGTGACCGAACAAGTGGTCCGCGTGCCCGCAATTCGGGCAGATATAGGCCGACATGTTCTCGATCATACCCAGCACCGGGGTGTTGGTCTTGGCGAACATGTTCAGCGCTTTGCGGGCATCCAACAGCGCGATGTCCTGGGGCGTCGATACGACGATGGCACCGGTGACCTTGGCCTTTTGCGCCAGCGTCAACTGCACATCGCCCGTGCCCGGTGGCAGATCGATCAACAGGATATCCAGATCACCCCACCGCACCTGACCCAGCAATTGCTGCAACGCCCCCATCAGCATGGGCCCGCGCCAGATCACGGCCTCGTCCTCTTTCAGCATCAGCCCCATCGACATGAAGGTTACCCCGTGGGAAACCAGCGGCAGGATTTCCTTGCCGTCGGGTGACGCGGGGCGGTCCGCCAACCCCATCATCCGGTGCTGCGAGGGGCCATAGATGTCCGCGTCCAGCAATCCGACCCGCCGACCCTGCCGCGCCAATGCGACTGCAAGATTGCTGGTGACCGTCGATTTCCCGACGCCACCCTTTCCCGAGGCAATGGCGACGATCCGCTCGATGCCCGGAATGGCCATGGGTGCGGCCTGCGGTGTGGCGTGACGTCCGATCTTGAGGTCGGGGGGAGCCGGTTTCTTTTCGGGGGCAGAATGCGCGGTCAACACCACCGAGACATTCCTGACCCCTTCAAGACCGGCAACCGCCGCCTCGGCGGCATCGCGCACCGGCGCCATCGCCGCGCCCTGGTCAGGGGCGATTTCCAGCACGAACCGCACGTTCGCGTCGTTGATTTCAAGCGCCCGGACCAGATCGGCCGAGACGACATCGCCACCGCCGGGCAAGAGCACCTGCCCGAGTGCGGCCAGAATTTCCGCGTTTGTCACAGTCATGTCACCGCACCCCTTACTTGCGCAGTTGCCCTTGACAGGGCTGCGTCTTTACATTGTGTAAATCGCGACCAAGAACAAGGGCAAGCCGTCCTGATACGGGGATTTCATGGAAACGCTGACCGAGGCCTGGCTGTTGATGGCAGGGCGTGACCCGGCGCTGTTGCAAATCGTGGGTCTTTCGCTTTTCGTAAGCCTGACCGCCAGCGTTCTGGCGGCGTTGATTGCGATTCCGGCCGGTGCGGCGCTGGCGATCTGGTCGTTTCCTTTCCGGGGGCTGGTGGTGGTGGTGTCGACCTCGCTGCTGGCGTTGCCGCCGGTGGTGGTGGGCCTGTTGGTCTATCTGATGCTCAGCCGCGCGGGCCCGCTGGGGCAATTCGGCATCCTGTTCACCCCTGCGGCCATGGTCGTTGCGCAGACCATCCTGATCACGCCGATCATTCTGGCGTTGACGCGCGAGGCGGTGCTGCCGCTCAGGCGAGATTACGATGCGCTGCTGCTGTCGGTCGATGCCGGGCCGTGGCTGAAGCTGACGACGCTGATCTGGGACGCGCGTTTCGGAGTCGTGACGGCGCTGCTTGCGGGAATCGGGCGGGCGCTGGCCGAGGTGGGGGCAGTGCTGATCGTGGGCGGCAACATCAACGGGGTCACCCGCGTGATGACCACCACGATTGCGCTGGAAACCTCCAAGGGCAATCTGGAACTGGCGCTGGCGCTGGGGGTAATTCTGCTGCTGATCGCGCTTGCGATCAACAGCGCCATTCACTTCATCGCCCGCTTTGGCCGCCGCTACGAGTTGACGCGATGAGCGCGCCGGTCATCGCGTTTGAAAATGTGATGCTGGCGGTTGGCGGGCAGACGCTGTTCGGCCCGGTCAGCGCGGTTGTGCAGAGCCCCGGCATTACCGTGATCATGGGGCCGAACGGGGCCGGGAAAAGCCTGTTTCTTGGCGCGGCGCACGGATTGCTGCCCCAAATGCGCGGGGGCGTTCACTGGGACGGGGTCGCGGCGTCGCAATCGCGGGCGAAACGTGGTTTCGTATTCCAGACGACGCCGGTCATGCGTCGCTCGGTTGCGGGAAACATTGCCTTTCCGCTGTTCGCGCAGAACCTGCCGCGTGCCGAGCGCGCGCGTTTGCTGGACCGGGCCCTGCGGGCCGCGCGCCTGCATGGGGACGCGGGCAAACCGGCGGCGGCCCTGTCGGGCGGCGAACGCAAACGTCTGGCGCTGGCGCGTGCGACCGTTACAGAGCCGCGCGCGGTGTTGCTGGACGAACCCGCCGCCAATCTGGACCCGGCTTCGACGCTGGAACTGGAACAGAGCCTGCGCCGGATCTCAGACGAAGGCACCAAGGTTCTTTTGTCCACGCATGATGTGGCCCAGGCCCGGCGGCTGGCGGATGATGTTCTGTTTTTCGACCACGGGCAACTGGTCGAACAGGCCGATGCCGATACTTTTTTTGAACACCCCGCCACCCCGGCCGCCGAACGCTATCTGAGGGGTGAACTGTGAAACACCTGTTGCTGCTGGCGATACTACTGTTCCCGGGCGGCGGCGAAGCGGCGGACCGATACATCATTCTGGCCTCGACCACGTCAACGCAGAATTCCGGCCTGCTGGACGCGATATTGCCCGTTTTCACCCGGCGTTCCGGCATTGGGGTCCGGGTCGTCGCGGTCGGTACCGGTCAGGCCTTGCGCATCGCCCGAAATGGCGATGCCGACGCCCTGCTGGTGCATCACCGCCCCAGCGAGGACGCGTTTGTCGCCGAAGGTCACGGGATCGAGCGCCGCGATGTCATGTATAACGATTTCATTCTGATCGGGCCCGCCGATGATCCGGCGGGACTGGCGCAGACAGCGACCGCAACACAGGCAATGGCGGCGATTGCGGCGTCGGGCCAGCTTTTTGCCTCGCGCGGCGACGACAGCGGCACCCACAAGAAGGAACGCGAATTGTGGGCGGCGGCGGGCATAGATCCGGCTGGCGACTGGTATCTGGAAACCGGTTCCGGCATGGGCGCGACGCTCAATCTGGCGCGCGACAAGGATGCCTATGTTCTGACGGACCGGGGTACCTGGATCACGTTCGGCAACAAGGGCGGGCTCAGGCGGCTATTTTCGGGCGATCCGGAGTTGTTCAACCCCTACGGTATCATTCTGGTGAATCCCGCGCGGCATCCGCATGCCAAAGTGGCGCTTGCACGGGAGTTCTCCGACTGGCTGGTGTCCGCGGCCGGGCAGCAGGCAATTTCCGACTTTCGCACCGGCGGATTTCAGGCGTTTTGCCCCAATGCAGCCGATATCGCACCCGAAATTCAGAATCGCGCCGCCTGCCCGGTCGAGACCGACTGACCACCACCATGCCATGCGCTGAACGCATGGCGGCAATACCCAAATCCCGGATTGTCGCGGGCGGCAATCGGTATAGCTATGCGCCAACAGCAAAACACGAAGTCAAGGATGCCCGACGATGGCCTATATCGCGATCAGACCCGCCCCATTTCCCAACCTGACCGGTGGGTTCCGCCACACGGTCGCATCGCTTTGGCTGGCCCGGAAACGCCGGTCCATCTTCCTGCACACCCGCAACGAGCTTAGGGCCCAGTCGAACCGCTGTCTTGCGGATCTGGGGATCTCGCGCTCGGAAATCGACCGGGTCGCGCGCGAATCTGCAAGGCAAGCGACGCGCTGACCGACTCCTTATCGCCGGAAACCTACCCAATTTGCGGTTTTCGCGAACTAAAACGGCGATGCGAACCTCCCCGCACCGCCGTTTTTTTGAGGGTCGCGGCGGCGCTGGCGGATCGAACGCGACATTCGATATCAACCGACCCAAAGACCGACCTTTCCCGACCGAACAGGTCGGGCTTCCCGGCGGACCTCATCCCGGACAGCCACAGAGCCGCGCATCGACGGGCCGCGGTGCGAACCGGTGATGCGTGGCGGGCTGGCACCCTTGATCCCGCGCAATCGGATGGTCTTGAACGCCGGATTCAAGGCCGAAACAAGCCACGTGACGTGGTTCGGGTATTCGGGCCTGTGATATGATTGCCCCCGGCAAACGCCACAGATTTCACCCAAACAACTGGAATATCGTGATCATTTGATCCATGAGGTAAAATTCCGGTCGATCGAACCACGGGAATCGAACCCCTAGAAAGGCACCGCGTCCGCTGGCGTCACGAAACTGGCCACGACCTTTTTCACGCCAGCCTTTTCAAAGGCGATCGACAGTTTTTCGCCCTCGATTTCGGTGATCGCGCCATAGCCGAATTTCTGGTGAAACACCCGGTCGCCAAGACCAAAGCCCGATACCGCTGCAAGGTCGATCACCACGCCACCGCCTTCGTGCGGTTGCGACAGGCCGCGCTGGCGGCTGCGGGCGGTCATGCGCCTCCAGCCCGGGGAATTATAAACGTCCGCGCGCTCGGCCCGAACGTGAAGGTCCGAGCCGCCGGTCATGCCGCTGGCCGCCGCGCCGAAACCGCCGCCGTAGAGGCCCGGCGGGGTCAGGACTTCGACGTGATCGGCCGGTAATTCGTCGATGAATCGCGACGGCAGTGCCGATTGCCACTGGCCATATACCCGACGGTTGGCGGCGAATGAGACGGTGCAGATTTGCTCGGCGCGGGTGATGCCGACATAGGCGAGGCGGCGTTCTTCCTCCAGTCCCTTCAGCCCGGTTTCGTCCATGCTGCGCTGGGACGGGAACAGCCCGTCCTCCCATCCGGGCAAGAAAATGACCGGATATTCCAGACCCTTGGCGGCATGCAGTGTCATGACCGATACCTTTTCGGTCGCATCCTCCGCCTCGTTATCCATGATCAGACTGACATGTTCCAGAAACCCTTGCAGGTTTTCAAACCCCTCCAGCGCCTTGACCAGTTCCTTGAGATTCTCCAGACGCCCCGGTGCTTCGGGCGTCTTGTCGGCCTTCCAGTGATCCGTATAGCCGCTTTCCTCCAGAATGATTTCGGCCAGTTCGATGTGATTGGTGCCGTTGCGCATTGTCGCGGACCAACGGCGCAGGTTTTCTGCAAACAGAAGCGCGGCCTTGCGATATCGCGCGCCCAGCGCCCCCTCGGCCAACGCGATCCGCAGCCCGTCGAGCAGCCCGACCCCGTTTTGCCGCGCGGCCACCGAGATCTGCTGGACGGCCTTGTCGCCCAGCCCGCGTTTGGGGGTGTTGATGATCCGCTCGAACGCCAGATCGTCGTCGGGGCTGACCACCAGCCGAAAATAGGCCATGGCGTCGCGAATTTCGAGCCGCTCGTAAAAGCGCGGCCCCCCGATCACCCGGTAGGGCAGGCCGATGGTCAGGAACCGGTCCTCGAACGCGCGCATCTGGTGGCTGGCGCGGACGAGGATGGCCATGGATTCCAGCGATTTCGGTGCAAGGCCGCGCGTTCCCTGCTGCATCGCCTCGATTTCCTCGCCGATCCAGCGCGCCTCTTCCTCGCCGTCCCAATGGCCGATCAGGCGCAGCTTTTCGCCCTCGTTCGCTGCCGTCCACAATGTTTTGCCCAGCCGGTCCTCGTTGGCGGCAATCACGCCCGAGGCGGCGGCCAGTATATGCCCGGTCGAGCGATAGTTCTGCTCCAGGCGCACCACTTCCGCGCCCGGAAAATCCGCCTCGAACCGCAGGATGTTTCCCACCTCGGCCCCGCGCCAGCCATAGATCGACTGGTCGTCGTCACCCACGCAGCAAATATTGTGGTGTTCGGCCGCCAAAAGCCGCAGCCACAGATACTGTGCGACGTTGGTGTCCTGATATTCGTCGACCAAAATGTACCGGAACCAACGCTGGTATTGCGCCAGAACGTCCGCGTGGTTGCGAAAAATCTCGACCACGAGCAGCAGCAGATCGCCGAAATCGACCGCATTCAGGGTTTTCAGGCGCTCCTGATATTGCGCATAAATCTCGACGCCGCGATTGTCGTAGGCGGCGGCGTCCGCGACCGGTACCTGTTCCGGCGTCAGCGCCCGGTTTTTCCAGTTGTTGATCAGATGCGCCAGCAGGCGTGCAGGCCAGCGCTTGTCGTCGATATTCGCGGCAACGATCAGTTGTTTCAAAAGGCGGATCTGGTCGTCGGTATCGAGGATGGTGAAGTTCAACTTCAGCCCGGCAAGTTCCGCATGGCGGCGCAGTATCTTGGCGCAGAGCGCATGGAACGTGCCAAGCCACGGCATCCCCTCGACGGTCTCGCCCAGCAGGCTGCCCACCCGTTTTTTCATCTCGCGCGCGGCCTTGTTGGTGAAGGTCACCGCCAGAATTTCGTTCGGCCGCGCGCGGCCGGTATTCAGCAGATGCGCGATCCGGGTCGTCAGCGCCTTGGTCTTGCCGGTTCCGGCACCGGCCAGCATCAGGACCGGCCCGTCCAGCGCCTGAACCGCGGCGCGCTGGGCCGGATTCAGATCGGCCAGATACGGGGCGGGACGGGCGGCCAGCGCCTGCGCGGACAGGCTTGGCGTTGGCGGCGCGTCTGTGGGCATGTCGGGATCCTTGGTCATGGCGGCAACTTAACCAGCGGCCCCGACGAAAGGAAGCCATGTTCGCAAATTGTTCCCGCCGGAAAAATTCGCTCGCGAATCACCAAACTAGCGATGCCTGGCACGCATCCGGGGATGTTCGCTGTATGTTCGCCACAGATTGAGCAAGTCGTGGGAATTGATGGGATTTTGCGTCGCCCGATCAAAAACCGCAATATCTAGTGCGAATATTGGCAATGTCTACAATTTGGGGTTAATGTGGCGGCTTTCACTGGATTGTTTCCACGCGGAATTTCGAGTGTCTGGCGGAAAAATCCAAGGTATCCCATTCAAAACCCTTGTTTTCCATAAAATCCCATAGTACCCCTGATGCCACGATGAAAGTCGGGAAGTTAAAGGGCAGCAAGACCCCGAAATCCCAAGTCAGGTTTCGTACAGGCACCCGCTTTTCATCCAACAAGATCCGGCGCGTATGCGAGCAGACACCCCCCCAGGTGGCAACGCAGCCGGACCGGTCCGAAGACGGGACGAGATCGGCGGATCAAGCAGTGGCAGCAGCTTGATCCGCCGTATCCCGTTTTAGGGCCAGGCAATGATCAAGGAGCCATGACGGACAGTGGCACGACGGTTCAGAGGCGAGAGCGTCCACAAGGTGGATGCAAAGGGCAGGGTATCGATCCCGGCCGCGTTTCGTCGTGTGCTGGAAGAAAACGACCCCGAATGGACCGACGGGCTGCACCCAAATCTGGTGATCGTCTATGGGGACGGATCGCGGAATTTTCTCGAAGGTTTTTCCATCACGGCGATGACGGATGTCGACGAACGTATCGCCCGGCTTCCGCGCGGCTCGCGCAATCGGCGATTGCTGGAGCGGATGTTTTCCGGACAGGCGGTCCAGATGCAGGTCGACGATACCGGGCGGCTGGTTCTGTCGCAGAAACTGCGCGACAAGATCGGAATCGCCAACGAGGCGCTGTTCATCGCATCGGGCGATACCTTCCAGATCTGGGAACCGGAGGCCTATGGCAGCGGTGTCACGCATTTCGAAGATCTGGCCGAAGAATTCGACCCGGATTTCGACCCGCTCACACTGTTGGAACCGGGCGCGCAGGGGTAATTCATGGCGCAGAAAGCTGGTTCCGCTTCCGACGCGCCCGCGCATATCCCGGTATTGCTTGAACCTTTGATGGCCGCGATTGCACCGGTCAGCGGCGTTTGGCTGGATGGCACTTTTGGCGCTGGCGGCTATACGCGCGCGTTGCTCGACGCGGGCGCGGCACGGGTGCTGGCCGTCGATCGCGACCCCGAGGTCTTCGTGCGCGCCGAACGCTGGGCCGCGCAATACGGCGAACGGTTGCTGTTGATAGCGGGCGAATTCGGGCAGTTGGACATGCTGGCCGATCAGGCGGGCGCATTGGCACTGGACGGGGTGGTGCTGGATATCGGCGTTTCCTCGATGCAGATCGATCGGGCCGAACGCGGGTTCTCGTTTACCCAGGACGGCCCGCTGGACATGCGGATGAGCCAACAGGGCACCAGCGCCGCCGACATCGTCAATACCGCCGACGAAGCCACACTGGCGGATATCCTTTTTCAATACGGTGAAGAGCGGGCTTCGCGCCGGATCGCCCGGCGGATCGTCAAGATGCGCGACCAAAATCCGCTGACGACGACGCTGGAGCTTGCAGATGTGATCGAGGCATGTCTGCCCCGCGCCAAACCCGGACAGATGCATCCGGCAACCCGGTCGTTTCAGGCTCTGCGCATCGCCGTCAATGACGAGTTGAAACAACTGGTCGACGGGCTTGTCGCCGCCGAAAACGCGTTGAAACCCGGCGGGATACTCGCCGTTGTGACGTTTCATTCGCTGGAAGACCGGATCGTGAAGCGTTTTGTTCAGGCCCGAAGCGGCAGCGGGCCGCGCGGCAATCGGTTCGCCCCGGAAGTGGTGGTTCAGGTGCCGACGTTTGCAAGGCTGTCGCGCAAGGCCATCGTCGCCGACCCCGCCGAACTGGCCGCAAATCCGCGCGCGCGGTCGGCGAAATTGCGGCTGGCGCAGCGGCTGGACGCGCCGGCCAGTGCCGCGAAAAAGTCGGGCCTGGGCCTGCCGAAAATCGCACTGCAGGCGGCTTCGTGATGCGGTCGGTGTTTTTCGCGCTGGCTGCCTTGGCGGTGATCGGGCTTGCCTGGTGGGCATATAACGAAAACTACGCGACTCAGGCGGCCCTGCAACGGGTCGAAAAATTGCAGCGCCAACTGGGACAGGCGCGCGAGGATCTTGGCGTGCTCAGGGCGGAATGGGCGTATCTGAACCGCCCGGAACGGCTGCGGGAATTGTCGGACCTGAACTTTGAACGCCTGCAATTGATGCCGCTGGCGCCCGAGCATTTCGGGGAAGTCGAGCAGGTCTCGTTTCCGCGTCTCGAATTCGACGAATTGCGCGCTCCGGTGGACGTTTCCGCCGAGACCGCCCCGCCGGCCGCGGAGGGTATCCAGTGATCCGCACGCCGCTTCGCCCCCTTGCCGCGGTGATTTCGGCCCGCGATAAGGGCGAGGATCCCGACCGGATCATGGCCGAAAACCTGCGCATCCGCCACGAAGACATGCGCGACCGCGAACGCATTCGCGCCGAAAGCCGCCTTTTGGTGCTGGCACTGTTTTTTCTGGCGGGCTTCGTTGCGGTCGGCGTACGCATGGCGATGCTGGCGGCCAGCAATCCGCAAGAACCCCGTGCCGATGGGTATGCAACCACGATTTCAATGCAACGCGCGGATATCATTGATCGAAACGGGGCCATCCTTGCGACGAACCTGATCACGAACTCGCTGTATGCCCAGCCCCCGCTGATGATCGACAAAGAGACGGCGGCGTTGCATCTGGCCAGAATTTTTCCCGATCTCAACGCGGAAAAACTGCTGCGCGAGTTCAATTCCAATCGCAAATTCATCTGGCTGCGCCGCAAAATCTCGCCCGAGCAGGTCCAGCAGGTCCACGACATCGGCGAACCCGGCCTGTTGTTCGGCCCGCGTGAAATGCGGCTTTATCCCAACGGTAATCTGGCGGCCCATGTGCTGGGCGGTGCCGGTTTTGGCCGCGAAGGTGTCCATTCCGCCGAAGTGATTGGCGTGGCCGGGGTCGAGCATCAGTTCGACAGTTTCCTGCGCGACCCGGCGAACGAGGGGGAACCGCTTCAGCTATCGCTCGATCTTACGGTGCAGACGGCCATGCGCCGCGTGCTGGGTGGCGGCATGAAGCTGCTGGCGGCTAAGGGCGCGGCGGCGGTGCTGATGGATGTGAAATCCGGCGAAGTGCTGGCGCTGGTCTCGCTGCCCGACTTTGATCCGAACGCGCGGCCTCGGCCATTGACCAAGGGCGATGCCGCAGACAGCCCGCTTTTCAACCGTGCGGCGCAGGGGCTTTACGAGCTTGGATCGACCTTCAAGATTTTCACCGCCGCGCTGGCCTTGGACGGTGGATTCGCGACACCCGATACCATGGTGTCCACCCGGGGCCCGCTGAAGTGGGGCAAATACACCATCCGCGATTTTCACGATTACGGGCGCGAGCTCAGCCTGACGGACGTGATCGTCAAAAGCTCCAATATCGGCAGCGCAATTCTGGCGCTGGAAATCGGTGGTGGTCGGCAACAGGCATTTCTGGACGATCTGGGCCTGTTTTCGCCGCTGCCGCTGGAACTGGCCGAGGCCCGGCATTCACGTCCGTTACTGCCCAAGCGCTGGTCCGAAATCTCGACCATGACGATAT
>Ga0114932_10002754_pt1 | contig 18111 bp, 23 predicted proteins | sample 2SBtaG_2_FD_87286 | JGI IMG/M metagenome (GOLD analysis project Ga0114932, IMG submission 87286) | Deep subsurface microbial communities from Kolumbo volcano to uncover new lineages of life (NeLLi) - 2SBTROV12_ACTIVE470 metaG | ecosystem: Environmental > Aquatic > Marine > Volcanic ... | reverse complement strand
GACATGGTGGCTATTGAGCAATGTTGCAGAAGAACCTGCTACGTCGCAAATACGCCCCGCAAGATGCTGCGCACAACCAGTCGTCGAGAGCACGAGTGTGTGTGGGCTCGCGTGCAACTGCTGTATAGCGTTCAGGAATGCCTTCTCATCAAATGAAACGTGAGTCATGTATTTCTCCAAGGTCTATCGATATTTCAGGGACACGTAAAGTAGAATGAACAGCTCAAAATAGTACCACAATCAAGACCTCTTGTCAATGGTGATACACGAACGAAGAATACACAGGTTTCATTGACTGTATGTATATAAATAAGTACACTATGTATCTATGAATGCGACTCAAAAAGTAGAGGAATGCCTTGAAAAAATTAGACCAGCGCTCGAAATGCACAAGGGAAATGTGATGCTTATTGGGGTAGATGAAAAAGAAGGGATAGTTCGTGTGAAACTTGAAGGTGCATGTCAGGGATGTCCCATGTCTCAGGTGACATTGAAGATGGGAATCGAAGCTGAAATAATCTCTCAAGTTCCATCGATCAAACAGGTGATTGCAGTGGACGACAAGGAAAAGGAATGTTGTGACGACAAAAAAGGTGCATGTTGTTCAAAACAATCGGACGAAGATAAATGGTTTTTTGAACTCCTGGGTCAGGAAGAAGGGGAATAGAGTCAACTCATACTATGCTTGAACAACTTCGCTACGCATTTGCTCGGTTTTATAAGAACCGATTCGTACTCATTCAACTGTCTATCACTGGAGTGCTTCAGTTTGCGCTGTGGATGTATATCGTCTCGCATATTCGTCTTTACACAGATGCAACTTTTCTACATTACACAGTAGGAGTCGGAGTAGACTTCGTTGGATCCAAGGGGCAAATCTTTGCACTGCCAATTATTGGATTAATTATTGCTCTGGCGAATACCGGACTTGCATATACGATGTTCAAGAAAGCACGTATGACAAGTCTATTCTTAGTTACACTAACAAATCTCCTTCACATCTTCTTACTCATATCAGCGGTTCTTATTGTATCTCTCAACGCATAATATGCCATCAACTGAGCTGACATCAATTTTCATACTTGCAACACTAAGTTTTTTTATCGCCATTGTCTGGGCGCCGTCCCTCATTAAATTCCTGCGCGCAGCTCGAATGGGAAAGGGGATTCGGCCTGCATCAGAAACACCTATATACAATCAACTCCATGCAAAGAAGGCTGGTACACCAACGATGGGGGGTATACTCATCTGGGTGACGGTTTTGATTCTTGCCTTTGTACCGCACTGGCTACCAGGCTTTGACGATCTCGACTTTTTATCTCGCACCGAAACATGGCTTCCGCTTGGGGCACTCGTCATGTCTGCTCTGGTAGGAATAGTGGACGACTATTTGAACGTGAAGGGGATAGGAGCGCATGGTGGGGGTATTCGTGCGAGACATAGACTATTCATCTATACGGTGATTGCAGCGATTGGATCTTGGTGGTTTTTCTACAAACTTGATTGGGATGTTTTCCGCATTCCATTTGTAGGCAACTTCGAGCTAGGGTGGTGGTATATTCCTGTGTTTATTATCATCATTGTTTCGACAAGCTTTTCAGTTAATGAGGCGGATGGGCTCGATGGCCTAGCTGGAGGATTGCTCCTGGCTGCATATGGAGCATTTGGTGCAATCGCATTCGCACAAGGTAAATTTGATCTTGCTGCGTTATGTGCTGTCATTGCGGGTGGTATTGTGGCCTTTCTGTGGTACAACATTCATCCAGCACGGTTTTTTCTTGGGGATACCGGTGCGATGTCTCTAGGTGTTACGCTTGGTATTGTCGCTATGTTAACCAATTATGCGCTGTTGTTGCCCATAATTTGTCTTCCATTCGTCATCGAATCGCTCTCAGTCATTATCCAACTCGCATCGAAAAAATTCAGAAATAAAAAGGTTTTCAAGGTAGCGCCGATTCATCATCATTTTGAGGCGATAGGCTGGCCCGAACCGCAAATCGTTATGCGCGCATGGATGATATCGGGGGTGCTGGCGGTTGTTGGTCTTGCTCTGGCTCTCATGGATATCAATCTCATAGCATGAGACCGCGATCTAAGAAAAAGAAGACTCCGTCTAAATACGATAATATAATTATCAGTACACTCGTCGTGTTGATAATTTTTGGTTTATTAACGCTTGCATCCGCATCTTCACCAGTGGGCTTTGAACGCTTCGGCGACAGCTATCACTTTATAAAAGGACAGATAATTAACGGAATCATTCCGGGTGTCATAGCAATGCTCATTTTAATGCGCGTACCATACAGAATATGGTTTAAGTACTATAAGCTGTTTCTTGGCCTTACAGTGGTGATGTTGGTCGCAGTTTTTGCAACACCTCTTGCGGCGGGCTACGGAACATCTCAAAGTTGGATTGTTATTGGACCCATCCATCTTCAGCCAGCAGAATTCGCAAAACTAACATTTATTATTGGGCTTGCTGGCTGGCTCGCTGCAAAGCCTCAGTTGGATCGACAGGATTTATACAAAGGACTCCTGCCTTTTTCTCTTATCCTTGGAATTGTATGCGGACTTCTCGCAGTCCAGCCTGATGTAGGAACCATGATCATCATCGCGTTGATTGCAGTAACTATGTTCTTTGTCTCTGGTGCAACAATGAAACACATCGGGATATTAGGAGGTGTCGGTGTTGCAGGTATCGCAGGTCTCATTGCGATAGCTCCATACCGTATCGCACGACTGCTCACATTTATCAATCCATCTCTCGACACGCAGGGTGCTGGCTATCAGCTTAATCAGGCGCTCATTGCGGTGGGATCAGGTGGTTTGCTCGGTCTCGGGTTAGGGCAATCACGCCAGAAGTTTCTCTATCTTCCTGAGGTCACATCAGATTCAATATTTGCGGTTATGTCGGAAGAGATGGGATTTGTAGTCTCTGTTATGTTCGTAGTCATACTCACATACTTCGGCATGCGTATGCTCAAAATAGTCAAAAGAAATAAAGAAGAATTCGCGCAGTTTTTTATTATTGGGGTCGTCTCATGGATTCTCATTCAGTCAATAGTGAATATTGGAGCGATTATTGGTATAATGCCTTTAACAGGTGTACCACTTCCTTTCGTGTCGCACGGAGGCTCCGCAATGCTCTCTTTACTAGCTGCGATGGGAATCGTACTTAATATTTCAGCGGACAAACACGCATGAAAAACGAAAAATATATCAAAGTGCTTCTTTCTGGTGGTGGGACACTCGGTCCTGTCATGCCACTTATTGCGGTTGCTGATGAGATTCGTAAACAATACAAGAACGCTGAAATTTTGTGGGTGGGGACGTTTGGAGGCGTAGAAAAAATTGTAGTTCGTTCTCACAACATCGACTTCAAGGCTATGACGTCAATTAAATGGCGTCGATACTCAAGCCTCAAAAATGTTCGCGATATTCTCATCTCGCCATTTGTATTCCTCCATGCGCTGATAATCCTACTGAGCTTTCGACCACACGTCATGGTTTCCGCGGGTGGCTACGTGAGTGTTCCGCTGCACATAGTAGGTTGGTTCATACGAATTCCAAGTGTTGTGCATCATCAGGATATCCGAACAGGCCTGGCGAATAAAATCATGCGACTCTTTGCTAAGCGAACGACTGCAACGTTTGAGCACACAATGAAGGAGTTGAATGAAGTAAAAAGTTCGCACACAGGAAATCCGATCAGGACAGCTCTGCGACGAGGAAATAGAGATAGAGGATATGCGCACTTCCACCTGGATCCCGATATGCAGACCATACTCGCGTTTGGTGGTGGTACTGGCGCTACGAGCCTTAACAAAACACTCGCACTCAGCTTGCCTAACATATTAGAAAAAGCTCAGGTTATTCATATAACCGGACAGGGGAAGCAAGTGATTGCCCCTGCAATACGCGAACACAATAAAAAATTGGCCAAACGATATCACACGTTCGAATTCTTTTTAGACGATGAAATGGCAGATGCGTATGCAGTCGCAGATATAGTCATTATGCGTGCAGGTCTTTCGAGTCTGTCTGAGGTAGCCGCTCTGGGCAAAGCTTCTGTGCTGATGCCTATTCCGAAATCTCATCAAGTAGAAAATGCGCAATTCTTTGTTGAAAAGCAGGCTGCAGAGATGGTGAGCATGACAGCGGGATCGACTGAGCTATCACGCGTCGTACTCGATCTACTCAATGACCCAGCGGATAGAAACCGACTTGCGATGAGAGCAGAACGACTCAACAAACCTGACGCACACGAGAAGTTGGTGGAGGTGATAAAGGAAGCTGTACATTCTTCAGAATAAATAAAGCATCTCGTAAAGCTGGATATTTCTCCACTGAACGAACCACGGGTCCAATACCCATCCCAAAAGCAAAAACCGAGCTTTCGCTCGGCTTTTACTTTTGGGACGGCTGGGGCTCGAACCCAGAACTCTCTGCTTAAAAGGCAGATACTCTACCATTGAGTTACCGTCCCTCAGTTGTTTGTGGCAATATAGTATCAATCAACGCGTATTTTGTCGAGAGACTGCTGTGGGAATAAAAAAAGGCCCGGAATCCGGACCATATAGATGCTAGCGTCTGTCGTAATCATCCAGACTAATAGGCTCACATTACTGACAATGGTATGAGTGAGAAGAGACAATACACCGGGACGCTCACAAATACACATAAGGCACAGAGATTGAGTAACTACGATGAAACTGATATTATGTATCCCTATGACAACACACATAAACAAGGCATTCTTCAAAAAAATTGCAAAAGAATACTCAGAAACAGATGGGAAAAAACGCCAATGTAATACGCAAGCAGACAAGGCGCTCCACACTGCAAAGCGTGCAATATTCGCTATGCATAGAGGAGACACCAAGCAGGCAAAAGCGGAGCTTGAAAAGTCAGCAAAGATTCTAAAGGTGGTGCAGAAGTTCAACGCGTCAGCCAGAAAAGGGCCGTGTGCTGCAGCTCGCGAGGAATATGCGGAAGCAGCATTGTTCATGATGGTGCTTGAGGGAAAACAAATTAATGCGATAAAGGGAATTACACTGCCAACGGAAACGTACTACGGAGCACTTTCAGATGTGGTGGGGGAGATTGTGCGGGCTGCAACAAAAGCAGCCACAAAAAAGGACATTGCAGAAGTAGCACGACTCACGACAATCACACAGGACATCATGGAACAGTTATACACTCAGGACTTTACTGGCTACCTCCGTCAGAAATTCGACCAGGCTAAAAGCCACAACAGAAAGTTAGAGCATATTGCATACGAACTTTCACTCCGCGATTAGTATGAAAGTAGCAGCTGTCGTGCCAGCATACAACGAAGCGAAAACAGTAGGCTCGATTGTACGTGCCCTCAAAGAAGCTCGGTACGTGGATGAAGTTATAGTCGTTTCAGATGGATCGACGGATGACACTGCGGATGAGGCAAAGCTGGCTGGTGCGGACATGGTACGAATAAACAAGAGCTCTTTGGGAAAGGCACAAGCAATGGACAAAGGTGTGCGTGAGACGGATGCGCACATAATTCTGTTTGTGGATGCGGATCTCGTTGGATTCACAGCTGCGCATGCAGATATGCTTGTAGCACCGGTGAAAAATAAAAAAGCTCATATGTGTATCGGCCTGCGAGATAGATCGTGGCTATACCGAAGAATTGGGCATAAGCTTCCGCTCATTAGTGGAGAGCGTGCAATACGTAGAGAGGTTTTTACGCGACTCAAGCATTCGCTGAAGAAAGGGTTTATGATTGAGGTTGCAATGAACTTCCACTGTAGGAAGTACAGACTCGCGGTGACGACAGCAGCAATGGAAGGCGTAAGCATGGTCAAGAAATTCGAGAAGATAAATGCAGCACAGGCAGCATGGAGTTACATAAAAATGGACCTCCAGATATTGTGGGCGTATATATCAATTCCATTTAGAATATAACATGGCACAAACAAAATTCTTCAAAAGCACAAAAGTGCTGATCGTAGGACTCGGGGGATACACACAAGGAAGCGGCGTATCATCGGCACAATTTTTTGCTCGCAATGGTGCAGATGTGGTCATAAGCGATGTGAAAACACGAACTCAGCTCCGAGAGAATGTAAAGCAGCTCAAGAACTTCGCAAACATCACGTTCGACTTGGGCAAAAAACACAATGTAAACCTGATGAATGATGTTGATGTTGTTGTTCAGAACCCAGGCGTCCCAGATGTAAATCAGATGATTGTAGAGGCACGAAAGAAGGGAATACCGATTGTGAATGATTGGACACTCTTTTTTCTGCATCCCAAAGCAAACTGCGTGGCGGTTACGGGCACGCGAGGGAAATCAACCACAACCTCAATACTACACGCAATGGCAAAAGAAAAATTCCCGGACGCAAAGCTAGCAGGGAATATTGGCGTATCACCATTGCAATTCCTAGAGACATACCGAGGCGAGCTTGTTGTTGCTGAGCTATCTAGTTGGCTACTCCGCGGTTTACGGTCGATTCAAAAGAGTCCGAAGGTTGCGGTCGTCACAAACATCATGAATGACCACCAGAACATGTATCCGTCCATGCAGGCGTATATGAAGGACAAAGTGGAAATTTTCAAATATCAGGGCAGCAAAAATACAATAATTCTCAACTACGACGATGCTCGAACGAGAGCGATGTCCAAAAAGGCAAAAGGCAGTGTGTGTTGGGTATCGTTAAAGCCGCTTCCTGGGCGGGCAGACGGAATATTCACAAAAGATGGAATGATCACGTACAGAAAGGATGGAAAGCTGAAGAATATTGTGAGGGAAGGTGAGTATCCGCTCTTTGGCGAACACAACACCCAGAACATCATGTTTGCGACAGCGGCAGCTCTGAGTCTGCGTATACCTCTCGCGGCCATCCGTAAGGTTATCAAGGAATTCAAAGGAATTACGTACAGGTTGGAACACATCCGGCATTGGAAGGATATCGATTTCTATAACGACGCGACAGCTACAACACCTGATGCGATGATCGCAGCCATAAATGCATTCGTGGAAAGACGAGATGTACTGCTGATTGCTGGAGGAAAGGACAAAGAGCTGGACTACACTAAATGGGCGAAAGTGGCTGCAAAGCACACAAAGTCCATTATCCTCATTCCAGGTGATGCTACAAAGAAGATGTGTGCTGCTATCAAGAAATATGGATACCATCCACTCTTTGCAAAGGATCTGAAGCAGGCTGTAAAAATCGCAATCGAAATTGCCCATAGAGGGGACAACATCGTATTTTCTCCAGGCGCAGCAAGTTTCAATGGCTTCAAAAATGAGTTCGACAGAGGGGACCAGTTTAATCGACTCATTCTAAACTTAAAGTAGATCTTTACACTCAATAAAGCCCGTGATACCGTTTTATTCTATGTTTCACAGAGTTAAAGAACGTCTCAAGAGTGTACTGCCTGAAAGGGCGATGTTGTGGTACCACAAGGGCCTCTCGCATCTCGCGGCACTCATGTACAAGCATCCATCACGAGAAATGCTGGTTATTGGTGTTACAGGGACAAACGGAAAGTCTACAACATGCCATCTCATTGCACGCGTGCTCGACGCAACCGGACACAAGGTTGGTATGGCAACAACAGTCGAATTCCAAATCGGTTCAAAGCGTTGGCTGAATGATACAAAAATGACGATGCTTGGAAGATTTCAATTGCAGAAGTTATTGCGCAGAATGGCGGATGAGGACGTAAAATACGCAGTTGTGGAAGTCTCATCGCAGGGGCTTATGCAACACAGAGCAGACGGTATCGACTTTGATATCGCGGTGTTTACGAATCTCACGCCTGAGCACATCGAATCGCATGGCTCATTTGAAAAATACAAAAAAGAAAAAGGCAAATTATTTGAACGTCTTTCAAAATCGATAAAAAAATACTCAGTCACTGAGAATGACACCGAGAAGGTGTACGCAGATAACAAAGAATACAACAACAGGACTCCAAGCGAGAAAATCTGCAAAACTATTATCGCAAATGGCGATGACGAACATATGGAGTATTTTTCATCGTTCGATGCACAAGAAAAGTATCTGTATGGAATCGACGACGACTCAGGAGATGGACCAAAGGGCTACGGAATTGTTCGTGCGACGAATGTCGAGTGTCGTGCAGATCATACAACATTCCGTATAGGAAGTGCGGGTTTTCATATAGAACTTCCGGGGGTATACAACGTATACAATGCACTTGCAGCTGTTTCAGTAGGACTATCACGAGGAATGGATTTCAAACAGCTTGCAAATATTCTCGATGGACCGATGCAGGTTCCTGGACGGTTTGAGAAGGTAGACGAGGGTCAGGATTTTAAAGTAATTGTGGACTACGCACCAGAACTAGAATCCATGAAGGCACTCCAGTCTGTTATCAAAACCATGGAAAGAAATAAAATCATCCATGTGCTCGGAGCGTGCGGAGGAGGACGCGATACCGAAAAAAGACCAACGCTCGGCAAGATGGCAGCAGAAGTCGCTGATATCGTTATTATTACAAATGAGGATCCCTATGATGATGATCCACAACAGATTATTAATGAAGTAGCTGCTGGTGCATCAGAAGCTGGTAAAGAGAAAGGAACGACATTATTTACCATACTAGATCGACAACAAGCGATCCAAAAAGCAATAGATTTAGCACAAACAGGGGATGTAGTGCTGCTCACGGGTAAGGGTGCCGAGCAGGCGATGTGCATTGCGGGCGGAAAAAAGGTAAAATGGGATGACAGAGAAGCGGCACGCCAAGCGATCCGCATCCGACAGATGAATTCGTAAACGTATGAATCTCAAGTTCAAGGAGGGCGAGGAACTTATTTCAAACATATATCCAAGCTACGGCGCATATACGAGCCAGTTCTTTTTCGCGTTCGTACTCGCAAGTGCTGCGTTCCTATTTCTGTTTCGACTCATGGCTCAGGGACTTATTGGGATGGTGATTCTCGGCAGTACGATGGGCATCTCACTCATACTCGTCACGGGCGCACTTAAGAAAAGAAATAGTGATGTTATTATTATTACGAACCAAAGAATAGTAGACATAGAGAAGAAAGGCGTATTCAACAAGGAAATATCAGAGTTAAAGTTTGATCAAATCGATGACGTCACCGTGAGACAGAAAGGAATGATTCCTACTCTATTCAGGTTTGGAACGCTAGTGATCATTGGGGCGAATGGACAGATGCACTTGGAGTTACAGCATGTGCGTAACCCAATGGAGGTACAGGACATAATCCTCGATCTTCGTCAGGAGCATCAGGATAGTAAAGATAGACAGTCGCCCAAACATGAAGCGCATGCGCGACTGTACACCATGGTGCACGAACTAAAGTATCTCACACGCACAGAACTGAAGCGACTGAAACAGGCTGTAGACGGACGCATGGTAAAGTACGGTGAGCTCAAGAAGAAAAAGAAGAAAATCAAAACTAAGGCACGACTCGCCGCATCAGAAGAGTCTACTAACGAAGCACGTGAATTATGAACTTCATCACATCAAAATGGATGATCGCCATAACACTTGTGCTCACAGGCATGTTCTCCCTAGGTTTTGGCAGATCGTATATTCGTAACTACAATGTAAATAAAGAAATTGCTCAGCTAGAATCTGATCAGCAGAATCTTGAACATGAACGCTCTGAGCTCTCTGCACTTCTCAAACGAATCCAATCGACAGCATACGCCGAGGAACAAGCACGCGAGCAGTTTGGGCTAAGAATGCCTGGTGAAAAAGCAGCGGTCATACAGAGAGAGGAAGTATCAGGTGAGCAGAAATTGTTACAAAATAAAAAGCAACTCTCAAATCCCATGAGGTGGTGGCTCAGATTCTTTGAGCATGAGAAACCGAAGACATAGTAATTTGATGGAGTGCGAGCACCATTTTTTGGTACAAAAAAAGCAGCTGGTATTCCAACTGCTTATGCGAAAAGGGCCGCGAGTGGGCGCACTATAAACTGGTATGCGAGTGAATCGTCAAACGAGTAGGCAAGCTCTTGCTTCCAGCCTGCCTGAACATCAATCCAGTCTGTGAGGTGAGACGCAGGACAACCACCACAAACGATCACCACACAAAGCCAGATACACATCATGTAGACAAAGGCCTTTTTTGAATCCCAGTCGATGCGAAAGATCAGAGCAGTAAGCTGCATACAAGGCAGCACCCAAATAATATGGATCGACCAGGCAAGAAACCATGCGATATACCACATCGCAGCTACTAGACCTGACTGCTCAGAAGCCCGTGTGACGGACTGACGGTGCTATGAACTGGAACAAATTCGGGATACAGTGGGTCATCAAAACCATCGACATGGTACGTCTGAATGACTGAGAAATCGACTTCAGGGCTCAGCATTTGAACGTCATCGCCAGGAACTACATCCGACGACATGCTCTCGCATGTCAGACAGGTATCGCCACGCTCGTCAGGTTTCAGATTACTGTGGCATGTAGAACAATTAAGAGTCATCATCACTCCTTTAAATAGGTAAAAGAACAGGGTTAGGGTGAGACTATCACAAATCAGCAGTCATGTCAATGCATATGTACAAAAAAATCCGCAGGCGCGGATTTCAACAGCCACTGCCCGGACTTGAACCGGGGACCACTTCCTTACGAAGGAATCGCTCTACCAACTGAGCTACAGTGGCGTGGACGCTTGCATTTTAGTACGAGCAGTATAGCTATAGTACTAAACCTAACGCAGTACTTTCTTGATCTTGTGGAGATATCCAAACACAATACCCAGAAACAGAGGAGCCAACCAGCTACTCACGGAGAATGTGCCGCCAAATGTTTCGCGCAGTGGAACAATCAAGCTAATGACAAAGACAATCAGTACCAACCAATACGCCCATTGCTTCATGAGCAGCATGCCAACTGCAGCAGCGATTTGCAGTGCAACTGACACAACACCAACAGCCATGATGAAAATAATTCCCGCAACGCTCAGTGTAGACACAACAGTGAATGCAAGAAAACCACCAACTAATAATAGTACTAACACAATCGCAGCACCAATGATCATCAGGATAGATGCGATGGTAATAAACAGTGGTCGGGCACCTGTTTTGCCAGGGATGTTTGGTAATGGACTGGGCATATAAATTTGTTATCAAATATACACAAGTATATCTCACAAAATGCGATTCTACAATGTCGCACAATCTGATATAATATAAGTCATGATTCACTTCAAACAAGTGGCAAAAAATTATCCGGGTGATGTTCATGCAATTCGTGGCATGAATCTTCATGTGCAAGCAGGAGAATTTGTCTCGATAGTTGGAGAGTCAGGAGCAGGGAAGTCTACGATGGTGAAGTTGTTGATTGCGGAAGAACAACCGAGCAAGGGCTCAATCGTAATTGGTGGATGGGATATTAGTGATATCAGATCCCACGAAGTTCCCATTCTGCGCAGACAGATTGGAGTTATTTTTCAAGACTTCAAACTACTCCAAAAGAAGACTCTTTTTGAAAATGTCGCATTTGCTTTGGAGGTGGTTGGCGCATCTCCCTCACACATTAGAAAAGTTGTTCCGCATGTACTCGAGATAGTAGGCTTAGAAGACAAAATGCATCGCTACCCCACGCAGGTCTCAGGAGGAGAACAGCAGCGTGTTGTTATCGCTCGTGCCCTCGTACACAAACCAAAAATCGTCGTAGCGGACGAGCCAACAGGAAACTTGGATGCGCATAATTCAAAAGATATTATAGAGATTTTGAAACGAGTGAACGAGTTTGGTACGACAGTGCTATTGGTTACACATGACAAGGACGTAGTAAATCATCTAAAGAGGCGTGTTGTAACGCTCCGAAAGGGGCACGTACAAGCCGATAAAGAAGTCGGACGTTACGCATTATAGGAGGATATGAAATACAGCTTATATCGCATCGTATCGTATGCGGTTAAAAATTTCGTAAGAAACATTGGACTGTCGCTCATGACAGTTACTATTCTTGTTCTCGCACTTCTGTCTATCAACACTATAGTTGTCTTGAATGGACTGACCAGTGCATCGCTTGCAGCTTTCGAAAAACAGGTGGATGTCTCAGTGGATTTTTACCCTGATGCAAACCCAACAATAGTCACTGAGGTTCAGAATACACTTAACTCTCTCACAGAGGTCAAGGAGACGACGTTTTATACCGCAGAAGAAGTTAAGGAGCAGTTCAGAGAACGTCATGCTGACAACGAGAATATTCTGAGCGCTCTCAATGAACTCGATCACAACCCGTTCGGTGGGTCACTGTCCATAGAGGCGCACTCATCTAAGGACTACGAAAAGATCCTTTCGCTTATAGACACAGACAATTACAACACGGTCATTGAAAAAAAGTCACAGGGTGAACAAGCTGAAGTTATAGGAAACATTAAGCGAATTACTGATAATGTTTCTCAGGCTGCGACATTTTTCGCTGTCATATTTGGGCTGTTCGCCATCTTCATCATATTCAACACGATTCGAGTCGCACTGTACTCCAAAAGAAAAGAGATCGGAATCATGAGATTGGTAGGAGCCTCAAAGTGGTTCATTCGAGCGCCGTTCTACACTGAGTGCCTGCTGTACGTACTCGTTGCACTGGTTGTCTCAACAGCTCTGACATTCTTCATTGTTGATATTGTCGATCCATACGTGAGACAAACATTCCTCACGACCGGCTTTTCCATACTTGTGGATATCAAACAGCGTATGGGGGGCGTGCTCATATTAGAGTTTGCATCAGTATTTCTCGTAACGCTGGTTGCTGCCTCTGTGGCTATGCGCAAATATTTGAAGGTTTGACGAAATCGACTACTCGGGATATACTTTCGCTGTCGATTTTTTTGTTACATTTCATCATGCTTTTTCTCGGGCGCAGCCTGTTCGGGGATCGTCTAATGGCAGGACTCTAGGTTTTGATCCTAGCTATCGGGGTTCGAATCCCTGTCCCCGAGAAAGAGCACGAACTCAAAACACCCATATCGGGTGTTTTTTGGTACACATGATCTGATGCTCAAATCCCCAGAGATACAAAGCAATCACAGCTATCAGTACAGGGTATTGACAAAACCCTAAAATTAGAGTACGATGTGCACATTGTTCATACCACTTGAGGAGGATGCATCGTGCAAAAGGGAAGACTTACTGATAGTTACTTTGGCCACCATCACCCGGTCATTGTCATTGCTGCTCTCCTGCTTGTTGCAGGGATCATCGGTGGCATGGTTCACTACAAATTCAAGCTGGATGTTCCAGAGGGGTACATCGGTGTAGCGATCTCAGAGGAGGGGAAGGCAAAGTTTCTTCCGGAGGGATCACACGGATTTGTGCAGTGGGACAACCCAACCTCGTACGTGGTGAAGCTTGGTGGAAACAGCACGACGATTGATCACTGCGAAGCTCAGTCGCTTGTAGGTGATGTTGTTAACTTCGTGAAGGATAACAAGTGGATTGCAGGTCTTCACAAGTATGCGAAGGTCGCCGTCAATGTTGTCGACTACGTCGAAGTTGCACAGACATGCACTCGTATCCGACTAGACTACACCATCACGCAAGACAACCTCAGTAAACTCGTTCTCGCGTCGACGACGACAGGGAAGTACGAGGAGGATGTCTTGATTCCACACATCACAAAGAGCTTCAGTACGGCGATCGATGAGGCAAAGGAAGAACAAGAAGTCGGGGTCTGGACGTCATCGTGGAATTTCATTGCACGAAAGGACAGCCCCGAAGTAGATCTCGACATGGCGGCTGGACGAGCAGATGATCTGATGCATGAGACGGTCATTGCAAGCTTGCATGAAGAATACGGACTCGAAGTCGAATTCGAAGTGCTCGGCGTGACGGAGGATAACGGAACAGGAGCGGCAGCCGTAGCACTCGTCGAACCTGCGGCGATAGAGATGGATCATGAGAGCACGGGTGGAGTGTTCAGGATTTTCAAGTGGATTGTTGGAATAGCGCTTCTGCTTGTATTTCTGGTCATGTTCGCACCGCTTATCTTCGCCGCTATCGAAGGTGCATTACTGTCTACTGGTCTCTAACCAAAGGCAAGACCCCGGAACAGCCGGGGTTTTTTAAATCCCTGAAAATGATATACTTTAGCACTACATATTAACAACTCTCTATGATGGAATTTACGACTAACTATACCGCACTTGTGGTGTCAGCCGCTGCAGCCTTTGCACTTGGCATGGTCTGGTGGCATCCAAAAACATTTGGAAAGGTGTGGATGAAAGCTATGAGTACTTCTGGGCGCTCGCCAGAGAAACTACAAAAGGAATCAAACATGAAGGTCTCATTCGGACTCTCAGCACTCGGGTGGGTGCTTGCTGCGTACATTCTTGGTCACGTACTTCAGTTGGTTGGAGCATCGGGTTGGCAGGCAGGAGTACAAACTGCATTCTGGATGTGGCTTGGATTCACAGGTTCTCTCGGCCTCAATGCAGTGGCATTTGAAGGACAACCTAAAGAAATCTTCTGGATCAATCAATCATACTACCTTGTGGGTCTGATGGTCATTGGCGCAATACTTGCCAGCTGGTCATAGCAATAACAAAAACCTTCCATGATGGATGGTTTTTTAGTAGATAAAAGTGTATACTGTTCCACTATGCAACACATCATACAACAACTCGAAGCATTCTCATCTCTATCCAACACGGGCTGGCAATGGTCAGTCGCGCTTGCGCTCTTTATTGGCACAACAGTGCTCATCAAAATTTTCAAAGTAGTCATTGTTTCTCGACTAAAGCAACTAGCCTCAAAAACAGAAACCGACATTGATGACATGGTAATCGAGATTCTAGGTAATGTTGGCAAAGCATTCTACATTGTGACATCGCTCTATGTAGCTCTTAAGTGGTTACATACACCAGAGTGGCTCACGGCCACTGCAGACCTCGCCTTCATTGCGCTGCTTGTGTTTGAGGTAATTAGCGCACTTGTGACAGTGGTAAACTTTGCAGCTCGTAAATACCTCGATGATGGAGAAGGGGAGGGTGATGGGAACAAACAAAATGATGCGTTGATAAACATGGTGCGTATTGTTGCTAAGGTGTTTCTCTGGTTGATCGGTCTTACGATAATTCTGTCATATCTCGGCATAGACATTACATCAATCGTAGCAAGTCTTGGAATCGGTGGGCTAGCCATTGCACTGGCCGTACAGAACATTCTCTCTGACATTTTTTCGTCGTTTTCAATCTACATGGATAAGCCATTTGAAATTGGCGATTTTGTAGTTGTAGGCGCGAGCGCAGGAACAGTTGAGAAAATCGGAATCAAATCCACACGACTGCGCGCACTCTCAGGAGAAGAGCTTGTCATCTCAAACAAAGAGCTTACATCTGCGCGCATCCAAAACTACAAACGGATGAAGAAGCGTCGAGTCTCATTCATGCTTGGTGTTACGTATGGTACATCGCACAAACTACTTAAGTCATTCCCAGCTATTGTAAAGGAAGAGGTAAAGAAAATCGCAGACACGCAGTGGTACAACTGCTACTTTAAATCATACGGCGCATCAAGTCTGGATTACGAAGTGATATTCTTTGTTAAATCAGGCGACTTTGAGAAATACATGAAAACGATAGAAAAAGTGAACCTCGCAATCTTCAAGCGATCCGAAAAAGAGGGGATTGAGTTTGCATATCCCACACAAACGATTCATCTAGAAAAATAGCATGCTCATTACGCTCAAGGTATCTCCGAACTCATCAGCTGAAAAGGTTCTTGAATCAGAGGATGGGTACATGGTTTACACGCATGCAAAAGCACAGGCAGGAGACGCAAACAAGAGAGTCATAGAACTACTTGCAAACCACATTGGTATCGCTAAGTCGCTCATCACGCTCAAGAGTGGTCATAAAAGTAGACATAAAATTATTGAGATTCCAGATGGCGTGCTATAATAGAACCAACACAAACATAAACACATTATGAGTTATCTTGTCATCATTGCGTTTCTTTCACTGGCCGGTTTTGCGATTACGTACTACATGTACGAAACGACGCGCGTGCACAAAAAAATGATATGTCCGCTCGGACATGACTGCATGGAAGTTGTTGAAAGCAAATACGGAAAACTGTTCTATTTTAGAAATGAGGCTTGGGGAATTCTTGGATACCTCGTCATGTTTTTCTCAGCCATTCTCGCTGAGGTGACAACTGGCGACTCTTCATTCCTATTTAATCTCATCCTGCTCCTCACGGTCATTCCTGCTGCTGTCATGTCACTCATGCTTACGTTTGTGCAATTCGCTGTTCTCAAGAAGTATTGCTTCTGGTGTATGGTCGCTAATCTCATTAATTTTGTAATGTTTGCATTACTGATGTAGCGCCAATCAACAAAACAAAAAGCATCACAAAACCTCAGCCCAAACTGGGGTTTTATGATACAAAAAATCGCCCAGTGGCGATGTCACGCATCTGACTAACGTGACAATATTATATTCCCATCCACCGCAACACCGTATTAACAGTCTTCAATAAAATTCTCGCATCCAATAAGATGGAACGATTTTTGATGTAGAACAAATCATACTGCAATTTCAGCATGTTTTCTCCGACTGTAGCGTAGTAGGGGTTGTTTATTTGTGCCCATCCTGTCAAGCCAGGCTTAACTAAATGACGAACGGTATAGAATGGGATCACCTCAGAAAAATGTTCAACAAACTCAGGACGTTCTGGTCTTGGTCCAATCAGAGCCATGTCGCCCTTGAAGATATTCCAAACTTGAGGCAGCTCGTCGATGCGGCTTTTACGCAGAACTCTACCAACGCGTGTGACTCGAGGGTCTTCTGATTGCGCAAACTGAGCACCATCACGCTCAGCCTCAACCGTCATTGTTCTGAACTTATACATTTGAAACTCACGCCCATGACGCCCCAAGCGTTTCTGAGTGTAGAAAACTGGCCCGCGGTCATCGAGGAATACAGCAACAACAACAAATGGGAAGATGATCGCATATACAATACCGAGCACGCCAGCCAAAACAAAATCAATCAGGTTCTTAATAGTGTCATAATGCTTCTTCTGAGACTCTTGTAGGTTCTCCAAAAACCACATCTCATTCAAGGCAGTAACGGGGATGCGTGCCAAGATGCTCTCGTAGAAACTTACGAGGTCAGTGATTTCGATGTACCAGAAAATAGTCTCAAACAGCTCGCGAGCCACAACCTCGGCATACATAGGCTTTGGAGACACAACGATAGTTGAAATGTTCTCTCGCTTGAGATAAGGCTTCAGCTCTTCAAGAGAGGACAGCCAATGTAAACCATCTGAGCCTGACATTGGCGGAGCCTTGTCCAAATCCAAAATTGCGGTCACCTCATAACCAAACGACGGACTTTTGGAAATAGCATTGATCAGCTCGTAAGCCTCAGAGCGTGCACCAATGAATAGAACTCTACGACGCAGGGCACGAGATGTAATAAGGGTGTGAACCAGTGTTCGCCACAGCAAAAACGTGACTCCAAACAACGTGACGGTTAAGATAAGGATGGTGCGCGGCTCAATGATGTAGAACGGAATAAAGTAAAAGAAACCCATCGCAATCAATAAACAGAAAATCAAACCCTCAAAAAAAGTCCGAATAAACTTCAGACTGTTCTGTGTTTTAGTAAGGTCGTACATCCCGTTGATGAACAGAATGATAATCCAGAGAAAAAAGATAAATGAGAACGGTTTCGCATGTACGATGTAGGTGCTCACATCTGGTAGATCAAAATGACGCAAAAAAAGCGCAAGGTACAAACTTACGTACATAATGGCGGCATCGCCTCCCAACAGGAACCATTGTTTAATTGCACTTCGCTGAAGATGCATACAAGACTCCCTCCTAAACACGAGTAGTTGCTTGTATCATAGCTGAAAATAGGGTATTATGCAAGCAATATAAAGGATATTCATGCAAAATATCGGCCCTGCATTCAAGAGCTCAAAAGTACTGTGTTTACTGATCATATCAGTATGTTTTTTGTTTATAGGGATGCTTCCTGTGGGTGCCTCGGCGTTAGAAATCTCACTCCAACCGAACGATCCTGACTACTCATTCTCTGAGCCGTACTTCAATCAGATAGGCGTTCCGACTGTCTGGGACCAAACAATCGGAT
>Ga0114932_10002753_pt1 | contig 18124 bp, 18 predicted proteins | sample 2SBtaG_2_FD_87286 | JGI IMG/M metagenome (GOLD analysis project Ga0114932, IMG submission 87286) | Deep subsurface microbial communities from Kolumbo volcano to uncover new lineages of life (NeLLi) - 2SBTROV12_ACTIVE470 metaG | ecosystem: Environmental > Aquatic > Marine > Volcanic ... | reverse complement strand
TGTGAGAGCGCAAGCACCGGCACATCAAGTTCACGCGCCATTGTTTTAAGGGACCGTGATATTTCAGTGACTTGCTGTACGAGAGAGTCGGTAGCACGTGTTTTTGTTGGCGCCATAAGTTGAAGATAGTCAACGATAATAAGACCGATACCATGTTCGCTCTTAAGGCGTCGCGCTACCGATCGCATTTTTAATATATTATTATCTGATTGATCATCTATAAAAATAGGTGCTTTTGAAAGAGTGTCCAGTGCCCCCTTTATCTGGTCAAATTCAGAGTCCGAAGTGAGTTTCCCTGTGCGCAATTTCCACGCGTTTACGTGGGATTCTGCGGCGAGCATGCGGTCAACAAGCTGTTGCGAGCTCATTTCAAAGGAAAAAAAACCAACAGGAGTGTTATACTTTGTTGCAGTTTTTCGTGCAATATCAAGCGCAAGAGTCGTTTTTCCCATAGATGGTCGCGCTGCGAGAATGATGAGGTCTGATTTTTGGAATCCTGCGAGCATATTATCAAGGCCTTTGAAACCAGTACGAATACCACGCATTTCTCCATCTGATTTATGAAGCATATCAAGACGTTCCCATGCTTCTCCAAGGGTAGATTTGAGAGACACAAACGTATTTAGAGTGGGGGAGGCAGTTACTTCGTAAATCTTTTTTTCTGCCCTGTCCAGACATTCTTCAAGGTCTTGTCCTTCGTCATAGCCAAGCTCGCTAATGTAGTCTGCAGCACTTATTAAGTTACGCATCATTCCTTTCTTTTGCACGATTTCCGCATAGTGTTTTGCATTACTCGCAGACGGCACTGTGTGCACAAGCTCTGCAACATAACTCCGCCCACCAACGTTGTCCAAGAGCTTTTTCTCTTCAAGACGAGATGTCATCGAAAGTAGGTCAATTGGTTCATTTTTTCCAAAGAGCTCAAGCATTGTACGGTAAATTATCCTATGTTTTTCTACATAAAATGCATCATTGACTACAATATCAACGATGTCGTGAAGCACTTCTGGCTTCAGCATAACAGAGCCAAGTAACGCTTTCTCTGATTCAATGTTTTGCGGAGGGATGCGAAGGGAGTTATCCATATGTCTTAATTGTAGCATAGGAATAAACTCTCTCAAGATGTAAAAAAATCAAAAAATATGATTAACTTGTGTGCAACCTGTGGATATAGAAGAGCCCAAAATAAACTAAGGCGCATCGGATGTCCATTAGTTTGTAAGGTTGATAACAAGTAGGCAGTTGTCCAATTATTACTAGAAACTTCTGATTACTCCAGTATACTGGAGTAATTTCCATGATTACATAGAGAATATGTTTTTTGTGTTGAATAAAACACCTCAAAAAACACCTCAAGTATGACCTGAGGTGTTTTTGGTTTTATTTAGAAATTATATCTTTCGAAGCACCGCTCCTTTGTCAGTGTCATCAATTTCAAATCCTGTATTGTGAATTTTGTCTCGTAAACTATCAGCTTCTTCCCATTTTTTATTTTTCCGCGCCTCTTCTCGTTGTGTGAGAAGCTCCTTAACATCAGACGGTATTTCTCCAATAGATAATTTACGCTCTTTTCCTGCCAAAAGGTTAAGCATCTGTTTATCAGATTTCGCAAGACCTAGACCAAGTACGGTATCAAAATGAAGTATTGTTGCGCGCGTATCTTCGTTTGATATCTTTGTGTCTTTAAGCATGTCCCACAAAAGAGCTATTGCTCGAGGTGTGTCTAAGTTGTCATTAATCAATGTGTGAAATTTTACTTGATATGTTTTACTTATCGTTCCGTTTTTTGAGCCGAGCTCTTCAGTAAGTGTGCGATGCATTTTAAAGAGTGCTTTTTGAGCCCCTTCCAACGCGTCCCATGTAAAATTCATTTGTGTATGGTAGTGACCAGTTAAGAGCCAGTAACGGTAGACGAGTGGGGAGTATCCTTTGTCTATGATGTTACGGAGGTAGACTGTGTTACCAATAGATTTTGCAATTTTCCGCCCATCTATAGTGATAAATGCGCTGTGTAGCCAATAATTTACAAATTGTTTTCCCGTTGCTACTTCTGACTGTGCTATTTCGTTGTTGTGGTGTATTGGTATATGGTCAATACCACCAGTGTGAATATCAATCTGTTTTCCGAGGTGTTTCATTGACATCGCGGAGCACTCAATATGCCAACCAGGGTAGCCGACACCCCATGGAGATTTCCATTCCTGTTGTCGCTTCTCGTCTCTACGAGATAGTTTCCATAATGCGAAGTCGGTTGGGTTTTTCTTTTCTTTATTTTCTTCCACGCGAGCACCTTCTTTCAGTCCCTCAAGATCAATGTTGCCGAGTTTTCCGTATGTTTTGAATAAGGCGGTGTTGAAGTACACACCATCTGATGTTGTGTAGGTATACCCTTTTTCTTCAAGGGTTTTAATAAATACGATTTGTTCTTCTATGTGTTGTGTAGCTTTTGGAAAAATAATTTCATTTGTCTGCACGTTAAGTTTTTTCAGGTCTTCTGTGAAAACATTTGTTACCTCGTTGGCAACTTCTTGTGCGGTTTTACCGTGCTTCCTCGCCCCTTTCTCCATTTTGTCCTCTCCATCGTCAGCATCAGAAACAAGGTGACCGACGTCTGTAATGTTTATTACTTGTTTTACCTCGTATCCGTTATATGTAAGTGTACGTTTTAATATATCAGCAAAGATATATGGACGCATATTACCAATGTGTTGAAAGTCGTACACCGTCGGGCCACAGTTGTACATTGTTACTTTGTTACCTACACGCACCTTGAATTCCTCTTTCTTATTTGAAAGAGTATTAAAGAAATAAAGAGGAACAGAGGAATGCACCTGTGTCTTTTTTAATATGTTAAACATATTTTATAACGTTACGTGTATTGTCTGTATTAGAGCCATTTTTTATGCTTAAAGTAGAGAAACATTAGAAATGTAGCGAACATCATAACACCTACAATAATCCAAAAGTCATTCTCTATACCCAACACTGGGGTATATGTAGTGTTCATACCAAATACTGACGCAACGAGTGATAGTGGAAAAGTGATGAATGCCAAGATAGTAAGCACTTTCATAACCTCGTTTTGTTTGGTTGAGAGAAGTGAGTTATTTGTTTCGCGTAGTTCACTTAAGAATGCAACATTTGTTTCAAGACTGTGAAGAACTTTACTGCGTTCATGTTGGAGAGATTCAAGCTGATAAGGGAAGTCGTCACCGAAAAGTCTTTTTCCGAGTGTTTGGAAAAGTGCAACAATGTCTTTATGTGTGCAGATTGCTTGTTTGAAGTTGAGTAAGTCTCTGCTCACTGATGAAAGTTCAACAACCATCTCTTTTTCTTTTCCCTTAAATACATTTGTCTCAATTTCGTGCAAGGAATCGTTTATGTACTCAAGTTCATGCTCAAGTGAGCGGTAGAGCTCTTTTATCATTTGTAAAAAGATAAGTCCAACGTGGTCTCTGTGTACATCTGTGTGCAGTGCATCGTGTACTTCAAATATTTTTGAAAACGTATGCATTGAGTCAATTGTGTCATACCGTGTAGTGATAATAAAATCTTTGCCGATAACGAAGTCAATTTCTTGGTTGTGTTGACCTTTGTGAGTGTGCTTAAAAGCGGGGAAGTGAAGTATGAGGTAAATACTATCTTCATAGAGTTCAACTTTTGGTTTGATGCTCGGTAGCAACATTTCTTCTGCAACAGTGGGATGGATATTATATTCATCCATTATTTCATGCACCTCCTCTTTCGTTGGAGATTCTAGGTCAATCCATATTATGTTGTTGTGTTCTTTTTTCGTAATCATGCATTTATTTTACTATATCGTTTGACGACAGACAACGCTTTTGAGATAATAAGATTCAATATGCAGACAAATACTCCCAACAAAGAAGGATACCCTCTTTTTAAAATTTTCACTGCGCTTTTTTTTGTCGCCGGAGTTTTCATGTTCGGTGCGTTTGTTGGCTATGACGCTGGATATGACCAAAGTGCTTCGGTGAGTGCGAGTGTTTCAGAAGACAGCTTGTTACAGCCTGTTGGGGTTGATTTTGCGCCTGTGTGGAAGTCGTGGCACGTTATTAATGAAAAATTTGTATCTGCATCAACAACTGACCTCGTCAGTAACGAAGACAAGGTGTGGGGAATTATTCAAGGTCTTGCATCATCTCTTGACGACCCATATACCGTCTTTCTTCCACCAGAGGACAATGAGATTTTTTCAGATGATATCAGTGGAAATTTCAGTGGCGTCGGAATGGAGATTGGAATACGTGATAGTATTGTTACAGTTATAGCACCCTTGAAGGGCACTCCCGCGTATCGTGCAGGGGTGAAAAGTGGCGATAAGATTGTTAAGATTGATGACATTAACACTGACCGCATGACGATTGATCGCGCAGTGAAACATATTCGTGGTGAACAGGGAACTGCTGTTGTGTTGACTGTTGCACGGGAAGGAGAAAATGAGTTTTTAGAAATTGAAATCGTGCGCGACATTATCGAGATTCCAACCATTGATACTTTGGTAGAGGGGGGAGAAAAAGAAGGTGGTCTACGAGAGGATGGTGTGTTTGTTATACAACTTCATAATTTTTCTGCGGTATCCCCCAGCTTGTTCCAAGGAGCATTACGATCGTTTGTTGAGTCAGGAACAAAAAAACTCGTTCTTGATTTGAGAGGAAACCCAGGTGGTTTTCTTGAGGCATCCGTGGACATGGCAAGTTGGTTTTTACCGATTGGAAAGATTGTTGTAACTGAAGAACTTGGTGAGAATCAAAAACCTCGCATACACAGGAGTCGTGGATATGATATCTTTAATGATACGCTTGAAATGATAATTCTCGTCAATCGTGGTTCTGCATCAGCATCAGAGATTCTTGCCGGAGCACTTCAAGAGCATGGAGTAGCGCAGGTAGTTGGAGAGACAACGTTTGGTAAAGGTTCGGTGCAAGAGCTTGTTCATATTACACCAGAAACATCACTTAAAATTACCATCGCGCGTTGGCTCACTCCAAATGGTAATTCAATATCTAACAATGGACTCGAGCCCGATTTTATGATAGAACTAACACCTGAAGACTTTAAAGAAGGGCGTGACCCTCAAATGGAAAAAGCGGTTGAATTATTAACAAATTAGAAAATAGAGAGTAGAAAATAGAGAGTAATTCGTATGTAAAGACTCCGTTTTCTGTCCTCCATTTTTCACATTCTACTTATGGAAGTAATATTACTACAAGATGTACCTAATGTTGGTAAAAAGTATGACGTAGCGAAAGTCTCATCGGGCTTTGCGCAGAATTTTCTTATTCCGAATAAGTTTGCAGAGCATGCAACTAAAAATAAAAAATCTTCAGCTGTTGAGTTGCAAAAGCAAGTCCAAGCAGATAAAAAAGTACAAGATGATTTACTCGCAAAAAATGTTGATGAATTGAAAGATGTAACGGTAACTTTTTCTGAAAAAGCAAATGAGCAAGGACACCTCTTTAAAGGTATTCATATTAAAGAAATACTTAAGACGCTTCAAGAACAAAAGCACATAACACTTCCTGAAGATGCAATAATTTTAGAAGAACCCATTAAAGCAGTGGGAGAACACTCTATAACCGTTGAGGTGGGAGGCTCCAAGACCTCGTTCAAAGTTGTTGTAGTTGCGGTTGAAGAAAAATAAAATTGTAGTTGCCCAACAACTACAATTGAACTGTGTAAAAACATCCGACAGTTTATGTCGGATGTTTTTAAGAAACGTCAACTACTTTTTTGATGACCGTTTTTCCATCAAAGTGTGTTTTTCTTTTTTGCCTGAATGATACAGTACCGTCGGTGAGTGCAAAGAGTGTGTGATCCTTACCAACTCCAACGTTTTTTCCTGGGAGTATTTTTGTTCCACGTTGTCGCACAATAACAGAGCCAACTTGCGCCTTTTCACCAGCGTATAGTTTTGTTCCTAAATATTTTGGTTTTGAGTCGCGAAGGTTTTTTGCTGATCCTCCTGCCTTTCTATGTGCCATTTTTGAATATATGTGTTATGTATACAGAATATTGTTAAAATATTGTCTTTATTCGTGTATACTGATACCCAATGAATATACAGGAATATAAAAGAAAAATCAAGTATTTTATACGGAAAACAGCTTCTGATGAAATATACACCATTTCACTCATTATTTTGGTTGGTTTCGGTGGTTTTGGACTCGGACGGCTTTCTGTTACTGTGGAGTCAAAAGAGCCAGTACGTATCATTCAAAATAATGACGCCGCGGCCGTGCTTAGTAGTACACACCGCGCACAAGATACTCCTACGCCCTCAGTAGCACTCGAAGGAAAGTACGTTGCATCAAAAAGTGGTACGAAATACCATTTTCCGTGGTGTGGAAGCGCTTCGCGTATAAAAGAAGCAAACAGGGTCTGGTTTGACTCAAAAGAAGACGCACAGCGCGCAGGGTATAGTCCTGCGTCAAATTGTAAGGGGCTTGAATAAAATATATGGACGTCCGACGTCCATATATTTATTTAACCATCTGTCCGAGGTCGAACCTCGGACAGTGTACGTTGGAGTAGTTTTTTTGTTATACTAAACACATTACTAAAATCTAACAGCTACAACATAAACATATGATTGTCGTAGACGTAGAAGCATCAGGAACTGAATATCACAAGCATTCCATTGTCAGTATTGGGGCGCTTGATTTTGATAATCCAACCAATCAATTTTATGACGAGTGTCGTATTTGGGATGGAGCACATATTATGGATAGCGCACTTTTAGTCTGTGGATTCACTAAGGAAGAAATAACTGATCCAAACAAAAAAAGTGAAGCTGAAGTTGTGAAAGCGTTTCTTGCGTGGGCAATGGATTGTAAAGAACGCACGTTTGTCGGACAAAACCCTTCGTTTGATAGAGACTTTATAAAAACAGCAGCAGAGCGCGCGCATTTGGATTGGCCACTTGCGTACCGAACGATTGATACACATACGTTAGCTCATATGCATATGGTAAAGCGAGGTCTCACACCACCTGTTACAGAAGGGCGGTCAGCACTCAACTTAGATGCGGTATTGAACTACGTTGGGATTCCCGATGAACCACATCCACATAACGCATTGACAGGCGCTTTGTCTCATGCAGAAGTTGCTTCACGATTACTCAATGACGTAATGTTGTTAGATGAATTTAAAGAATTTCCGATTCCGTGGAAGTAAGATATAATAGATAGTGTTTTATATACTTAATATACAGAACTATGTTCAAGAAAAAAGGATTACCTCGTTTAGAAGAAGAGCTTTTAGAGATTGAAAAAAACGAACCCGTAGAGTCGTGGCGGATATTTAAGATTATTTCTGAATTTGTTGCGGGTTTTGAATTATTGCGAAAATATGATCTCGCGGTTACGTTCTTTGGGAGCGCGCGATGTAAATCTGATCAGCAGACATATAAAGACGCCAAAGAACTTGCGCGACGACTTTCCAAGGAGGGTTTTGCTATAATAACCGGAGGAGGTCCAGGAATAATGGAAGCTGCAAACAGAGGAGCGTCTGATGCGCAAGGAGAGTCAATAGGGCTCAACATTGAACTTTCGTCTGGGCAACGCATCAATCCATATGTGAAAAAATCAGAGAGCTTCCACTACTTTTTTATTCGTAAGGTAATGCTTTCATTTTCTTCCGAGGTGTATGTATACTTCCCGGGTGGATTTGGCACAATGGATGAATTTTTTGAGCTCATCACCCTTATTCAAACAGAAAAAATAAGCAACGTCCCGATTGTTTTATTCGGAAAAGATTATTGGGAACCGTTCCTATCGCTTATTGAAAAACATTTGTACGAAAAATATCAGACAATAGATAAGAAAGATATGGAGATTTATAAACTTGTTGATTCTGTAGATGAGGCAGTAGAATACATAAAAAACAAAACAAAATAAAATAAAATAATATAATCCCCGATGTCAAACGTCGGGGATTAAGCACTAAATACAATGAAACAACCAACGTCATTTGAACATTATCTTAATGCAGTTAGGGAGACATCCCAGCTGTTGAACTTTTCAAAAAAAGAAATATCAATTTTAGAAAATCCTAACAATGTGATAAAAAAAACACTTGTTGTTAAGGATGGAACGTATCCAGCATATCGCATCCAATTTAATAACGCCCGTGGTCCATATAAGGGTGGGATTCGTTTCCATCAAGACGTAGATATTGATGAGGTCAAAGCACTCGCTGCATTGATGGCGATAAAATGTGCAGTCATCGACGTGCCACTTGGCGGCGCTAAGGGTGGAGTACAGGTAGACACTAAACAGATTAGTGGGGACGAACATGAGAGGATTGCGCGTATGTGGGCGAGAGAAATGGAGAAAGACATTGGGCCGGATAAAGATATTCCTGCACCAGATATGTATACCGGACCAGAGACTATGGCATACATGTTGGACGAATACGAAAAAATAACAGGGAAAAATGTTCCCGCGGTAGTAACAGGAAAACCGATAGCTCTCGGTGGGAGTTTGGGGAGAGATAGTGCGACAGCACAAGGAGGAGTCTTTGTGCTTGAAGCGTATGTTAAGCAGAAAAGTAAGAAGGAAAAATTGGAGCGTTCTAAACTTCGTGTAGCAGTGCAGGGATTTGGTGAAGTTGGATACTTTGCTGCCAAAATACTTCATGAACTTGGATATATTATTGTGGCAGTTTCTGACAGTAAGGGAGGAATATATTCCAAAGACGAACAGAACGGACTGGATATTGAAAAAATAAAAAAAATAAAAGATGATAAAGGAAGCGTGGTGCATGCAATAGAATATGGGGCAGTGCTTTCAAGTGGTGAGATTTTGACGTGTGCATGCGACATTCTCATTCCCGCAGCTCTCGGTGATCAATTTAATAAAGACAACGCAGGTGAAGTGCAGGCACACACCATTCTTGAGCTTGCGAATACTCCGTCTTCAACAGAGGCAGACGACATTTTTGAAGAGCGAGATATTACGGTAATTCCAGACGTGCTTGCAAATGCAGGTGGTGTTACTGTGTCATATTTTGAATGGGTGCAAAATAGACAGCAGTATTATTGGGATGCAGACGAAGTACATAATAAATTAAAACGACGTATGGAACGCGCATTCCAAAAGGTGTCGGATGTTGCAGAGCAAAAAAATACAACACTCCGCACCGCATCGTTTTGTGTCGGTGCAGAGCGTATCATAGAGGCAGAGCGTTTGCGCGGAAGAGTGTAAGAGAAAAAATTATATGTACGAAACAAAGAACAATTTTGCATTTATAGATATAACTAACATATACAAAGGTGTTGGGATGCTCGGATGGAAGCTTGATTGGAGTCGGTTTAGAAGATTACTTACCGAACGATATTGTGTGAACGAAGCATATATGTTTATTGGATACATTAGTGGAAATCAAGACATGTATTGAGATTTTCAAAAAATGGGATATACAATGATTTTTAAACCGACTGTTTTAGATGAGAATGGAAGAGTAAAAGGCAACTGTGACGCCGAACTGGTATTACAAACAATGATTGATCTTAATGAATTTGATAAAGCTTTGATTGTTACAGGAGATGGGGACTTTCAGTGTCTTGTTAAATATTTGCGGAAAGTTGATAAACTTGGGTATGTAATTAGTCCTAATAAAAAATGGTGCTCAATATTACTTAAACGTGAAGCGAGGGGATATCATGTATTTATTGAAGAAACGAAAACAAGATTGGAGCTAAAATAAAAAAAGGGCCCCTTATGAGACGAAACTCATAAAGGGACCTTTTCATATTGATACTATTTAGTGTAATCAAAGTAAAAAAAAGTCAAGGGGGGGTGAGTTGTGGTTTGGTGTGTATAATAAAGAGTATGAAAAACACGCAAATACAAAAAGGGAAGTATCAACATTCAAAATCTGGGAGAGAGTATGAGGTGATAGATACAGCACGCCACAGCGAAACACTCGAAGAGTTGGTCGTGTACAGGGCATTGTATGATGACAAAATACTTTGGGTACGACCGTTTGATATGTTTTTTGAAGAAGTTGAAGTGGGTGGTCAGAAGGTCTCAAGATTTAGGTATGTCGGAGAAGAAAGATAAAAAATCGCCTCATCGGCGACCCACCGATGAGGCGGCAAAATAAAGGAGAAAAAGCAGTTGAAATGCTATGCCACTTTTCTTGTGGCTCATGTAATAAGTGGTGGTCAATAGGCGACGCTCCATCAAGCGCGCGCGTGTGGTGGTGTCCATGGTGCGGTGTAGAGCAAAGGATATAATCTTCTTGTTTCACTGCACTATGATAATAATATAAGGATAATAATTACAAGGTTATATTTTTAGAATCATTCCCGGACAGTTTTATGGTTGTGTTTCATAAAATTACGGAATATACTAAATGCATCATTCTAACATTCTTAAGAATGTTAGAATGATTATATATAGAGATCAAATATGAAAATAAGACAGCCAATTTTAAAAAATATGAGACAAGATACAAAAAAACTTGAACGAATTATAAAAGGTTTTGCAAATCATCGTCGTATTGAGATACTGCGCTTGCTTGAAAAAAGTCCGGAGCTTTCTGTTGCAGAGGTAGCCGACGTTCTTAATGTTAATTTTAAAACAATCTCAGTCCACATTGCTCGCTTAAACACTGCTGGTTTAATTATGAAACGATATGAAGGTAGTAATGTGCGTCACAAAGTCACACCTCTCGGCATATCCATTCTAACATTCTTAAGAATGTTAGAATGATGTGAGTTGAGTGTTAAATATATTATGGAAAGGCTACGGAATTAAAAATAGGTATACATGTTATACTGTAAGTAATATGGAAAAACTTTTTATACCAGTTGTTTTAGGTTCAGCACGAGAGGGGAGACAGTCTGAAAAAGCTGCTCGTTTTGTGTTTGATGAGCTCCAGAAACAAGATGGGGTTGCAACTGAATTTGTTGATGTTCGTGACCATGTCTCTGGGATAGCAACAGTGCCGCCGTGGGGGGTAGGTGGAGCAAATGAGGTACCGACCAAATGGAAAGATGTCGCGACACGAGCTGACGCATTTATTTTTGTATTACCAGAGTATAATCATGGATATTCGGGTGAGTTTAAATTACTCTTAGACTCACTGTACAACGAGTATGAAAGGAAACCTGTAGCAGTGTGTGGTGTGTCAGCGGGATCGTTTGGTGGTGCACGAGTGATTGACCATATCAAACCAATTTTGGTTGAACTGAAGATGATACCGATTCGCAACTCACTTTATTTTGGAAAAATAAAAGAGCTTTTTGATGAAAACGGACTTCTTGTTGATGAGTCAGTGAGAGAGCGTGCAGAGAGTATGTTCACCGACTTAATGTGGCACACCAAAAGACTGAAGTCATAAAAAATAAAACGTAATTCGTAACTCATTTTTTAATCATGTTATTAAAAATTATCACCAAACTTCTCATCACCGCACTCGCTTTGTTACTCGTCTCATACTACATACCTGGGATAGAAGTAACAGGAGTGTATTCTGCAGTAATAGCAGCGTTTCTTTTAGGTCTTGCTAATCTTTTTATACGACCGATATTGTTTATACTCACGCTTCCTATAACACTTCTTACTTTGGGAATCTTCTCTTTCGTGATAAACGCGATTCTTTTTTGGTTTGTCGCAAGCTTTGTAGACGGGTTTGTGGTTGCGGGGTTCGTCCCCGCATTTATTGGTGCGTTTATTGTGTCAATGATTAGTGGATTGGGAAATAAATTTCTTTAACAGCCATGGCTTTTGTAGATGAACTTACAATAAAAACAAGTGCCGGCAATGGTGGCGACGGTGTTGTTCGTTGGCGACACGAACGTGGTAAGGCACTTTCTGGCCCTTCTGGTGGCAATGGTGGGCGTGGTGGAGACGTCTACGCTATTGGTGTTCGAGATATTGGAATTCTTTCGCAGCAAAGGTACCAAAAAGAATTTAATGCAGAAAACGGGGAGACGGGAAAGAAAAACAGCATGCACGGTAAAGACGGTGAGGATTTTTATATTAAACTTCCTGTAGGGTCTGTCATAACTAATACAGCGACCAATAAGAAGGAACAACTCCTCACTGAAGGAGAGACAATTTTTCTATTACGCGGAGGACATGGTGGATATGGCAACGAGCATTTTAAAAGCTCAACAAACACAACTCCTAAAGAGAGTACGCCTGGGAAAGCTGGTGAGAGAGGGGTATTTTTTGTAGAACTTGAGCTTGTTGTTGATGCTGGTTTTATTGGTCTCCCGAACGCTGGTAAATCAAGTCTTTTGAATGCACTTACAAACGCAAGGGCGCAAGTGGGGAGTTATCAATTTACGACACTTGATCCCAACTTAGGTGATTTTTACGGCTTTATTCTGGCTGACATTCCGGGGCTTATTGAAGGAGCTTCAGAGGGGAGAGGGCTTGGACACAAGTTTTTACGTCATATTAAGCGCACGAAACTCCTTATACACTGTATCTCGTTTGAACGAGATGCTATTTTGGATACGTATAAAACTATTCGTAACGAGATTGAGGCTTACGATACTGATTTAGCCAAGAAAAAAGAGATCGTTGTATTAACTAAAACGGACGTTGTTTCTCCTGAAGAAGTTCAAAAAGGGCTTAAAAAGATGAAAAAAGTTAATTCTGACGTTTTTTCTGTATCTATAATAGATGATGAGAGTATAAAAGAATTTCAAAAAGCCCTTACAGGCGTTCTAAAAGACGAGAACTAAAGCTGAAAAATGTTCAACATCCGATGTTTAACATCGGATGTTAAACATGTTGAACATTTTTCAGATTCTCCCTTATACATATACTAAATACTTTTATATAGTTTTTTGTCATTTCCCAACGGGTCTTAATTTGCTACAATAGCTCGTATGTTATACAAACCAACAATAGGACTTGAAATACATGCAGAATTGAAGACAATTACAAAACTATTTTGTAATTCAAAAAATAATCCGGATGAGAAAAATCCTAATGTGAATGTATGTCCTGTGTGTTTAGGACACCCTGGTACGTTACCGGTGATAAATAAAGAAGCGATTAAACACACGCTCCGTGTAGGTGTTGCTCTCGGTGGTTCACTTGCTGATTTTACAGAGTTTGATAGAAAAAATTACTTCTACCCTGATATACCAAAAGGGTATCAGATAAGTCAGTATAAGTACCCACTTGTTTCTGGTGGAAAGCTTTGTGATGTTGCTGTTACTCGAGTACACCTAGAAGAAGACACCGCACGTTCCACACACGAAAAGGGAAAAAATTACAGTCTTGTTGACTTTAATAGAGCAGGTGTACCGCTAATGGAACTTGTTACTGAACCCGACATAGTCTCTGCAGAACAAGCTAGTATATTTGCACGTGAATTACAACTCACGCTAAGAAGTTTGGGTGTAAGTAATGCCAATATGGAGAAAGGGGAGATGCGAGTTGAAGCAAACATTTCAGTAAGCCCTAACGACACTTTCGGTACTAAGGTAGAAGTCAAAAATCTTAATTCGTTTCGTGCTGTAGAGCGCGCAATTGTTTTTGAAATAAAAAGACAGACAAAACTTTTGGAAAAAGGTGAGGAAGTAGTTCAGGAAACACGTGGGTGGGATGAGAATAAACAACAAACGTTTTCACAGCGCGCAAAGGAAGGGTCTGAAGATTACAGATATTTTCCCGAACCAGACATACCTAAGTTTAAAATTTCAGAAATACCCGAATTTAGTTTTAATGAGCTTAAAAAAAGTATTTTGGAGCTACCTTGGGAAAAACGAGACCGATACCGCAATGAATATGGTATTAAAGAGGACGATATTGAAGTATTTGTACAGGACAGTGTACTCGGAGAGCTTTTTGAGGAAGTTGCTCGCGCATTTTCAAATAATACAAAATCAATCCAAGTAGCATCTAATTATATTACGTCAGACCTTGTGGGATTAACTCGCAGAGGTGGAGAGGGAGCTGTAGCTAACATCACACCGAAATCCCTCACACATCTTTTGGAGATGGTTGTTGAGAGCAAGGTCTCTTCTCGAGGGGCAAAAGATATTTTAGCAAAGATGTTTCATGACGGCGGTGATTCAAGAGTGATAGCAGAGAAAGGAGGACTGTTTCAAACAAGCGACGTCGGAGATCTGGAGAGGGTGGTAGAAGAGGTAATACAGGAAAATAAAAAAGTAGCCGATGATTTTAAGGGGGGAAAAGAATCTGCGTTGAAATTTCTCATAGGCCAAGGTATGAAGGCGACTAAGGGGTCAGCAAACCCCGAAGTGCTCAAAGAGGTATTTTTGAGCAAACTCGTATAGCCGAGATTGACCCATCTCGTCTATACGAGTTTATATTTTTTAAAACACACATACAAAAAATCTCTACCGAAAATATTTTGGTAGAGGTTTTTTGGGCAGTGAAATGTTTTTAAACTCACTGTTATATGTTTTTTTTGAAGCAGTTTTAGTATTCAGAAGTTCGATATGCTTGGTGTGATAGGGGTGAGTAAAATAAGTATAAACATGTCGGTAGAAGCAGATTTGGAAATAGTGCATATGTCGAAAAAAGTGTCGTTGTGGGTAGTGAGATAATCTTACACATTGTTTTTTCATTTGGAATATTTACTACATCTTGTTTGGTCGATGTGGAGGTATATTCTGGATTCATTCTCTGTCGCTCTTGAACTCATCTCGTTTACACGGAGTGCTGGTTAAGGTAACTATTTTCATAAAGTCGTTTGGAACTTTTTTGTATTTACTGGAGGTATTGTCAAGAATACTTTTTTTCATTCTCCATGCGGTTTTATATGTAACACCTAGTCCGCGCTCAAGATCTTTTGCAGAGAGTTCGCTCTTTGATTGTGCGATAAGAAAAATAGCATAGAGCCATAACGTGAGAGAGGTTGATGACTTCTCGTATATTGTTCCTGACAGTGGAGACACATGCTTACCGCATAGGGAGCATGCATAGCATCGCCTGCCGGATATTTGGTAGAGTTTACCACGCTTACACAGGCGGCACGTATTTGACCCCTTGTACCTCACCTTAAAGATGTACAAGAGGCACGCTTCGTCGGATGGGAAGCGTTTTTGGAATTCTTGAAAGTCTTTTATGGTAAATTTTGTAGGCGTTTTTGTCATATTTTATTGTGTCAACAATCTCTTTAAATCCATTATACAACTACTTGGAGTAAGGGGATAGTTGTTTTTGCACATATGACGAAATCGCATTATTATTATAGCAATTTCGTCTATACGTACAGAGTGTAATTTTCTTTTTAAGAAGGAGATTTACTGCATTTATGACAACTTATTTTGTTGTTGCAAACTTGTGTCGGAGAGTGGAATCTATGAATACTAAAATTTTAAGTATTCATAGAGTTACGGGTACCGAGAATCGCTTCAAAAATACTATCCACAACAGCGGGAGGGGGTCACTGTTAATTTGTATGTGCTACTGTATACTGATAAGTACTATGGATGAGCTCATTTTTAATAATAAAAAATATATCTCGTCGAAACGAGCAGGACAACTAACTGGCTACACCACTGATTATGTTGGACAACTTTGTCGAGACGAGAAAGTAGATGCGCGTTTAGTTGGAAGGAACTGGTATATTGAAGAGTGTTCCATTGTTGAGCATAAGCAAGATTCCACAAGTAGTAGAATAAAAGACGACAAAGATCTGTCTGATTTTGTTTGTGAACCAGTTTCGTACGTGGACGAAACGTGCCCCGCACCTCTTTCTCGTCCTAAAAAAAGCACTGTACCTATACGCTATATGAATGATAGTCGTGTTTTGTATCCGGAGCTAACAAAAACAGATTCAGAAGTTGCTTCTGGTGCAGAGCGGTCTGAACACCTTAGTGATATTAACGACATCGTGCAGAAAGAACACGAAAACACTCCTGCAACTTCTGTAGCTGCGACACAGAGTACATTGACTCGGTCTCGTGTGGCAGATATTAGTAATGAACAGCAACACCAAGAAATGCGCGAAGCGTCCGTACAGGGCAGTTCTAGAGGAATGAGAGGGAGGCGTAAGCGTTCGTCACTTGCTCGTTGCTTCGTATTTGTCTTTGTTCTTGTATACCTCATTGTGTTCGGAAGCTTCTTTGTTGAAAGTTCTGTGGAGTACTCGACATCGGTGGGTGAGGTCGTGGAGAGCGACCTACTTAGTCGTGTTGTGGATTTTGTGGTATCTCGTTCAGACTAGGTCTGTTTTTAGTTCTTTAAACAAAGGATATCTCGTCTAGGCGAGATAGAATAGAGAAAAGAAGAGAATAAAAAGAAAAGTTTAATTAAATACTTTTTAATTTACACCTCTTTGTATCCCGCATTGATCTATCAAAAGACAGTATAAACCTCGTGTCGCTCATTTTTGAGCTTATTTTGTTATTAACAAGCTATATCAGTTATAGCTTGTTTTTTTGGTGATGTTTTTTTAATTGAAATTTTTGTGATTTTATAGGTACTTTTATTAAAAACAGAGAACATCCGATGTGCTCTGTTTTTTTATCTTGTAGTTTTTAGTTTATGATTTTTCCTATTTTCTACTCACTACTTTCTATCCTTATTTTCTTAAAAAAGATCTAGAATTTTTAGTTCAATGCGATGAGTCAAGAGCTCTCTAACTTCTACTTTCCAAACACCATTTTTCTAACTATTTCGCTCACTCGACCACATTACGGTTATCCACATTCTTAGCCGTATTTTACTCTGTTTTAGACGAATTATCTTGTAAAATATAGATAAGTCGGATACTAAAAAAAATATAGATATTTTTTCTAAAAACAACACCCATTTTTTCTAAAAAGATATGGATAACGAACTAAATTTTAACAATAAAAAATTTCTCTCTTCACGACGTGCTGGTGAAATAGCCGGGTACACGAACGACTACGTGGCACGTCTTTGTCGTCAAGGAAAGGTGGAGGGTAGGATGGTTGGCAGAACGTGGTATGTTGCAGAAGACTCCCTCTCTCTTTTTTTGAAAGAGCACGCTTCCAATAAAGAGGAACAAAAAAAAGTATTAGCGCAAGAGCGAAAGCAAGAATATGTTAGCGCGGTATCTGCACAGAAGAAGCCTCTTGTTAGTTTCTCTCCTCGCGAATCTTTGCGTACTTCGTTTAACACATTACGAGCAGTCGGCGACTTTTTTGAAGAGGTGTCTCATAACTTGTTTGTTGATTTTTCTCGAGCGGTCACAATCGTACGCAACTCGTTTGAAACATTTTCTGTATTTTCAAAAACATCATATAAAAACACTCGCACCGTATCGCGTGACTTACTTTTATTTTCTGATGACACACTGCAAAAATTATTACAAAACACACGCCGTGTGTTTTATAAAGCAAGTGACTTACAACAAGTTGGCGCCCTCGTCGCGATTGCTTTTTTTGTGTTCGGTACCTATGCCGTAGCGGTCGTTGGTCCTGTTCAGCTTTCACAACAATCAAAACAAACAGTAGGACACAGCTATCAAACAATTACGTTTTTTGAACATCGTGCAAGTGTCACATTTCGTGATACGCAAGAGTTTATTGTTGAACGTGGTGTAAAAGACATAAGTACTATTTTTGTATATCGTTTGCGTGACCGCCTTATTCACACTTCCTTATATGTAAAAGACTTTTTTGCGTACGCTTTGCACAATGTAGTTGTCGAAGCTGTGTATCAGACAAAAAATGGCTACGTCGCATTATCGTATCCTGCTTTAATGTTGTCCGATGTGGTTCAGCGCACAGTAAATGAGTTGGTATACCAGACAACACAAGGTCACAGTGCGGTTGTGAGTGTTACAGGCAGTACCGGACACTTACTTACTCGCACACGAGATGCGCTGATTTCTTCCATTGCTCAAGATGTAAGGAATGTTGCAGTAACTTCAGAAAGATACACTCGCGCAGTAGTTTCTGTTATTACAAAACCTGTTTCCAAAATATCCTTCGCTTTTTATGATAACCTTCTTTCTTTTGGACAGAATATAACCAATTTGTCCGATAGAGTTATTGGTTTTACAGTCAACACTACCGCCAACACGTACACGACACTCTCTTTATATGAACAAAGTGCAAGCGCCTCACTTACAAACGCACAAAACTTCGTAATACAGAATGGTGTTAAGGAAACCCTCAACACACTTCTCAACC
>Ga0114932_10002734_pt1 | contig 18201 bp, 18 predicted proteins | sample 2SBtaG_2_FD_87286 | JGI IMG/M metagenome (GOLD analysis project Ga0114932, IMG submission 87286) | Deep subsurface microbial communities from Kolumbo volcano to uncover new lineages of life (NeLLi) - 2SBTROV12_ACTIVE470 metaG | ecosystem: Environmental > Aquatic > Marine > Volcanic ... | reverse complement strand
TGGGCGGACATCTCCGCCGACGCCCGCGATCTTGTCGCCCAATTGGGCGCGGGCGGCGGCGCATGAGAATTTCGCTCTGCAATGAGGTCATCGATGACCGCCCCTTCACCGAACAGTGCGTGCTGGCCGCGTCGCTGGGATACGACGGCTTGGAAATTGCGCCGTTTACCCTGTGCCAAGACCCGCGTGATCTGACGGACCGTGACATTGCCGAGGTCAGCCAGGCGCTGTCGGATGCCGGCATTGCCGCCACCGGTTTGCACTGGCTTTTGGTCAGCCCCAAGGGTCTGTCGATCACTTCGCCCGATGCGGCGGTGCGCAGCGACACCCTGGAAGTGATGACCGCCAACATCGAACTGTGCGCCGCACTTGGCGGCGACGTTCTGGTGCACGGGTCACCTTTGCAACGTATGCTTGGCGATGGCGCCGAAGCCATTGATGGCCGGGCCCGGGCGGTTGACATTTTTGCGGCTGCCGCCGAGGCCGCAGAACGGCACGGCGTCATCTATTGTCTGGAGGCCCTGTCGGTCGATGAAACGAACTTCATCAACCGCATCGATGAGGCGATGGCAATTGTCGACGAAATCGGCTCCCCGGCGTTCAAAGCCATGCTGGATACGGGTGCGGCGGCCCGTTCGGAGGACCGCACCGTCGCCGACAGCCTGCGCCATTGGATGCCCACGGGTCATATCCGCCATATCCAGTTCAACGATCGAAACCGGCGCGCCGCGGGGCAGGGCGATGACGACTTTGTGCCGGTGCTGCGGGCCCTGAAGGAGACCGGATATGAAGGGACCGTCGCCATGGAACCCTTCATCTATGAACCGGACCGCGCCTCCTGTGCGGCGTATACGCTGGGATATGTGAAGGGGATTTGGGAGGCCCTGGCGTGAGCGTGCCCAAGGTGCGGATTGTTGAGGTTCTGCGCCGCGAACGGATGGTCAAGCTGCGGCTGCCGTTCCGTTACGGCGCCGTCACCCTGCGCGAGGCGCCGCAGGCGTTTATCCGGGTGCGCATTCATTTGCACGATGGGCGCGAAACCTGGGGCCAGGCGGCGGAACTGATGGCGCCCAAATGGTTCGACAAATCGCCCGAGCTGTCGAACGCGCAAAATTTCGATCAATTGCGGGCTGCCCTCGGCCGCTACGCGGAGGCCCTCATGGCCAATGGCGAGGCGACCGCGTTCGGCCATTTTGCCCAGCTCTATCAGCCGCACATCGATGCCTGCGGCGAGGCCGGCCTCAATCCCTTGGTCGCCGGATACGGGCCCGCCTTGATCGACCGTGCCGTGCTGGATGCGCTGGCCCGGGCCCACGGGCTGAGCATGGCGGAGGCACTTCGCCGCAATCTGGCGGGTCTGCGGCCACAGCAGCTTATTTCCGGGTTTGAGGATTTCGATTTCGACGCCTTTCTCGCCTCCTTGCGGCCGTTGGAGACCCTGCACGCGCGCCACACGGTTGGCATGGTCGACCCGCTAACCTCGGCCGATCAATCCGCCGACGAGCAGGTCGGTGACGGGTTGCCCGAAACCCTTGAGGAGGTGATTGGCCGCTACGGGCATACCTACTTCAAGATCAAGGTCGGCGGCGACCGGGCCGCCGATGTGGACCGCCTGATCGCCATTGCCCGGGTGTTGGATTCGATGGCGGCGCCCTACCATGTATCCCTGGATGGAAATGAGCAATACGACGACGTCGACGGCGTCGTTGCGCTGCTGTCCGCCATGCGTGAACACGCGGCCCTTGATCGATTTTGCCGGTCGATCATTTTCGTCGAACAACCGATCCAGCGGGCCACGGCGCTGGACAGAGATGTTCGTCGGTTGGCCGAATCGTTCCCGGTGATCATCGACGAATCCGATTGTGACCTGAGCACTTTCCCGGCGGCAAGGACACGCGGATACACGGGCGTGTCGAGCAAGAACTGCAAGGGCTTCCATAAATCGCTGATCAATCTGGCGCGCTGCCGAATGTGGTCGGCGGACGATCGCCGAGATTATTTCATCACCGCCGAAGACCTGTCCTGCCAGGCCGGCGTCGCGGTGCAACAGGACCTGGCACTGGTCGCACTGTTGGGTATTTCCCATGTCGAGCGTAACGGCCATCACTACGGCTTCGGCATGGCCGGCGCTTCGGCGGCGGAGCAGGCCGCGTTCACCGCCGCGCACCCGGGCCTCTATGCGGACGCCGGGGGGCGGGCGACGCTGCGTATCGAGAAGGGACAGATTGATGTGCGGTCCTTGCAATGCCCGGGATTTGGCACGACCGTTGAACCGGACTGGAGCCAGATGACGGATATGCCCGACGGTGCGGACTGGTGAGGCTGGATATTTATTTTGGAGAGACCCCATGATCATCGCTGACGTCCAATCGATTTCGCTGCGTATTCCCTTCCAGACCGGTGGCAAAGCCTGGGAATTGAGCGGCCAAAGCTGGAACTTCCTGGATTTCGTCCTGGTCCGCGTTGAGATGGACAACGGCATCGTCGGCTGGGGCGATGCCTTTGCCTACAATTGCCGGGCTTCCGTGCACGCCGCCGTCGAACAGATGGTCGCCCCGGTGGTCGTCGGCCAGGATGCCAGTGATATCGGCCGTATGATGCTGGATATGCAGAAGAAGCTGCATCTGTTCGGCCGTTACGGGATCACGTTGTTCGCGCTGTCCGGTTTGGATATCGCGCTGTGGGACGCCGCGGGCAAGGCCGCCGGCCAGCCGCTTTGCCGGTTGCTGGGCGGACAGGTGCGTGACGATATCCCTGGTTATGCAAGCCTGTTCAATTATGGCGATCCGGAAATCGTCGCGGCGAAAACCCGCCAATCCGTCGATGAGGGGTACGGCTACGTCAAGCTGCACGAGACCGCCGTCGCCGAAGTGGCAGCGGCCCGCGATGCGGCCGGCGGCGACGTGCCGATCATGGTCGACACCAACTGCCCCTGGACTTTCGAAGAGGCCCGGCGCATGGCGCTGGCCTTTGACGACTTCGATATCCATTGGCTGGAGGAACCGATCTTCCCGCCGGAAGACTATCCGGCCCTGGCGCGTTTGCGGGCCGAGACCGGGGTGCCCTTGGCATCCGGTGAAAACGCCTGCACGGCGTTTCAGTTCCGCGACATGATCAACGCCGGCGCCGTTGATTACGTCCAGCCCAGCGTCACCAAGGTCGGCGGCGTCACAGAGCTTCGCAAGGTCGCCGTGTTGGCGGAGACGGGCGGCGTTTCACTGATGCCCCATGCACCCTATTTCGGCCCCGGCTTCCTGGCCACCCTGCACGTGATGGCGGCCACCCCCAACAGTGGCCTGGCCGAATGGCTTTATGTGGAGCGCGAGGCCTGTCTCTATGGTGAGCCGATCCGCCCGACGCGGGGAAATTTCACCGTCCCCGATGGCCCCGGTCTGGGGATCGATCCCGACGCCGATGTAATCAAGGACTACGGTGTCGATGACTGACAACCCTGATCAGTGATATCATTCACGCCTACGAACCAAGGGAGACCGCCATGACCACCGCGCTTACGCCGAATGCCAGCAATCACGCGGACCTTGGCGATCTGGCCTCGCGCTTCGTCTCGGTCGCCGAACTGCCCTGGGAAGAGACCGTGTTCGACGGCATCACGGTGAAGACCCTTCTGGTCGACAAACAGAGCGGTCTGCTGACGGCATTGATGAAGATGGCGCCGGGCGCCAAGCTGCCGGATCATGAACATATGCTGATCGAACAGACCTATGTGTTGGACGGTCATCTGGTCTGCCCGGAAGGCGAATGCACGAAGGGCGATTTCGTCTGGCGGCCGTCCGGCAGCCGGCACACGGCCTGGTCCCCCGATGGCGGGCTCATGCTGGCCATGTTTCAGGTGCCGAATAAGTTCTACGAGGACGACCGCGAAACCGACATGCTGCGCCAGGACTGGGATGACGCCTGGGGCAAGACCAAAAGTTTTCAGGCCATGAAGGCTTAGAGCGGGCTCAGTCGAACCAGTCCCGCCAGCCGGGCCAGTTGAAGATATGTTCGGCGACGATGTCGTAGCCGGCGGCGATGGGATGCACGCCGTCGTCCTCTTCATACATGCCGGGCCAGGCCGGGTCGTCAATGAGATGGCGGTAGAGATCGAAGTAGGGGATGTCGAGGGATGCCGCCACCTCCGCATAGGCCTCGCTCAATTCAGCAATGCGGCTTGATGGAAAGTGATAGACCACGGAGGGCGCGGCCCGGAAGGGTTGGCGTGAATCGTCGACCGGTGGTGGGCCGATCCATAGCGTCGGCAGCCAGGCCGCGGCCGAGGCCAGCATGCCGCGGGCGACGGCGACGGAGCGATCATGGGGGACGCGGCGGCCGAAACCTTCCATGTCGGCGCAATCGTTGGCGCCAAAGGAAAACACCATGGCGCAGGGCGAAAATTCCGGCAGCCGGGCCTGGGTTTCCTGACGCCAACGCCCGGCGATCTGTTCCGAGGTGTCGCCGCGCACGCCCAGGTTATAGAGGCTGACGTCGTGGCCGGCTTCGCGTTCGCGCCGGCATAACCGGCCGGGCCAGCCCAAATAATTGTCGTCATTGGTGCCCAGCAAAAGACTGTCGCCGACAAAACATATCCTCAGTTCCTTGCTCACGCCGTACCTCCCGTTTTTTTTCCGGCTTCTTTCATCAGCCGGTTGAGACAGTCCTGGCGGTCCGCCTCGTAGCCGGTATTTTCCCACCAGGTCTCGACCCGGCTGAGCAGCCCGCCGACCTCGGGCCCTTCAATGATACCCAAAGCTAGCACATCGCCGCCATCCAAGGGGAAGTCTGGGGGCATCCACCCCGCGCATCGCTCCAGCAACGCGATATAGGCATCGGTCTGCGGCCGGGGCAGGCGGGTCAGGCGGACAAGATCGTCGGCCCAGGCAATGAGGGCCAGATCGCGTACCCGTTGGGCACCCAGATGCCGGATGGCACGCATTTCGCGCCGCTCGCCCATCTCGTTGGAAATGATTTCCGTGGGCGCCACCAGGCCGATCAGGCGTTCGGCCTGGGTGTTCGACAGGCGCAGCCTTTCAGCAACGATTTTCGCTCCGGCCCGGTCCGTGTCCAAGAGCGCCGCCAAGTGACGGATCGCGTCCGGTTCCACGTGTTCGATATTGACCGCCCGGGTTTCCAGCCAATTGATCAGGCGCAGGCGATTGATGTCGCCGGCCTCCGGCAATATCTGTTCGAGAACGGTTTCACCGCGCATGCGCATGACGATTTCGGCCGGGTCGGCGACGACCAGAATTTTCAACAGCTCATTGCGGATGCGTTCGCCGGAAAGGGTCTTCAGGTTTTCCGCCTGGGCCCGGCAGGCGATCCGGGCGTCTCGGTCCATGGGGGCACGGCCAAAGGTGCCGTGAAAGCGGAAGAACCTGAGAATACGCAGATAATCTTCCTCAATGCGCTTCGCCGCCTTGCCGATAAAACGGACCCGGCGATGGGCCAGGTCGGCAATGCCGTCGAACGGGTCGAAGACATCGCCGCCCGGCGTCGCCGACATGGCATTGATGGTAAAGTCCCGGCGCCGGGCGTCTTCCAGCCAGTCGTCGGTGAAAGCGACGGTGGCGTGGCGTCCGTCTGTTTCGACATCGCGCCGGAGCGTCGTCACCTCAAAGGGCCGACCGTTACTGACGGCGGTCACCGTGCCGTGGTCGAGGCCCGTCGGCACCGCCTTGATGCCGGCATTTTCGAGCAGCTTGAGGACGGTTTCCGGCGGATCCGGGGTGGCGATATCGATGTCGGACACGGGCCGGTGCGCAATGGTGTCGCGCACACAGCCGCCAATGAACCGGACCGCCGTGCCGCCGGCTTCCAGGGCGGCGACCACCTGGCGGGTCTCATCGGCGTGCAACCACTGAAGCGGCGGCAACTGGCCCGTCGAGAACGATGCATCGGGGATCAACGAGACGAGAGAGACCGACGTGGTCATCATGCCCTCCGGAATAATTACCCGGTCACTTGAAGTTCGGCGGGACGATCTTCCCGTCCTCATAGCGGGGCGATTGGTACTGTCCTTCGCCCGGCGCCTCACCCGAGACGACGGCGATCCAGGTCAGCGACCCGGCCATCATGAGGAACCCGATGACGACGGAAACGAAGACATGGGTCTTCTCGATGGCCGGCAGTTCCGCGTCCTGCTTCGCCGCCTTGTTGCGCTGCCACCACATGTAGGTGAGATACACCGCCAGGGGCAGAACCAGGGGAAGCACATAGTTCAGCAGAATACGGCTCATGGCTCGATCGGTTCCTCGGGTTTTGGTTCCGTCAACACGTGATAGAGATTGACCAGCATACCGGCGGTGGCGCCCCAAATATAATAGCCGTTATAGGGCATGGCGTAAAAATGCCGGGTCTGGCCTTGATAGTCGCGGCTGTGGCGTTCGTGGTTGGCGGGGTCCATGAGGAATGCCAGGGGCACCTCGAAAACCTCGGCAACTTCGAAGCTGTCGGGGTTGATGTCGAAGGGCGGTTTGACCATGCCGACCACGGGGGTCACGGCAAATCCCGTGCGCACCTGATATTCGTCAAGCCGTCCCAACAGATCGATATGGCGGCGGTGCAAACCCACTTCCTCTTCGGTTTCGCGAAGCGCGGTTTCCTCGTGCGTGTCGTCACCGGGGTCGACGTGGCCGCCGGGAAAGCTGACCTGGCCCGGGTGGTGGGCCAGGTGATCGGTGCGCTGGGTCAGCATCACGGTCAGACCGTCATCGCGCTCCACCAGGGGCACCAGCACGGCGGCCGGCACCAGCTTTGCCGATCGTTCCATCTCCGGGTTCAGGTCAAAATCGCTGCGTCCCGCGCCGGCTTGCGATTCCCGGCCACGCAGCCGCGCAATTATCGTCTCTTTGTCCACGCCGTTCCTTTCTCTTCCAAGGCGCCGGTTCACGCCGGCGCCTTGCCGATGGGGTGAAAATCACCACCGCTCCAGACCCCCAAGAGATGCGCTCCTTCGACGGTTACTTCAACCGCCAAGTCCACAAGTTCGTAGAATACCGGCCGGTTCAGCTTTGCTTCAAGGCCGTGGTCGAGGGCCAGGTAGGGTGCCGGCTCGTCGGTCTCGGGGGCGATATCGACGCGCAAGGGATGGTCCGCCGACAGCGTCACTTCGGCATCAATGTTGGTACGAAAGCGGATGACTTGGTTCTCACCGGCATTGTCGACTGACATGCCGACGGCCAGGTACGGTGCGTCGTCGACCCGAACGGGCGCCATCTCAACCGGCGTGATCAGCCAATGGGCGCCGGCCTCATCGCGCCGCAAAACCGTCGAAAACAGCTTCACCAGTTCTTTACGGGCAATCGGTGAACCTTGATAATGCCAAGCACCATGACGGTCGATGTACATGCCGATATCACCGCAGACAATCTGGCCCGGGCGGGGCTCATACCCCACCGGGCCTTGCAACGGCGCGCCACCGCGATCACTTTCTACGGAGCCTTGCGACAAATTGGTGAGGTTCGGCGGTTTTTTCGTCATAATCGGCCAAAGCTGTTAATTTACATGTTACTTCAAACCCGGGAGGCCCGCACGTGAGCGCCACTGTCGATACCATGGATAAGGATAAAGAATCTTCGGAGGTAATCAATTCCGAGGCACTGCTGACAGCCGTCGATCTGCTGGGGCGGAATCTGGCGGCGGCCCGCCGGGCCATCGGCAATGTCATATTCGGCCAGGACGAGGTGATCGAGGAAACGCTGGTGACCCTTCTCGCCGGTGGCCACCTGTTGCTGATCGGCGTGCCCGGCCTCGGCAAGACACGCCTGGTGGAAACCCTGGGTGCGGTGTTCGGCCTGGACAGCCGGCGGGTTCAATTCACCCCGGATTTGATGCCCGCCGATATATTGGGTTCGGAAGTGCTGGAGGAAACGGATTCCGGGCGGCGTTCCTTCCGCTTCATCAAGGGCCCCGTGTTCTGTCAGGTACTGATGGCGGATGAGATCAACCGGGCCAGCCCGCGCACCCAATCGGCTCTGTTGCAGGCCATGCAGGAACATCGGGTTTCCGTGGCTGGCGAATATCACGACCTGCCGGCACCCTTCCACGTGCTGGCCACCCAAAACCCCCTGGAACAAGAAGGCACCTACCCCTTGCCGGAAGCCCAGTTGGACCGCTTCTTCATGCAGGTGGACGTGGACTATCCCGACCTCAGTGCCGAACGCGACATCCTCATCAAGACCACCGGCACCGAAGAAGATACCGCCAGCCAGATGATGAGTGCCGAGGCGTTGATGGACGGACAGAAGCTGGTGCGCCGGGTGCCCGTGGGCGAGAAAGTCGCCGAGGCGATCCTTGATCTGGTGCGGGCGGGCCGGCCGGAATCCACGGATATGGATAATGTCCGCGAGCATGTGTCCTGGGGGCCGGGTCCGCGGGCCAGCCAGGCGCTGATGTTGGGTGTTCGCGCCCGCGCCGTCATCGAGGGACGCCTGGCGCCAAGCGTCGACGATGTCCTGGCCCTGGCCCATCCGATCCTGCGCCACCGCATGGCGTTGACGTTTGCGGCCCGCGCCGAGGGGGTCACCTTGGGATCCATCATCGACGGCCTGTGCGAGCGGGTCGGTTGAGCGGACCCGGCGCCGGATCATCCTAGCAATTAGGTAGGAGCAGCCATGGCACCGCGTTGGCGGACGGCAGCAAATGCACAAGGCGGGACGCATCACCGGGCCGAGCAATTGGCCATGTCCATGCCGCCGTTGCTGGTTGCCGCCGAGCGGGTCGCGTCGACGGTTTCGCAAGGCGTGCACGGGCGGCGCCGGGTCGGCCCGGGAGAAACTTTCTGGCAGTTCCGGCGTTATGAATTCGGTGATTCCGTGCAGCTCATCGACTGGCGCCAATCGGCCAAGTCGGATCCGGTTTATGTGCGCGAGACGGAATGGGAGGCCGCGCAAAGCGTATGGATCTGGCGCGATGGCTCGCCATCTATGGCGTTTCAATCCGACCCGAACCTGGAAAGCAAGCGCGGACGCGCCGATCTGCTGGTCTTGGCGCTGGCCTCGTTGCTGATCCGCGGCGGCGAACGGGTGGCGCTTCTGGGCACCGGCATGGCACCGGCATCGGGGCGCGCCATCCTGAACCGCATGTGGACGATGATCGAAGGCGGCCAGACGTCGACGGGAAGCCTGCCGGCGACCGAAGTGCTGCCGCGCTATGCCCGGGTCGTGATGGTCGGCGATTTTCTGTCGCCCCTGGAAGAAATCGCCGAAACCATCGACGGCTTCGCGCTCAAGGGATTGCGCGGCCATCTGGTCCAGGTGCTTGATCCCGCCGAAGAACGTCTGCCCTACGATGGACGGATTTTGTTCGATGGTCCGGAGGCCGAAGGAGACGTGTTGATTTCACACGTGGAATCCTTGCGCGGCGATTACCGCGAAGAATTGGCGCGCCATCGGGCCGGTCTGGAATCCCTGGCCGGGCGGTTCGGCTGGAGCGTCATCAGCCATCGCACGGACCGGCCGCCGGAACAGGCCCTGATGGCCCTTTATCTGCAGCTTTCCCAATCCATGAGGCCGTAAGCATGTGGACCGTCGGCGCCTTGTCATTCATCGTTCCCTGGGCTCTGGCCGGGTTGGCCGCGCTGCCGGTCATCTGGTGGCTGTTGCGTCTCAAGCCGCCGATGCCGAGACGCATCGTGTTTCCGCCCATCGTCCTTTTGCAAAGGCTGACGTCGCAGCGCGAAAGCCCGGCCCGCATCCCGCCCTGGCTGTTGGCGCTGCGTCTGATTATGGCCGGCTTGATCATTGCCGGCATGGCTGGGCCCCTGCTGAACGCGGAAACCAAATTGTTTGGCCAGGGGCCGCTTTATCTGATTGTCGATGACGGGTGGGCGGCCGGCGGCACCTGGGCGGCCCGCAAATCGGCGCTTCGCGACTTCCTCGATCATGCCGAACGGAGCGGCCGGACGGTTGTTCTGGCGACCACGGCGCCGCCGCCGCAGGGCGCCGCGGTGGCGCCGCCGCAACTGCTGAGCGGCGCCGATGCCCGGCGTCTGTTCGATGGCCTGCAGCCGAAGCCGTGGCCGACCAAACGGGCCGCTGCGGTCGATGCCCTGCTGGCCGATAAAACGTTCAACGATCAACGCCCGGGTGATGTGATTTGGCTCAGCGATGGCCTCGAGACGGGTGATGCGGCCGCAAAAATGGCAACCTTGACCCAGCGTTTACGGAAGCTGGGGTCCGTCACCGTGTTTGCAGAGCCGTCCGGCCGCCTGCCCGTGGTGTTGATGCCGCCGCAGGCCGATGGCGCGGCATTGAAGATCGAGGCGCGGCGGGTCCGCGACGGCGCGGGCCGCGGCATCCAAGTCCGCGCCCTGGCGGACGACGGGGAAATTCTCGGCCGCCTGCCGCTGGCCTTTAAATCCGGCGCCGCGACGGCCACCGGCCGCCTTGAGATGCCGGCGGAATTGCGCAACCGCTTGGCCCGCCTGGAAATCTTGGGCGTCCAGTCCGTCGGCGGCGTCGTGCTGACGGACGAACGCTGGCGCCGACGGCCCGTCGGTCTGCTGACCGCCGCGGGCGCAAAAGCGGCGCAGCCGTTGCTCGATGCCCTGCACTATTTGGGGCAAGCCGTCAGCCCCTATACGGAGGTCCGCCGCGGCGGCGTTGCGGAACTTCTGAGGCGCGGCATGGCGGTCCTGATCATGGCCGATCCGGGGCGCTTGGACCGCGCCGAGACAGCGGGCATCGAAACCTGGATCGACAAGGGCGGCGTCGTGTTGCGGTTTGCCGGGCCGCGCCTGGCCCGTGAAGCCGGTGCCCAAGACACCTTGTTGCCCGTCCAGTTGAGACGCGGCGGGCGGGTCATTGGCGGCGCACTTTCGTGGCGCAAGCCGGAATCCCTGGCGCCGTTTCCAGCCACCAGCCCATTCCATGGGTTGACCGTGCCCAAGGACATCAATATCCGCCGTCAGGTGCTGGCCCAGCCGTCGTTGGATTTGGCCGACAAAACCTGGGCGCGCTTAAGCGACGGCACACCCCTGGTGACGGCCCAGAAACGCGGCCAGGGCTGGCTGGTTCTGGTGCATACCACGGCCAATGCCGAATGGTCGGATTTGGCCTTCTCCGGCTTGTTTGTCGACATGCTGCGGCGCCTGGTGCGCCTGTCGCAGGGCGTCGCCGGCGAGACCGGCGGCGCCCCGTTGCCGCCGATCAGCAATCTTGACGCCTTCGGGCGGCTTGGCGATCCCCCCGGCGGCGCCACGGCCATTTCCGGCAAGGCCTTCGCCGACACCATGGTGTCGGCGCAACACCCGCCCGGCTTCTATGGCACGCCGGCGGCGCGCCGGGCCTTCAACCTGTCGCACAACATGGGCGAGATCGCCACCTTCCGCGACTTGCCGGCCGGCATCGAGATGCGGACCTATGCCCGTTCCCAGGCGCGCGATTTGAAACCATGGCTGCTGGGCATTGCCGCGGCCTTGTTCCTTGTCGATCTGCTGGCCAGCATGTGGATCCGCGGCCTGCTGGGCATGCCGGCGCTGCGGGCCGGCGTTTTGGTGTTGGCGATGGTGCTTCCCATATCTGAAAGCCGCGGCGACGACGCGTTCGCCAAGAAGAACAGTCTGGAAACCCGTCTTGCCTATATTTTCACCGGCGACCGCCGGATCGATGAAATCAGCGAAGCCGGTCTGAGCGGTCTCAACATGATCCTCTGGCAACGTACGGCGGCCGAATTGGGGCCACCCCAGGGGGTCAACCCGGCCGTTGACGATCTGTCCTTTTTTCCACTGCTCTATTGGCCGGTGATCCCCGGTTATACCCTGCCGCAGGGCGCCGCGCCGCGGATCGTCGCCTATCTGCGGAACGGCGGCACCATCTTGTTTGACACCCGCGATCAGGCCACGGACACGTCGTCGGCGACCTTGGACGTGCTGTCACGCGAGCTGGAAATCCCGCCGCTGGTACCGGTTTCACGCAGCCATGTGCTGACCCGGGCATTTTATTTGCTGAAGGAATTTCCGGGACGCTGGACCGGTGGCGCGCTGTGGGTTGAGAAGGCCGGCGAACGCATCAATGACGGTGTTTCGCCGGTCATCGCCGGCAGCCACGACTGGGCCGCCGCCTGGGCCGTGGATGCCGAACATCGGCCGCTGTTTCCGGTCGTCCCCGGCGGCGAACGCCAACGCGAAATGGCCTACCGGTTCGGTGTCAATCTGGTCATGTATACCCTGACCGGCAACTACAAGGCCGATCAGGTTCACATGCCGGCGATCATACAGAGGTTGGGGCAATGAACGGCGTCATCGAACTGGCACCCCTGGTGCCGATGCCCCTGGTGATCGGGTTCGTCGCCATCGCCACCGTGTTGTGCGCGATCATTGGCTGGCGCGCCGGACCGGGCGGGCTATGGCGTTTCTTCGCCACCCTGGCCATTGCCGCGGTGTTACTCAACCCCCGCGTCGTCGACGAACAACGCGAACCCCAGTCGGATGTGGTTGCCCTTCTGGTCGACCGAACGGCAAGTCAGAAGGTCGGCCAGCGGCCGGCGCAAACGGACGCCGCCGTGGCTCACCTGCGCCGCCGGATCGAGGCCTTGCCAGATGTCGATATCCGCCAGGTCATGGTCCGTGATGCGGTCGCCGGGTCGGTCCGGGGCGACGGCGAAGGCAGTCTTCTGGTCGGCGCCTTGCGCCAGGCCTTGGGCGGCATCCCGAGCCAGCGGGTTGCCGGCGCCATCGTCGTGTCGGACGGCCAAATTCACGATCAAGCGCTGGCCGAGGAAATCAACAAGATCAAGGCGCCCGTTCATGTGCTGATCACGGGCAAGCCCGATGAGGTGGACCGGCGCCTGATCATCGAGAAAGCGCCGGCTTATGGCCTGGTCGGCAAGGAAGCGACCATCGCCTACCGGGTCGAAGACCGGGTCGGGCCGACAGGCGGCGGCCTGGGCAATTTGGCCCGGGTGACGCTGAAGGAGGGGGACAAGGTCATCGGTGCCGCGCAAATCCCCGTCGGCCGAACGGATTCTTTCAAAGTTCCCCTGACCCATGCAGGGCCGACGGTCCTGACCTTGGAGGTGGCGCCGACGACGGGTGAGTTGTCGACCGTCAATAACCGCTCGCTGGTCACTATCAATGGTGTCCGCGAACGGCTCCGGGTGCTTTTGGTGTCCGGGCAGCCGCATGCCGGTGAACGTGTCTGGCGCAATCTGCTGAAATCTGATCCGGCCGTCGATCTGGTTCATTTCACCATTCTGCGGCCGCCGGAGAAGGATGATTTCACGCCGCTCAACGAAATTTCGCTGATCGCCTTCCCGACCCGCGAGCTGTTCGAGGTGAAGATCAAGGAATTCGACATGGTCGTGTTCGACCGATACGTGGTCCGCGACGTGCTGCCACCGTCTTATTTGCGCAACATTATCGGCTACGTGCGCGAAGGCGGCGCACTGCTGTTGGCCGTCGGCCCGGAATTCGCCAAGGAACGCAGCTTGTTTAACACACCGCTCGGTGAATTACTGCCGGCGGCGCCGACGGGCAATGTCATTGAGGATGCCTTTCGGCCCAAGGTCACCGACGTTGGCAACCGCCATCCGGTCACGGCCGTGTTGCCAAAGGCCCGTGCCAGCCGGGCCAATCGTGGCACCGGCAGTTGGGGGCGCTGGTTCCGGCAGGTCGAGACGGTGGCCCGCGCCGGGCATACGCTGATGGAAGGACCGGCCGCGCGGCCGCTTCTGGTCCTTGACCGGGCCGGCGACGGCCGGGTAGCGGCCATGCTCAGTGACCATATCTGGCTCTGGGCCCGCGGTTTTGAAGGCGGCGGTCCGCATGCCGAATTGATGCGCCGGCTGGCCCATTGGTTGATGAAGGAGCCCGACCTGGAAGAAGAAGGGCTGCGCGCCCAGGTGCGGGACGGCAAACTGCACATCGTTCGGCGCAGCCTTCGCGACGCGCCGGCGGAAATTACCGTCACCAGCCCCACGGGCGAGAAGAAAACGCATCGCGTCAGCACGGCGAAAACCGGGCTTGCGGAACTTGTTGTCGCCGCCGAGGAAACCGGCCTCTATCGAATCGGCGATGGCGAACGCGAAGCCCTGGCCGCCGCCGGCGCGCTCAATCCGCTTGAGTTTGCCGATCTCAGGGCGACCGCGGCGTTGCTGTCGCCTTTGGCCGAGGCCACGGGCGGCGGCGTCCAGTGGATCCGCGACGGCCTGCCGGATTTGCGCAAGGTGCGCACCGACCGTGACCGTTCCGGCAAAGGATGGCTGGGCTTGGTTGAAAACAGGGCTTATGTTGTTACCGGCGTCGCCGAATTCCCGCTGGTGCCGCCGATCCTGTTCATGTTGGGCGTGCTGGCGGTGCTCATGGCCGCCTGGTGGAAAGAGGGGCGATCATGACACCGTTGGAAATGCTGGTCACGGCGCTTGCCTATCTGATGAAGGGCGATGGCGATGTTTCCGCCGAGGAACGCGCCAAGCTGCTGGCCATCATGAACAAACACGTGGGCATGAAAGAGGTCCAGCCGGAGCAATTGAAGCGCATGGTCGGCGCCGCCTTCGGCCATGCCCGCAAAGTGCCGGTCGACGTTTTCGTTCAACAGGTGGCGCCGGAGCTATCGCCCGGCCAGAAAATGGCGATCTTCGCCAATCTTTACGACGTTTCCCTGGCCGACGGTGAGTTGCGGGGCGGCGAGAAAGTGGTTCTGGACACCTTCATGGTGTCTTTCGACCTGGACGGCAATCAGGTTAAGGCGATGAAGGAGGTGATATTGCTGAAAAACGATACCGCGGTGTTCACCAACCTCGGCCATCCCCATAACGAACCGAATTTCAGGCTCAAGGTCGAGTATCGGCGGGACTAAAACGCGATCTTTTCTGATCCGTTCTTGCCGCCAGGGACGTCCCAGTAGGGTTCCGGCCCGAAGCGCGCCGCCAGAAAATCAACAAATGTCCGAACCTTCGCCGATAGGTGCCGGTTGCCGGGCCAGATGGCGTTGACGAAGATATCGCCCAGCGTGTAGTCGGCCAGAACTTCCTCAAGATCGCCGCCGCAAAGCGCCGGCCCGCACATGAACGTCGGCTGCAAGACCACCCCTTGACCGGCCAGTACCGCCGCCAGCAAGGCCTCGCCGTTGTTTGACTTCAAAGGACCGTGGACCCGCACCGTGAGATCGCTTCCGTCTTCCTGAAACGTCCAATCGTTGGGCGCCGCCAGGTTGTCGTAAACCATGCATGCATGTTCCGCCAAATCGCGGGGATGGGCCGGCCGGCCGTGGCGGTCCCAATAGGCCGACGTGGCGACCACCGTCAGCCGGCAGGGCGCCAGGCGCCGGGCGATCAGCGACGAATCCGCCAGCCGGCCGATGCGGATACCCAGGTCGAACCCGTCCTCGATCAGATCCAATTGCCGGTCGTTCAAGGTCAGATCGACCTTCACCTCGGGATACAGCGCCATGTATTCCGGCAGGGCCGGGGCCAGATGGGCGATGCCGAAACTCATGGGCGCGTTGATCTTCAGGGTGCCGCGCGGCTCGGCGTGCAGGCGGGTGACCGCCAGTTCCGCCTCCTCGGCGTCGGCGACGATACGTTGGGCGCGCTCAAAATAGGCCTGTCCCACCTCCGTCAGGTGCAACCGCCGCGTCGTCCGGTGCAACAACCGCGCGCCCAGGCGTTCCTCAAGGCGTGCCACCTGCTTGCTGACGGCGGATTTCGACAGACCCAGATCACGCGCCGCGGCCGTGAAACTGCCGCGTTCAGCGACGCGTTCGAAGACGGAAATACCGGAAAGTTGATCCATGTCGGCTCGCCTATTGTTTATTTGAAGAAACAATCATGTTCCATTTACCCTAATTGTCTTTCAAAAACAAGAGGACTAGGTTCTCCGTCAAGAACACACGCCACACCAAATTTGATTTTGAGGAGACAACAAATGACCCGCATTCTCACCATTACCGCCAGCCCCAACCGCGATGGCTCTGTCAGCACGGGGCTGGTTCAACGCTTGGCCGGTGTCCTAAACCGGGACGCCGACGTGACCATCCGAGATCTCGGTGCCGAGCCGCCCGCGCATTTGGATCAAGCAATGATCGGTGCTTTCTATACCCCGGAAGAGGCGCGCTCCGACGAACAGAACACGCTGTTGGCGTCGTCCGACCAATACGTCGGTGAACTGGAAGCCGCCGACGTGATTATCCTCGGCACGCCCATGCACAATTTCGGTATTCCGTCGGCCCTGAAAGCCTGGATCGATCAGGTCGCGCGGGTCGGGCGGACCTTCAAATATACGGAAAACGGCCCCGAAGGCCTGTTGAAAGGCAAGAAGGTCTATGTGGTCACGGCCCGGGGCGGCGACTATTCGCAATCCAGCCCGATGAATTCCCTGGACCATCAGATCCCTTATTTGAAGACCGTGTTGGGCTTTGTCGGCCTGGATGACGTAACCTTCATCAACGCCGAAGGTGGCGCCAAGGGTGACGACGGTATCCGCGCCGCCGAGGCGGAGATTGACGCCCTTGCCGCGACGGCCCTGCAGAACGCCGCCTGAGCGGGCGGCCATCGGGAGAGAGACCATGGGAAGACTGGTTGAAGGCAGATGGCTGAACGATGCCGTCGATACGAAAACCAAGGGCGGCCGGTTCGTGCGCAAGGCGTCGTCCTTCCGCAACTGGATCACCGCCGACGGATCGGCCGGACCCAGCGGCGAGGCCGGGTTCGGCGCCGAAGCCGGCCGTTATCATCTCTACGTCTCGCTGGCGTGCCCGTGGGCCCACCGGACCCTGATCTTCCGCAAGCTGAAGGGACTGGAAGAGATGATCAGTGTCTCCTTCGTCGACGCCTTGATGCTGGAAAACGGTTGGGAACTGGCCGACGGTGCCGATCCGGTAAACGGCGCAACGTTCCTCTATGAGGTCTATGCCAAGGCCGACCCGGCCTATTCGGGGCGGGTTACCGTGCCGGTGCTCTGGGATAAGCAGCGCGGGACCATCGTCAGCAACGAATCGGCGGAAATCATCCGCATGTTCAATTCGGCCTTCGACGGCCTGGGGGCGACGTCCGGTGATTTCTACCCCGAAGCCTTGCGCGACGACATCGACGCGTTGAACGACGTCATCTATCAGACCGTCAACAACGGGGTCTACCGCTCGGGCTTCGCGTCCACCCAAGAGGCCTATGAGGAGGCGGTGACGGCGCTGTTCGCGACCTTGGATGATTTGGACGAACGGCTTGGCCAGCGCCGCTACCTCATGGGTGCTGTGATCACCGAGGCGGACTGGCGCCTGTTCACGACGCTGCTGCGCTTCGATCCGGTCTATGTCGGTCATTTCAAGTGCAACCGGCGGCGCCTGGTCGACTATGTCAACCTGGCGGGTTATCTGCGTGAGCTTTATCAAAAGCCGGGCGTCGGTGAGACCGTCGATATCGATTACACCAAGGCCCACTACTACGGGTCGCACCGTTCCATCAATCCGAAAGGCATTGTGCCCGTGGGGCCAACGCTTGATCTGGACGCGCCGCACGGGCGCGATCATCTGTAAGACATGAAAGGTTTGAAATCATGATCACCGTCATCCCCTTTGAAGACCTGGGCGGCGCCCAACTGGGTTGGCTGGACGCCAAACACCACTTCAGTTTCGCCGATTATCACGACCCGGACCGGATGGGCGTCGGCGTGCTCAGGGTCTGGAACGACGACACCATCCAGCCGCACACGGGCTTCGATCCGCATCCGCACCGCGACATGGAGATCATCACCTACGTGCGCTCCGGCGCCATCAGCCACCAGGACAATCTGGGCAATAAGGGGGTGACCCGGGCCGGTGATGTGCAGGTCATGTCGGCGGGCACCGGCATCGTCCATTCGGAAATGAACGAAGGGGATGAGCCGACGACGCTGTTTCAAATCTGGATTCACACGGATGCCCGCGGTCATGAGCCGCGTTGGGACGCCCGGCAATTCCCCAAGGACCCGGTAACCGACAGCCTGCCCGTCCTGGCCTCGGGCGATCCTGAAACGGATGGCGGTCTGATGATCCATCAGGATGCCAAGATTTTGGGCGGCCGCTTGGCCGCCGGCACCGCCGTCACCTACGACGTGGCCGATGGCCGCGGCGCCTACTTGGTGGTTTCCGAAGGTGCCGTCGAGATCAACGGTCAGCCCGCCGGCCACCGCGCCGGTGTCACCATCACCGCCGAAGGCGCGCTCACCATCACGGCGACGGAAGATGCCGAGGTGGTTTTGGCGGACGTGCCGCTGGAGCGCTAGTCAGCCAG
>Ga0114932_10002733_pt1 | contig 18201 bp, 18 predicted proteins | sample 2SBtaG_2_FD_87286 | JGI IMG/M metagenome (GOLD analysis project Ga0114932, IMG submission 87286) | Deep subsurface microbial communities from Kolumbo volcano to uncover new lineages of life (NeLLi) - 2SBTROV12_ACTIVE470 metaG | ecosystem: Environmental > Aquatic > Marine > Volcanic ... | reverse complement strand
GCTGATGAGCCAACCGGAAATCTTGATCCAATGTTGTCATGGGAAATGATGAAACTATTTGAACAATTCAATCAAGTCGGTGTAACTGTGCTTATTGCGAGTCACGAACTCGATATGATTAAGCATATGAATAAAAAAATTATTATTTTGAATAAAGGACGTATTCTAGATAGCAACAATGAAAATAAAGAATTATTAAAAAATTAAATTGAAAAAATACATAAAAATTTGGCTAACACAGAATGCCCATGCATTCTTTTTTAGTTTAGGGCAATATATAAAAAACCCTATCAATAATATACTAACTACGGTTGTTATTGGAATTTCACTTGCATTCCCGGCAGGTTTTTATGTGTTTCTCAATAATATACAAATCCTTTCAAAAGACTGGGATAATGTAATTGAAATAAATATTTTTCTTGATACAAAAATAAGCTCTGAACAAGCTCATATTTTTACAGAGAGAATGTCTGCGCGTGCTGATATTGCTGAAGTAATTTTGGTAAGTAAGGATGAAGCTTTGTCTGAATATAAAAAACTTTCAGGTTTTTCAGACGTACTAAATGTTCTTGATGATAATCCTTTCCCAAACGTAGTTTTAATTAAACCAGTGTTTAACGACATCAATGAATCTAAAACTAAAGATTTAGTTAACGAATTAAAGGCAATGCATGAAATTGAAAGTGTTCAGTATGATAATAAATGGTTAAAACGTTTGGTTCATATTATTGATATTGTAAAGCTTGTTATTTTTATTTTATCCGTGTTATTAGCAATTGCTGTATTGCTAATTATCGGCAATACAATACGTTTGTCTATTTATAGTCATCGGCATGAGATCGAGATAAAAAAACTATTTGGCGGAACTGATAGTTTCATTCAACGCCCTTTTCTATATAGTGGTCTATGGTATGGGATGTTTGGAAGTGCTATAGCCTGGGTACTTGTCACCACCTCATTACAAATACTGAGTGAACCAATAAAAAATTTGTCCGAACTCTATGCGAACAACTTTCAATTAATTGGGCTTGGTTACATGCACACCTCGTACTTATTTAGTATTGGCATATTACTCGGTGTCTTTGGTTCCTGGCTTTCAGTAAAGCGGCATTTATATTCTATTGAACCAAATTAAATTACATATAAATCAATTAGTTGTAAAAATATATTATTGAACTTAGCAAATTATTAGCACTCAAAGTATAAGAGTGCTAAAATACTAATAGTTAAAGCTAATTATTAATAGCAAATATTAAACATATGAATCAAATGACAAATTTACAATTTGCACTGCCAGTGGGCTCTATTGACAGTTATGTTCACTCTGTCAATCAGATACCAATACTGTCATTCGAAGAAGAACAGCGCCTTGCTAGACTGTTACAAAATCAAGATGATATTGAGGCTGCTCGCCTTTTGGTCATGTCCCATCTACGTTTTGTTGTAAAAATTGCGCGGGGCTATAGTGGCTATGGTCTACAACAATCCGATCTTATTCAAGAAGGAAATATTGGGCTCATGAAAGCTGTTAAGCGTTTTGATCCCGATGTTGGTGTTAGACTTGTATCATTTGCAGTTCACTGGGTACGTGCTGAAATTCATGAATTTATTCTAAAAAATTGGCGTGTTGTTAAAATTGCTACAACCAAAGCACAACGTAAATTATTTTTTAATCTTCGTTCTTCGAAAAAAAGACTAGGCTGGCTAAATCAACAAGAAATAAATGAGGTCGCAAGTGCTCTTGGCGTGAAGGCAAGCGAAGTAATAGAAATGGAAAAGCGTATGAGTAATTATGATACGGGAATAGATACGCATTGCGATGATGATGAAAACCCAGTAGCTCCTATAAATTATTTAGAAAATAATGAGGCTGGCCCGGAAGAACTATTAGAAAATGAGCAAAATATAAATTATGAACAAGAAAAATTAAGGAATGCCATCTCCTTATTAGATAACAGAAGTAAAGATATTATTGCGAGTCGGTGGTTAGCGGAAAAGAAAAAAACGCTTCATGACCTAGCAGCGATTCATAACATTTCTGCTGAAAGAGTAAGACAAATCGAAAATGCAGCGATAAATAAACTCAAAAAATCAATAAAAAATTAATTATTTTTTATATTTAGTTTACCTACCAACTATTCACAATCATTGGAATATAGTGATCAACAAGTAAAAATGCGAATAGAAGCATTAAATAAACAATAGAGTAAGAAAAAGTTTGCATTGCTAATTGATCTTCGTGATTAAAATACATAAGGATTGTGTAGTATAAAAAACCTAAGCCTAGTAGTACTGCCCCAATTAAGTAGAAGACCCCTGACATACCAACTAAGTATGGCAACATAGTCACGATAAACAATAAAATTGTGTACAACAAAATATGAAGCCGAGTAAATGCAACACCATGCGTGACAGGTAGCATTGGAATATCGGCAGCAGCATAATCATCACGGCGATAAATTGCTAGCGCCCAGAAGTGGGGCGGTGTCCATACAAATATAATTAAAAACAATAATAACGAATTTGGGTCTAACGTCCCGGTTACTGCTGTCCAACCTAAGACTGGTGGTGCAGCACCCGCAGCGCCACCTATTACAATATTTTGTGGTGTAGCACGTTTCAAAAACATTGAATAAATAAAACCATAACCAATTAATGACAGCGCGGTTAACCCTGCAGTAAGTGGATTTACCAAAAAAGCCAAAATACCCATTGATATTGTTCCAAGGAACCAAGCAAAAATAATTGCGTTAACAATACTTACTTTGCCTTCTGGCAAAGGTCTTTGCATTGTTCTAGCCATGATAGAATCAATACGATAATCGATTACGTGATTTATTGTAGCAGCAGAACAAGCTGCCAAACCTATTCCAAGTGTTCCATAAACTAAAACACTCCAGGGGACCATGTTAGGCGTTGCTAAAAACATACCGACAATTGCCGTAAAAACAATTAAGGAAACTACTTTTGGTTTGCAAAGTGTTAAATAATCTTGCCAAACGACAGTCGCAGTATCTGTTATTGAACGATTATCCATATTAACGCCTCATGTCCTATATAAATTATTTTCTATGATCCATACATTGATATAGTAACGTCACTAAGGATAACAATAATAAAGCGGCTACTCCATTGTGAGCAACAGCAGCGAATATTGGCAAACTAAGTTTTACATTCGCTATCCCCAATAATATCTGTATTGTTAGCAACATTAATACAATAGTTCCAGTAAATTTCAAGTTTCTTGTCTCGCTGAAAATATTACGTAAAGCAACATAGGCAATAACAATGGTGGCTATAACAGCGCCAATGCGGTGGGTCATGTGTATTGCTGTTCTTGCTGCGCCATCTAATGTGCCTCCCTCATAATCAATACCTAGCCCGCGCCACAAAATAAAACCCTCAAAAAAATTCATTTTTGGCCACCATGTTCCCTGACATGTTGGAAAGTCTGGGCAAGCAAGAGCAGCATAATTTGAACTGGTCCATCCGCCTAACGAAATCTGGCAAAATAAAACAATAAGAGCTATTGCTACTACAGGACGTAGTTCTGCATTACCCTTACTAACAAAAAATCTACCTGCTGATTGTGTTTGCAGCATCAACCAGTAAAGCAAACTTAAAATAGTTAGCCCGCCTAGAAGATGAAAAACAACGACGATAGGTTTTAGTAATAAGGTCACGGTCCACATACCCAGTAATCCCTGAAATATAACAAGTGCTAGTAAAATACTCGAAGATAGTCTGATACTTGAAAATTGCTTCTTTGACCACGATAAAATAGCTAAGATGAGGATCGTCAAACCTAACGCACTAGCAAGATAACGATGTAGCATTTCTTTCCATGCTTTATCTTTTTCAAATGGCCTTTCTGGGTAGGCCTTATTCATTTGTTCAATTTGGCTATTGCTACCCTCGGGGACAATTAATTTACCATAACATCCAGGCCAATCAGGACAACCCAAGCCTGCATCAGATAATCTTACATATGCACCTAAAACAATTACTACTAGTGCTAACAAACATGAAAATCGTAGAAGATATGATAATGAGGTATTGAAATTCATTTCACTTATTCTGCAAATTATTTTTCTTATCCAATACGAGATGCTCTTAGTAATTTTTTTAAATCTTTGAGAATACCTCTTGGATGAATATTAGCTGGATAACTCATCATTAGATTGCCCAATGGATCAGAAATATATATCCGCTGTGATTTTAGTGGATCGTTATTATCTTCGTTGCGAAACTTATCAAGCAAAAAATCTATATCGATACCATCGGTATTAATGACCTGCTGCCCCTTATAATTTGTAAATAATGAATATAGCTCATCTACACTTTGGTTAGTCAATAGTAAAACTTTTTGTAACCGTAATGAATGCTTTCCCACTCCCATATGAATCTGTCTCATGCGGTAAACATTTTCCATACATATTTCATCGCACGTTTCTGAAACATATATCATGCTCCATTTACCATGCAAAGCGTCATTACGTTGTTCGTTTAACGGATCTATCAACTTTAAATCCTCCAGTGCGACAGGAGGAGTTATAATTTTTCCATAATTAGATGTGCCGCGTGTTTGTAAAAAATCTGTATGATTGTATACATACCAAGATAGAATTGAAGGAGCAATAAAAATTGATACGATGATAATTACTATTATTTTATTTTTTTTATTCGAATCTTGATTATTCATTATACATAGCCCTGTCTTTTTATATTCAATACAAAATAAATAATAAATAACGTTGTAGCAAATGCAAACCACTGGTAGGCATAGCCAATATGCACATTCTCACCAGAATTACGTAATTTCCAGTTTCTTATATATCCATGCTTAGACTCTGGTAATAACCTAATTACATAAGGGAAAAGATTAATTTTTGTTTTGTCAGAAATTTCACTGATAACTATTTTCTGAAATCTAGTAACACCATCCTCTATTTTCTCGGCTTTATTTTCCATTAATAAAACACCTGTTCGTGGCTCCTTTTTAAAAACACCCTCTATTGTAACTTCTCCTTCAGTAAAAATTAGCTTTGGACTTTTATTTCGATCGTTTCCTACTGGAACCCACCCTCGATTTATTAAAAAAATGTCTGGGCTATTTTTAATCTTAAAAGGCGTATAGACGTAGTACCCAGCTTGCCCAGCATTAACTTGATTATCCAATAAGATTTGCTGGTCTTCCAAAAAAATACCCGTTGCACTAACTCTACGCCACAGAAAATCACTGGTATTTGAAATCAAATTATTATTTAAATTAATTATTTCTTCTTGATGCCTCTCATTATAAAAGGACTGAAATTCGCGCTTTTGTTCTGCTCGATCGAGTTGCCAAAAACCTAAATAAATAAACAATAAAAAAAATATAACCGCAAAAATTGTAGTAATTAGTCTGGGACAAAACACCAAATTTCCAATATTTATTTTCATAAATTCTGTTTATTCAAGCTTTGTTAATCTTATACTGTTAGACTGGCATCTACTAAAAATTATTATCGAGATTGAAACAATGAGTGCAGTATTTTTTTTTAAAATTTACATATTTCTTTTGCTGGTGCTAATCGGTATTTCGCTCGCGTCTGGACTTTTTTTCTTGGCGAAAGATGATTCTAATTCAAAAAGACTGGTTACTTCGCTAACTTTTAGAATCATACTTTCTATCTTATTATTTATATCGCTAATAGTTGGCTTTATATTTGGCTGGATAACTCCTCATGGCGCTAATTTTTAAAGTGTTTATAAATAATAAAGGCGCTGCCAACGCAACGCCTTTATATTAATTTTTAGTTAAATTATATCCAATAAACAAATACAAATAATCCTAGCCAAACTACATCTACAAAATGCCAGTACCATGCGACGCCTTCAAACGCAAAATGATTATGTGCTGAGAAATGTCCCTTCATTGATCGATATAAAATAATTAATAACATCGTAGCGCCCATGGTGACATGAAAACCATGAAACCCAGTCAGCATAAAAAAGGTGGAGCCATACACGCCAGACTCAAGTGTTAAATCTAATTCATGATAAGCATGGCCATATTCTAAGGCTTGTAAATAAACAAAGAAAAAGCCCAATGCCACCGTTGCAGCCAACCACCAGCATAAACCAGAGCGGCTACCTTTTTTAAGCGCCCAATGCGCAAATGTAACGGTCGCGCCACTTGTTAAGAGAATAGCGGTATTTGCCGCTGGTACCCCCCATGCTGGAATCACATCTTTGATTGCCATGTATTTAGTCTCTAATCCTGCAACACTCATATCTGGTGTTGTGAGCAATGGCCATGCGGCCTGAAAATCAGGCCATGCAAAAGTATTAGTAACGCTGTCTCCGCCCAGCCAAGGCACCGATAAAACTCTTATATAAAATAGGGCGCCGAAAAAAGCCGCAAAAAACATTACCTCGGAAAAAATAAACCAAGCCATCCCCCAGCGAAAACTAATATCAACTTGTTCGTTATAGTTGCCTGCTAAACTTTCATCTATCACATCCTTAAACCAGCCATAAAATAAATAGATGAGTGCTAAAAAACCAAGACCCAAGACATATTGTCCACTACCGACATATCCATTTAACATCATGCCGCCGCCAACAAATATCGTAAACAAAGCCAAAGTTCCAACAATCGGCCAACGACTTGGCTCTGGGATATAATATGCACCATGTGAATCAGACATAACTATTCCTCGTTTTAATTAATTATTTTTAACCATTCTCTTCAATTGTCACTGTATGTATTGCGCTACGAACAACATCATCACTTAAAGCTTTAAAAAAAGTATAAGATAAGGTCATTGTTGAGATGTCATCTGGTAAATCTGAGTCAACAACAAAACGCACAACCATTTCCTTCTTTTCGCCTGGCGCTAGTACCTGATTTATAAAACAAAAACATTCTGTTTTATTAAAAAATAATGACGCCTGTTCTGGTGCAACACTTGGTATTGCTTGACCAATAACCGGTTTATTAGATGTATTTTCCACAGTAAATATTGCTTCAGCAATTTCCCCGGGTCGCACAGTTTGTTTAAACTTAGCTGCCTTGAATTTCCAAGGTAAAGCGGGGTTAACATTAGTATCAAACTGCACCGTTACCAATCTATTTAGATCAATATCTGCAGTTTTTGCTTGAGATTGAGATATTTGGCCCGTTTTACCAGTGAAGCCAGTTATATCACATAACACATCATATATAGGTACCATTAAGTAGCCGAAGCCAAACATAGCAACGGCAACTAGGCCTAGTTTTTTTGCTGTTTTTATTGCATTATTTTTCATAATTAAAAATAAAGTAAAACAAACCCCAGATAAAACCCCGCAGCAACTAATCCTAATATAATAGCCAGCCGTATGTTTTTCTTCGCTAGCTCTTTGTCGGTAGTTGCTTGGTCCTTATCCCTCATCGTAACGTAATTCATTTTTCAATTTTATGAATGTGCTGTCGCGTCGGTCACTTTAGGCGGTGTCGTAAAAGTATGAAATGGTGGTGGTGATGGTAGAGTCCACTCTAAACCATGAGCCCCCTCCCAAACCTGACCAGTTGCTTTCTCGCCACCTCGAACACACTTGATAACCACCCAAACAAGTATCAGCTGACTAACACCAAAAACAAAACCACCAAGCGATATAATTGCATTCCAATCAGCAAACTGAACGTTGTAATCTGGAATACGACGTGGCATACCAGCTAACCCAATAAAATGCATGGGGAAAAATAATACGTTGACAGAAATTGTTGATAACCAGAAATGTAACTTGCCTAGTTTCTCGTCGTACATATTACCGGTCCACTTAGGCAGCCAGAAATAAATGCCGCCGATAATCCCAAAAATAATTCCGGGTACAATCACATAATGAAAATGGGCAACAATAAAATATGTATCATGGTATTGAAAATCCACAGGAGTAATTCCCATCATCAATCCAGAAAATCCGCCAATGGAAAACATAAATAAAACGCCGATTGCAAAAAGCATTGGGGTTTCAAACGTCATTGAGCCCCTCCACATCGTTGCCATCCAGTTAAATATTTTCACACCAGTAGGCACAGCAATTGACATTGTTGCGTACATGAAGAACAACTCGCCCGTTAGCGGCATACCTACGGTGAACATATGATGTGCCCATACAAAGAAAGATAAAAACGCGATTGATGCGGTTGCATAGACCATAGAGGTATAGCCAAATAATGGTTTACGTGAAAAAGTCGGGATTATTTGTGAGATAACACCAAAAGACGGTAATACCAAAATATATACCTCGGGGTGACCAAAAAACCAAAAAATGTGTTGGAACATTACAGGGTCACCGCCGCCTGCTGCATCAAAAAATGCTGTGCCAAAATACTTATCAGTTAACAGCATTGTCACCGCGCCAGCTAAAACTGGCATTGAAGCAATCAACAAAAATGCGGTAATAATCCAAGCCCAAACAAATAATGGCAACCTCATAAACGTCATTCCTGGAGCACGCATGTTAAAAACAGTCGCAATAATATTTATTGCGCCCATAATCGATGAAACACCCAGAAAATGAACTGCAAAAACTAGATACGGCAATCCATCACCCAACTGCAGGACTAAAGGCGGATACATCGTCCACCCACCGGCTGGGGCACCACCTTGCATAAAAAATGTTGACAACAAAAGAGTAAAGGCAAAAGGAAGAATCCAAAAACTCATATTGTTCATTCTTGGTAACGCCATATCTGGAGCGCCAATCATCATTGGTATCATCCAATTAGCAAGCCCGACTCCCGCTGGCATTAACGCGCCAAAAATCATCACCAACGCATGTACTGTTACCATAGAATTATAAAATTGTGGGTCAACGTATTGTATGCCCGGTTGAAATAATTCTGCTCGGATTACCATTGACATAGCACCGCCGACAAAAAACATTATCAAAGCGAACACTAGATACATAGTTCCGATATCTTTGTGGTTAGTTGAAAAAAGCCAGCGACCTATTCCGGTTGGCTTGTGATCATGATGATCATCGTGTAGGACTGCTTCGCTCATAATTTTTACCCTTTATATTATTTTTGCTATATGTTTAATTTAATTTTTGTTATCTCATTGCCTTTACATCTGACGGCTGAACAACATCTTGAACCGTATTGCCCCATGAGTTTCTCTCGTGAGTCATTGCAGCTGCTATATCCACATCATTCAATATATCTTTAAAGGCGGGCATCATATTTTTACCATTAAGTATTAACATAGTCATTTCTGATACCGAGCCATTGACGATAGCACTGCCACTTAAAGTCGGAAATAACCCTTCTACACCCTGACCCTCAGCCATATGACAGGCAGCACAATTTGCAGCATAAACTTCTTCGCCTTTTGCTAGTAATTCTTCTTTCGACCACTCTTTATCAGCGCCTGCTGCTGCTGCAAGTTTTATTGCTTTTTGTTCTTCAACCCAAACCGCGTACTCAGCCTTAGGAACAGCATTAACAACAATAGGCATAAAACCGTGGTCTCTACCACAAAGTTCTGCACAATTGCCACGATAAATTCCCGGCTCCTCTATGTATGTCCAGTTGTCATTGATAAACCCTGGAATTGCATCGCGCTTCCATCCAAGTGCGGGCACCCACCAACCATGAATAACATCGGCAGCGGTTGTCAATATTCGTATTTTAGTTTTAATCGGAAGTACTACGTAGTTATCAACATCCATTAAATAATTTTCAACTGTATTTGGGTCTATGCCTGAATTCATTTGTCTAGCATCATTACTTTCTTTAGAAAGTGAACTAACAAAACTAATGTCTTCCTCAAGATAATCATATTTCCATTTCCATTGTAAGCCGGTAACTTTTAACGTCATTTCAGCATCGCCAGTCTGTTCCATAAAAACTAATGCTTTAGTGGCGGGAATTGCCATAACAACAAGAATGAGTATTGGAATTACTGTCCATACAACCTCGGCCGTGGTGCTATGGTGAAATTGTTCGGCAACGTGGCCTCTTGATTTTCTGTGATAGTAAATAGACCAACACATTACCCCAAAAACAACCACACCAATTGCTGTAACAATATATAAAATTGTCATGTGCAGGCCGTAGACCATTTTACTGGTTGGCGTAACACCCTCAGTCAAATTTAGTACGTTCATGTAATCAGCCAGCGCTGAACCACTTACTAAGAATAAAGAAATGGCGGTTACACTAAATACAACTTTTTTTAATGTATCTACAGACATTACAACCTTCCCCTGTGATTTAATTTTTGCTGTTATCTTAATTATTAATTACTTTTTTTAATTCCACTTCCAAACATTGTCGCTCTTGTTCATTTAAAAATTTACCTATCTCAATTTGTTTGCCATGTGAACGCAATAACAAACGGCTTGGATACCAATTATTCCAAGATCTTTCTAAAACAATTTGCGCCCAAGTCCTATCAAACTCATAAATTTTTTCTGGAGCATTGCGACCGATTTCTATTTTTATTTTTTCCTCAGTGATGCTAACTAATTCTTTTATATTACTTCGCCACGCACTAATGTACAAAACGATGCCAAGTGCAGCTAATTCTAAACCAGCAAACGGTAAGATAAGAGTTAGCCCTTGAATAAAAAAAGTAGTCGCGATGGCTAAAGTTATGGCTGCTATTAAAAAATAGAACATCATAATATGCTGCCAAGGCATTGCTCTGTTAGGCATAACCATGATCGTTTTCTTTGATTCGTTTTCTTTTGTTAAATTAAAAAACATCCTCGCCCTACAAATTTAGTTATTTTTATTCTCTCAACGATTTCTGTTGTGGCTGCCTTTTCTAAAGGCTATAGAAAGAGCGTTATATTAACCCAACTTTACCTCTGTTTTAAATGCTAAATCTTAGAAATAAAAGCAGGGGCTATCTGTTTTGCTAATTTGTCTGGGTCAAAATCACTACAATGAGCAAAATCCGCTATATGGGGGCAATTTAGCCTTTTTTTTAAGGTATTAACTGTCTCTTCTCCGGTAGAATAGACTCTGTCTAAGTGGCTGCTTACCCATCCACAAAGCTTGAAGCCATCCGAGCTAATGGCCTCTGCCGTCAACAACGCGTGGTTTATACAGCCCAGCCTCACCCCGACGACTAAGATAACCGATAAATCAAGCCTCTTTACTAGCTCTGAAAGATAATCTTCGTTAGTTATTGGGACACGCCACCCCCCAACACCCTCCACAACCACAACATCGCTAATAGACTTTAAAATATTGTAGTTTTTTATTGCTTCTTCTATATCAATCACTATTCCCTTTTCTCTAGCTGCAATATTGGGTGCTGCGGGCAACTCAAAGACAAGCGGATTGATTAGGTCATATGAAATTGTTTTGCTACAGTGCTGCTTGATCCGTCTCGCATCTTCATTAATTAAACCCTTTTTTGTCCTCTTTGCACCGGTCGCAATTGGCTTCATGCCCGTTACGCAAAGACCTCTTTTTTTTAATGCAGACATCAGAGAAATAGTAAACCTGGTTTTTCCAATTCCCGTGTCGGTTCCTGTTATAAAAAAATTTAACATGTGGTATATATTTACTTTTTATTTTGTAAGTTGCTTTTTAATATCGTCTAATTTTATTGATTGTTCGTTTTTTTTGCTTACAGGCTGCCATGCATGCCCATAAATTACTTCATAGGTAACGGGTAATTTATTGTTGACTCTATATGTCTCATAGTATTCAAAAACCTTTTCTATTCTTTTTTTACCTGTTAATGTTTTTCTTCGGCCACTATTAATATTTCTTGCCCCTATATATTTTAGCTCTCTCATAAGTTGTTTACATTCTTGATAGGTTAAAACGATCTCTTCTGCATTTAGTATTGGAGACGTCAGCCCATTCCTCATTAAAGCATCTCCAATATCATGCATATCAACAAATGTGTTTACATGAATATAATCATCAATACGAGACCAACAGTCTCGCAGCTCTTTTAATGTGTCAGGCCCAAAACTTGTAAACAAAAAAACACCATTTGTCTTAAGTAAATATTTGACCTCACGAAAAACAGCATCTAAATTATTACACCATTGCAAAGTTAGCCCGCTTACAATTAAATCGAAATATTTTTCTTTAAAAGGTAGTTTGTTTGCATCAGCACAAACAAAATGATCTTTTGAAAAAAGAATAGGAGATTTCTTTTTTGAGACCTTTAACATATTTTCAGAGAGATCGGCTTGATAAATATGGGCGCTTTTGAATCGCTTATGCAAAATCTTTGCTCCATAGCCTGTGCCCGATCCTAAATCTAAAATTGTAATTGGATTAATTTTTATTTGATCTAGCGACTCATTTAACCTATCTGTTATTGTACGCTGTAATATTGAATAATCGTCATAATGGAACGCAGCTTTTTCAAACGCTGTCCTAACGTTATTTAAATTTTTTATATATTGCTTGCCGTTATAATCTTTCATTTAAAAATTTGTAGATTAAATTATGTGTTTCTTTGGTCCTGCTAACAAAAGGAGCATGTCCACAATTTTTTATGATTTCGCAATGAATGCTTGGGTTTAGCGCCTCTACTTGATCTTTAATTTGTGGCTTAATAAGGACATCATTTTGTCCGAGAATAATACGTGATGGAATTTCCAATTCGGCAAACTGATTTCTTTGATCGTTCTCCTCTAATGCGGTAAGCCAAAAAGATAATATCTCATTTTGTTTTTCTTCAACTAAATGCTGCCGAATATATTTGTTTGTTTGTGATGAATTTATATCGCCGTAAGCTATTAATCCAGCAAAATAATTGAGCGTCCCCCACATATCATTAGCAAACCTTTTTTTTAATTGTATCAAGTCATTCCTTTTTATTACATTTTGCCAATTCTTCTGATTGACAAAACATGGCGTACTCGCGATAAAAACGACTGCTCTTATTTTTGTTGTCTCGCGCAGAAGTCTCAAGGCGACTAACCCTCCAATTGACCAAGCAATGAGAATGCTGTTCTTTTTTATCGTTTTGCTTAATGTTTCTGCTATGGATTTAAACCCCTTATCTTTTGACTTTCTGGCAATAGCATAAAGACAAGGTGTTAATATATTATCGAAACCGCTGAGTTTTGTTGCAAACTCCCGCCAAACTTTATTTGTTACGCCCCACCCGTGTAAAAAAATACAATCCATTTTTTAAGATCGCCCGTTTAAAATATTAGTAATTGCTTGAACAAACAAATTAATATCATTTGTTGTATGTGCGGCTGTTATGCTTATTCTTAATCTGGAGGTCCCTTTTGGAACAGTGGGCGGACGGATTGCTGAGACTAAAATATTTTTTTGATAAAGCTGATCGCTTATTTCTATCGTTTCTTTTGGATCGCCAATAATTAAAGGTTGAATGTGGTTATTGGATTCGCTTGCGTTTATGCCTGCTTGTGTTAACAAAGTTTTATATTCTGCGATTAGCTCTCTTATGTGCAAGCGCAGTTTATTGCTTTTTTTTATCTTGTCTAGTGTGTGTGTAATGGTCGCGGCGAGAGCAGGCATTAGCGCCGTTGTATAAATGTAGGTTCGAGCTTTTTGTATAAATGATTCAATTAAGATTTCGCTCCCCACTAGAAACGCGCCAGCAGCGCCAAAAGATTTGCCAAATGTTCCGATTAACAAATCTATTTCTTTTTCAAGATTTAATTCCTCGGCCAACCCCGCACCTCTTTTCCCAAGAACCCCTATTCCATGTGCATCATCCACAATTAATAGAGCATTATACTTTTTGGAAAGCATTGAGATTTCTACTAATGGGGCACAGTCTCCGTCCATACTAAATACGCCGTCAGTCATAATGATTAAATTATTATTTTTATATTTCTTTAGTAAGGTTTCTAAATGTGAAACGTCTTTATGTCGGTAGCGGACAAGCTTTCCTTTTGATAGCAATGCTGCATCAACAAGAGATGCGTGGTTGAGTTTATCTTGAAAAACAATTGTATTTTTATTTATTAATGCTGATGCGATTGCTAAATTCGCATGATAGCCAGAAGAAAAAATTAGTGCGGCTTTGCTATAAAAAAAAGCGGCGAGTTCTGCTTCTAGTCTTTGATGTGATTCTATGTACCCCGTCATCAACTGTGATGATCCAGCGCCAATACCATACTCACGAACAGATTCGATCATATGCTGCTTAAGCTCTTCGTCGTCGGCGAAACCTAAATAATCATTACTACTAAAATTTAAGAATGTTTCCCCTTCAATAGAAATTCTGCTTCCTTGTGCTGAATTAATAACCCTTCTCTTGCGAAACAACCCGTCTTTTTGTAGATTTTTCAAATCATTGTTTATATGCATAACAATTCTTAAAAGTTTCGCACACAGTTATTTATCGATTTTTATTAGGCTGTATACCAAGACGCTTAAGCAATAATCTGTCTTCTATTAGCTGTGGGTTATCGGTAGTTAATAATTTTTCCCCGTAAAATATGGAATTGGCTCCTGCTAAATAACACAACGCCTGCGTTTCGTCAGACATACTATTTCTGCCGGCTGATAGGCGTATGTAAGACTTGGGCATCATTATCCTTGCTGCAGCTATTGTTCTTATGAATTCAATTGGATCAGCGGTCTCAACATCGTCTAAAGGCGTACCCTCGACTTTAACCAACATATTAATGGGGACGCTCTCTGGGTGGTTTGGCATATTTGCAAGGGTTAACAGTAAGCCTGCACGATCTTTTTGAGCTTCCCCCATACCAATTATGCCTCCACAGCAAACGTTAATGCCCGCATTGCGGACATGCTCTAATGTTGTAAGCCGTTCCCTGTAATCTCTTGTGCTAATTATTTTTGAATAATATTCAGGAGAGGTGTCAATATTATGGTTGTAATAATCGAGACCAGATGCTTTTAATGTTCTGGCTTGCTCTAGCGTTAACATTCCGAGCGTTAAGCACGTTTCGAGCTGCATTTCCTTAACCGCTTTTACCATGGGGACTACTTTTTCTAGATCGCCTTTTTTTGGTTGGCGCCACGCTGCACCCATACAAAATCTTGTCGCGCCTTTATTTTTCGCTGCCTTTGCCTGGGAAACAACCTCCTCGACTGATGCTATTTTTTCTGCCCCAACACCTGTTTTATAGTGCGCGCTTTGGGGGCAATATGCACAGTCTTCCGGGCATCCTCCGGTTTTTATATTCATAAGAGTGCTTAATTGGACTTTATTTGGATCGAAATTAAGACGATGGGTTTGTTGTGCGTTAAAAATTAAATCGTTAAAAGGCTGTTGAAGCAATTCGAGTGTTTCTGCTTTGCTCCAGTCGTGCCTTACGCTTAGAGTTGTTTTCTCAACGTACATAGCTTGTGTCACCTGTAAACTTTTTAAGTTTATATAGGTTAACAGTTCAGCAAATGCTTTGCTTGTGGATTTTTGGTGGTCGCCAACCTTTTAAATATCAATATTTTCGACTGTGTGAGCGTATTTCTCGATCAGCGCCCGTCTGGGCTCAACATCATCGCCCATTAAATCACGAAACATTTCGTCGGCGTCTTTTGCTTCCTTGATAGTAACTTGTGACAAATTTCTGTTATTTACATCCATTGTTGTCTCAAACAACTGCCCGGGGTTCATTTCACCCAACCCTTTATACCGTTGAATAGACAAACCTTGTTCTGCCTCCTTTAACAACCAATCAAATGCTTCCTTACAGTTAGTGATCGCTTGCTTACGCTCATTGCGTTGTATATAGGCGTTTTCATCCAAAACAACAGCTTCGGATAGCGCTGATAGTTTCTTGTAGTCCTCTGAAGAAAAAAATTCCGGCATAAAGATATCAACAACCTCATTGCCGTGCTTAAAAAATGTGATTTTAGCGCCTGAGGTTTTTTCCTCAGTATCAAAAATTTCAAAATTATATTCAGTGCCAGAAGAACTAGCGGTATTTAACAAATTGGTAAGCTCGCCAAACCAGTTTTTTACAACCGTTCCATCTTTTGTATCCTCCAGGGTTATTGCTGGCATATCCCGAATAACTTCTACAATAGGCTGATGATGTCGTTTAGAAAGGCGCTGGCTTGAGTGGTTCATGGAAATATATAACCCTATTAATTCTTTTAGCCTGTTACCAGATATTGATTTTTCTTTGTCTCCGGGGAAAAGCTCGCTCTTTTCTAAGGCGAGTTGTTGCACGTAAGCTTCTTTCGCTGAATCATCTTTCAGATATCGCTCTTGTTTTCCCTTCTTAACCTTGTATAGGGGTGGCTCTGCTATAAAAATATGTCCGCGCGTTACAAGTTCGGGCATTTTTCGATAGAAAAAAGTGAGTAGCAGCGTACGAATATGTGCGCCATCAACGTCTGCATCAGTCATAATAATAATGCGATGATATCTTAGTTTTTCTATATTAAATTCGTCCTTGCCAAAACCACAACCCAAGGCTTTAATTAAAGTGCCGATTTCTGCCGAAGAAAGTATTTTGTCTACTCGTGCCTTTTCAACATTCAAAATTTTGCCCTTCAATGGAAGAATTGCTTGTGTACGCCGATCTCGCCCTTGTTTAGCCGAGCCGCCTGCAGAATCTCCCTCAACCAAAAAAAGCTCTGATATTGAAGGGTCTTTTTCTTGGCAATCTGCCAGCTTTCCAGGAAGACCAGCAATATCTAGCGCCGTTTTTCTGCGAGTGAGTTCGCGGGCTTTTCGGGCCGCTTCTCTCGCGCTAGCCGCTTCAACAATTTTGCTGCAAATTAATTTGGCTTCTGCCGGCTTTTCCAACAGAAACTCCTGTAGTTTCTCCATAACAGAAGATTCGACAACAGGCTTTACTTCGCTGGAAACCAGCTTATCTTTTGTTTGAGATGAAAATTTTGGATCCGCGACCTTAAGAGACAATACGGCGGTTAGGCCTTCTCTCGCGTCCTCGCCAGTGATATTTATTTTGTTTTTAGCTGTGCTGTTTTGTTTTTCCATGTATTGGTTCAGGCTTCTTGTTAAGGCGCCTCGAAACCCAGAAAGGTGTGTGCCCCCGTCCTTCTGGGGTATGTTGTTAGTAAAACAATAAATGCTTTCTTGGTATGTTTCGTTCCACTGCATTGCGAGCTCTAGTGCCACGCCTTTTTTTTCATACTTGATATCAACCGTGGTATTGTGAATTGGGGTGGTATTTCTGTTTAGATGCTCTACAAAAGCTTTTATTCCTCCTTGATATTCGAAACGATCCGTTTTGCCGTCGCGCTCGTCGGTTAGCTCAATGCAAACCCCTGAATTTAAGAAAGAAAGCTCCTGTAGTCTTTTAGCAAGAATATCATAGTCATATTCGACCCGTTTGAACACATCGACGCTTGGCAAGAAGCGTACCTCAGTTCCCGTCTTGTCCGTTTTTTCTTTTTTTGACATCGGGGAGACAGGATCGCCGTTTTTATAGTTTTGGCTATGAATGTGGCCTTCTCGGCTGATAATAAGCTCAAGATCCTCAGAAAGCGCGTTTACAACAGATACGCCGACCCCGTGTAAACCCCCAGAAACCTTATAAGAATTATCATCAAATTTTCCGCCGGCGTGCAATGTGGTCATAATTACCTCTGCGGCAGACCTTCCTTCTTCCTCATGAATGCCAACCGGAATTCCTCTGCCGTTGTCAGAGACAGATATTGACTCATTAGCGTGAATGACCACCTTTATTAAATCACAATACCCTGCCAAAGCCTCGTCTATGCTGTTGTCGACGACCTCAAAGACCATATGATGAAGGCCCGTTCCGTCTTCGGTGTCTCCTATGTACATTCCGGGGCGTTTTCTGACGGCCTCTAGCCCTTTTAGCACCTTAATTTTCGATGAGTCGTAAGCGTTGTCTTTAGGCATTTTTCACTCTCAATAAAATTGGCTATTTTACCACTTTTTTAATGCTCCCGTGTTCCACGTGGAACACGGCTGCTTTATTTTTCTCTTTTGTTATTGTCTCTGGCAGCGTTATGGACGTTACAAATGTTTGGGTGTTGTTGGCCAATAACAATTTCAGCATTTTTGCCGACGATTTTTCGTCTAGCTCTGCACTTAAATCGTCCACCAACATTATCGGACTCCCCCCTTTTTTCTTTAGTTTCTCAAGCTGCGTTGAAATTAATGCGGCAGCAAACAGCTTTATTTGTCCTCTAGATAAATGTTTTTCTACTCTAGTACCCTGATAATCAAAGAGAATATCGGTTCTGTGAGGGCCAAAAAAAGTATACCCTTTGCTTGCCTCTCTATTTCTGTTTGTTTC
>Ga0114932_10002728_pt1 | contig 18230 bp, 21 predicted proteins | sample 2SBtaG_2_FD_87286 | JGI IMG/M metagenome (GOLD analysis project Ga0114932, IMG submission 87286) | Deep subsurface microbial communities from Kolumbo volcano to uncover new lineages of life (NeLLi) - 2SBTROV12_ACTIVE470 metaG | ecosystem: Environmental > Aquatic > Marine > Volcanic ... | reverse complement strand
CACCAACAGTGATAAGCTGTTCGCGCGTTTGGACTTCAACCTGAACAACAGGAACAGCCTTACCCTGCGCGCCATCTATACGAATGGATGGGGTAATAACCTCGAGCGCAGCACTACCAATTTCCAGTTCTCTTCAACCGACTTTACACAGCATACCAAGAACGTGAACCTGGTAGCCGAACTGAAAAGCAAGCTCAGCAACAACCTGAACAACCAGTTCAATGCCAGCTATATCAACGTACATGAGTACCGCGATTTCCCCGGCGTATTGTCGCCCTTCATGGATATTGGTAGCGGCCGTATCTGGGCTGGTACCTGGAGGGAAGCTTCTATCTATAATATGAAGCAGCAAACTGTTGAACTGAGCGATAACGTTACTTATACTACCGGTGTCAATAAGTTCACTTTCGGTACGCATAATGAGTTCTATAACCTTACTTATGGTTTCATCAACTCATGGAATGGCCGTTGGGAATATAAAGATGTGAAAGGTTTCCAGGCTGATCAGCCTACCCGTATCCGCGGCGCCTTCACTACCGATCCTAAATATCCGAATGACAGGAACGCTCTGTACAACAATCCGCCCAATCCTTTCAAAGTGGCATTATTGAGTGTGTATGCACAGGATGAGATCACTGCCAGTCCTAAGTTCAAGGTTACTCCGGGTATCCGCGTAGATTATTCAGCTGTGGGTAATCAGCCTACAACCGATCCGGCTTTGAATACGGTTCCTGCTAATAATTCAACTAACCCTACTTATACCAATACGCCGTTCTCTCAGCTGAACAACAAATGGCTGGGTCAGGCTACCATCTCTCCCCGTATTGGTTTCAACTGGGATATCAATGGTAACCAGTCTGTAGTATTGCGTGGCGGTACTGGTATCTTCGTAGGCCGTATGCCTTTTGCATGGCTCGGATATGCTTATACCCTGAATGGTACTGTATACGGCAACATCGATTACAAGCCTGCTTCCGGTACTACTGTTCCCCTGGCTGTTAATCCGCTGTACCTGAAAGACACTGTAAATAAATACGGTGGACCCAGCGCCAGCGCTACCCGTGAGGTGGACATCATCGACAATAACTTCAAACTGCCTACCATCTGGCGTTCAAGCCTGGCTGCTGATTTCAAATTCGGCAACGGTTATAAATTAACACTGGAAGGCATGTACACCAAGACCCTCTATGATGTGAAGTTCCAACAGATCAACATCAAAGACCAGGCGGAATATTATAGCACAGGGCCTACACAGTCACCCGTTTATACCGGTGGTAAACTGTATGGTGGTTATTCCAACGCTTATTTCTTAAGCAATACCACTGAAGGTTACCGTTACAACCTTACTGCACAGTTGAGCAAGACTACCAACAACATCAGGGTAGGTACCCACTTCCTGAACCTGAACTGGAGCGCTGCTTATACTTATGGTGTGAGTAAAGACCTGAGCAACGGTATCCGTAACTCTTTCCAGTCTAACTTCGAAGTGAACCCCGCTATTGTACCCAATAGCCCTCAACTGGCTTACTCTAACTTCGATCTGCGCGATCGTATCGTAGCTACGCTGGGAAGTACCCTGGTATGGAACCAGATGAATGCTACTTCATTGAGCTTCTTCTATGCCGGTCAGTCAGGCAGCCCTTATTCAGTAGTATATGCTTCAGGTGGTAACCCCTTCAACAACGCTGCTAACGCCAACCTGCCTTATATCCCCAAAGACCAGAACGATATCAAACTGATAGACAATGGTTCTTATACTGCTGCTCAGCAGTGGGCCGATCTGAATGCACTGATCTCTGGCGATAAATACCTGAGCACCAGGAGAGGTCAGTATGCAGAAAGGAATGCGTTGCGCACACCCTGGAACCATGAGTTGGATCTGAAACTGATGCACGAATTCAGACTGAGCAAGAAAAACCCCAAGCAGACACTGCAGCTCAGCCTGGATATCTTCAACGTGCTGAACCTGATCAACAACGACTGGGGACATATCACATTCGTTACCAACGTGAACAACTATACGGTGAACCTGCTCACTTTTGCAGCAGATCCGTCTAATACCAATCCTGCTTTGATCACTGCGAAGAACCCGACAGGTATTGTGCCTATTGGTAAGCCTTCAAGTGGTTATAACCCGGCTTTCTATTTCAACAAGCCTACCGGTTTGGATGGTCACTACTACACTGTAGATCCTATCAACTCTCGTTGGCAGGGACAGTTTGGAATCAAGTATAACTTCTAATTGATACTTTAGGAATAAAAAACTTTGCCCTGGGCTTAAGCCCAGGGCAAAGTTTTTTTTATTATCTATTATCGTCATCCTGAGCGAGCGAAGCGAGTCGAAGGACCTGCCGAAAGTTCGGGCAGATCCCTCGGCTGCGCTCAGGATGACGATCGAAGTGCGCTCATGATGACGACCTCAAGATGACGGTTAAAAGAGGGTACTACCAGTTATTCATCTGTTCAGGAACAATTCTTTCGGGCGCCTGATGCGGGTGGTTGCGCCAGTGGGGATCGTATTTAACAAACCAGCTCAGCCAAAGGGTTCGGGAGAGGCGCATAATGAGGGGTTGGGCCAGGAAAAGCAGTACGATGGATGTGAACATCCAATAGAAAATCCGGTTATCATCAATGCTGAACGTCATGCCGATCAATACTTTCCAGGCAACAAATGTTGCCACAAGAAATGCAATAGAAAGGGCATAGCTTACATAACCTGTACCATAGTAGAAGCCTACTTCAATTTCGGTGGGTTGTCCGCATACAGGGCAACGCTCATGCATTTTGGTGTTTTCCTTCAGCTTATACGCATTATCGGTTTTAAAGATTTTGCCTTCCCTGCAACGCGGGCATCGGTTGGTGAGCACACTGGTGAGGTACCAACGTTTACTCAAGGGTTCGTCGTTCATAGAGCTTGTTTTTCTGGCTGCAAAATTACGTTTATTCCAGGATTTTTTCCATTTGCATACTCCTCGATCCCTTAATGAGTATGTGTGTGTCTTTGAAGCCCTGGCATTGGTACCATTCTTTTGCAGCTGTTGAGTCAGGCAGAAAGGTGAAGGGCTGGTCAATCTTACCAAAGTCGCCACCTACCAGCAATACCCGGTCCCAGGCATGCGATTGTATGAGTGCAACAATGTTTCGGTGTTCTTCTATGCTTTCCTGCCCCAGTTCCATCATACCGCCCAGCATCAGCACTTTTTTAGGAGCATGCAGCCTGGCAAAATTTTCTACAGCTGCTTTCATGCTGCTGGGGTTGGCGTTGTAGGCGTCGAGTATGATGTGGTTGGAATCTTTCTCCACCATTTGCGAGCGGCTGTTCGAAGGGCTGTAGTTTTCTATGGCTGCTGCCATTTTTGCTTCCGGTACACCAAAATAGCGGCCTACTGCCAGAGCGCAGAGTACATTGGGCAGGTTGTATTCGCCTACCAGTTGCGTGCGAACCGATCGTATGTTTAAGCCGGTAGTAATAGCCACTTGCAGGAACGGTTCGCTCGATTGTACATGGCCTTGTACGGCGCCGATCTGTGTACCGTAGGTTTCAATTTTTTCAATGCCTTTGCTCATATCATGCAGGTAATCGTAGTCGGCATAGATAAATGCGGTGCCCTTATGCGCGCGCAGGTAATCGAACAGTTCTCCTTTGCCTTTCTTAACACCTTCTATTCCGCCGAAACCTTCCAGGTGCGCTTTGCCGGCGTTGGTAATGATGCCATGCGTAGGTTCTGCATACTTACAGTACCCTTCAATTTCTTTCTGGTGATTGGCGCCCATTTCAATCACGGCCATTTGTGCATCGTTGCGGATGCTCAGCAACGTAAGCGGCACGCCAATATGGTTGTTCAGGTTGCCCTGGGTAGTATAAGTAATGAAATGGGATGATAACACGGCGTAAACCAGTTCTTTTGTAGTGGTTTTTCCATTGCTGCCGGTAATGGCTATGAAAGGGATATTGAATTGTTCGCGATGGTGTTGCGCGAGGGATTGAAGGGTCTCAAGAACGTCATCAACACGAATGAACTGAGCGTTGTTTGAAGGTATATCTTGTACGGGCTCATCTATTACAGCATATGAAGCTCCAAGTTCGAGGGCTTTGGCTGCAAATGCATTGCCATTGAAGTTGGGGCCTTTGAGCGCAAAGAAAATATCGCCCTTTTTGATCTTGCGCGTATCAGTCTGTACAGAAGGATGCTGCAGGTATATTTTATAAAGCTCTTGAATGGTCATGATAGTAAGGTCCCTGCTTGATTAATGGATCACCTGTATATTGGCTAGTTCCCTGCCCACTTGTTGTATCCCTTTTAATATTTTTTCTGTTTGTGCAGAGGATGGTTTTTTGTGCCCCTTTACATATTGGGCCAACAAACTTTGATTCATCCCAATTCGTTCTGACAGGGCTTTAGCATTGATCACTTTGTAAAACTCAAAAAACTGATGTAGATCCAGTGTAACCCTTAGGTTGCTTTCAGTAATTGTTTTTTGCTGATCTTCGAAATAGAGATTCAACGCTTCCAGTATGCCTTTTTTCAGTGTAACAATATCTTTTCCTGTACTGTAAACAGGCAAGTCTTCTGCAAATGCAGAGTACCCGGTTTTGGTGCGTTCCACCAGTATATTTATTTTTTTCATGATCATCTGATTCCGGCGTCTTTTTTAATTTTCAATTCTAAGCCTTTGCCTATCTCATTACTTCCATGATTGGGAACAACGATCTGACGTATCAACTCACTCGCCTTCATGATAAAGGTAATAAATTTATTACTCAGTACAAATTTTTGTTTATGAATCTTATTACACTACAAGATTACATTGGAACACTCCGACGAGAGCGGAGTTGCGTAAAATGCACAACAAAAAAGCCACACTCTTTTATCGAGTATGGCTTTACTGTGTATTAACCCTTTTCCTTTTTACTATCTTTTATTCCGGCGGGTGGGGAAGAACTGGCCCGTCTGTGATTTAGTGGAGGTTCCTTCGGAAGCGCCGTAATGGCTCATGGCGCAACGGAACCCGATGGAGTTGCTGCTCAGGTCTTCTTCGAGGAAGCGGCGGGCACCCGGACTCAACCAATAAGCCCTGTCGTTCCAGCTACCACCTTTGTATACCCTTGATTTATCGGAGACCAGCGTGGTTACGCCATATCCATAAGAAACATTACTGGTTGAATCGCCATCGAGGTAGTTCAATGCATAAGAATGCTGGTAGTTGCGGCGGTTCCTCAAAGCTGAATCCGATTCGGGAACCATCTTGATGCGTCCTTTGTCGTCACGCAGGTTACCGGCGCCGCCACTCATATCCACTTTCTTGAACACGTTACCGCGGTACATGTTGAAATCGCTACCGTCCATTTCTGTCAGCGGCCTGTACACATCGGCTACCCATTCGCTCACGTTACCACTCATATTATAGAGTCCGTATCCGTTGGGGATGAATGAAGTTACTTCAGCAGGAATGGCCGCATTATCGTTCAATCCGCCGGCCACACCCATGTTATCACCATAGCCACGTTTGAAGTTGGCCAGGAAAGCGCCCTGGTAAGCGCTCTTCTGTACATAACGCGCATTATCGTATCCATTGTTTTTCCAGGAGAAGATCTGTTTGTTGGCAATCAACTCTTCGCCCCGCTTCGATTTCCTCAGTTTTTTCTGCGGGTTCTCAGCTATGTATCCGTAAGCGGCGTATTCCCACTCTGCTTCTGTAGGCAGACGGTAATCGCCATAGAGAATACCATCTTCAAAAACCACTTTGGTCCTGGGACGGCCCTGTGCGTCTCTCAAAGGATTGCTTTTAGAGGCGGCCTGCTTACCGGGCACGGCCTGGTATTCATCCATCAGATAGGCCTTGGTATTGAAGTTGTCCTGTCCGGCGCCGTTCAGCTCTTTCTTGATCTGGCTTTTCTTGTCGAGGAATCCTTTGTTGATCAATGCCAATTCATTCACGCGATCGGTACGCCACATACAATACTCGGTGGCCTGTTTCCAGCTCACACCTACTACAGGGTAGTAGTTATAAGAAGGGTGTCGGAAATAATATTCCACATAAGGCTCATTATAAGCCAGCTCACTGCGCCATACAAGGGTATCGGGTTTGGCCTGGTCTACGATAGAGTCCTGACCGGCAGTTCCAAACACATTCTGCAGCCAGTACAGGTATTCGCGGTAGTGCACGTTGGCCACTTCGGTCTTGTCAATAAAGAATGAGTTCACGGTGATACGGCGGGGGATATTGTTCCAGTCGCCCATCACATCTTCCTGGGTAGCGCCCATAGAAAAAGTACCGCCCTGGATGAATACCAGTCCGGGTGCGGTCTTGATGTCTTTCGGCTTGGCCACATGAAAATTGCCCTGCTCTTTATCGTTGTAGTTCCATCCGGTAGCGGTGGACTGATCGTGTTTTTTCTTAAAGACATTACAGGAAGCCATAGCGCCTGTAATAGCCAACAGCCAAACTAAATTCCTGGTTGTTTTCAGTAACTGCATTTGCAAAGGATTGAATATAGAATGAATGTGTATGCGAATATAAGTTGTTAATGTTATCAAAAGCCTAATTTTAGATTCGGCAAATTGTTAAAGTGCAGCAAAATAAAGAAGATTTTTTTTACAGGGTGATGGGGGAATGGGGTTTTGGGTGTAGGGATATTACTACTCTTTGCCCTGGGCTTAAGCCCAGGGCAAAGTTTAAGATTCGCTTCGATCGTCATCCTGAGCGAGCGAAGCGAGTCGAAGGACCTGCTTCACGTTCGAGCAGATCCCTCGGCTGCGCTCGGGATGACGATCGAAGAGCGCTCAGGATGACGAAGGGTTGGTTATTTTTGATGTATGCGCAAACTTCTTGTATTAATTGTTTTTTTATTATCCCTTACCTCCCATGCCCAACGCAGCTATGTACCGCATTCAGTGTTGGCAACAGGTAACTGGGTAAGGATAGGGGTGAAGCAGGAAGGTGTGTACAAGGTAGATGTGGCGATGTTGAACGCGCTGGGGGTAAATACGGCCAGCCTGGCATCGACTTCCATACGGCTCTATGGTAATGGGGGAGGGATGCTGGATGAATCGGTGAACGCACAGAACGACGACGATTTAAAAGAAAACGCCATTGCTATGTTCGATGGAGGCGATGGGGTCTTCAATAACAACGACTATTTTCTTTTTTACGCGCCGGGAACGGTGCGTTGGGAAAAAGACAGCCTGCAGCAATTATTCCATCACCATAAAAACCTATATGGCGATACTGCGTATTATTACCTGACCGTGGGTGGAACGGGTAAACGGATACAAACGGCTGCCACCGCTGCTGCGCCTACCGTACAGGTGAACAGCTACAATGAACATTATTTTTATGAGAACGACCTGGTGAACCTGCTCAGCAGTGGCAAAGAGTGGTATGGCGAGGAGTTCGGCAGCAATCCGGGTGTGCCGCTCTCGCGCAGTTTCCCGGTGGATTTCTCCGGTGTGCTTACGGGAACACCTGTTACGCTGATCAGCCGGTTTGCGGGCAGAACGGTGAATGGCAGCAGCAGTTTTCAACTGACTGTAAACGGTCAGCCCGCGCAAAGCGCTACCATCGCCCCGGTATCGGGTTATTTCCTCGATCATTATGCTACGGCTGTTATCCGGCAAAATACTTTTACTGCCAATTCGGGGAGCCTTACTATCGGGTGCAGCTTTCAGCCCTTCAACAGCAATGCGCAAGGCTGGCTCGACTGGTTTGAATTGCATGGAAGAAAATCATTGGTGGTTGGTGGCAACACCCCCTTGTTCTTCCGCGATTGGTTGTCGGTAGGCAGCCAGTCGGTAGCGGCTTTTACTATTATCAATAATGGCTCCGGTGCATTAACGGTTTGGGATATCACCAATGCGCGCAACCCCGTTCAAATGAATACCAGCGCCGTTGGCTCGCAGGTGGCTTTCAACAACGACGCATCGCGACTGCGGGAATACGTGGCTTTTGGCAGTGCAGGCTGGCTCACACCCATCCCCCTGGGTAAGCTGGCCAACCAGGACCTGCATCAATCATCTGCGGCCGATTATATCATCATCGCCCATCCTGCTTTTTTACAACAGGCCCAGCGGCTGGCGCAGTTTCATCAACTACGCGAAGGATTGCGTACGGTAGTAGTGCAGATAGATCAGTTATTCCATGAGTTCAGCGGCGGCATGGCCGACCCTACCGCCATCCGTGATTTTGTAAAAATGTTTGCAAATCCCCGCTATCTTTTATTGATGGGCGCGGGCTCTTTCGATTACCGCAACCGCATCTTCAATAATATCAACCTGGTACCTTGTTACGAGAGCGCCAACTCGCTCGACCCTTTGCTTACCTATACTTCGGATGATTTTTTTGGACTGCTCACCGATAGTATTGCATTGAATGTAGCTGTAGGCAGGATCCCTGCGCGCACGGTGGAGGAAGCCACTACTATGGTAGATAAGATCATCCGGTATCATGCCAAAGAAAGTCTCGGTAACTGGCGCACGCAAACAACCTATGTGGCCGATGACAAAGACAATAACCTGCACCTCAACGATGCCGAAACCTTAACTGCCGATGCATCTGCCGCCAACCGGTTGTTCAACCAGCAGAAGATCTATCTCGATGCTTATCCGTTGGTGAGCAGCAGCGGCGGTGCGCGTTATCCTGCTGTGAATGATGCCATCGTTAACCGCATTGGCAATGGTACTTTGCTGTTCAACTACAGTGGCCACGGCAGTTTCGAGCGACTGTCAGAAGCGGCGGTGCTGGGTATGGATGAAGTGAACCGTTTCAATAACCTCAACAAGCTGCCGCTATTCATTACAGCGAGCTGCGATTTTGCACCGCATGATGACCCGCAGAAAAATTCATTGGGCGCTGCGGTGTTAACGGGCAGTTCCAATGGCGCCATTGCTTTGTTAACTACCACGCGGCTGGTCTTTGCCTACAGCAACCGGCTCATCAACGATAATTACCTGAAAACTGTGTTGCAGCCTGCCATCAATGGCAACCGGCTCAGCCTGGGCGAATCGGTGCGCCGGGCCAAGAACCTTACCGTGCAAGGCTTTGGCGATGTGGTGAATACCCGCAAGTTTGCGCTGCTGGGCGATCCGGCCATGCACCTGGCCATCCCCACGCTTCAACTGAAACTCACCACGCTCAACGGCATGCCGCTCACCGGTAACGATACCCTGAAAACACTGCATGCCTACCAGTTCGGCGGTGTGGTTACCGATGCCAATGGAGCGCCGGTGAATGATTTCAACGGAACGGTATATCCCACTGTGTACGATAAACCGCAGACCGTGAAAACACTGGGTAACGATCCGGCCAGTCCGGTTACCGGTTTTCAACAACAGACACAGGTATTGTATAAAGGCAGCGCTACGGTTACGAATGGACAATTCCAGTTTTCTTTTGTAATGCCGAAAGATATCAGCTTCAACCAGCAAGGCAATGGTCGCATCAGTTTGTATGCTGAGGATGGGGTGAGGGATGGCGCGGGGATTGATGAGATCCCTCACTTCGTTCGGGATGACGCGCAATTGGGGAATGTTGCGGGGCCAACGATCCGGTTGTATCTCAACGATACTTTGTTTCTCAACGGCGGATTGACCAATGAAAATCCTTTGCTCATTGCGCGATTGTTCGATACATCGGGCATCAACACATCGGGTAATGGCATCGGGCATGATATCATTGCGGTGATCGACGGCAATGAAAATAATATCCTGGTGTTGAACGATTTTTATACGGCCGATAAAGACAATTACCAACGCGGGTCTTTGCAGTACCAGTTATCAGGTCTTACGCCGGGCCGCCATACGATCCGCTTGCGGGCCTGGAATGTGGCCAACCAATCGGCTACTGCCAGCCTGGACTTTATGGTGGTTAAGCGGGAGAAACTTAGTATCACCCATTTAATGAATTATCCCAACCCGTTTTCGGGACATACCAATTTTTCTTTCGAACACAACCAACCCGGGGCAGCATTTTCAGTGATGGTTGGTATCTACACGTCTAACGGAAAGCTGGTACGCCAGTTGCAATCGATTGTGCAATCGGCGGGATCACGTAATGCGCAAATAAGTTGGGATGGTGCCGATGCGAGTGGCAGGAAATTAGAAAAAGGTATTTATATTTACCGGGTTATCATTGCCTTAGGTGGTGAGCGCTATGCAGGTGCGGGGCAGATGATCTTATTTTAAATGGTCTGCTTGATGAGATGAAATCTACTTAAAAATCCCTACATGAAGTATTTCCCCAAATTTGGGCTATCTGCTTTATTGGCATTGTTCACGATTTCAGGTATGGCTCAAACGGCAGAGTCCGTTAACATTGTTTCTACCGCCGTTCCCTTTCTCCGTATTTCTCCCGATGCACGTGCCGGTGGCATGGGTGATGCAGGTATTGCATCAACGCCCGATGCCAATGCGCCTTTCTGGAACCTGGCCAAAGTGCTGGCAGCGCCCAAACGGTCAGCGATCGCATTTAACTATACTCCCTGGCTCAAAGACCTGGGGTTGAACGATGTGTACCTGGCCAATATGGCTGCTTATCATAAACTGGATGATGAGCAGGCCATTTCTACTTCTATGCGCTTTTTCAGCCTGGGTAATATACAGCTCACCGATTATTCCGGTAACCCGTTGTTCAATACCAAGCCAACAGAATTTTCCATCGATGCCGGTTATTCGCGTAAAATCAGCAGCAAGCTGAACATCGGTGTAGCGTTGCGTTATATCAACTCGCGACTGGTAGTGGGCGATTACAACGGTGTTTCGTACAAGGCGGGTAATGCCCTGGCGGGAGATGTTTCTTTGTTTTATAACGGGCTGAACAGTTCGGGGGAAGGATGGAACTGGGGTGTTACGCTCTCTAACCTGGGCAGTAAAATTTCTTATACCAATGATGCGCGTAACAAAGATTATATCCCTGCCAATTTAGGAATTGGCGGAGCCTATACCAAGGTTTTTGATGAAAGCAATAAGCTCAACATAGCGCTTGATATCAACAAGCTGCTGGTGCCGGCTGCTCCACAGGCTACGGGCAACCCTTCTGCAGATTCAGCGAGACTGGCCGATTTCCGCAGTTCGGGTGTGGTGTCGAGCTGGCTGAAATCCTTCCATGATGGTACCAATCAACTCAGTTCGCTGCAATTTTCTTTGGGCGCTGAATACAGTTATAACGACCAGTTCTTCCTGCGGGCAGGTTATTTCTATGAAGATAAATCGCGCGGCAACCGCAAATACATTACGCTGGGTGCCGGCTTCCACTACGATTTTGTGCAGATCAATTTCTCTTATCTTGCGCCGCAGGGCAGCGGCATTACGCGCAACCCGCTTTCGAACACGTTGAGATTGGGGTTGGTGTTTAACATTGGTAAAGAATAAAAATATTTCCGTCGTCCTGAGGTCGTCATCCTGAGGTCGTCATCCTGAGCGAGCGAAGCGAGTCGAAGGACCTGCCCCACATTCAGGCAGATCCCTCGGCTACCCCTTCGACTCGCTTCGCTCGCTCAGGGTGACGTTGCTCGGGATGACGATCGAAGGTGCTCAGGATGACGAACAAAAAAAGAGATATGAATATCAGAATAGGTTACGGTATCGATTTCCATCAATTAGTAGAAGGGCGTGATTTATTCATCGGCGGGGTAAAAATCCCGCATGATAAAGGTGCGTTGGGGCATAGCGATGCAGATGTGTTATTGCATGCGATCTGCGATGCGTTGTTGGGGGCTTTGAGTTTAGGGGATATTGGCGTACATTTTCCTGATACTGCTGCTGAGTTCAAAAATATCGACAGTAAAATATTACTGGCTAAAACTTATGCGCTTATTTGCGCTGAGGGTTATAAAGTAGTGAATATCGATGCTTCGCTTTGTCTCGAGGCGCCAAAGATCAAACCTTATGTGCCGCAAATGCAGGAAGTGATTGCTTCTATTTTAGCCATCACTGTTAAGGATGTTTCTGTTAAAGCTACTACAACAGAGAAGATGGGGTTTGTGGGCCGGAAAGAGGGTCTTGTGGCGCATGCGGTGTGTTTATTATCGTCATCCTGAGCGAGCGAAGCGAGTCGAAGGATGACGATCAAATAGTGCTCAGGATGACGTTCTTCGCTCACCAATACTTAACTTCTTTCTCCCACAAGTCTTCCCAGCCCGGATTCATTGATGCTATCAACCATTCTTTCTTTGAACGTTTCCATTTTTTTAACTGTTTTTCGCGTGCGATGGCTTCTTCAATGTCTATGAACCATTCATAGTAGATCAGGTAGGTGAGATTGTATTTGCTACAGAAACTGTTTTTGTTTTCTTGATTTCTGTGCTCCTGGATACGACGAATTAAATCGGCTGTTATGCCGATGTAAAGTGTTGTTTTATTTTTATTAGTAAGGATGTAAACACTGCCGCCACGTTGCATTTTTTCTTTTGAAGGTAGGAGAATGAGGAAAGAGTTTGATTGGGTATTTATACGTCATTTCCATCCACATCATCTTCCTATTTTGCAATCTGCTGCAAATAAAAAAAGTTCACAAAATGAGAACTTTTAGAAAAAAACTTATCTTTGCTATGAGGATTCATCTGATAAGAAGAGAAACAATAGAAGCGTTTACACAACAAAATGCTCAAAGCAGCGCTGCGTTTGATGCATGGTGCAATAAACTAAAATGTGCCGATTGGGAAATACCGGCAGATATGCAAGCTACTTTTCCAAGTGCGGATTTGCTTGGAAATGGTTCAAGTAGGATTGTATTTGATATTGCCGGCAACAAGTACAGGATGATTGGAAAATATGCTTTTGGAGATAAACAGGTGCATTTGTTTATTTGTTGGATAGGTACGCATGCTGAATATGATAAACTTTGTAATGCAGGTGAACAATACAATGTAAGTGACTATTAAAACATAACAACATGGAAGCGCTTAAATATAAAGTGATTACCAGTAAAAATCAGTACAAAGAATACTGTAACGTATTAGAGCAACTCGTCTTTTCAGGTTTGAAAGACCGCAATACGAAAGATGAAATAGCATTGCTGACCTTGCTGATTGAAAAATGGGATGCTACGCATTATCCCCTGACTGAAATAGATCCGGTTCAATTACTTCATGCGCTTATGAAGGACCATCAATTGAAGGCCAAAGACCTGGCTGATATCCTGGAAGTCAGTAAAGGTTATATCTCTGACATTCTTCATTATAAAAAAGGATTTTCTAAGGAAGTTATCAGGAAGCTGGCTGACCATTTTAAAGTTTCCCAGGAAGCTTTTAATCGTCCATATAAGCTGATTGTTCCAGAGAATGTTCATTTCCGAAATGCAAGTGTGATGAATACCAGGAAAAAAATGATTGTTGCTTAATTTCGGCCCCTAATAAAATTGCCTTTATGTCCGTTCCCGAATCGATGATTTCCCGTTACCAGATTGCTGTTGTAGGATTGGGTTATGTAGGATTGCCGCTTGCGGTAGCTTTTGGTAGGCATTACCGGGTAATGGGGTTCGATATCCGGGAGGATCGGGTAAAGGAATTGGGTCAGGGAGTCGATAAAACGAGGGAGCTCACGGCAGAAGATATACAGGCAGCCTCGCATATCCGTTTTTCCAGCCAACTGCAGGCAATTGCAGATTGCAATGTGTTCATCATTACTGTGCCTACGCCGCTCGATGTGCATAAACGCCCCGATCTCAGTTACCTGCTGAAAGCCTCTGAAATGGTGGGCAGCATGCTGAAGAAAGGCGATATCGTAATTTATGAATCTACTGTATATCCGGGCTGCACCGAGGAAGACTGTGTGCCGGTGCTGGAGCGCACCAGCGGACTTCAATACAATACAGATTTCTTTTGTGGTTATTCCCCCGAGCGCATCAACCCCGGCGACCGGGTACACACCGTTACTACGATTAAAAAAGTTACGTCGGGCTCCACGCCGGCTGTTGCCGCCGAGATAGATGCTTTGTATGCGAGCATTATTACTGCGGGCACACACTTGGCGCCCAGCATCAAAGTAGCCGAAGCTGCCAAAGCAATAGAAAATGCGCAGCGTGATGTGAATATTTCTTTCATGAATGAGCTGGCTTTTATTTTCGACCGTATGGACATTGATACTTATGATGTGCTGGCAGCGGCAAAGACCAAGTGGAATTTTTTGCCTTTCCGTCCGGGCCTGGTGGGCGGTCATTGCATTGGCGTAGACCCGCATTACCTGGCGCATAAGGCGCAGGTGTTGGGTTATCAGTCGAAAGTGATCTTGTCGGGCCGGGAGGTGAATGACCAGATGGGCGTGTTTGTGGCAGAAAAACTGATTGCTTTACTCGCAGCCAAAAAACAAGGCCGTTTGCAAGGCTGCCGGGTGTTGATATTGGGTATCACTTTCAAGGAAAATTGTTCCGATACGCGTAATACCAAAGTGGTAGATATTTATCAAACGCTTGTAACGGCCGGTCTTTCTGTAGCGGTGTATGACCCCTGGGTTGGTCAAATGGAAGGAATCAACATGTTGGATGTACTAACTTACGATTACGATGCTGTAATACTCGCAGTGGCTCATCAACAGTTCAGAGAGATAGATTTTTCACGCTTCAAGCAGCAAGGCACGCTGATCTTCGACGCACAAGGGTTTATTGAAAGAGACCTGGTAGACGGGAGATTATAAATTAGTAAAGGGCTTGTGCCCATCGTAGCTTCAGCGAAGGTGGGTGGATGGTAGGTTATAAGCTATGCTTTTTGATCAGGTAGCTTAATTTTATTTTTCTCCAATCCAATTTTGCAGGGATTTTATCCTTGAGCATGCCACTGATTGATTTTATAGCTGACATCTTTCCTTTGTTGTTTTGAGATGCGGAGCTCATATTTCCCGGGCATCTTTATAGGCATAATAGACAATATGTCCAATGAGGTTCTTTTTTTCCTGAACCTCACGATTGCTTTGCAGGATTACATCAAAAGGGGCATTGAGGGTTTGAATCAATGCTTTTCTGATCTTACTCTCCCAATTCATTTTTATGCGTGGGGCGAGTGTGCCGTTGGTGACAATCAGGAGATCATAATCGCTTTGGTCATTGAACGTATTTCTGGCTCTGGAGCCAAACAATAAAATTCGCGCATCCGGCAAAAAGGAATGGACGGTCGATTTGATGATATCGTAGGTTTGTCGCGTTGACATATACAAATATTCTGTTTTCAAAAGCAAAAAGCTCACCCACCTTCGCTGAAGCTACGGTGGGCAAGTCTTAAATGTACTCATTGAGTCGTTCATCAGATATCCACTTTCACAATCGCGCAGGAGGTGAACGTGTTGTTGCCTATCGGTTCAAGGTAACCGTTCACGGTTCTTGCGAAATCGAGGCGGATGGCTGCGAACAGCGGCAGCGTACTTGCCGGAGGGAAACTTACCGACAGATCGATGGTCTGCGGGGTTTCAGTTTCCATGGGTAAGTGATTGCTCTCTTTGATCTCGAGTCGTTTTTAGTAGGAACGGCGTTAGGCATATAACGTAGCTTTGCTTTGTATAGTTGCTACTTTATTAGTTAAAATGTCGTAACTTTATAGCTGTTATGGATAAAGTTTTGAACATAGAAGAAAGGCAGCATAAAGTCAATAAAGCTGTAAGGGAATTGCGGCGTAATAAGCTGGCGCATGGCCAATCTTTTATGATTAATTCAAAAACCCTTCCCCAGGGACAATGCTATATTGAATATCCTGACGGTCATATTTCCCTTGCCATACTTAATCATACCAAACGCGATTTTACAATAGTCAGGGAGCTTTCCGCAATGGAAGTTTCAAATCTCAGGAATCAATTCGAATTATATTGATTCATTATGCCCGAACTATATATCATTACTGGCTCCAATGGAGCCGGAAAATCAAGCCTTGGCGCCAATTATCTGCCGGATCATATTGTTGATACCTGCGAGGTTTTTGATGGGGATAAGCTATTTATGGATAAGCAGCGAGAGCTATGGCGAGATGGCATCAGAGCCCATAAAGAAATGCGCCGAATAGCGTATGAATTTGTGTCATCAACATTTGATGCGCTTGTTGATGAAGCTGTTCATGCAAGAGCTGATTTTGCTTACGAAGGGCATTTTACCAATGAGTCAACATGGGATATTCCAAGGAGATTTAAGTCGGAAGGATATGCTATTCATTTAATTTATCTTGGATTAAATAATACAGATCTTTCAGAGTTGCGTGTTACCGACAGAGTGAAATTTGGTGGTCATTATGTAAATCCAATCACGGTTGCTGATAATTTTTATGGTAATCTTGAAAAGCTGAATGAACACTTTGCTATGTTCGATTCTGTTCAGGTTATTGATACTTCCGGAATTGAACATCAGCACGTGGCTAGCTTTTTATTGGGGTTGCCTGTTTTGCAAAAGAAAACAACCATTCTTCCTGATTGGTTTAAAAAATACCTTCCGAGTATGAACAAACTAATTCAAGAATTTTTTTATGAACGCTAAGAAGAAACATACTCCGGCAGAATTAGCAGAAGCATTGGTGTTTCCAGTTGCTCTTACACCGGCACAAAAAAAAGAAGCTGCGAAACAATTAGCTACTGCGCGTAAAAAGACCCGGAAGGAAATGACAGAACGTAATAGATTGGCTTTGCAGCTTCTCAAGTTTTAAATTTGAATGATCGAAATTAGAATCGGATAGGCATATGGGTTATTGTTAAAAGCCAATCCTGAAAATATCGATTATGATATGTACCGCTCGGCTTGCGTCAGGGAGTTCGAAATTATTTTAGAACAAAGCGGTAAGCTGCACTGTTGACTGAAGCCATTAATCAGCAAAACAATGATTTTAAGGAATAAAGACAAAGAAAGTTTGTTGGCAATTTTTGCCATGCTGAATATACCTGTTGAAGTATGGGCGTACGGTAGCCGGGTAAGCGGTAAAGCGCATGAGGGCAGCGACCTGGATTTAGTGATGCGCGGCCGGAACCTTGAAAAATTGCCAATTGATGTTTTAGCGGAGGTAAAGGAAAAAATACAGCAAAGCAATATACCCATTGTGGTAGATCTGTTTGATTGGGCACGCCTGCCCGAAAGTTTTCACCATAACATTGAAGCCCAATATGAAGTGCTGTATAGTAATTTGGGAATGATCCTGAATGAGCCGCCGGAAGCATACAAAGATAAAAACCATGATGTAAAACCGGGCGAATCAGCGTAGTCATGAATCGTGAGACTCATTGAGCCATTGAGTATTGAGCAATTGCGCCATTCATCAGATATCCACTTTCACGATAGCACAAGAAGTGAACGTGTTGTTGCCAACAGGCTCGATGAAACCGGCGTTGAGCGGGTTGTAAACGTTATTTCCACGTAGTTTTAACAGCGTATTTAGCGAAATGCTCATCCCTGGTAAGAATGGTTAAGTCTTCTGTTATGCCTTGTGCAATTATAATCCGGTCAAATGGATCCCGATGCAGCATGTCAAGATTTAATACCTGGGAAATGTGGTCAAAAGAAATTGCCAGTACTTCCAGGTCATTATCAGCCAGATAAACAGCAAATCTTTCGAAAGGAAATTTTATTGAAAGCTTACCAAGCTTAATTTTTATAGCAATTTCCCAAAGTGAGGCAATACTAACGATATAATTATTCTCAATGTTTCTGATTCGTGAACTTATTTTCTTAGGCAATTGCGGGTCATCCTGAAGAAACCACAACAAGGTATGTGTATCCAGTAAATATTGCATTTACATATAGTCTTTGAAATCTTCTAACGGTTCATCAAAGTCTGCTGACATTTTTATTAATCCTTTAGCAGCTCCTGGCTGGCGCTCTTTAAGTTTGATCTTTGATTTTGTCTTTTGTTTAAGAAATTCAACAAAATCAGATACTTCCTTTTTGAGGTCGGTGGGAAGAGAGGATATTTGTGTATATAATTGAATGTCAGTCATAGTTTTTAGAACTTATCTCAAAAGTAGGTATTTGAAAAATAAGTTGGTGGAAAGGATCGTTTTGTCAAGAAACGATGTAAAATGGAACTCACAGATGAACAATGGTCTTTGCTTACTGATATCATAGAGAAAAACAAGATTCCTAAAAAGATAGCTGGCCGCCCTCGAGTTGACGACAGGAGTATTTTAAACGGAATATTGTGGGTCTGCCGTACTGGAGCGCCATGGTCTGATATGCCGGATCGATATCCTCCCTATCAGACCTGTCACCGCCGTTTTCAAGAATGGGTCAAGCATTCAGTATGGGAAAAGATACTTACTCGATTGGCGCTGGATTTG